>OLQD01001192.1_pt1 | contig 22357 bp, 17 predicted proteins | sample 1672841 | NCBI WGS metagenome assembly OLQD01 (sample SAMEA3136729, study PRJEB25190) | human gut metagenome | biome: human gut; feature: human-associated habitat; material: faeces | place: Austria | collected 2013 | reverse complement strand
GGGGGGGGTGAGTGGGTACAGCTATCAAAACGTGTCTTATGGATTGACGTATCAAGGGTTATTGCAGCCCTTCTGATCATGTACGTCCACCTGTCCTCCCCCTTTCTCCAGGCGGTGAGCCTCCATCTCTTTTACCTGGGGAGGGTTCCGTTTTTCCTGGTGCTGGCAGGGTACTTCCTGGGCAGGAACATCACCTGGAACAAGGCTTTTAACCGGGCTTTCTGGCTGTTTATTCCGTTCATGTTCTGGAATGTACTGTACGTGTTCCTTGTCCTGCCTCATGACGGTGCTTCCTTCCGCCTTGAGAATTTAATTGGCATCCGGGACGTCTTTCTTCCGGGCATGAACCTTTTCTCCGCAGATGACTCCCATGCCGTTCCCCCCATCGGCCCTTCCTGGTTCCTGAGGGACATTATCATTCTCACGTTGCTGACGCCTCTTCTGGTCCGCGTCAAAATCCTGCTGTTTCCTGCGGTGCTCCTCTTTTTCTGTTTCTTCAACACGGCCCCGGACCACACGGAGACGATTTCCATCGGAACCTGTGCTTTTTACCTGCTGGGCGTTGCGCTCAGTTCCCGGCGGATTGACGACATTCATCTGTTGATGAATAAAAAATTCGGCATTTTTTTCTGGGTAAGCATTTTTATGCCCGTTGTACTGATAGCGCTGTATTCCGCCGGAGTGATCCCCCTGTGGAAAGAGACGGCCATTGGCATGCTTCTGGGTGTCATGATGATCATGTACGCAGGCATCTGGATGGAAAAGCACCTGCCCGGCCTGTCTGCGAAAATAGCTTTGCTGGCTCCCGCCTGCTTTCTGACGTTCATGCTGCACTGGCCCATTTACGGTTTCCTGCCTCCCGCCATGAAATCCAGCCTGTTCGCCTTCTTCACGCCGTTGCTGGTGTTTGCGGCCATCGTCCTGTTTTATTTTGCCCTGAAACGTTTTGCCCCGTGCCTTCTGCCGTATCTGGCCCATGTGAAAAATACCGGCCGGCGGCAAGCGCAGCATGGCGCGTGCGACGAAACGATTCCTTTAATCAGGGGCCTTTCAGGGATGAGTCAATCATCAGAAAGGGACGCCGGGAACCCCATGCCCGGAACACGGGAGAGCTTTTAAAGAACCACGGGCAAACGGGTTCCAGGAAGCCGTAGATTGCCAGGTGAAAGGACTCCCGGTACATCCGTTGCTCTTCTTCCGGCTCAGGAAGGTAAATGAAAGAATTTGGCTGGATGGAATCCAGCACAGGCATCCCCCACAGTTGAAGGGAGAATCTTTTGATTTCAAACCGGAGGCGCATGTTCCCCCGGAAAACAACTGCCGCCTCCACCTGGCCCGCAGGGTTTGCCTTCATGAAAGCAAACGCTTTTTCCCATGCCCCGGGCAGAAGTTGGCAGGAGATTGTTCCATCCTGGTCGCGTTCCACCTCCTGAATGTCCTCCGGCCCAATGAGGGATTCCGGGCGGATGAAGACATAGGTCCGGACGGGGTTCGGGAAATCGGGGCAGGTATAGGGGATGGAACGGAATCCGCTTTCCAGGCGGATGGATTTTCCCTGCAGAAGTTCCGGAAGAAAATGCTGTTCCAATTCCCGGCTGCGCGGATGGATGGGATAAAGAGCCACGTTTTCCCTCACATGCCGTTTTTGCTGTTCCGTCAGCGGCAGAAGGGTGTTGTTGATGGCCCGGCACAGGGCATCCAGCCGGCTGTCATCCCCCAGACCGGGAATAAGAGTGGTGCGGGAAGGCATTCCCTGGAATAAGGGGGTGGACAGAATGGTTCCGCGCAGAACGACAGCAATCCTGTCCTTGCCGGGGCGTAGTCCGGCCGATGCCCGCTCCAGTTTACGGAATGCTTCTTCGTTCCAGGTGATGTCCAGGCTTCCCGGATGTTCCATATCTGGCTCCGCATGTCTGGCGCAGTCTCCGGAAATGATGGGAGAATTCCCCAGGAACAGATATTCTACCTCTCCCGTTTTTCCCTGCCGGTGCGCCGGGAGCTTCCAGAGCCTGAAGCCCGGTACGCGTAGGGCTCCTTCTTCCACCAGACGGCGGCTTTCCGGATGGACGGCGTACAGGGCCAGATCCTGTGGAATGAAGGGTGTGTTTTTTTCTGTGGGTGCCTGCCGGTTGAGCAGTTCCGCCAGTCCGGAGGCTTCATTTTTTCCGTCCAGTCCGGAGATTTCAAAAGTACGGGATATGACGGCCTGCACCACGGGGGCCGACTTGATTTTTCCCTGAACGACGAGGGCCAGCCTGTCGCGGCCCAGATTCATGGCGGAGGTTGCCGCTTTCATGGTTTTTCCGCCCTGTGTATTCAGGGTGATGTGGAGGCATTCTCTTCTCTCCGGCTCAATTCTTGCCTGTTCCACTTCCGATTCCGTGATGATGGGGGTATTTTTCAGGAACAGCCGTTCCCGCTGCATTTTTCCATGGCGGTCGCGGAATTCGTATGTATAAGGCGTGTATCCTTCCGGAACAGGGCTCCTTTCCCGGTCCAGCTCCTGGCTGTCCGGATGCACCATCCTGACGGAGACGGCGGGAACAGACGGCGGAACCGCTTTCGCGCGGGCCGAAAGCGGGAAACAAAAGGCGGGAAAAAGCAGTAGATAAAATAATTGACTCACAGTCAACGGAAATAGAACTTTTGGAGAACGGAAAGCAAGAGAAAAGTTGATTCGGCGCACAACAAAGGAGATCGGTGTTCCCGGCGCCTGGGGAAGCCCTCCGCGGAACAGCACGCTGGCGGAAGCCGGCAGGCAGGCGGGACATCAGCGGGATGCCATGCCCTCCAGGATTTATTGCCGCGGCTTGCGGCGGGCAGAAGAGGGCGGAGATGATGAAGGGCCGGAACGTCTGGGAGCTCCGTATTCCTCCGGTACTTCCGCCGCCAGGGATACATCTTCCGGAAGGCTGCTGTCGTCGTAATAATTTTTCATCCTCTTCTGGGCATCCTTGATCAGGGTGGCTTCCACCCATTCCTCCACCGTCATGTTGTCCCTTCTGGCGGCTTCTTCGATGAGTTTGTAATCCTCGGAACTCAGCATGACGACAAAGGGCTTCCAATTGGCTCTTGCCGCCTCTTTCAGTTTTTTCTCCCTTTCCGTTTTTTCCATCATGAGCCGGATGAGAGCTTCCTTGTCTTTGGGGATGGCCACCTTGGCAAGCCAGTTGCGGACCGTGTTGGGAGACACGAAGCATTCCGCCGCAAAATCATTGCGGGAAATGTTCTGCTGTTTCAGCCAAGCCTTGATCTGCACTTTGAGTTCGTCCTGATTCTCACTCATGCACCCTTTGTAACGAAAATGGTGCTATTTTTCAACCTTTTTTGTATAAAGTCATTTTAATGGTATATTTTTGTTGACTGAAATACCGTTTCAGGTGCATTGTAGGGGCGCAAAAGGGCTGTTAAGGCCGTTATTGCACCAAAAAAAGGATTTTTATGAAGGCGGAAAATAAAAAAAAGAGTCAGAAAAAAATTCAAATCAAGGGGAAAATGCCGTTATCGGTCCATTTTTTCCGGGATGCGGAAGCGGACGCGCTGAACATGGAACGCTGCCAGCTGGATAAAGCCACCCTGATTGCCTGTGCCGTCAAACGCCTCCGGGAAGATTTGGGGAACGTTCCCGATTCCGGTAAAAAACCTTCCGCATGACTCAGGAGATTTACTGGGAACTTCTGGCCTGGCTGTTCCGTTCCTTTCTGGCGGTGACTGCGTTCGCCTTTGTCGTGGCCGGGTACCAGACCCTGTGCAGCCGCCCGCGCAGGGGCCGCAGCCGTAAAAAATAGGAGGGCAGGGGGCCAGTTTACCGTCCGTCACGGAATGCCGTCCCGCTTTTTAAGGGAAATGTTTTTGACCTTATGGGGCATTGAAGAATTCCGGGGCTGTGCTCCTTCATATTTGGGCGGTCCGTCATGAAAAGCAGGCGGAAATCTGCCGGAGAAAGTGGACGGCTGCCTTTCTCCGGTAGAAGGGCGTTGCAGGAAGAATGGAAAAATTCCGGAAAAGGTTTCCACTTTTCCGCCAGCGCAGATTCTCTAAACGGCTGTCATCTTCCCAGGGGCCGGCCGGATGGAAATCCGTATTGCCAGAAACGGGGAATGGCGGTAACATTCCGCCGCTATGAGTATTGAGAGTTTCGCAAATCAGCATGTGCTGGAGTTGGTGGCTTATCAGCCGGGCAAGCCGATTGAGGAGACGGCCCGGGAACTGGGCCTGAATCCCCATGATATTGTGAAACTGGCGTCTAATGAAAATCCTCTGGGGCCGTCCCCGAAGGCGGTGGAGGCGATTGCCCGTGCGGCTGCCGGCGTGAACATTTATCCGGACGGAGCGGCTTTCCGCCTGCGTTCCGCTATTGCGGAGTTCTGCGGCGTGGAGTTCGGCCAGACGGTAGTGGGCACGGGCAGCAGCGAAGTGATTGAACTGATCTGCCATGCCCTGCTGAATCCCCGTGCGGAGGTGGTGGCCGCCAAACACGCCTTTTCCATGTACCCTATCATGTCCAAGCTGTTTGGCGCCGCGTACGTGGAAGTGCCCAACAAGGAGGACTGGACGCATGACCTGGACGGCTTCCTGGCCGCTATTACGGAGAATACGCGCGTCGTGTTCATTACGAATCCCACCAATCCCGTAGGCACCGTAGTGGGACAGCAGGAAATAGACGATTTCATGGCGAAGGTCCCGGAACATGTGCTGGTGGTCTTTGACGAGGCGTACCGGGAGTTTTCCGACAATCCTCCGGATACCCTCAAATTTGTGCGAGAAGGCCGCAACGTGGTTGTTCTGCGCACCTTCTCCAAGGCTTACGGCCTGGCGGGGCTGCGCGTGGGCTACGGCATTGCGCCGGAACCGGTTTGCAGCATGCTGCACAAGGCGCGTGCTCCGTTCAACCTGCATGTTCTGGCCCAGGAGGCCGCCCTGGCCGCCCTGGAGGACCGGGAGCATGTGCGCCGCACTGTGGAGAATAATAAGGAAGGCATGCGTTTTTATGAGCAGGCTTTCCGGGAAATGGGCCTGGAATGGATTCCCAGCCAGGGCAACTTTATCCTGGTGAAAGTGGGCCGGGGCAAGCAGGTGTTCCAGGATATGCTTGCCAGGGGAGTCATCGTCCGCGCGCAGGACGGTTACGGCCTGCCGGAATGGATACGCATCAGCGTGGGCACTCCTGCGGAGAACGCCCGCTGCATTGAGGTATTGAAAGAGGTTCTTTAAACAGTTTTTCCGTTTTTCGTGTCTCACCCTGCATGATGATCTCCCCGGAACAGTATATTGACGGGCTGGAATGGCGTTACGCCTGCAAAAAATTTGATCCTGAAGCCCGTCTTGAACAGCCCACCTGGCATGCGCTGGCGGAAAGCCTGCGTCTCAGTCCCTCCTCCCTGGGGCTTCAGCTCTGGAAGTTTGTCGTCGTGACCAACAGGGAACTGAAGGCTCGCCTGCGGGAGGTTTCCTGGAACCAGTCCCAAGTGGAGGACTGTTCCCATTACGTGGTGCTGTGCTCCCGGCGCGACGCCACCAGGCGGGATGTGGACCGTTACCTGGCCCAGATTGAATTCACGCGCCGCCCCTCCGCTGAAAAACTGGCTTCCTCCGCCGATTTTTATACCAGCTACGTGGAGGCTCTGGCTCCGGAAAAGATGCATGCCTGGCTGGATTGCCAGGTGTACATTGCCGTGGGGTTCCTGCTCAGCGCCGCCGCCGCCCTGCGGGTGGATTCCTGCACGATCGGCGGCATGGACCGCGCCAAGTATGATGAAATCCTGGGCCTGGACGGTACGCCGTACCGCTCTGTGGTGGGGGTGGCTCTGGGCTACCGCGCCAAGGATGACGCTTATGCCCGCGAGGCCAAGGTGCGCTTTCCCGCCGGAGAGGTGATTGATATCCGCGCCTGATTTTTTAGGGGGGGGAGGGGGCTTTATTCTTGTTTGGAAAGAACCATAAGATTGTGATTTCTAAGACAGGTAGAAGAAGCAATGTCTATCACCATGCTTGATGCGTCCTCTACTTTTTAGGGGGAAACAGTGTTTTGGGGAACAATACAAGATGGTTGGGCAGATGTGTTTTATGTTGACGACCAATAATCAATCTTTCATCTTGGTTAAGCAGGATGTGAGACGAAAAGGTTTTTTGACAGAGCTATTTTCTTTCCTGCGGTCCGGGACAACATCCGAAGCATAAAAAACCGGGTTTCCTTTTGAGGAAACCCGGCGATGTGCTTGCATCTGCTCCTTTCTATTAGAAAGAGTAGCCTAGTCCCAGCATCACCCGCTGGTTTACGAAACTGTCGCGTGCTTCCACCTGGTAATGGGCGTAGGCGCTCCAGTTGTCTGTCATCTGAAGCCTCCCGAAAATACTGGCTCTTACGCCCTGGCGGGCAGGTTTGCTGCCCGCCGCTTTCCAAGCATAGTCTCTGCTCAACAGGCGTGCATGGGTTTCTGCATTGCTCCGGTAAACATCCGGCAGATATTCCAGGCTCACCGTATGGCTCCATGACATGCTTCCCAGGCTCATTCCCTGGGTCAGGGAAAGCCCCAGGGGGAGAGCCAGGTTGCGGTAATGGCCCCGGTCAAACCGGCGGGCCATCTCGCCGGTTTCTCCAAATGCTTCTTGCGTCACATCCGTATATTCCATGCCGATATAAGGGGTAAGCACCAGATTTTTCCCCACGGGCAGATTCCATGCGACCCACACCGTTCCTTCCCAGGCCTGATTGGTCCATGAACCGGACGAGTTCTGTCCTTCTGCGCTTGCTGAAGAAAGGAGGTTGTCGCTGCTGCTGAATCCTGCCGCAGCAGTGACCGTCAATGCCTGGCCTTTGTTGTCCAAGGGGAGCCTCCAGCCGGCGTAAAGAAGCCCCATATTGGTGTTCTGACGGTTGACGGCTTTGTATTCACGGCTGATGTTTTTACCGGAAGTATAGCCGTAGGCAACACCGCCTAACCATTGTTCACCGAGTTTGTAGTCTCCTCCTACCGCAAACCCTCCACCCTGGTAGTCGAATCCTTCAATGCCGTTTTTCGTGCGCTGCATCTGGAAATCTCCCAAGCCGCTGGTCCAGACATTGCTCTTCAACGGAGAGAGGAAGCGAACCTCATTCAGATGGTTTAGCGCCGCACCGGTGAATGCGTTCAGAGTAGAAGCCGAGCTAATCATGGAGTTTGCTACGTTGGAGCCTTGCAATTCCCCTATGACTCCTTCTTCAACAATATCCACAAGGGACAGGGACAGATCCCCCTGTTCTCCCGTGCCGGCAAGTTCCCAGGCTGCGTTTACCACGTATTCCATTCCCAGACCGTCCTTCATGGTGATAGCGCTTGTGTTGATTTCCTTCAGGATTCCTTCGTATGAATCCGCGCGGATGCTAAGGACGATAGCTCCGGGGATGATGTCGGATTTGGAGCCAAAAACGGCAAAGTTGGAGACGCTTACAGTTCCGGACTCCGCTTGAATGAGTCCGGGCGACGTTCCGGCAGAAGCCAAGTCAACTGTGAGAGTTTCCAGCGTGACATCTCCGGCGGACAGAAGCCTGGTATCACGGCCCATCATGAGTTCACCGGAATATTGCGTGTAGCTCTTCACATCCAATGCGGCTTTGCAGGCCAGGTGTACCGTGCCCCGGTGCTGTACCGCATCAATACCTTTTAGATTACTGGTATAGTTATCTAAACTGCTCTGCGAATAGTCCTGATCCGCATAGTCCGAATTCATCCAGTATTCTCCGGAAAATAGTATTTTGCCGTTCTGCCCTTCTTCCTTATTGAAGTCAATCGTGGAATCGGACGAAGCATAAACATAGACGGGATCGTAGAATGCAATCTTTCTCCCCGTTTGTGCCCCAAATTCCAGAGCATGATCCCCGATTGCATAAATGGAATTGGCAATCGCCAGCTTATTCTCTCCAAGGGAATCTTTCATCATATTCCCCCGGAACACGATGTCCCCATAGTCGGCATGCAGAACCATGCGCATGCCGGTTCCAGTAGGTTCGGATTTCATCGCTGTGCCTCTACTATCACTGAGAATGGCTCCCCCAAAACCTGCTGTCGTGTTATTTTCAAAGATGACATCCCCATATACCTTGGTAATGGAAAAGATGCTGTTTCCGGATGCTCTCCCTGTATAGAGATAGACGGCGCCGCCCCCTGTTTCATCATCAGTAGCCCGATTACCGGTGAATTCGACATTTCCATTTATATTTTTTATGTCTAAACTCAAATCCCTGACAGCCATGTAAAGAGCACCTCCTAAACCAGCTTCATTATTACGGAAAATGACATTACCCTCTATATTGGAAATGTGCAGAAAACCATCTGACGCCCGTATATTATCAGATGTCACCCTTTGGACATGTCCTAAAGCAATGCAGGAGCCTCTGCTACCCACATTATTCAGATTGTTGTTTTCAAACAGGATCCCCCCCTGAATGTCATGCAGTAAGATGTGGCTTTCTCCATTTAATGTTGGGTTATCGATTGCAAGCATTCCCATATTCTCTTTGTAGGTGCCGTTCACCTCGTTATTGCAGACTTCAATACCTCCTTGTACATTGGCTATTTCAATTACTGTGTCTGTTGCATCAGTCATTTCTATAGACCGGACAAAAAGCCCAAATCCGCAATTAGTGTTTCCTCCGCTGCTTGTATTATTACTGATAGACAGCTTCCCTGTAATATTCCCGATAAAAATGGAACCTTCGTCTTTCGCATTAATGGAGATGATGCCTGAGTTTGCTACCACAGTAGGTGCGGACAGCGTGCAATTTTCCATCAGAACATCCCCCTGGATATCTTGGATAGTTACAGAGGCGATGTCTGTGTGAGCAGCATTTCCACTGTCTGTCGGTCTTAATACGCTCCCTCCTTCAAAACGAAGTTCTTTCAAATTGGAAAAAATCAGAGAAAAGCGTTCTAAAGTAGAGTTTGCGTCAGGGAAGAAAATCTGGGAATTGTTTTGACTCTGCCTGTTGAAGGTAAGTGTTTGAGTGTCATTGCCCGCGAAAGAGAGGGACAACTCCGTGATTCCATCGGCAGGTTTGACAAGAAATCTGGATTGTTCATAAGCAGTATCCGTTTCAATCTGATAGGATACGCTCTGTGTTACATCGATATCGCTGCCATCTGATGGAGCGGAATTTGCTTCTGCAGTAATGACGGACAGAAGGAAGGAGAACAATGGTAGTGGAAGTCTAAGATACATAACATTTTCATACTAGCGAATTTATTATCCGTTTTATTGTAAAATTTGATATAAAAAATCATAAATAAATGAATATAAATAATTTATGTTATTTTTTATATAAATAATGTCTCTGGCATTTTTTTGATATTCCAGAGACCTTTGGATATCTTTATCACCCTTATATACTAATATAATAAGTTGACAGCGGATAATAAATTCGTTTAATACTCTGCGGTGTCTCAATTTTTTTTGGAATTTATTGATGCTCATTCATGTATGGATTGTAATGTGGCGCCATATGAGGGATATCGCAAACATGCCCGTAGTTGGCTTAGATGGAATCCGTTCAGGTTTCGTAGGGGCCTTCTGCTCCAACGCAATGCCAGTATCATTTAAATGAGCATAGAACTTCCTGTGGCAGAAAACTTTTCCAGATTTGAGTTCCTTCGACTATCTGCCGGGTAAGTCCCCTTGCTGTGGAGCTTTATTGGAATAACGGGAGAGTCCAGGCCGATAAACGGAGAATCTGGTTAACAGGAACAGATTTGCATGTTTAACGTTCAGCTTTGGCGGCCATAAACGCCCCCCTATGAAGTAATCTGTTCAACTCTGTGGAAAAATACAATTCCCTGTGTTGTTTTTATTACTCTAGTTTAGAAATTACACGCTGTAGGTTTTTGGTTTAGTTAATCATATAGAGAAGCCTGTTATTTTTTCTGTCCGGAACCGGCCGCTCTAATAGGGACGGCCGGTTCCCGTTTTTTGCCGTGGGGGCGTTTTGCCGCCGTGCGGCATCTTTTTTATCCGCAGCCCGGGCTCCCCGTTTTTTTATCTCGCCAACAACGGGTTCTTTGGGATAATAATTTATTGGAACAGGAGGGAAAGCCTCTCCTTGGCCGGCGGTTTTCCTTCATGAAGCCCGGCGCGCGGCAATCCGTTTGGGCGGAATGTCCGTCCCGCCCGGTTGAGAGAGGGAGAATTCTTCCGCTTTTCTCCCTTTCTCTGCAAGAAAGGGGCGGCGGGCGCGTAGTTTTTGGAGCAAATCAGACATTTCCTTTCCCTAAACAAGACTAAAACATGAAGAAAAACCTATTCCTGATGATCGCCGTTCTTGCCGCATCTCCCGTGATGGGGCAGGACGCCAAGCAGATTGCGGATTCCCTTTCCATCCCTCCGGTGAAAGCCGGAGCGAAGCAACTGCCCATGCCGAGCGTTTCCGGAGCCCAGATTAAATTGCTGGGGGCCGACTATGAGCAGCTCGTCAACAGCAAAGGCAAGATTGCCCCTGTTATTTCAGATACCCCCGTCAACGTCAGCTTCAAGGTGACCAAGGACGGCAAGGAGGCCGTCAGCAAGGATTATGAAATCATGCTGCAGGCTCCTCAGGCCGTCCAGGGCAACCCCAAGCCGCGGATCATCCCGGAAATCCTGCAATGGAAGGGGGGACAGGGAGAATATAAGCTGGGGAATACGGTCACCATAGCATGCCCGGACAAGGAGCTGGGCAAATTGTTTGCGGCGGATATGGAAGATGTGCTGGGGAAGAAGGTCAAGCTTGTCGCCCCCGGGGCGAAGGCGGATATTTCCCTTTCCCTGTTGAAGGGCGGCAATCTGGGCAGGGAAGGATACCGGCTCCAGATTGCCAGGGACGGCGTCCGCCTTGGAGCGGCGGCTCCCACCGGCCTGTTCTGGGGTACGCGCACCCTGCTGCAGATGCTCCGCCAGACGCCCGGCAGCGTGCCCTGCGGCACGGCCGTGGATTTTCCGCGTTACCAGCTCCGCGGGTTCATGCTTGATGTCGCGCGCACGCCTTACCCCCTCAGTTACCTGAAAGACGTGATCCGCACCATGGCCTGGTACAAGATGAATGACCTGCACCTGGTCATCAACAACAACTATATTTTCCACGAACACTATGTGGACAACGGCCATGATCCGTTCAAGGAAAGCTATGCGGCTTTCCGCCTGGAATCCAAAATGAAGGGAAAGGACGGAACGCCCCTGACAGCCAGGGATCTTTTTTATACCAAGAAGGAATTTGCCGACCTGGTCAGCTATGCCAGAAAGTACGGCGTCAATATTGTTCCGGAGTTCGACACGCCGGGGCATGCCCTTTCCTTTACGCGCCTGCGGCCCGATCTCATTTATAAAGGGCCTATGAATCATGAGAAGCGCCGCTGCGAGATGCTGGACGCCGCCAACCCGGAAACGATCGACCTGGTGAGCAAGGTTTTTGACGAATACATGCTGAAGGATCCCAAACTGGGCCGTCCCGTGTTCGCGGACTGCGGCGTGGTGCATGTGGGGGCGGATGAATTTTATGGGGACAAGGAAGATTACCGCCATTTTGCAAACGCCGTGCTCAGCCATGCCCTCAAGCGCGGTTATACGCCCCGCATCTGGGGAAGCCTCAGCGCCAAGCCGGGCAAGACCCCGGTAGTCAGCAAAGGGGTCCAGATGAACCTTTGGAGCACCGGCTGGATGAAAGCATGGGAAGCCGTCAACCAGGGCTATGATGTGATCAATACGAACGATGGAGCCCTTTATATCGTTCCCTTTGCCGGCTACTACCGGATGGACAGAAACCATAAGGGGCTGTACAATAACTGGATTCCCAACCGCATCGGCAATGAAACGCTGCCTTCCGGGCATCCCCAGCTCCTTGGGGGCACCTTCGCCGTCTGGAATGATGAAACGGACATTATGCATACGGGGTACGCGCCTTATGACATTTGGGGGATCATTTCCGGTTCCATGGACGTGCTCAGCCAGAAACTGTGGGGAACCGCCAAGGCTCCGGATACGTTTGAACAGCATCGCGAGCTGGTTTCCTCCATCGGCAACGCTCCGCGCACCAATCCCCTGCACAAATGGAAAGACAGCCAGCCCTTTACGGTGGAACCTTCCTCCCTCCCCCAGAAGCTGGACAAACCTGCCCTGGGGCCGAATTACCGCCTGACCATGGAACTGGAATTGACTGCCGCTCCGGAAGGGAAGGAGCAGGTGTTGCTTGCTGCGCCTGAGGGCGAATTGCTTGCGGTCATGAAGGACGGCACCGTCGGATTCCGCCGTGACGATTCTCTGGAATTTTCCTTCGGCGCCAAGCTTCCCGTAGGCAAGAAGGTCAAGGTGGAAATTGTGGGAGAACCGGAGAAAACCAGCCTGTTGCTTGACGGGGAACCTGCCGGAACTGCCGTGCTGAAGAATTTTTCCGACAAGTCCAAGGATTTTTCGGACAAATTCAAGCATCGTCCCAAAGTTCACCGTTCCACATTCATTCTGCCTCTGAAGGAACTTGGCTCCTCCTTCCAGGGGAAGGTGTTCCATATGAACGTACAGCCGTTGTAATTCCCGGCATTTGGCCAGGCCGCCGCCTTTGACGGAGCGGCCTGCAGCCCGGCATCCCTGCCGCATGGGATGCCGGGTTTCTTTTTATGGAAGGGGGGGAGAGGAAAACTTCCGGAATGTTTCCCGATGTCTTCCCCCTTATTCCTGTTCCGGGAAAGAAAGAGGGTCACGGATGTTCCGGAACTTGTTTTCAGTCCCGCATGCCCCTGTATCTCATGGGGCGGTAACCGCTGTTTTCCAGCATGGAGCGGCTGAACACATGCTCCGAACATTTCCAGGCCGGCAGGGGGCCGGCTTCACTGCCCAGGAACCTGCTCTTTTCCGTTCCCTCCCACTGAATGAACAGGAGCACATGGCGCCCCGGCACAATCAGGATGTCTCCCGTCCGGAGGTCTTCCCAGGAGGGAAGCCGCGTGCAGAGGGCGGGGAGTTCCCGTGTGGAAAAGGGCCTGTCCAGCCGCCAGCAGCGGGAGACGAAGCCGGAGCAGTCCACTCCGGCGGCAAAGCGGCTGACGGCGGCGTCTCCCGCGGCCTGCTTTTCCGGGGTGCCCATGTCTCCGGCCGCGGCGGGAAGCCCTCCGTTGGCGGTATCCGCCTTCAGGCGTTCGGAAAACTGCCGCGGGGTGTCGAAGCCGCCCCATTTGTACGGCATGCCGATGGAACGCATGCCCGGCTTCCACCATGCTCCGGCATCATATCCGGCTGCGGAGGCGTCCGGCGTGTCTGTCCGGATGCCGTCCCCGTCCGTTCCGTGGCGGACATTCCGGAGAGAGCCCCTCCAAATCATGGAGGTATAGGCCCGGCTGGCTGCCAGGGTTTCACGACGGGTGACGGAAGAAGCGGGAGGCGGGATTTCCGGTATTCCCGGGGCGCAGGCTCCCAGACAGGCGGAGAAGACGAGCAGCGTCAGGGTATTGGTCATGCCCGGCAGTATGGCTTCCGGCCTGCGTGGAGGCAAGGATGATTGCTGGAGAACGTTTTTTATTCAGGGGACGGACGGTCTGGAAGCTTGACTACGGGGCGGAATATGTAAAAAAGGTCTCATCAAGGCGGAATGAAACGGAAAAGGTTTCCGTTCTCCTTCATCCGCTTTCCATCTCTTTATTTTTATGGACGAAGAACAACAAATCATCCAGGAACCGGTTCAGGAGCCCGCCCCTGAGAAACAATCGGATAAAACGCAGGCTATCCTGACGGCGGTTTCTCCGCTGGTGGCCGTCTTTTTCGGAGGCTCCGCCGGCGTGAACATTATTCCGCCCCTGATCTGCTGGCTGGTCTGGAAGGATGCCAACCCTCTGGTGGACAAAGTAGGAAAGAATATTCTGAATGCCCAGATTTCCTGGGCGATTTATACGGTTGCGGCCTGTCTTTCATGTTTGATCCTGATCGGGTTCGTGCTCGCCCCCGTGGTGGTTATCGCCTGGATCGTTTTCTCCATTATCGCTGCCGTCAAGGCGGCGAACGGGAATTACGATTATGTGGCTCCCTTCACGATTAAATTCCTGAAATAACGTTTTTCCGTTTTTCAGCAGATCAACAGATGAAAAAACCGCCGGTACGGAATGCCGGCGGTTTTTTGATGAGGGCTTTCCATTTGCCGGAGGGGTTCAGATGGGCATGTCCTTTTCACTGCCGCCGTACATGAACGTATGGAGCAGACGGGTAACCTGATTCTGTTCCGCGTTCAGCTGGGCGGAGGGGCGCAGCGCGGCGTACGCCAGTCCGTCATGCCCCGTGAACTCCCTCATATGGAACCCCTGGAAGCTGGTCATGGGTTCACTGTCATGAAAGAGCTTGCCCCTCCGGAGCAGTTCGTCAAAGACATGTTCCGCTTCCCGCGTGCGCGTCAGAGCGTTTTCCGGGTGGGGGATGCGGATTACCAGCGCTCCGCCGTCCCCGCGGAAGTTGATGCCCGCTCCGGCCATGACGTCCGCGGAAGGCTGGCTGGTGACGCTGCCCAGCAGCAGCACGCCGTCGTCTATCAGATGGATGCGGCTGGCGCGGGCTTCCTCCTTTACGTGCAGAACGCCTCCGTAAATGCGGGTGGATGCATTGCCGGAGAGTTTTCTGATACGCATCAGGCCGTGCCTGATCACGAGTTCCGAGCCCTCCGCTGGCAGATCCACTTCCGAGGCGAAGAGCCAGCCGTCCGTCATGGCGATTCTGCCTTCATGCTCCCTGGCGCCCTGAATGCGCCCCTGGCCCATCAGAAGGCGGCCGCCGTTGATTTCCAGGCTGCCGTTGGCTTTGTCCCCCAGGAAAACGGTCATATGGTCCGGCAGATTGCCCAGGAGCGTCATGGCGCCTCCGTTCCTGATGACGAGGTGGGCGGTGCGGTGCCCGTGGTCCGGCTGGTTGGGGCCGCCCACGTAAACAGGAGCGTTGATGATGTAAAGATTTCCGCCGGAATCAACGGTAAGGGAATCCTGAATGTCCGTCTGGCCCTGCACTACATCATTGCTGATGGTGACCGGGCACATGTAGGAGACACGGTTCATGGATGAGGCTGAAAGCGGCATCATCCCTGTTAGAATGAATGGGTTGATATTGCTCATGGCTCTGGTTACATAGTTGGTTTGACGTTTGAGGCGCGATGGATGCGCTCCAATGGTATTAGACCATCCGTCCGGGGAAAGTGTTCGCGTAAATTTCCCTTATTTTTCCCGGAAGGGGCACTGTTCATTCCCACTCCACACGGGTCAGCTCCAGTTCCCGCCCGCGCAGGATGGCCAGGGCCGGTTCTCCGCAGCCGGGGCAGATGTAGCCGTGTTCCGTAAAGGAAAAATCCGCCCGGCATGCGTCACAGCGGCACACGGCCTCCACCCAGGCGACGTCCAGGGCTGCATCCTGCGCCGCATACGAGTCTTTCAGGGCCAGGAAGGCGGATTGAAGGGCTTCCGGTACCACGCCGCTCAGGCTGCCGATGGTCATGTGCACGCGCCTCAGCCTGTTTCCTCCGCGTTTTTCCATAAGCCGCCGGGCCATGTCCAGCGCGCCTTCCATGATGCCTACTTCATGCATGGGCGTTTTTCCGGGCCTGATGTTCCGCCAGGGCGCGGGCGATGAGGGCCTCCGCCGTGTCCAGTGCCTTCGGCAAGGCTTCCTGCACCTCCGCGGACATGGGGCGGCAGAAATCCGTATGCAGGGCCTCCACTCCCACCAGCGTGATAGCACGCGGCAGGGTGCCGCACAGCTGGGCCGCCCCCAGCACTTCCTTCATGCCTATCTGGTGGGGAGACATAACGCGGGAAAAGTGGCGCGGCAGTTCTTCCCGGCTGCGCGTGACGACGGTTCCCGGCAGGGCCCCCGTCCTGACGGCGTCCAGCAGGATGAGCGTGTCCGCATCTTCCAGCAGGGGAAGCAGGGTCATGCCCTGCGTTCCCCCTTCCTCCACGTGGACCAGCGGGCCGTAGTCCCGTTCCTGGAGGCGGTGGGCCAGCTCCACGCCTGCGCCGTCGTCCCCCATGAGCGGGTTTCCGATGCCCAGCACGAGCACGGGATAGGCATTTCCCTTCACGGGGCAGCCCCGCAGTTCTTCCGTGTATGGCTCCAATTTCATGTCAAGGGGAGGGCAGAGAGGTTATTCATCCCGGAATTTGACGCCCTTGCGCAGCCATCGTCCGCCGCTGAACATGGAGGAGATGGTGCCGTCCCGGTCCACGTTCCCGGAAAGGATGGAAAGGTACACGTGGATCATGGCGAAGATGATGAAGCACCACATGCCGATCAAATGCACCAGGCGCACGTACGGAATGCCTATCAAGTCGTTCAGCGGCATGAACCAACGGTAGAACCAGTGGCGCGGCTCATACAGGGCATACAGGGCCAGCCCGGTCACCACCATGGTGGTGAACAGGACGTACACGCCCGTGTATGTCCACTGCTGCAGGGGATTGTGGCCGATGTAGCGGGGGCCGTCATAACTGCGGGCGAACAGGTAGTCCACCGCTGTGGCGTACAAATCCTTCCACTCCTGTCTGGAAACGGGGAACAGGGCCCGGAAACTCTGGTATTTGTTGGAGGCCATGAAGAAGCAGGAAAAACGCAGCATCATCACCACCACCAGAATCCACCCCAGCGCGTAATGCACGAAGCGGAGCGTTCCGAATTGGAAAGCCCCGTGCAGATCCCCCATTTTCAGGAACCACCCTTCCGCGATGCAGATGCCTGTGGCGGACAGGCCGATGATGCAGAGCACCCACGTCCAGTGCAGCACGCGCAGAGGCCAGTCCCAGACGTGGAAATAGCGGAAATTGGCCTTGGCCATGGAGAGGCGGCGCACATCCCTCATGGCGTGCATGGGCACGACGCCCAACAGGCGCCACGGCGCGCCGGACCGGTGGACAGCCACGGCCACGGGTTCAAAGCCGGAGGGGGAATGCTCTTCAAAGGCCTTGTTCATGCGCTCCTTTTCCAGGGAGCTGACTTCGCACAGTTTTTCCAGCGCCTTCAGATTGCCGCGGGCTACCATGAAAGGGGAGGCGTCCGCCTTGTCTGCGGCTTTCAGAACAGCCGTGCTGTACGGCCTTTCCCGGGAGGGAGCCTCCCAGGAGTTTTCCCGCTGGGCGTAAGGGAGGGTTATGCCGCGTTCCCGCGCGGCATGGAGCAGGGCCAGGTCTCCCGCGTCCCTGCTGCCGTTGGGGGAGGCGCACACGGCCAGAGCCAGGATTTCTTCCGGAGCGTACACCGGACTGGCCGGAATGGCATCCTCCACCGCCAGGGTGAGGTCGTTATCGATAAGAGTCGTTTTCACGGGTCCTGTCTGGTCAGAATGGCCTCCCCTTCTTCGTCAAACAAATGGACGGCGCAGGATTGGCACGGGTCATAGCTGTGAATGGTGCGCAGGGGCTCCACCGGGCGGGAGGGGTCCACCAGCGGGTGTTTCCCGGTATGGGCCAGGGAATATTCATATGGCCCCATCTGCCCCGCCGCGTCCCGTCCGGAACTGTTCCATGTACTGGGGACTACGGCCTGGTAATTCACCGTCTGGCCGTTTTCAATCCGCACCCAGTGGCTCAGGCTGCCGCGGGGCGCTTCCACCCAGCCCACGCCCTTGCAGGAGGAGGGCCAGGTTTCCGGTTCCCATTTTTCCGGGTTGAAGGTGGAGGTTTCCCCGTTCCTGATGCGGTCCGTCATTTCCTGGAGCTGGTCCACCATCATGTCCACGTTGATCAGGGCGTCCAGCGCACGGCCGTATACGCGGCCCAGCGTGGAGTTCATGAAGGCGTTGTCGCGCGGCAGGCCCAGCTTGTCGCAGGCGGCATCCACCCGTTCCACGATGGCGGGAACCCCCTGGGCGTAGCCAATCATCATGCGGGCGTTCGGACCCACGGCCATCGCGTGGCCGTCATAGCGCGGGGCTTTCACCCAGGTGTACTGCGGGTGGTCGGAAAGCCACTTGTAGGGCGGCCTGGGGCCGTTGTAGTCCGCATTCGTCTCCCCGTCATACGGAGCCAGGCCCGCGTCCCTGCCTTCCGTATACCTGTACCAGGAGCTGGTGACGAATTCCCTGATCTTGTCCTGGTCAAAGGGAAGCACGTTCCTGTAATCCCCATTCAGAAGCACGCCGGGCTTGATCATGCCTTTGCCGGCGGGGGCGCCCGTGTTGATTTCAGACGGAGCCCCGGTGCAGAAAAAGTTGGGGTTGGACGCGCCAATGTGGGCGTAGTCCTTATAAAATCCGGCGATGGCTACAATGTCCGGATAATATACTTTGTGAATGAAATCGTGGCAGGTTTGCACCAGCTGCTTCAGGTAGCTCAGGGAAAACTGGTTGATGGCCTGGTCATTGTTCATGTTGATGGCGCAGGCCATGCCGCCGACCAGGAAGTTCGGGTGCGGGTTCTTGCCGCCCAGGATGGTGTGGATTTTGATCATGTCCCGCTGCCAGACCAGGGCCTGGAGATAATGCGCCACGCCCAGCAGATTCACCTCCGGCGGCAGCTTGTAGGCCGGATGGCCCCAGTAGCCGTTCGTAAAGATAGAATACTGCCCGTAGGCGATGGAGTCCTTCAGCTTCTTCTGCACTTCGGCGAAATACGCGGCGGAGGACAGGGGCCAGTCAGAAAGGGACTTGGCGATGGCGGCGGTTTCCGCGGGATCCGCCTTCAGGGCGGACATCACGTCCACCCAGTCCATAGCCTGGAGCTGGTAAAAATGGATGACGTGGTCCTGGATGCCCAGGGCTCCGCTGACCAGGTCGCGCATGAGGCGGGCCTGGACGGGCACCGGGTACTGGAGCGCGTCTTCCACCGCAGCCAGGGCCGCGATGGCGTGCGTACCCGTGCAGACGCCGCAGATGCGTTCCACAAAAGCCCAAACGTCCCGGGGATCCCGCTTGCAGGCGATCACCTCAATGCCGCGGTACTGCGTGGTGGACGTCCAGGCATTTTTGATGACGCCGTCCCCGGCCTCCATTTCCACCCGCAGGTGGCCTTCGATGCGTGTTACCGGGTCAATGACCACCCGGCTGGATTCCGGAACGTCCGCTGATGTGTAATTGCTCATGGTAATCTGGTGGTGAGGGCTTCTGGCTATTCTTCAATTTCCTTGTCGGGCGAGCCGGGAGCGTCCCCGAAGGCGGGCAGGGAGACGTTTGCTTCCTCCTTCATGTGCTGCTTCCTGTAATGAATGGCGGAGCCCACGGCATGGGCGGCGATTGCCGCTCCGGCGCCGGCTACGCCCACAGCCCCGATGATGTTGGCGGAGGCTTCCACGCCGAAGCCGTTCACGTTCGGCAGCGTCTTGTAAAACGGAGTCATGCGGTCAAAGAAGTACAGCTCCGTACAGCCGATGCACGGGTGGCCGGACTGGATGGGGAAGCTGACGCCGCCATTCCATTTGACGATGGGGCAGGGAGAGAACGTATCCGGGCCCTTGCAGCCCACCTTGTACAGGCAGAAGCATTCCCGCGCGTTCTCGTCGTCAAACACGTTGACGAACTGTCCGGCGTCGAAATGGGCGCGGCGCGGGCAATTATTGTGGATGCGGGTGCCGTATGCCATCAGCGGGCGCGACTCCAGGTCGCATTCCGGGGCGCGGTCAAATGTAAGGATGTACATGATGACGGCCGTAATCACGTCCCCGATGGGCGGGCAGCCGGGCACGTTGATGACCGTGCGGTCCGTCAGGATATCCCGGATGCCCACGGCCCCGGTGGGGTTGGGACGGGCGGCCTGGATGGAGCCGAAGTACGCGCACGAACCCACGGCCAGGATATGGGAGGCGTTTTCCGCGCAATGGCGCAGCATGTTCTCCACGGTATCTCCGGCCACGGTGCAGTACACCCCGCCGTCATTGACCGGAACGGAACCGTTGATGACGAGGATGTGGGGCTCCCTGATCGCGTCTTCCAGAGCCTGATTGGCGGCCTCTCCTGAAGGGGCCATCAGCAGTTCCACGTAAGGCATGGAGACGGCGGAAAGCACCATGTCCCCGATTTCCTCGTTATAGCTGCGGATAGTGCTTTCCAGGCAACCGGTGCATTCCTGAAGCTGGAGCCAGATGACTACGGGACGTTTCAATGCGGCCATCTTGTCCGCAATCTCCTGGGCGTTGGAAATGCCGCCCGTTACAGTGGCAACACCCATCAGGGAGATCATTTTCAGGCACCACTTGTTGAATTCGCGCCGGCTGACGCCGCGGCGCTCCATGTGTTCCCCCAGAGTTTCCCCGGGACGCCATGTATTTAAAATCTCATGATTCAGGGAGGCCTGCTCCGCCTCCTGCATGGAAGGTTGCTGAATGCGCTTCATGTGCGTGGTCCAAATAAGAACATTTCCATTTAGACAGGATTTCCGGGAAATGCGATCAATATTTTCCAGTTTTCCGGAAGGGCTTCTACCAGGACCAGACGTTCTGGATCTGGAAAACCACCGCCGTTTGCCCTCTGCGGCCGTTGACGGGATTCTTGACAAGCTGAATATCGGGCTGGAGCGTCATGGTGGGCGTCACCTGGGCCACGTACGTCAATTCAATGCCGTATTCATTCCTGTTCACGTACGGGCCGTTCTTTTTAGCCCCCTGCTGCCAGAGGAAACCGAGGCCCAGGTATCCGTCATTGGATGCGCCCTTTCCCCGGAAGGGGGAAAGAAGTACCAGCCCTGTGGTGGCCGCGCAGCGTACGCCGGTCAGCGTGGCTGCGTCATCGCTTGCCCAGCCGCCGCGGAAGAACCACCCCAGGTGGCTGCTGCGGCCCAGCTGCTGCTGGAAGTTTACAGCTACGCCGCCCCCGTTTTCACCGTTGCTGGTGGTGAAAAAGGGCTGGAGGCGGTACACGCCGGGGCCCATGCTGCAAAAATCTTCCGCCACGTAGCCGAATTCAAGCACGTTCGTCCAATTGTCGGAATTCAGGTTCCGGAAAGGATTGTGGTTTTGAGTCATGTTATTGGCGGCGGTGGCTCCCATCACGTAAAAGGAGGTGGTTGGCTGCCACGCGAAATGGAATCCCGGGGAATTATCCGTCAGGGGGAGTACGGGATTATTGCCGAAAACGCTGTTGGTGAGGTTATTGTTATGGGAATTGGCGTAAGCGTTGTGGTCCATGTAGTTGGTGGTGTCCAGCTGGCCCGCCATCAGCAGAAGCTTTCCTCCCGCTCCCACCCATGCCAGGCTCAGGTTGCTCAGGTGGGGGTCCGGGCCTTGGAAGGAGCTGGTGGGGTTCTGGAGGGAGCCCAGCGTGGTTTTGGGGCCTTTACTGCCTTCATTGAAGTCAAAGCCGTTGCCGAAGTCGAACTCGGAGGCCAGGTACAGGCCGCTGCCCGTGGAATGATTGCGGAAGATGGTGATATTGGTCAGCAGGGAACCATTGTAGGAGGGGAAATCCGTTTTTCCGTTCAGGCCGCCGCCCGTCAGCCCCGTGTAGTTGAATCCGAACTGGGCGGAATAAGTAATGCCGTATCTGGAGAGAGCGGTCTTGAGCTTCTGCGCTCCGGTGGAAATCATGTCTTCGCGTATCCAGGCGTTCGGTTCCGCACAGGTATTGCCGAAAACGTAGGAACTGTCCAGGTACGGCATCATTTTAAGAGGCCTGGCCGCAAACCATTCCAGGCCGGGAGCGGAAGTTCCGCCTTCATGCTGAAGCAGCACGCTGGGCCTGGTGGGGACGCCGGGCGTCCTTTTGGTGATTTGTTCTTCCGGGCGCATTCCTTTCATCAGGCTGGGGCTTATTTCCCTGCCTTCCAGAGTTTTCACGCGCAGACCGCGTTCCGTGTTCAGGTAAGCAGGGGAAGCCGCCGCAGCGGGAGCCGCCTGTTGGGCAAGGGCGGGACTGCAGGAAGCCGCGACGGCAACAGCGCACATGGAGGGAAGAATGGCATGTCTCATACAGACAGTCAGACAAGGCTTTTCCCGGAAGTATCATAACTCCGTTTAAATGCTGACACGAATATCCGTTTTCCACCGTCTTTCCGGAAAAAGGAAAGGCGGGCTGTCCTTCAGGGGCCTTTTCCTAAGACAGGCATGATGGAGCAAGCGGAAGGGCAGCTCCCATCGCCGTATTCCTTCCGCAAAAGAAGTGGAACCAGTTGGAACATGGTAGCTTAGGGAGATTATTGTTTTTTGCAGGGGGCTGTCTGAATGTACGTCGGGTGAGGGAGCCAAAAGGAGTGTAAAACGGGAAAAAAGCATCAGATTTTCTCTGTAATTTTTATTGCGAATTTAGAATCCGGGAACAATAACAAATATTGAAAATCAACGTCTAATTCATCTTAATCAGTTGTTTTTTAATATCATATATAATTTCTGGTCTTTTTTTATTTCATCTTATCCGAATACAGGTAAATATGTTATGAGAAGGAGAAAATATTTAAGTGCGCAGCGGATTCTAAAT
>OLQD01001190.1_pt1 | contig 22365 bp, 19 predicted proteins | sample 1672841 | NCBI WGS metagenome assembly OLQD01 (sample SAMEA3136729, study PRJEB25190) | human gut metagenome | biome: human gut; feature: human-associated habitat; material: faeces | place: Austria | collected 2013 | reverse complement strand
CCGACGAGCTGCTGTCCGGCGCGGGCGGCAACAACGCCACCAAAACCGAACAGGCGGAACGGCTGATACTGGATTTACTGGCAGACGGGAAAGAGCTTGCCAGCGAGGACATAGAGAAAGCCGCCACAGAAGCGGGCATATCCGCCCGTACCGTCCGGGCGGCAAAGAGAAACCTTGACGGGCGCATTACCTCAAAGCGCATTGGCGCGGCATGGTATCACGCTCTTAAAAAGTGAAACGGCAAAATCCAAGTGGCAAAACCCAGATACCTTGCCACTTTGCCACTTCGCCACTTCAACCTCAAAACCACCGCCCCATGTATGACCGCATGGGGCTTTTCTCATGGAAAGGAGAGCCTATGAACAACGACACCAGCAACCGCAGCACCCCCGCAACCGCTTCCCCTCTGACCGTAAAGGAAGCCGCGCCACCTGTAATGATAAAGAAAATCGGAAAGACCACCTACCGCGTCAAAATCCATTTCAGTGAAACGAGCAAAGAAACCATGAGCGACAAAATCAAGCGTCTGATTTTGAATGACAGCGAAAAAAGTTCTTAAACACCCTTGACAAAACGTATCAGAAGGCACGCTGCTGCACGCAATGGAAACCGCCGGTGCAGCGGACATGCCCGAAGAGGCGGAGCGGAAAGGCATCGGCACACCTGCCACCCGTGCCGCCATTTTGGAGAAACTGATTGAAACGAAGCTGATTGAGCGCGTCGGGGAAAAGCGGAAGAAGGTGCTTGTGCCGACGACCAAGGGGAAAGCCCTTGCCGCGGTTCTGCCGGAAAGTCTGCGTTCACCCCTGCTGACATCTGCATGGGAGCAGCGCTTGCAGCAAATTGAACAGGGTGCGGAGAAGTCCGAAGATTTCATGCGGGATATTCAGGCGTTCGTAAAAGAGCTGACGGTGAATCCGCAGCGAGTTGAACATGCGGAGACGCTGTTTCCGCCGCTCCGGGAGAAAATCGGCAGCTGCCCCAAATGCGGCGCGGCAGTTACGGAGCATCCCCAAGGGTATCTCTGCGAAAACCGTATCTGCGGATTCGCACTCTGGAAAAAGGGCGGTATCCTTGCCCATGCGGAAATACCCCTGACTGCTGCCGAAGCAAAGACGCTGCTGACAAAGGGGACTGTCCGCAAAACCGGCTTGCACTCCACCCGCACCAACGCCCGCTATGATGCTGTGCTGCATCTTGATTTCGACAAGGATGGCAGGGCAATCCTGCGCCCGCGTTTTGACTGATGAAAGGATGATGAAAATGAAGAAACTCATGGCGCTCCTGCTTGCGCTGCTGACCTGTTTTGCTGCTGCCTTGGCGGATACTGCCAGCGCACCGGACATTCCGCAGGGAACGCTGAATGCCGAGGTAACGCCGTTTACGCCGGGGCAAACCTATGCGGTGTATTCCGCGCCGGACAGCAGAAGCATCCGCGGCGCGAAGGGACGCGCGCGGGTCAGCACCAACGGCTAGATTCAGGTGTTCGGCGCGGAAGGCGACTGGCTGCTGGTGCAGTATGCCATCACCCCGGAGCACTGCCGCATCGGGTATATTGACAAGAATGCACTGCCCCAAGATGCCGCTGTTCCCGCACTGGCGCTGGAAGCCGTGCCCGCCATCGTCAGCTATGACGTTTCCGTAACGGATGACCCGCTGATGAGCCAGACGCCGCTGACCCGCCTGACGGAAAACACCAGCGTAACGGCGCTTGCGAGCATGGGCGACTGGACGTACATCGAAGCAGGTACGGGCAAGAGCCGCTTCCGCGGGTTCGTCCCCACCGAGTGCCTGCTGGGGACAGTCACCGACACCCGCGAGGCGAACCGCGCCATCCTCGGCAGCTGGAAGCTGTACGCGGGCAGCTCCGTGGATGCGGAACAGATGACCTTCCTTGCGGATGGCAGCATGACGGGCTGCGCGGTGCTGGCAGACGGGACGCGCGCTGATTTCTGCGGCACATGGGAGATTCAGGAATACGATACCCGCCGCGAACGCTACTGGAACGAGTCGGAGTTTGAACTGACGCTTTCGCGCGGCAGCGTTACGGAACAGTATGGGCTGCGGATTTGCCGCCAGATGACGGCGGATGGCGGATATAAGTACGCACTGATTCTCTCCGACGGCACAAAGGAAAGCAGCATGGTACTGGAATAAAGGAGGCGTGATTTCTCCCAAACGCCAGCCGCCCTCCCGATTTTTCCGGAAGGGCGGCTGGGGTCAGTTCCATTCAGGCTGCGTCAAAAAGTCGCGGATGTTTCGGTGCTTGATGCCGTCGCGGCTCATGTCAAGCTCGTCCATCGACACCACATATTTGGGGAAGTTGTCCGGCACGGAAGCGTAAACGCCAAATTCCCGCTGAATCGTCTCGTCAGAAGCCAGCAGATAGCATACCTGCACATAGAGCTTTTCGTGCTGCTTCTGCCCGACGAAATCAATCTCCCGGCTGCCGATTTTACCGACGGTGACGGTGTAGCCGCGGCGCAGCAGCTCCATGTAGACGATGTTTTCAAGAATGAGGTTGATGTCCTTCATGTTCCCGCCGAACACCGCTTCCCGCAAGCCGTGGTCTGCCATATAGTATTTCTCGTTCGTCGCGAGAATCTGCTTGCCCTGCAAATCCTCCCGATTGACCTGATAAAACAGGTACGCTTCGGTGCAGTATTTGATGTAATTCAGCACCGTTTCGGGCGCAACCGTGCGGTGTTCGCTTTTCAGAAATTTCGCAATGGATGTGGATGCGAACGTTGTGCCGATATTGCCGATGACATACGCCACAATGCGGGCAAGCAAATCCACATCGCGGATTTTGTTGCGCCTGACCACATCGTTGAGGACGACCGAATTGTAGATGTCATGCAGATACTGCCTGCATGGTTCGGGCGCATAGCGGAGATTGGCAAGGTAGGGCATCCCGCCCAGCGTCAGGTACTGCTGAAAAGCTGCCGCGTCTGATGCACCGGGTTCAACCGTTCGGTAGAGTTCGAGAAATTCAGCAAAAGAGAAGGGGTAAATGGTAAATTCCACATAGCGCCCGCCCAGCACGGTCGCCAGTTCGCCGGACAGCAGCTTGGCGTTGGAGCCGGTGATGTAAATGTCGCAGTCCAGCTCAATGCGGAAGGAGTTTATGGCTTTTTCCCACTGCGCAACTTCCTGAATCTCGTCAAAAAACAGGTAAACTTTGCCCGCAATGGCAGCTGCCCGTTTCAGCACCTCTTCGTGCAGCGCCTGTGCCGTGCAGAGGTGCGCATTGCTCATGACCTCGAAGTTAAACGAAATCATCTGCACATCCTGAACGCCTGACGCTTTCAGCTCGTCCTTAATGAGATTCAGCATGACGGACTTGCCGCAGCGCCGGATGCCGGTCATCACCTTCACCAAATCTGTCCCGATAAACGGGCGGATACGCTTCATGTACATTTCCCGCTGAATCATGCGGCACAGCCTCCCTTCGATGATACACATAGTATGGCACATCTGCGAAGAAAAATCAAGCAGAAACAAAAGACTTTTTCAGCTATAACTGAAAAACTTCATCTTTGACGCAGAAAATTCACTTACAGATTATCTCACTTGCGCTTTTCCTGCGCCGAAGCACTCATACCACCAAAACAAAAAGAACGAAATGGAGCGATAAAAAACAATGACATACCTAAATCAGCTGATGCGCGCCCGGCGCCTGACCAAGGCGGAACTTTCCCGGAAGAGCGGCATCCCGGACACCACCCTGCGCGATTTGCTCAGCGGCAGCGTGCGGCTGGAGAACTGCAAGGCGGGCACGATTCTCCACCTTGCGCGCGCCTTCCACGTTTCCGTTGAGGAACTCCTGATGCACGGCGGCGAACACCCTGCGGATTATCCGGAGCATCGTGCGCAGTCCGTGCCGGAGTACGAGCAGACGGCGCTCTGCGCGCTGCTTCATGCCCTCTCGCAGCTGCTGCCCGATTCCTGATGACCGCGCAGATGGTGGACTGCATCGGACTGCTTGCACAGCAGGAATGCCCGCGCTGCCGGCAGGGATTCTGCACGGAAACGGACGAGCGCTGCCGCCTGATGCAGGAGGACGAACGCAGCTTCCAAGCTGGCGAACTCGACTGCGCCTATTTTGCTGACTGCGTAATGCCCGCCGACTGGACGCTGACCGACCTTGCCGCCTACGCGCTGTGGTATGCGAGCGGCGCAGATTGACGCAGAGGAGAAAAACATGCAGACAAAAGTACAAGCCTATGTGCAGCTGGCGGACGAAACAGCGCTGAAAATCACGGGAAATTACCTTGACTGGTTGTCTTTCCTGACCACGGCATCAAGGCTCTATAAATATCCCTATCACGACCAGCTGATGATTTATGCGCAGCGCCCGGATGCAAGCGCCTGTGCCGCATATGAGCTCTGGAACGGCACTATGCACCGCTATATCCGGCGCGGCGCAAAGGGCATTGCCCTGCTGAACCCCACCGCCAACGGAATGCGCATCCGATATGTCTTTGATGTGTCGGACACGGGGACGCGGGCAGATTCGCGGAATGTAGACGTGTGGCAGCTGACGGAAGCAGCAGAACCGGCTGTCCGCAAGATGCTGGCAGAAGAATTTTCTGCGGATGCGTCGATGCGTCTTGTCCAGCAGATTGAACAGCTTGCCGAGCGTCAAGCGCTTGCCTACTGGAACGAACACCGCCGCGACATTCTCGACAGTGTTGACGATTCGGCATTATCGGAGTACGATGATTTTGCGGCGGGGGCATCCTTCCGAAAAGCAGCGGCGGCAAGCATCTCGGCTGTCATCCAGACCCGATGCGGACTGGAACCGGAGCTGCTGCGGGAGGATTTCCAAGAGGTCATGGACTGGAACACGCCCGCAGCCGCGGCGGAACTGGGCAAGGCAGTCAGCACGATTGCCGAGCAGGTTTTCCGCCAGATAGAAAGAATCGTCCGAAATGCGGAAAGGAGCATGGAACATGAGCGAACTGAAGTACACACAGCACGGGGATTGCCTGCTGCCGGAAATGGAACTGACCGAAGAGGAACAGCAGCCGCTGGGCAAGTACGGGATGATGCGCCAGCAGTATCTGGCGAGCGAGCGTCCGGGGCTGTATACGCGGCTGCTCCTGAGCGGCCGGCTGATGACGCACCTGCACGAAATCGAGCAGAGCGCGCAGAATCGGCTGAACAGCCTGATGCAGATCCTGCCGAAGCAAAGCGGCGTGACCGAGGACATGAAGGCGGAGAATCCGATGCGCTGGGCAGCGCAGATGAACAGCCTGAAACATCAGGCGGAGGAAATGATTCTTTCGGAGCTGATTTACAGCTAAGCGGTTATACGCCGCAGCTGGAGCAGATAAGTTTCTTCCTGACGACAGAAAACGAACAGATTCAGCTGGTGGACAATTTTGAGGCGGAGAGTGCGCAAGCACCCTTCGCTTTTTCTGTGCCGCAGGAAGTGGTGGATGAGTTTCTGCGCAGCGGCAGCAATACGGCTGACCATCGGATGAAGGTCACGGCGGACTTTGCCAAGCAGCTTTCGCCTGAAACCATTGCCCAGCGCCTTCCGCGGATTTATCACGGCGGATTCGGCATGATGTACATGGGCAAGCCGTACAGCGCGTGGTACGACGAAAGAGGCATTCGGATTGCCAGCGGGAAAAGCGCCCGCGATGTACCGAATGCGCAGCGGATTGCATGGGCGGATGCCGCACGGCGCATCGGGGAGCTGCTGGAATCCGGCGAATTTCTGGGGATGATGGAGCTGGCACAGACTCCGGTGCATGAGCGTTCAATGGCAGCGCAGGGACTTTGGTACATGTACCACGATATGGCGGAGAAAGGCAAAGGCTATTTTCCCGCCATGAAGAGCATTCGCGGCAGCAGCTTCCCCGAAGAAACGGCGCGGCTGACGGAGCAGCTTGCCAACCCGGAATTTCTGTCAAGGCTGACAGCAGAAGCAGCGCAGTTTGCGGAAGATGCGCGGGAAAATCGGAACCTACTGCGATTTCCCTTCCACAACCCGGAGGCTGTCCTGAACACGCTCAAAGAGCTGGCGTTTCCGCGGCGCGGCTATGACTCCCTGCTTGCCGAAGTCCCCAAGCCGGACGGCTTCATCACGGAGGACGAAATCGACGATACGCTCAGCAGCGGCGGCAATATGTCGGGCGGCAAACGGCGCATCTACCAGTATTTCACCGAAACGCCTGCACGCTCGATGACCGAAAAAGCGAATTTCCTCAAAGAAGAGTATGGCATAGGCGGGCGTTCTCCTGCGGTATCCGGTGCGGATGGCAGCAATGAAGCGCATGACAGCAAGGGCATTGTGCTGCAAAAAAACGGCTGCGCGCCTGTCAAAATGCAGTGGACGAAGGCGGCGGCGCGCATTGACACGCTGATTCGCCAGGGGCAGTACCTGACGCAGGATGCAATGGCCGATTTTGGCAGGCAGGAAGCAGACGAAGATGCCCTCCCAAAGGAAACAGCGCCGGATGCGAACGATGAAAATCGGGCGGAGCAAGGCGAAGAAGCAGACGAACCTGTTTCTGCCGAAGAAAGCGCCGCGTCTGCTGATGCCGCTGAAAATCCAGCATCATCCGAAACGGCTGCCTATGCGGTTGGCGATACGGTCTATCTGGACGGCACGCCCTTTGTGATCGAGGCAAAAAGCGCGTTCAGCGTTCAGCTGCGCGACCCGTCACAGCGCTATCCTATTTTCCGAGCGGAAAGTCTGCCGCGCTTTGAGCGGCTGCTGGCAGCGGACGAACGGAATGCACATTTCCTGCCAGCAGCAGAAACCGCGCTGCGGAATATCGTGCTTGATTTGTCCGCCAGCGCATCCGAACAGCGCGAACCAGCGCCCGAACCGCCAGCGGCAGAAAACTTCCGCATTACGGATGAACATTTGGGAGAAGGCAGTGCAAAAGCGAAATTCAGTGCGAACATCGAAGCCATTTCCGTGCTGAAGATGGTCGAAAGCGAGCAGCGTTCGGCATCGCCGCAGGAACAGGAAGTCCTGTCCCGCTATGTGGGCTGGGGCGGCTTGCCGCAAGCCTTTGACGAACACAGCGAAGCATGGCGCAGCGAATACAGCGCGCTGAAATCCCTGCTGACACAGGAAGAATACGAAGCTGCCCGTGCATCCACCCTGAATGCGCATTACACCAGCCCGACCGTTATCCGTGCCATTTATGCGGCGGTGGAACAGCTGGGATTTCGGTCGGGCAACGTGCTGGAACCCAGCTGCGGCGTGGGCAATTTCTTCGGGATGCTGCCGGACAGCATGAAGGAAAGCCGCCTGTACGGGGTGGAGCTGGACAGCATCACGGGACGCATTGCCCAGCAGCTGTATCCCAAGGCGCACATCACCATTGCAGGCTTTGAAACGACTGACCGCAGGGATTTCTTTGACCTTGCCATCGGCAATGTGCCGTTCGGGGCGTATCAGGTGCAGGACAAAGACTTTGCCCGCCACAATTTTCTGATTCACGATTACTTTTTTGCGAAAACGCTGGAACAGGTGCGTCCCGGCGGCGTAATTGCCTACATCACTTCCAAGGGGACGATGGACAAGCAGAATCCGGCAGTGCGCCGGTACATTGCAGAGCGTGCCGAGCTGTTAGGCGCGATTCGGCTGCCGAACACAGCGTTCAAGGCGAATGCCGGCACAGAAGTCACGTCGGACATCCTCTTTTTGCAGAAACGCGAGCGCCCGCTGGCGGTCGAACCCGATTGGGTGCATCTGGGACAGACGGCAGACGGCATTCCGGTCAACAGCTATTTCGCGGCGCATCCTGAAATGATGCTGGGGACAATGGTGCGCGAACCCGGTCTTTACGGCAATGAGAATGAAACCGCGTGCATCCCGCTGGAAGGGGCAGTGCTTTCCGAGCAGCTGACCGAGGCGGTGCAGCATATCCGCGGAGAATATCAGGCAGCAGAACTGCCGAATGAGCTGGAAGGTGAAGCGGCGGCAGACACGATTTCAGCTGACCCCAATATGAAAAATTACGCCTTCACAATGGTGGATGGCGAGGTATATTACCGCACCAACTCCGTCATGGCCAAACAGAAATTGCCCTTGCCCGCGCTGGAGCGAATCCGCGGCATGATTGACCTCCGGCAGCAGGTGAACGACCTCATTCAGGCGCAGCTGGACAATGCGGATGATGCCGCCCTTGCGCCGATACAGGCACGGCTGAATCAGCAGTACGATGCGTTTACGGCAAAGTACGGGCTCATCAATGCCCGAAGCAACGCCAGCGTGTTTTCGAGCGATTCTTCCTATTATCTGCTCTGCTCGCTGGAAGTCCTCAATGAGCAGGGCGGATTGGCGCGCAAGGCGGATATGTTCACCAAGCGGACAATTCGCCAGCAGACGACCATTATGCACGTCGATACAGCGGCGGAAGCGCTGGCCGTCTCCATTGCGGAGAAAGCGCGGGTTGACCTGCCCTACATGGCGCAGCTGACGGGCATTGAGCCGGAACAGCTGACCAAGGAATTGAACGGCGTTATTTTCCCGGTTCCGAATCAAGACATCTATGTGACCGCCGACGAATATCTGTCGGGCAATGTGCGGCAGAAACTGCGGGAGGCGATGCAGGCAGCAGCGCAAAATCCCCTGTATCTGCCGAATGTAACTGCCCTGAAAGCCGCGCAGCCCAAGGATTTGGATGCTTCCGAAATCGACGTGCGGCTGGGGGCAACGTGGCTGGACAAGTCGGTGATTCAGGACTTTATGCTCGAAACCTTCGCGCCGCCGATGTATCTGCATCGGGTGATTCATGTGAACTATTCTGAATATACGGCGGAATGGAACATTTCGGGGAAATCTGCGGTATCCGAGAGTAACGTGACCGCGTATGTGACGTATGGCACAAGACGGGCAAACGCCTATCGGATTCTGGAGGACACGCTGAATCTGCGGGATGTCCGCATCTATGATATGGTCACTGACCCGGATGGAAAGGAGCGGCGCGTCCTCAACCAGAAGGAAACGACGCTGGCGCAGCAGAAGCAGCAGGCCATCAAGGCGACGTTCCGCGAGTGGATTTGGAAAGACCCGAACCGGCGCGAAACGCTGGTGGCGCAGTACAATGAGCTGTTCAACGCCAACCGTCCCCGTGAGTACGACGGGCGGCACATCACCTTCGGCGGCATGACTCCGGATATTCAGCTTCGCGAGCATCAGCGGAATGCCGTTGCACACATCCTGTACGGCGGCAATACGCTGCTGGCACACGAAGTGGGGGCAGGAAAAACGTTTGAAATGGTGGCAGCAGCGATGGAATCCAAGCGGCTTGGGCTTTGCCAGAAGCCGCTTTTTGTCGTCCCCAATCATTTGACCGAGCAGTGGGCATCCGAGTTCATCCGCCTCTATCCCTCTGCCAGCATTCTGGTTGCCACGAAAAAGGACTTTGAGCGCGCCAATCGGCAGAAGTTCTGCGCGCGCATTGCGACGGGCGATTATGACGCGGTGATTATCGGACACAGCCAGTTTGAGCGGATTCCCGTTTCGCAGGAGCGGCAGCAGCGCCTTCTCCGGGAGCAGCTGGATGACATTACGCATGGTATCGAAGAACTCAAGTACCAGCGCGGCGAGCAGTTTTCCATCAAGCAGCTGGAACGCACCCGCAAGCAGCTGGAAAACCGGCTCTCCAAACTGGAAGCCGAGGAACGGAAGGATGATGTCGTCACCTTCGAGCAGCTGGGGGTGGACAGACTCTATGTGGACGAGGCACATTCCTTCAAAAATTGTGCGAAACGTTGCGCCACAAGCAGTAGTTGACAGCTGCCGCAAAAAGGCACCATACGATTGCACTTAGCAATAAGAAAATATCGTAGAGAACTCAAATCTCAAATTCAGGGGCGAAATTCCCCTGCCGTGCAGAATCAATATCGCAAGCGGTCAAATGACCGCACACGACAAGTCAAAGTCGGAGATAGCACGAGAGCTAATACTCCACTGTGCGTTACGTCTCTGTAAAGGCGTATGGTACAAAGCGTGGTGAAGGCGTAACCTGAAAACCTAAACACCGAAAACGGTGCATGGATAATAATGGTGCGGGCTTCCGAAACCTATGGCTATCCGTTAGGAAAAGCTATGCAGCATCGTAAGAGCGAATGGCATCCGAAAGGATGGAAGTTGGAGAAAGTGTATGTGGTTGGTTTTTCTGCATACGCCCTATGAAATGAAATACTCATGCGGAACCACATGATAACTGTGATTCAAAATGTGGTTAGATTCTCCCGGTGTAAGGTAGCGGCCTAAGGGTTTCAATGGTCTATCGACCACAAGGATAGAGATTTTGGGAACGTTTGAGAGCCTGTATTTGGATTGTTACAGCATGATGAAGAATACAGGAAGTCAGCCGTGCCATAGTAGCCAGCGATTGGGTAATGCCAATTACACGGAGCTGAAATGCTCCACGACGAAGGGCACGAGTCAGGTTGATTTACAAATTTCACAATGAAGATCCAACAACGCCCTGAAAGATGGGTGACGAACTGCGAGGTGAAAGCCTTGTGCATTTAAGCGTCAGATTTTCAAGCGAGACAGACCTGAAAAGGTTTCGGGATATGCTCTATGAGAAATCAGGTCAAAATGTCTCGTTTACGGGGCTGTTGGAAGCGATGGCAAATGAAGTAACCATCGTGACCGCCATCCATAACATCAAGTCCAACAAAGGCAGTCAGACTGCCGGAGTGGACGGGGTGAAAATGGACAAGTACCTGCAAATGCCAAAAGAGGCTTTGCTGAAGTTGATTCAATCGAGTTTTGCGGACTACAGACCCAGACCAGCCATGAGGTGCTACATCGAAAAGAGCAATGGCAAGAAACGGCCATTGGGCATCCCCACGGTGCTGGACAGGATTATCCAGGAATGCGTGCGTTTGATATTGGAGCCAATATGCGAAGCGCGGTTCTACCCGCACAGCTACGGCTTCCGACCCTTCCGGGCACAGAAGCACGCAATCCGGGATATTGTCAACGTCATCAACGCGAATGTGAAATCCAAAGATCAGCCTGTATGGGCGGTCGAGGGAGATATAAAGGGCTGCTTTGACAATATCAATCACAGATTGCTCATGAAGAAGCTATGGCGGATTGGCATACATGACAAAAGGATTCTCAAGATCATTAGCCAGATGCTGAAAGCCGGATATATCGAACAGGGGTTTTACAATGGGACGGACATCGGGACACCGCAGGGCGGTATACTGTCGCCGCTGCTGGCCAATGTCTACCTTAATGACTTTGACTGGTATGTGGGCCGCTGTTACATGGAGCCACACAGACAGTGTAAGCATAAGTGTAACGATACCCGGAGACTCAAGTGGTCAGGCATCACCCCGAAGTACAATTTCCGTTAGGCGGACGATTGGGTGATATTGACCTCAACGGAACAGGAAGCATTCCGTTTGAAGCGTGAACTGACAAAGTACTTCAAATATCGCATGAAACTGGAGCTATCCCAGGAAAAGACATATGTAACCGACATCAGGAAGGAGGGCATACATTTTCTCGGTTTCATAGTCAAGGCCGAAAGAAAGCGGAAAACTCCAGACCCCAGTACATGGTCGGAGCATCTTGTGGGAAAACCGCTGCCGGATATGGTGAAGCTGGCAAAGAAGATCGATAACCTGCAAAACGAAATCAGGAAAATCGAACTCTGTACACAGCCACACACACAGGCGGCCCACATTCAGTACGTTAACTCCATTATCATGGGGCTTGCACAATACCTGCAACCGTCGATATGCTCCCATGCCTTTCATGCGATTGACCGTAGGGTAAACAACACAGCACTGGCAGTATGGAAGAACCGATTCCCGAAGCAGTATAATCAAATGCAGGTCCCATTAAAGGAACTATGCAACCTGCCGCACCGGCATGAGGGATATGCCAGCAAGACCTTCGCCATAAAAATCGAGGGGAAATGGTTTGGCTTGACCATGGCGTTTATCACGCACAGCAAGCATGAAAGCAAGCCGTTTGACCAAAAGATGACGCCATATACTGCGGAAGGAAGAAGGAGATACGTTCATTACAGAAGCAAGCACAAACCGCTTCCTTATGAACGTCCATCCATCAACACACCGAATGATATTCTGCTGTCACATTATGCACAAGGAAAAGGCTGGAAGGCTAATTTCGAGTACTTCATGAATCGCGAATACGCCTACAACCGGGACAAAGGAAAATGCAAGTGCTGCGGAAGATACTTTTCGGAGACGGTTTCCAAACACTGTCATCACGTCAACAATATGCTTCCTATCGAGAAAATCAACAAAGTGCCGAATTTGGCATGGCTATGTATCCCTTGCCACCGCATGGTACACAACAGCCCGATACCGCCGGAGCTTGACCCCAAAACGGTACGGAAAATACAAAAATACAGAGACAAGCTCAAAGCGTGAAATTTGTAAGTGCGCTATGCTCCGCGAGGACATAGCGGTATTGAAATCAATAGATAGTAAGTCAACCTGATGGAACGCCGGGTGCGCTGAAAGGTGCACGCCCGGTGTGAGACGGGGGAAAACCCGGAGATCATATCAAAGAGTTACCTATCGTCATTATTTTTGTATACAAAAATGCGGAACGTCGCAGGGCTTTCGCAGACAGAATCGCAGAAATCATCGGATATGTTCCTGAAATGCCGATATATGGACGAAATCACCGGCGGTAAGGGCATTGTGTTTGCAACGGGTACGCCTGTCAGCAACAGCATGACGGAGCTGTACACCATGCAGCGCTACCTGCAGTACGGCACATTGCAGCAGAAAAGCATGTCGCATTTTGATGCGTGGGCTTCCACTTTCGGGGAAACCACAACCGCGATTGAACTCGCCCCGGAAGGAACGGGCTATCGGGCGCGGACGCGCTTTGCAAAGTTCTTCAACCTCCCGGAGCTGATGAACCTTTTCAAGGAAGTTGCGGACATCAAGACGGCTGACCAGCTGAATCTGCCCCGACCGACCGCGCACTACGAAACGGTGGTGGTGAAGCCGTCTGCCTATCAGCAGGAAATGGTGCAGGCACTTTCGGAGCGGGCGGCAGCGGTTCACAGCGGCGCGGTTGATCCGAGCGTGGACAACATGCTGCGCATCACCTCCGACGGGCGGAAGCTGGGGCTTGACCAGCGGCTGATGAATCCGCTTCTGCCGGATGATCCGGGCAGCAAGGTCAACGCCTGCGTCCGGAACATTGTCCGCATCTGGCGCGAAGGAGCGGCGGAAAAGCTGACACAGCTGGTTTTCTGCGACCTGTCCACCCCGCGCGGCAAGGCGGCTTCGGAGAAGGATGCGGCGGATGCAGACACGCTTCTGGCGGACGAAACGGGCAGCGAGAACTTCAACGTGTATGATGACATTCGTGCTAAACTGATTGCGCAGGGCATCCCGAAGGAGCAGATTGCCTTTATCCACGAAGCGAACACGGAAGTGCGGAAGAAGGAGCTTTTCGCGAAGGTACGCAGCGGGCAGGTGCGCGTCCTGATGGGCAGCACCGCCAAAATGGGCGCGGGAACCAACGTTCGTGCGACTCGTTTGTAACTGAAAAGGTTACGCTCAAGTCAAAATTCTGCAAGATTGAAAGGAGCTTGAAAATTGATTTGAAGAACTGATATTCCAACAGGTGGAATGAGGGGGCAACGCCCTGAAACGCCTGCCTTGATACTGCGGTGTGCGGCAAAATTTGTAGAAATTGAGCCGTGCAAAGCCCGCTGAAGTCGGCGGAAATCTGCCCCAACAGGCAGTCATGTGCTGTGGAAAGTGTCCCAGAGGTGGGATATGCAGATGATACGCCGGAGGTCTATAAAATCCCTATGGTGAGGATGTCATCCATGACCGACGAAGTCCGAGTGTTAGGGTCTATAGTGTGATATGGCAGAAATGTCATCGTCGTAAATGTACGGCGTGCGTGAGGTTGAGTAAAAATGGACGTTATGAAAAACCTTGGAGTGTTACAGGCACTTCCAAGCGCACAGGCTCATAGGACAGCCTAAGGGGATTATGCACAGATAGGAATATCGGAACGAGGAAAGGTCGGAACGCTGAGTGTCTGCACACGATGAAGCGGCGGTTACGAAAAATCGAGCAGTGAAACAAGTAACCTTTATCCCGACTGAGAGCGGCGGCAAGACTGATGAAGCTCCCGTAACAGGGGCGGAAGAATAGCCGCCAGTCATTTGCAAAACAAATATTCTAAAAAGCAATATATCAAAGGTTCGAGTAAGACTAAAAAAGGCGAAAGCCGACTTTGACAGGACGAAAACTGCTCAAACGCCAAAAGCTGAGGAACAACGAATACTATGATATGCAGTTAGCTGGAATCGAGGCAATTACGTTAGAGCAGCAAGACACCTGCTGCTGATTAGAATAACAATTTGTAAATGATGGAAAGCCGTGTGAGTGGAAACGCTCATGCACGGTTTGGAGTGGGGGAAAATCCGGAGGTGAGTTCGCCAAAGGATTACCTATCACTATAGGATCGTCTCGCCGCGTCGCACGACCTTGACTGCCCGTGGCGGCCGGGGGATTTGGAGCAGCGCGCGGGGCGAATCGTTCGTCAGGGCAACCGGAACAAGGACGTGTACATCTACCGCTATGTCACCGAAGCGACGTTTGACGCTTATCTGTGGCAGACGGTGGAGAACAAGCAGAAGTTCATCAGCCAAATTATGACCAGCAAGAGTCCCGTCCGCTCCTGCGATGACGTGGACGAAACGGCGCTGTCCTACGCGGAAATCAAGGCGCTGTGTGCCGGCGACCCGCGCATCAAGGAGAAAATGGTGCGCCCGTAAGGGTGTATATCAAAATCCGCCTTTAGCAAGCGGTAGGTAAAGATATCAAGAAAGGAAGGTGAAAGAAGTAAACCTATCATCCCACAACTTATCCGGATGGGGAAACCCAATGGGGAGTGTAGCATGTTGTTATCCGGAAGGATGGGTGTGCAGCGGTATATACAGCATCCAAAGAACCGATGGACATGGGGATGAAAATTTGCGTATGAGGATGAAAGCTGGATTGCCTGATACGATAGCCGGAGCTTGGGGACATCTTGCCCTCCGTAGGAAAGATGCTGAAACCTACGGTGCTTCGATAGCCGTTCTTCCATTTTGGATGGCTATGTGATATCCGAAGCAAAGTAACTTCAAGACAGAAGTAAACGGCAAAAGTCGCATCCGACAACGCAAAACGCTATATTGATATACGCTACCGGGGATGACCTAAACCCCGTAAGGGGCATGGTTACACAGCTCCCATAGTAGTCCGAGGACTCTGAATTAACAGAGATGGCCGTAAAAACGGAAGCGGGAAAACCGCCTACATGGCAAAGGGGAGCAGTTTACCTTTTTAATACAAACAGAAAGGATGGTGCGTGAGGCACTATGAGAAATCCGATTGATGTATTGAATAGTCTAAGCGATAAAGCAAAAGACCCAACGTACAGATATGAGAGATTGTATCGAAATCTGTATAACCCGGAGTTCTATCTTCTGGCCTACAAGAATGTATACGCTAATGATGGAAGTATGACACCGGGAATGGATGGCAACACCATTGACGGCATGAGCAGCAGAAGGATTGAAGGGATCATTGCATCCCTGAAAGACAAAAGCTATCAGCCGCACCCTGCACGTCGGGAATACATCCCGAAGAAGAACAGTGATAAAAAACGGCCACTGGGAATCCCATCGGCCAATGATAAACTGGTGCAGGAAGTTGTCCGAATGATACTGGAAAGCATCTATGAACCTACCTTTTCAGAAAACTCACATGGCTTTCGTCCTCGTAGAAGTTGCCATACGGCTCTGCTGCATCTGCAGCGCACTTTCACTGGGACGAAATGGTTTGTGGAAGGCGACATCAAAGCCTGTTTCGATTGTTTTGACCATCATGTGCTGATCGATATCTTACGCCGACGCATCAAGGATGAAGCCTTCATCGCTCTGATGTGGAAGTTCCTGAAAGCTGGATATATGGAGCAGTGGAAATTCCATATGACCTATTCAGGCACACCGCAGGGCTCAGGTATCAGTCCAATCCTTGCGAATATCTATTTGAACGAGCTGGACAAGCATATTGAGGAGTACAAAAAGCAATTCGACAGGGGAAGTTCCTCATACAGAAAAGCAAACCCCGAATATGAGCGTATGAACGGTTTGATCAAAAGAACGAGACGTAAATATGCAAGGATTTGGGACACGCTCAATGAACAGGAACAGAGAGAATGTGCCCGCCACATCCGTTCGTTGAAAGCAAGTGCTCGGCAACTACCGCATTGCGAAGTATTCGATGAGGGATATAAAAGTCTGCAATACATCCGATATGCTGATGACTTTATCATCGGAATGATTGGGAATAAAGCAGACGCCGAAGCTCTCAAAGGCGATCTTGCCATATTTTTGAAAGAGAAATTAGGTTTAACTCTCTCAGCAGAAAAGACGAAAATCACCCACACATCAGAATGTGCCCGTTTTCTTGGCTATGATATCAAGGTGTCTCGGTCTCAGGAAACAAAAAAGCTGAAAAACGGAACAAAGTCCCGTGTGTACTCAGCGGTGGTAAAACTCTATACGCCATTTGATAAAACGATGGCGAAGCTGCTGGAAGTAGGAGCAATCCGTATCAAGAAGGATACCAATGGTAAAGAACGTTGGAAGGCCATCCACAGGAAGAAACTCATTAACCGTTCGGACATTGAGATTCTAAGCAAGTACAACAGCGAGGTAAGAGGCTTGGCTAATTACTACTCGCTGGCGTGCAATCCCATAAGAATGGCTCATTTCTCAAGCCTGATGAAGTATAGCATGCTCAAAACCTTTGCTGCGAAATATCGTACAAAGACCTCAAAGATCAAAGCTCGATATCTGAAAAAGGGCATTTTCACAGTCCCTTATATGACGAAAGCTGGGCCGAAAGAGTGTGTGTACTACAACGAAGGATTCGAGAGACGAAAAGAGCCGCTATTTGGACAGGTTGACATGCAAGCAACCTACAAAAAATATGCAAAGCCCAGCAGCCTGATTTGCAAGTTACGCGCAAAAACATGCGAACTATGCGGAACAACCTGCGATGATATCGAGATTCACCAGGTTAAGCGGTTGAAAGACCTCACAGGAAATGCTGAATGGGAACAGGTAATGCGGTCACGTCACCGCAAAACACTTGCTGTTTGTTCGAACTGCCATGAGATGATTCACCGGTCTAATAAATCGCAAGATGATGGTAAACGGCGAGCCGTGTGCGCCGAGAGGTGCCTGCACGGTTCTGGAGGGAGTCAGTAATGCTGGCTTACCTCATGATTTGGATGTGGACGTGGCACGACTGCGGCTGATGAAGGCCGATCACCAAAGCCAGCAGTATCGGCTGGAAGATCAGCTGCTGAAAGTTTTTCCGCGGCAGCTGGAGCAGGATGCACAGCTGCTGGAAGGCTTTGCGCAGGATAGGGCGACGCTGGCAGCGAATCCTGAACCCGAAGCAGAGTTTGGCGGGCTGACTGTTCGCGGAAGTTTCATTGAGGACAAGGAAACGGCGGGCAAAGCCATTCTTGCTGCGTGCAAGGAAGCCGCGCAGGTGAATCCGGTGGAGTTTGGCGCTTATCGCGGGCTGACCATGAGCGTCCAGTTCGATTCGTTTGCCAATAAATTCAGACTCACCCTGCGCGGTGCAGTTTCGCATGTCATGGAAGTCGGCAGCGACGCAAGGGGCAACATTACTCGCCTAATGAACCTGATTCAGACGCTTCCCGACCGAATGGCGAAGGTTCAAGCGCGCATTGATGCGACAAAGCAGCAGATGGCAGCGGCAAAAGCGGAGCTGGGCAAGCCCTTTCCGCAGGAGGAAGAGCTGAAAACCAAAAGCGCAAGACTGGCGGAACTGGATGCAGAATTGAACATGGATCAGCGCCCTGTCAGCCGAGAAAAGAGCGCAGAACAGGAACGATAATCCGAAAAAGGAGGACAAAATGGACACAATTGCAATGACAGCTGTCTACCCGCACGATGCGGCATATGCCCGCGCGCACGGCGAACTGGCGGCGTATCGGAACGCGCGCCGGAGCAATATCGCCTGCAAAGACGCCATCGAAGAAGCGATTGCGAAGCATTTCGACGGGATGCACTTGGACGAAACGTGCGTCAAGGAGGTGCTTGACCAATACGGCAGCGAGCGGGTAACGCTGGTGCTGGCGGCGACGGTGCAGGAAAAAGTCTGGGATGGACGCTTCTCCAATGCGAACAAGCGCTGGGCGCTCGAAAGGGAGATTCCCTGCGAGCCTGACCGCTGGAGTGCGTATGCCGTCGCCGCGCATCCGGTGATTCTGGATGACTTCATCAATCTGGCACGCCAGGAAATGCAGAAGCGCGAACGTCCGCCTGCTGCAAAAAACGAAAAAGCGATTCGACAGCCTTGCGCAAAGGCGTTTCAGGAGAGAGAATGAAGAAGGAGAAAGCGCTGCGGTCGAAGATGCTTCACTTTGCCGTGACGGAAGAGGAAGCACGCATCATCGACGCAAAGATGAAGCAGCTGGAAATTCGGAACATGTCGGCGTTTCTCCGCGCGATGGTGCTGAACGGCTATGTCCTGAAACTCGATTTGCCGCAGCTTCGCGAAATGATTCGCCTGCTGGGGAATCTAACGAACAACGTCAACCAGATTGCCCGCAGGGTCAACGAACACGGCAGCATCTACGAATCAGAGATTGACGAAATTCAGGAGAAAGTCAATCAGCTGCTGGGCATGATGAACCAGCTGCTTTCCACGCTCCAGTTGAACACGGTTTGAGGAGGGATTTCTATGCGCAAGAGAATCCTGAAAATCATCCTGTGCCCCGTTATCCTGCTGACAAGGCTTATCCTGTGCGCCGCTGCCTTCGTCACTTCGCTGGCGGGTTCCGTTATCGGGCTGAGCGCATCGCTCTTTGGCATCCTGTCGCTGATGGCGTTTGTCACCGGCAGCTGGCAGAACGGGATTGCCTTCGCGGTGCTGATGCTGCTGGTAAGTCCCGTCGGTCTGCCCGGTATCGCCCATCTGATTTTGGAGAATGTCAGCCGAGTGCTTGGCTTTTTCGAGCGGCTGCTGACGTGAAAAACGCAAAAATCATGAAACGCGCTTCTCTGCGGAGAGGCGCGTTTTTCTGCAATCAGGAGGATAACAATGGCGACCACCCGCATCATGTCGATGCACATCAACAAGGGCAAGACAATCGCCCAGTGCCTGAAAGCACGGCTGGATTATGTGAAGAACCCGGACAAGACTGAGCAGGGCAAACTGATTTCCGCCTATGCCTGTGCGCCCGAAACCGCTGACCAAGAGTTTCTGCTGAACCGAAATGCCTATATCGCGAAAACTGGACGGCGCATTCGCAATGAAGTGATTGCATATCAGGTGCGGCAGTCCTTCCAGCCGGGAGAAGTAACGCCGGAGAAAGCCAACAAAATCGGCTATGAGCTGGCTTCCCGGCTGCTGAACGGGGATTTCGCGTTCCTCGTGGCGACGCATGATGACCATGCGCACATCCACAATCACATCGTGTTCAGCGCCGTTTCGCTGGACTGCACCCGCAAATTCAAGGATGTGCTTCGCTCCGGCAAAGTCGTTGCGGAGCTGAGCGACAGCCTCTGCCGCGAACATCGGCTCTCCATCGTCGAAAATCCGCAGGACAAAACCGTCTCATACGATAAGTGGCAGGGCAGCAGTGCCCGCATCACCAGCCGAGACACGATTCGCATGATGATTGACAGCGCCCTGCGGATGCAGCCTGACGGTTTTGACGCGCTCATGCAGCTGCTGGAAGAAGCCGGATGCAGGGTGAAGCGCGGCGCACAAATCAGCGTGAAGCCGCCATCCGGCAAACGCTTTATCCGCCTTGATTCTCTGGGCGCGGCGTACACAGAGGATGCTTTGCGGAATGTGCTGGACGGCAGGCAGGTGCATATTCCCCGGATTCCGAGAAGCCAGTACACGGGCAGACAGATTGCGCTGCTGATTGACATTGAGAAGAAGATGCGCGAGGGCAAGGGCAGAGGCTATCAGGTATGGGCAGAGCGGCACAACCTTGACGCTGTTTCGCAGTCCATCATTTATCTGAAAGAAAACGGAATCAATTCGTATGAAGAACTGATGAGCAGGATTGCCGACGGGACAAAGCGGCGAAATCAGCTCAAAGGCAGCATGAAAACTTGCCAAACGCGGATGAAAGCAATCAGCGAGCAGCGAAAAGCAATTTTGACAAATCGCAGAACGCAGGCGGTCTATGTGCAGTACCGGGAATCCGGCTGGTCGCCGCAGTTTTATCAGGCACACGCGAAGGAGATTGAAGCCCACAAAGCAGCGCAGGCGGTGTACGCGAAAGAGAACGGAAAGCTGCCGACGCTTGCGGAACTGTCCGCTGAATATGAGCGCCTGCTGTGCCAGAAGCGAGCGGACAGCGCCGCGCTTGCCGAGGCAAAAGCGGAGGTCAGCAGCCTATGGCATATCAAAACGAACATGGATACCATTGCCAGCGACGAGCTGATTGAAGAAAAAGAAACGTCGCGCGCCGACCGAAACGCACGCTAAGGCCAGCCCCTATTTCCCTTCTGCCCCAACAGCGGCGGATTTCCTGATTTTTTCGGGCGCACCGTGCCTGACAACCGCAGAGCCTGCTCTGCATTAGCGGGGATTGGGGAGCATCTCCCCAACAAGCAAAATGTCATTTTTAGCAAAATGACCCTGCTTGCTAATATCAGTTGCGAGAAGATTCGTTACTCCCCCACGTGCGTTTGGCTCAAAAAGACGGATGAACTTTACTCTTTGGCAAAAGAAAATCCCACTGAGGCAAGAAAAGCACTCAGTGGGGAAAGCGATTAGAATTTGCGTCCGGGAGAATAGCGGGTGATTCGATAACCGTCTGCATCTGCCGTAAAGCCAAGCCGGAACGTCCCACGCCCGGTTAATGTTGCTGGAATAGTCGTATTCTACACAATACGAAACCGTATCGGTTGCGACCTTTGCCGGAACAGGAAGGGTCTTTTGATACACCCATTGCCCATTGACCTGCTGTTCAAGCCAAACATTTACGATGACGATGCGTTCTTTTATATCGTAAGTCGTAAAGTCAAAACTGGCAATCTTATCGGCAAAAATGAAACAGGAAGCCGACATAAATATGGAATCGCCATATGTCGCAATTGGCGCAGCGAATGCACAGTTGAGAAGAAGGACTAATACCAGAATGGTTGTTATTCCACGTTGCAATGCTTTCATTTATTACTCTCCTATCATATATAATATAGCATTGATGATTTCTGTTTCACTGGCGCTGCCAGATAAGCAGATGTACATATTCTTGTTATACCAGTAAGCAGTCGTCTGACCTTCGTTATCCGCGACATAGATGTCCAACCCGTTCACACGCTGCATTTGTCCATCATTCGTCTGCTCGAAGGTAAATGCGGCGTGTTCAATGTCTGTGAACAGATTCATATTCGCAGAAATTCTTTTCTGCGGGTCGGTGCTGCTGACATACATCAGCGATAGCTTGATGTATCCTGACATATAATCAACATATCCTCGGCTCAGCGTCCATTCGTCATCCAGTGTTTGAGGAACGCCGCTGTGGCAACCAAGCAGTTCATCAATTTCCGCTGAACTATTCACCGCATATGTTTGCTGCTCGACTGCCGCGTGGTCAGCTAAGGCTTTGCCAACCCTGTCCACCGTAACTTCATGTCCAATCAAAACTCGCTGCTGTTCATCTGGCGTAGACCAGCTTTCAATCCACGACCAATGCTGCGGAACAAAGAAAGATGCAACCAGTAGAACAGCGGCAGCTCCGAAAGAAGCAAATTTGAGTATGGCTTTTCGCTTCTCCTTCTTTCTCATCCTCTTTTCGTAAGCGATAGCAATTCGCCGCTTCAGCTTGTCAATCCTCTCGGAATCCACGTCACCACTGCAACCTTGCAGCTGATCACCCAATTCCAAGCACGCCCGAATTAGCTCTAAATCAGCTGGACGGTCTTTCCTTTCTGCTTCTTGACGGACGAGCCCAAGCAGTCGCTGCTCGGTTTCTGCCTCACTCAAAGTTCCGTTTTCGATGGTCTGCAAGATGATTTTGACGTGTTCTTTCTTTGTGCCACTCATTTTCCCAAAACCTCCTTCCCGCAATGACAGTCAGCATTTCGCGGTATATGCTGCCTTGGCGAACGGTGCGTGAATTATCAACCCTCCTTTCACTTCTAACACTGCGCGGCAGAAACGGAATTGGACAAGCCGTGAAAATTTTTTTATTTTTCCTGCTTTCGAGTGCAGGTTGGACAAACTTGGACAAATGTGGACGAATTTGGACAAAGTTGGACAAAATTGTGTTGATTTTGGCGAAAGGATATGGTATGATAT
>OLQD01001185.1_pt1 | contig 22474 bp, 26 predicted proteins | sample 1672841 | NCBI WGS metagenome assembly OLQD01 (sample SAMEA3136729, study PRJEB25190) | human gut metagenome | biome: human gut; feature: human-associated habitat; material: faeces | place: Austria | collected 2013 | reverse complement strand
TGGCTGTCTAGCGTGAGCTTAGGCTTGTCTCCCTTGTCGCCTTTAGCACCAGTCGCTCCAGTAGCACCACGTGCGCCTGTCTCGCCACGGTCTCCCTTGTCTCCCTTGAGAGACTGCTGACTGAGTAATTCACCGTCAGCGAGGAGTCGAAGCTGGCTGTCTAGCGTGAGCTTAGGCTTGTCTCCCTTGTCACCCTTGTCGCCTGGCTCACCTTTTTCGCCACGAGACTGATACTCGGTGGTGACGTATTGGTGCCGCGTGATGTCCCAGATGCGCCAGTAGCCTTCCTCGCTTATGGTGAGGGGGTGCTTGTGGAGCTCTGAGAGTGCGGTGGTGTTGGCTGAGATCCCTTTGGAGAGTTCTTGCTGGAGGAGCTTGAGGTCATCGAAGCGTAGCTGGTCGAGCCGTGAGACGTTGAGGAGCTTCTCGCTGGTCTTGATGAGGTGCGTTGGTATGGAGCCCAGCTCTATGAGTTGGCTGTAGATGCGCTTTTGGATTTCATCGGTCGTGAGGGCTAGCAGTATGTCGGTGTCACGCACCTGTAGTGTGACGGCCTGATAGATAGCGGGTAGGTGGTTTGTCTCGAGTGTGAGCTTGTAGCCCTCCTCGCTGATGCGGGTGCTATCGATGGGCTTGCCGTCAAGTAGCCAGGTGGGGCGGTAGCCTCGCCCTTTGAGTAGGTCGGTGAGCTCGGTGCCGTCATCCTTGTCAAAGATATGAGCGTAGCAGGTGATCTGGCTATTGTCTGCGGTGATGGATGTGCCTCGAGGGGTCTCTATTCGCGGGCGGTAGAGGTCTTTGTTTAAGTATCGGTCGATGATGCTGTCTGCGATGTCGCTTGTATTGCCTAAGTAGGATAGCGCAGAAGGCTTGTAGACGCGCTGGGGTCGGAGGTGGATCATGGGAGGTTAGACTTTAGAGGTTAGAGATTAGAAGTTAGGGGGGGGTGGCTATCTATAGATTGCGAAGGGGCTAACTAGTGAAGCGTGTTTCTTCGGTTTGGCTGGTGGGTACCTCGATGAGGGTGAGTTCTTCGGAGGAGCCTTCGCCGGGGTGGTAGAGGGAGCCCATGGCGTAGTAAGTCCTGCCAGGTCGTCCCTTGACGCTGTATTGCTGTAGGTCTATGCCGTGGGGGCGTGCTTGGCTCCTCACGGTGGCTGTGAGGGTGTCGTGGGGGCGTGCGTAGGCTCGCATGTATTGCTCGGCAAAGTACTCGATGAGGGTGCGCCCGCCCTGTATGGTGGGTATCCAGTCGCCCTGCTGGTTGAGGAACTTGTAGCGCAGGCCGATGGGCTGGACTAGGTTAGCCTCGCTGGTGGCGTAGGTGAGCTGCTCCTCTAGTCGGCGGAGATATGTGGTGGCTCTGTCTGCTGTGAGCCACTCGGTATAGGGGTGCTCTTTATCCTCTTTTGACTGATACTTTACCGATACTTTACCGAGGTCTATGCGGTCGGGGTAGAAGCGTGTGAAGTCGTCCTTGTCTTGGACACGCCAGAAGTCGCTCGAGATGCGCAGGAGGAGGTAGTTGGGGGTTGGGATACGCCTTTTGCCACTCTGTGCACACTTATCGTTGATGTACTCCATAAGGTGACGCAGGGGAGGCAGGAATGTGAAGTGAAAGTCGGCAAACTCGCCAGGCACGAAGAGGTCTGTGGCAGGTACTTTGCTGTAGTTGCGGTTTGCTTCTAGTTCGTCGGCAAGTTTGTCGTCTGGTACATTAAGCAAGAACCCACTACGTGTCCATCCAGCAGTGCTCTGCTCTTTAGGTCTCATTCCAAAGAGCTGAACGAGCCCCAAGCTGCCAAGCTGGTAGTACCTATTGACTTGCTCTAACTCGTCGACAGATATGTCTGTAAAAAGGTTTTTGTAAAAACAGGTATAGACATTTCCGATGGAGGCCTGATAGCAGACCTCGCACTGTCCTGTGGCGGTGTCGTTGTAGCAGAGATAAGCGTCGATGCAGAGCTGTATGTCGCCTGTCCTGGGTGACGCCTTGCCCTCTGCCATAGTAAACCGCATCGGCACGGTCACATCGATGGGGGTCTTCCAGAAGGGCGCCTCAATGAATGTGCCTAGGAGTACGCCTTGCTGGGTGGTGTTTTGACTCGTATTCGATAGCTTGAGGGTGACGCTACGTTGCTGCTCATCGGCAGATGGGGTGCTGGCTGTAGTCGCTTGGGTGACTGCCAGCTGGTGGATCTTGGGTGGGTTGACTTTGCCCTTAGCCCCATAGAGATGTTCGATAGAGCCTATGTCGACAGGGTCTTTGGGAGTCCTATAGGGTGCTAGTGTGGGGGTCTCTTCGCTGGGCAGTGTGAGGTGTAGCTGGCCGATACCTCGGTCGCTCTGCAGCTGAGGGGTAGCGTAGATGGGCGTCTCCTGACTGCCTAGCTTGTAGGGCGTGCCGTTGGTTGGGAAGTAGAGCGCTGGGGCAACGACAAAGAGCCCGCCCGAAGAGCGCACATTGAGACAGAGGTCGTGCAGGAGCGTCTCCAGCACCTCGCCCTGCTTGAGGGGCTTGTCGCTACTATCATAGGCTAGCGGGTCGATGTAGATAGGCTCATTGGCGACCGACTGACGGAAGAGCGAGTTGCGCTGATAGCCCCGTGGGTAAGCCCCCTTGAGCAGGTGATTGATGAAGTCTCGTACGGAGATGACGCCCGCTTGATTGACTGGGATCTCCTCGGCTATGAGGTCACGGTCGTAGAGAGACTGCAGACCGCAGGTGGCTGTGAGACGCACTTCGTAGGGTGGCTCGGCAAAGTCCTCCTCATATAGTCCCGTCTCGATGCGCCCGAGGAAGATCGTCTTGTCGTCTAGCTGGAGGCGGGCTGTCCACTCGTGCGTGTCTCGTGCTATATGCTCGAACTGGAAGTTTGCCTCGCTCTGCAAGTAGAGGACTAGTCTTGTGGGCAGTATCGGTGTCATGATCGTCTCTTGTGGCTCACGCTCTATGGTGAAGCCCTCGCCGTAGAAGGTGAGCTCACGCATCGGATGACTCGTGGATGCGTCGTCACGCTCTAGTGTGATGGTGTAGCTGTGCTGCGGGTCGCAGCTCGGTATGATGCCGTGGTAGCGTCGGTACATTTAGAGATTAGAGGTTAGAAGTTAGAGATTAGAGGGTGGTAAATGAGGGTCAGAAATCGGTAAAGTTATTGATTATGAGCGTTTAGAGCAGTTAGTAATGAGTGATTAGTAATGAGTAATTGGGGGGATTTTGGGTAGTTTGGCGGGTTGAGGATATAAAAGAGGCTATTTGCAGACGATTTAAGCGACTTTATTTGTTGCGATGAGCGATTTATGCTCGCTGGGATTATCTAAAAAATTTACCAACATTGCGTGCGAATTTAACGGGGTCTAGCCTTTGGGGGTGTGCCCCGAATGGAGCTGTCAGGGAAAATGGGCGCAAAATGGTCGATTTGGGAGGTGAGAGGCGAGGTGGTCGCTTGGGTCTGTAAAAGCTCGGTCATTGTCATGTTACTTTGGCAAGCCAAAGTAACGAAGAGCTCAGACAAAAGAAAACTGACTACAACTCAGAGTTATAGTCAGTTAGCAGTAAGAAGTGAAGAGTTATGATGTAGGCAATCTATAGAGACATCCCAATGGCTAATCAACCTCCTCATCGACCCTGAGGTCTATCAGCTCATCCATAAAGAGCATATACTCGTAATGGTCGCTGGGCTCTAGGCGTAGCTCTTCGCTGGCACTTGCCAAGGCGTGCATACGTGTCATAGTCTTCATCAGAGCCGCCCAGTCGTAGACGGTATTGTAGCTAGGGATGCGGATAGTCATCCCCTCTTGTTGTGTGAGGGTGGTCATAGTCGTGGGTGGATTAGAAGTTATCAAATAGGGGTGCTGTGAGTGCCTCCTGACGCTGGCGTAGCTCCGTGCGGGCTACGATGTAGCGGGCGAGGGGCTCGTCGCAGTAGCTCATCTGATAGTAGACCATCGTGCGGTCGGGGTAACGCTCGGTGTAATGCTCTATCTTGGGGTCCTTAGAGCCTGTCACGCTCTTGAGGAGACCACGGAGCGGGTACCAGACACGCCCCCGCATGATGATGGGGTCGAGGCCGGCGATGGGCGTGGGCTCTTGACGGCTGGTCGCTAGCATTTGGCTTGCCTCGTCGAGCTCGGCAAAGCGACGGCGCAGCTCGTGCATCTGATTGCTGACGCTCTGCATGAGTCGTGCGGTGCGGCGTAGGTAGGTACCGGAGGGCTGGCTGTTGGCGTTTGGCTGTTGGCTGTTAGCTGCGGGCTGCTCGCCAGTGCGTAGTGCCTTGAGGAGAGCCTTGACGCCTGCCTTGAACTGACGTGCTACGGGCTTGCGCGACTGCATCAGCACTTCGTAAAGCCCTTGCTCGGTCAGTAACCACATCTCTTGATTTCCTCCAGGGGTGGGAACAATCTTCCTACCCTTTTCATCTTCGTCCACCATCTGCACCATTTTAGATGCTTGCGAGTGATCTAAGATCTCCGCGACCTCCTTAGCGAGGAAGAGTGGCTCGGCAGGGGTGCCGTAGACGGAGAGGGAGACGCCACAGAGCTGTGTGGTCTGCAGTAGCTCGGTGAGCTGTGGGCGTCGGGTGGGCTCGTTTTGTGTCTGAGCTGGACGGTTGTCGAGGTTATATGACATAACTGTTTGGGTATAAAAAAGTGGATACTCGCCTGTCCTGCTGTCAAACATCCTCGAGAGTTGTTTGTGCGCCATTACAGCTAACACACAGGGGTGCGAGTATCCAGTGATTGGACTCTTTGATATACACTGAGCGGGTATAAAAATAGCCCTCAACCTATGTAGTGGTGAGAGCTTTATCCCGCTCTCAAGGATGTTTGACACTGCAAAGATAGAGAAAGCATTTGAATTGTGCAAGAGAATGAAAGTTGCTACCTTTGCGTAGTCGCTATGCCCTAAAGGGCTTTTAACCACTCATTAATATGGATATAACTACTACTCCACCTCCGTACAATCCTGTCAATGCTCATGCTCAGGTAGTCATAAGAGCCGTGGCTAATATGATCTATGCTAGGCAGCCATCGACTATATCCGAGCTTTATACAGAGTCTCTTGAGGACTTTAACAAGCTCATATCTATAAGAGAAGAGCATGGGGATACTTACTACAACCAGCTGTTTGACTCTATCCGAGAGACCTATCTATATAGAGATGTGTCTCTGGGAGGTGCCACCTACGAGCAGGAGCGCGCTCTACATAGAGCCATCATACGGCTATCTTATCCCTACATCGATGAGTGGCAGTGGGAGGTAGCAGAGCTGGCATTGGAGAGCCTCAGAAGGTGCTGTGACAGACATTGGCATAAGGTGTTAGAGCTAAAGACTGTGCGAGCTAAGAGTGCCCACAGGCAGACTATCTGCGATGAGTGTATCGCTACGAGAGACTTCGTACTAGGTATGGATCAGATCCAGGACTCTCTGCAGAGCAGGATACTGACGGATATCGATATACTACTCACTCTATACACGACATCACTATGCAACTAGATAGTCGCTCTATAGAGCATGAGCTGGCGCGTAAGCTGGCGGTGATTATGTCGGGTGAGACGGAGGCGGCCTTCAAGAGTAAGGTGTGGAATGGTGTGCGGTGGGCATTCTCGTATGGTACACATACCTTGCAGTAATTGTAGGTGCTTAGTTATTTGGTTGTCTCAGATATTGTTACTACCTTTGCACCAAGAAGGAGAAGTTTCTGAAGTAAGTCTTACTCACAGCCGTAGAGCCAGAGCGGAGCGTTCAGATACTTCTCCTTTACTTTTTATAGATATCTGGTAGCCCAGTCCGTAGGTCTTTTGGCTTTTTAGGCTCTATCGTGTAGATGACCTCTTTATAGCCATATCCTCTATGTGCTTTTGCATTTACATAGTAAGGCTTACCATTTAGCTTCATCTCATAGTAGGTAAAGAGTTCTGCTTCTAGATGCTTACGAACAAGCATTCCATCCTTATTCTCTTTATAACGCACAGGACTCCACCCCACATACTTCATATCAAGTTGCTTGTCGGGAGACATGTTCGCAAGCCAGTTTTGAACATCAATTAGTTCCTTTCCATGATGGTTGATGCTATCTAAAGACCCCCTGAGCAATAGTACAGTGCCAGAAGCAGTGGAGTCTCCACTAGCCAAAGTTACTCCATCATAAGGATCAATCTCTTTCTTCCTCTTTGTTACATTCTCTGCAGCTCGATTTTGAGCCGCTAATAGCTCAGGCTCTGTTTCATGTCTGATCTCGCACTCGAGGTTGTCGCCTAGGGAGGTGGCGAGGTGGGGATTGAGGCAGTGCTTGTAGCCTCGCTTACCGTAGTAGGGGTGGTGCGGGGGGAAGATGACGCCCTCTTTGCCGGGGTTGTACCGGAAGATGCTGGCTTTGCCCTGCGTCATATCATCGAAGGCGTCCTGCGCCCGCTGACTATTGGACAGGGGGAAGTCCTCTTTAAGAACCGGTATAACGTGACAGCGACAGTTCCACCCGTTTGGCGGAAAAGCGGTGTCCCAGAAGGGGTCGCTCATCGGTAGCGTCACCCCCTCGAGGGCAGCATGCTCGGGGCGCACCTTATCGTCTAGAGCGGTGCGGTACTGCAGGTTGGCCATCTCCTCGTCTTGCTGGTACTCAGCCCAGTGGCTCGCCATCTGCGCGGAGCTGACGGCAAAGTTGTACTCAGCGTGGAGCCAGTTGCGGTTGTACTTCTGTCGTATGGCCGAGACATCTTGGTAGAACTGATTGAAGCTCTTGACACGTCCCTGGCTGTCTCGTAGTAGCTCAGAAGCCTCTTTGAGCTGGTGATAGGTCTTGAAGCCCGAGAAGACGAAGATGTCCTGCTCTAGGCTCTGTCTCATCTCGGCAGGTATCTCGTACTGTATGGAGCTGTCGTCGAGTGCCTGGAGGTAGACCCCAGCGGTCTCACTGATGAGCCGTCTGATGGGTCGCTCGCGGAGCATCTCGGGGGTCATCTCGCCAGCACGCAGTACGACCTTGTAACCTCTCTTGATGGCTGACTCGGGGATCTCGGGATGCTCGGAGGAGTCAGCGTGTAGACAGTGGCAGGAGCCTTGGTAAAGCTGGGAGAGCAGCGCATCGAGCCTGCGGTACCTACTCTCCCTTACCCGAAAAAAGGGTCTTCCGTATTGGCTGTTAGCTCTTGGCGGTTAGGAGCTTGCGGGCGCATAGCTAACTGTCCGCCAAAGGGTAGCTGGCTCTTGGTGTCGGTGATTTCCACGCCGAAGGTGTTGCGTATCCACTCCTCGTCCACGTTGTAGTATGGGAGGAGGGAGACGGTGCGTGTCCAGAGCGCCTCCTTGTCCTCCTCTTGTGGATAAGCAAAGCGCAAGCCCTCGGGTATGAAGCCTTGGCGAGCGAGAGCGGGTAAGACGGTGCTAGTCATAATGCGCTCCAGCATACGTCTATCCGAACTACACTTAGCCTCTAGTAGCTCTAAGCTGCTCTCTTCCTTGGAGCGGTTGCCGTATTGGGTATCCTGTCCGAGCGTGGCTCCGCATATCTTGAGCGACACATCCTCCTTGGCAGCGTAGATGAGCTGCTTGAAGATGTTGCCATTGTCAGAGACGCCTGCTGCAAAGGATAAGTCCTCGTCTTTGTCCACGATAGCCCAGTTGGCACTACCCATGCGCTGCATCATGTCGGCAGCCCGCTGCATAGCCTCGCTGTCGTCTGTATTGATCTTGAGTACACGAGGCGGTATGCCGTAAATCTCACAAAATTCGCTCCATGACGCCATAGCGTACCGCTTGTAGATGGTCGCAGGCGCGCAATCGAAGAGTATGCCCAGGTCGTTGGGGTCGCCCATCTCTATGAGCGTCTTGCCGTAGCCTGGGTCGCTACGGTAGTCATAGCCCTTGCTGTCAGAGAGGTCAAAGAGTATCCACCCCAGCTTGGGTACAACGTGCCGACGAGGTAGTAAGTTGGCGGCAAAAAGCCCCTCAGAGGCTGGTAAGATCTCCACCAGTGAATGGCCATAGAATGGTGTCTCTAGAGCGATCTGCATGAGCATGCTAAAGGCGCCCGACTGGCTCAGGAGAGCTGTCGTCTCCTCGTCTGTAGAGCCGTCAGCCTTGAGTATTGTGTAGGGCTTGGCGAGAGATCGGTCACGTCTGAGCTCCATCTGACTGGAGAGGTGGGTGTCGTAGAGTAGATCGTTGACAAGGTCATCGAGTAGGTCACGCTTGGGTAGGTCGATGCGTGTGGCAACCTGCTTAGCACGGCGCCAGTGCTGCATATCGCGAGCGGTCTGCGATGCCTGCTTTTCTGTGATGCGCTTTATGAGGGAGGAGTTCATAGAGGTTAGAAATTAGAGGTTAGGGAGAAGGAGAGGTTGTACTGTCGGAGCGAGTCACGCAGCTGCGCCTCAGAGCGTGACTCTAGGGTCATGCGAGGGTTGAGGCTTAGGAGTAGCGTGATGATGCGCTCGGATAGTGCTAGCGCATTGTCGTAAGCTACGAGATGCACTTGTGGTGCAGTGGCTGTGGCAAAGCGTGCGTCATCGATGAGGAGACGCACGGTGAAGGTGAGCTGGTATCTGTCTAAGTCTTTGTCGCTAGAGGTGCGCTCCTCACGTATGTCTGAGAGGAGTATAGCGGGGGTGATGATAGGCGGGTGTGGTGTCTCCTCAGAGAGGTAGCTGTCATCTACCTGGCCGAAGTCCATGGAGAGATATCGTATCTCGTCTATGGCGGCGAGATCGGCAAAGAGCTGGGTGCGGAGGGCTTTATTCCAGATCATAGGAGTTAGCTGAGCTTAGTTGTTTTGAGTTCTTTGTTGAGTATGCCGATGAGCTCCCGTCCGCGGATCTTGAAGGAGACCTCAGAGGAGCCTTGTATCTGCTTGTCAGTGCCTAGTAGCGCGGGCAGGCGGTCTAGCGGAGCAATCACCTCGGGGTTGTTGCTGGCACCAGCATACTCGCCTACGAGGGCGTAGGTGGGACCTGAGATGACACCGCCCTGGGCAAAGGCTGTCGCCTTGGGCGTGCTGGCGATAGCCGCTAAGATGGAGGCTATGCTGGCGACCGCCATGATCGGGCCGACGATGGGCACAGACGATTGCGAGGCAGCTGCGCCTGACGCAGCGGTCGCTACGTTGGCATTGAAGAGAACTAGTAACTTGGGTAGAGCCTGAGCAATCGCTGATACGACGCTAGCGCCCCACTGTAGCCACGCTCCCGCACCGCCCCCTACGATGTTGCCTATGGAGGACATCGTCGAGGCGATACCACCTAGTCCAGACTGGATGCCCCCGACGAAGTTCTTCCACTTCTCCCCCTCTTCCTTGATGTGGTCGAGGTTGATCTTGTTGACCCGCTTTTGGAAGTTATCCAGTTCCTTAGCCCATCCCTTGGTGCCTAGCGGAGAGGCTATGATGCGCCCGCCACGAGTCTCCTTGCCGGACTCCTCTGCCTCTTTGAGGCTAGATGCTTGGTACTGCTGTATGGTGGTGATGCCCGTAGCCTTGATCTTGGTCAGTGGCTCGGCTGCCTTTTTGATCGAGGACTGGAGCGTGGCTAGCTTCTTCTGCAGGGTGTCTATCTCCTGCTGTAGGGCAACAGCATCATCGAAGGAAGCCCGCTGCATGCGCTCCTGCAGTCGGGATATGTTGTTTTGGATGCCCTCTATGGTGGTGAGGTTGTAGATCTTCTTCTGCTCGGCAGAACCTGCGCCACCCGTATCTGTGGGCAGAGTCGGGATGGTGGGGGGCGTCGGAGTCGTGGCAGCAGGAGCCTTTGGGTTCAGCTCACTTTCGAGCTTATTGCGCTCTATAGTGAGCTGGAGTATCTCTCCATTTAGCCTTCGCTGCTCATCAATGGTCTTTATATCTGTTCTGATTGCCTCTAGCCTACGCTTGCGCCACTCGATCTCTTTATTGATGTTGCCAAGTTGGAAGCGCTTCTGATTCGTCTCATCGATCTGTGCTGGTGGCTCAGCAGCCTTGTCACGCAGACCGATATACTCGGCCAGCTTACGACAAGCCCTGCCGATAGGCTCTAAGAGTTTGTCAAACCACTTGATCAAGTCCATAATGCCATCTGCCACGGCTCCGATGACCGTGCAAACGATCTCTAGCTGCTTGGCAAACCACCCAAAGGCGATCTTGATAGCTCCTCCGACCAGCTTGCCTATGAGATCAAAAGCGGGCTTGAGACGCTCGTAAAGCATACTCCACAGTGCTTGTAGCTTGCCCCACGTCTCTTGCACAGACTTCCGAAAGCCCTCGAAGTGATTGTACGCATAGACCACGCCTGCCACAAGCGCCGATATAGCAGCCACGACCGCTCCGATGGGATTGGCCGTGAGCGCAGCGTTGAGCCCTTTCTGAGCGACTGTGGCGATGGCGGTCTTAATCGAGAAGCCTTGGAGCATCTTGCTAGCAGAGGAGACAAGCGGGATCAGCCCCGAGAACTTGCTCACCTGCTCGCCTATGATGCCCGCCATCGGCAGGAGCGACCCCGAGAGACTGGTCATCGAGATGAGTACGTCGTCAATCTTGGCACGCGCCACCTCCATCTTGTGCGCCCAGGTATCGTTGCGGATCTCCGCCTGCTCCATGGCCGAGTTGGTATCGGTGACCGCAGCCGTCATCTCCTCGACAGCGTCAGCGTTGGACAGCAAAAACTGCGCAGCCACCATGTTCTCCCTGCCGAAAGCCTTAGCGAGGTAGGTGGTGCGCTCTACGGGGCTCTGCATCTTGTCTAGCTCCTCCTGGATGATCTTCAGGCCACCCACGAAGCCTGTCTGCGATATGTCGATACCTAGCCTCGTCTGCATCGCTACGAGCATATTGCGCATAGCGGTACCTGCCTCGGCTCCCTTGGTGTTGTTTTGGGCGAGAACCTCCAGCGCACCTGCCGTCTCTTCAATCGACACGCCCGCCGCATTAGCAGCTGCACCCGCTACCTTAAAGCTCTCGGAGAGGTCGACCACCTCAGCACCACCAGCCCGCGAGCCAGCTGCGAGGACGTTGACCACACGAGACGCCTCAGACGCCTCCATGCCAAACTGATTGATCGTACCAGCCACAGCGTTGGCAGCATCCTCTAGAGGCAGGGCGCCCGCCTGCGCTAGCGTAATGGTCTCACGCTGTAGCACCTTGAGCGACTCAATGGGGACATCGATCTGACCTGCGAGGATCGCAAAGGCATTGGCCGACTCGCTTGCGCCTAGTCCGCTAGCCTTGCCTACCTCTCGCGCGGTCTGCTTGAGATCCTCCAGCTCATCGCCTACGGAGCCAGTAATGGCAGAGAGGTCGGCCATAGACTGCTCAAAATTCACAGCCGGCGAGGCTAGCTTGCCGAGCGTCTCGCCCACCATCTGCACCTGCTGGATGATGCTGGTCAGCTCGATGTTGCGTATGGAGTTACCTAGAGAGTCAAAGGCTTCTGTACCCTTTTCGCCGGTCTGCTGTGCCTCCTCGCCTGCCTCTTCTAGCTTGTCGTCTAGCTTGTCGACAGCTTCTTGCGCCTTGCTTGTATCGATAGGCACCTCGCGAGGCTTCTGCACAGTCTCGGAAGTCTCCTGGAGCTTGTCCGTCAGGTCGCTGACAGCCTGCTCTGCCTGCGAGGTGTCGGCAGAGATGTCTAGAGGCTTCTGCGCGGTCTCGACCGTCTCCTGTATCTTGTCCGTCAGGTCGCTGACAGCCTGCTCTGCCTGCGTGGTATCGGCAGAGAGATCGACGGGGTGCTGCACCTTGTCTATGGTCTCTTGTATCTTGTTGCCCAGCTGGTTGAGGGCAACGGTCGCCTTGGCTATGTCCGCCTTGACCTCTATGCTGTAGATTTCGTTCATGGTGTGGGGGCTGTTAGCTAATGGCTAATCTCTAGTAGTGTCGTGTGGGTGAGGTGGGTATGTAGTAGTTGGTCGCACCGCCTCCACGGTTGAGCATCCAGATAGCTCCCTCGAGGGCGTCGGGCGCATCGTCGTGTATGCGACTGCCTGGCTCGATAGAGAGGAGCTGATCAATGAGGGTGTCTATGCCGGTGGAGTGGTCGCAGAAGGTGACGAAGCCACGCTCGAAGAGTGGCTGCATCGCCTCTATACGGCTAAACTTATCGGGCTTCTTGCGCTTGTCTGGGGTGATCGGTATCTGCCGTCCTCCCCGTGCGGCGCCCTCCTTCTGAAACTCATCGAGCAGAAGGTCTTGGATGAAGTTAGCCTCCATGTAGTAGCGTATGGGTACACGCCCGTCGATGTAGTTGTCTATGTCGTAGTGCCAGGCGACCATCTCTGAGACGCTCGTTTGAGCTGCGTAGCAGCGGAGTATGTGGTAGTAGCCCTCGTGCGTCTTGCCGACGACGACGGTCGCCTTGTAGTCGTTTTTCGAGGTCGCTTTGAAGGAGGGGTCGGTGTAAGCCACTATGTGGCGGTACTCCCGCAGACGCAGGGGCTTGCCGTAGCGTATCCAGTCACGCTTGAAGACGCTCCCCTCGGTCACCGGGTTATTCATGTACTCCTTCTGAAAGTTTCGCTCGCCCATCGTCTGGCGCAGCTCGCGGATCTCAGCCAGCGAATAGTTGTCCGCCCACGAGGGCTTTCCATCCTTGTCTAGTATGTTGACCACGCTGTGGTGTATGCCTTTGGTCTGGGCAAACGTGGCTAGTATGCTCTTCTTTCCAATGCGGTTGCCGACCATGATAAAGCGTCCACGCCCAGCCGCCATAGTGCCAAAGAGTGCCGTCATCATCCACTCGTAAGCTTGGCGCACACGCGCCTCATTACGGCATAGCGCGTCGTCGTCGATATCGTCTATGAGGATGTAGTCGGGTCGCTGTCCACGCTTCTTCAAGCCACGAGGCGACTGCCCCCGCCCGAGCGCGACAAAGGAGGTGCCGTCTGACGTAGAGAAGCGCCCCGTCTGCCACTCAGCTCCTGGGTCTGTGCGCAGACCAAAGTCTCGCTTGTAGGCATCATTGCTCGAGAGCTCCGCCTGCAGATCACCTAGGAGCGCCGTGGCTGCCTCCTCGCTCTTGGAGACGACCACCATGTGGCGGAAGGCTCCCTCGCCTCTAGCCAGTAGCCAGAGCGGTATGAGACAGCCCAGGTGCGAGGACTTAGCATGTCCACGCGCCCACTCAAAGAGCGCTCTCGCCCGCTCCTCGCTAGCTATCCAGCGTGCCGCCTCGACCTGAAAAGGTGCTGTGGGCTTGCTCGCTAGGTGGGGGAAGTAGGTCGCCACAAAGAAGGCGTAGTCACGCTTAGCACGTGCTATGCGAGCGTCACGGTCAGCCTCGCTCTCGCTAAAGGCGAAGCCGTGGCTGGTGATCTGGCTGACACGATCTTGCCAGCGGTCGAGGAGCTGCTTATTAACTCTTTTCATCGGAGGTATCGGTTAGAAGTTAGAAATTAGAGGTTAGAAGTTAGAGGGGAAGAGATGAAACGAAGAATGGTCTAACCTCTAATTTCTAACCTCTAAATTCTAACTGTCTAGTGGATTGTCAGTGGCTATGAGGTGGTGGAGGTAGGAGTCTTGGAGGGAGGTGAGACGCTGGAAGAAGGCTTCGTCAAGCTTGAGGGTGCCAGCGTTTTGCATGAGCCAGTCGCTGAAGTCGCTGAAGGCTAGTATGACGTCATCGACGGTGATGCCCTTTTGCAGCTCCTTGACCTGCTTGCAAATCTTAGAGATGGCGTCAGCATTGCCCGCTGGGTCTCCCTCGTCGATGAGTATGTCTAGCTGTCCTAAGAGCTTCTGATAGAGGGCACGTGGCGAGAGCATCGTCGCTTGACGCTTCTCCGCCCAGGCACCCCGCTGCTTCCAGCGTGTAAGCGTCTGAGGAGTCGTCCCCAGACGCTTGGCAATCTCCTTGAGCGGTATGCGCTCCTGGATGTAGAGCCGCATGGCGAGCTCGTACTTGTCGGGATCTTTAGGTCGCACGGATGTGTCTTTAGAGGTTAGAGGTTAGAAATGAGAAATTAGAGGTTAGAGAGGTTAGGGCAGGAGGAAAATGAACAGTCTTAAGAAAACCCCTGCGCTAACATCTAACCTCTAAAGTCTAGTATCTAGCGAAGCTACATGCCCGTCTGCTCTTCACCGCCTCCATTGCTGGGAGGCGTAGATGGGTTGCTGGGCTGTGAGGGCTCCGTGTGTGGGGAATCTATAGATAGCCGACCGGTAATCTATAGATAGCCGTGAGGGATTGCTTAGCTGTACTTCCGTAGCATCTCGGCTCGCTCTTCGGCGGTCGGCAGTGCGGGCTTGGGCGGAGCCTCGTCCCACGGTAAGGGCATCACCTCGCGGAGCGTTACGCCCTCCTTGAGATGCGGTGCCAGCGCAGCGTACACGAGCGTGCGCGTCTGCTCCCACGTGGTGCGATAGTCCCGCGTCCAGCTCGCCTCGTACCGTTCGACGATAGCCTGCCACTCGCTCACTGTGAGCTCGCCAAAGGCTTCTGGCGACAGACCCACATCGACGACAGCACAAGCGAGAGCCTCTAGGATCATGCTAGGCGTATAGCTGCCATTTCATCGGGCGTCAGGTCGCAGGCTAGATCGTCCACCGTCTCGTACGGATAGGTGTAACCGCCACGACGCTGACCACTCTTGAGGATAGCGTGCAGGAGCACCAGCGTGTCGCTCAGATTGTCGCTCGTGATGTCCGTAGCCTCGCGACCTGTGATGCGGTGGTACTCTAAGAATGCGCCCATCGTGATGATCACGGGATAGCGCTGCCCCTGGATGGTAATCTCCTCAGGAGCCGTCGGTGTTGACTTCGTTGTCTTCTTGTCCATTGGTTAGTACTAGTTGGATTGTTAATTCTAAGTGCAAAGTTAAGCTTCACACTATCTACATACCAACTACTTACTACTCTTGTTTACAATAGCTTGCGAGTGCACACACACTGCCCGACCTTTGCCATCAGAAATCATCACCCACCCCATGCTAGAACTAATCATCAACGACGAGGCGGTCCTCAACGATCGTGGCTGGAGACTGCTCAACAGCGGTCTAGACCACACGCGCTACGATAAGAACCCCCTCCTCCTACACCAGCACGACACAGACCAGATCGTAGGTCACTGCACCGGTCTGCGCATTGAGGGCACTCGCCTGATCGGCGCTTTCGAATTCGACTCGGACCCCGACAGTCAGGCCGTCAAAGAGAAAGCAACCAACGGCTCCCTCCGTGGCGTCTCACCAGGTCTCTACATACGTGACATGGAGTTTTCCCCCGAGGGCGACACCGTCACAGACTGGGAGCTCCTAGAGGTCTCGCTCGTCACATTACCGTCCAACCCCAGTGCCGTCAAGCTATACAGCCAGCAAGGCACAGCCCTCTCTGACGAGGAGGCTAGACAGCATATCGTCCAACTAAAATCTAACTACACCATGCCAACCCCAACCCCCAATCCTCTCACGCCTCAGACGCTCGCCCTGCTAGGACTAGGCGACAGCGCCACCCTCAGCGACATCCACGAGGCGATCACCCAGCTCACAGCCGAGCGCGACAAGCTACAAAAAGAGCTCACCGACCTGCACCACGAGGCAGGCGAGGCGCTCATCCAGTCAGCCATCGACGCAGGCAAGATAGACGCCTCACGGCGCGAGTCCTTTGCCCAGCTCTACGCCACCGACCCCGAGCTATGCAGCAACATCCTAGACGCCATCCCCGCACCGCAGTCACTCGCCAGCCTGCTCACCAGCAAGGCTCAGCCTGGACGCTATGACTACGACTGGGACACGCTAGACCGCAAGGGACTACTCGCACAGCTACGCGCCGACGACCCCGAGCTCTTCGCCGAGAAGTTTCGCAAGCGCTTCGGCAACAGCAGATATCTAACCTCTAGTTTCTAACCTCTAATTTCTACTCCCACCATGTCACTCCTCACAGAAGTATGGATCAACTCCATCGTCGACGGGCTCTTCGCTGACAACAGCTTCCTGGCCCGCTCCGTAGACCACTCAGACTTCGTGGACAACAAAGTCGTCCACGTCCCCAATGCAGGCGCTCCCAGCAACGTAGAGATGGATCGCGCCACCCTGCCCGCTGCCATCAAGCGACGCACCGACGTAGACCTCTCGTACAATCTACACGAGTTCACCACCGACCCCATCCTCATCAACCACGCTGAGACCGTAGAGCTATCCTACGACAAGCGCAACAGCGTCCTCGCCATGGATCGTGCCAACCTCCACGAGACTGTCGCCGAGTACATCCTCTCACAGTGGATGCCTACCAAGGCTGCCAGCCAGCAGAAGGTCACCACCAAGGTCACCTCTAGCGACATAGCCCAGCTACAGAGAGCCTTCAACAAGGCTAAGCTTCCCCAGCTCGGGCGCGTCGTACTCCTCAGCGCAGACGCCTACAGCGACCTACTCGAGTCCCTAACCAACAATCAGTCCAGCGCCTTCCTAGCCTGTGCCGACGCATCCAAGGGTGTCGTAGGCAGTCTCTACGGATTTGACTTCCTGGAGCCACGCTACGCACTCAAGGGTGCACTCGGACTAGCCTGGCACGACAAGTACGTAAGCCGTGCGCTAGGCGACGTCAAGCTCTTTGACAACCCCGACTCAGCCACCTACTACGGCAGCGTCCTCTCATTCCTCCTACGTGCTGGAGGCGCCAAGATGCGCTCCGACGAGGTCGGCGTCATGAGCCTAGTAGCTAATAGTTAGCAATGTAGCTTCGCTAGAGATTAGAGGTTAGAAGTGAGACTTTAGACCTCCGACTTTCGCCCTCTAACCTCTAATCTCTAACCTCTAATTTCTAATGCCATGACCATCAAACGAAACAACCCCGGCAACATACGCCCCTGGCGAAAGAAGTGGCAAGGCGAGATCACCCCGCCAGGCTCTCCCTTCTGTCACTTCGCGAGCCTCGAGCTAGGCTGTCGCGCCATGCTCAAGCAACTACGCAAGTACATCATCACCCACCGCTGCAACACCATACGCAAGATCATCGCTCGATGGGCACCCCCTGAAGAAAACAACACAGAAGCCTACATCCGCGCCGTCGCCAAGACACTCGGCATCAGCCCCAACGAGCCCATCACCGCAACACAAGAGACCCTCATCTCACTAGCCGCCGCCATGACCATCGTAGAGCACGGCAAGAGCGTCCCACAAGAGACCTGGCAAGCCGCCTACAAGCTCATCTAATATCTAACCTCTAATCTCTCTCTCCCATGCAACTCCTCTACAACGCCCTCTTCTTCTTGTTAGGATCAGCCTTCGGCTACCTCCTATGCTATTGGCTACAGACACGCCACCTGCGCAAGCAGATGGACGCCACCCTCCAAGCCGTCAATTATATCAAAGCCGAGCTACTACGCATCGAATCAGCCTACAACGCCACCAAATGATGAACATAGCCGAAATCATCGCCGCACTCATCTCTGGAGGCGTCATCACATCACTCGTCAACCTCATCATCAACCGCTCCAAGCAGCGCAAAGACAACCTCACAAGCCACAAGGAGACACTCGAGATGCTACTCTCAAGTTACGAAGAACTCATACGAGAGCGCACACAGCTACTCAAAGAGCTCTCAGACAGAGAGGACGACCGCCCAAACAGCCAACCGCCAACAGCTAACAGCCAAGAGCCAACAGCCAAGAGCTAACCCAAGAGCTAACAGCCAACCGAGCCATGCGCCAAATCTTGTACCTTTTACCTTTTACTGCCCTCCTCCTCACAGCCTGCGCACCGCGCCGGGCTGTGCCCATCAAGACAACCACCACAACAGCCTCCACAGCACTACACCACACCCGCGACACACTCATCATACAGGACAGCGTCATCATCTACAACAGACCTGACACCATCCGCCTACGAGAGGTACACTATCGCACACGACTCACCCACTCACGAGATACCATCACAAGCTACGACACCATCCACACAGAGATACCCGTACCCGTCGAAGTAGTCCGAGAGGTGCACCGACTCAACTGGTGGCAACAAGCTCTCACCTACACAGGAGCCATCGCCATACTACTCGCACTCTATCGACTAGCACGACTCTTAAGACTCATTCACTAACTACTCAAACTACTCATTATGTCAACTACCTACCTCAACGGATCAGACATCACACTCCTCATCGAGAAAGGTGGCAAATGGATCCCCACACTCGGAGCCAAGTCCCACAAAATAGCCGGCAAGTCCAACTCCAAAGAGATCGTCGACAAAGACACCACCAACTCCCTCTACAAGACCAAGTCCGTCAACTCCCTCGAGATCACAATCACCGTAGATGGCTTTGTGAAGATCGGCAAAGACGACAACGGCATCATAGCCTCCGAGCTATTCGCTTTCTACAAAGAAGGCAAGCCCGTCAAGCTACGCTACGGCTACCGCAACAACGCACCACAAGGAGCCACCTACGAGGAGGGCGAATTCATTATTGATTCCATCGACGAGACTCACCCCGCCAAGGAAGAAGCCACCTACAACGCAACCTTCTCCAACACCGGCGAAGTCAAAACAGTCGTCGCCTCCACCCCTTCCTCCGCCTCCTCCACACCAAAGTAATAACACAGCTAAAGGCGAGCGAGCTAAAAAAAAGCTCCCCTCGCCTAACGTAGGAGACTCTCACATCCATCCTACGAACAAAGGTGCCAAGACACCACGACAAGGAGAGCAATAGCTCTTGTGTCGGTGTCTTGGCACCTCGTATTATATATTGATGTGAGAGTGCCACAAAGATACAACTAATACGCAACTTAACCGCACTTTCTTCGTGGCAAACTATCATCTAACCTACACCCAAGCCCCCTTGCCTTTTCAAGGGCAGAAGCGATTCTTCATCCAGCAATTTGCTCGGCAGATAGCTCAATACCCATCAGACTCCACCTTCGTAGACCTCTTTGGAGGTTCAGGGCTACTCAGCAGAGTCTGCAAGGATATACACCCCTCGGCTCGTGTCCTATACAACGATCACGACCACTACTCCGATAGACTCGTGCTAATACCTCAGACCGAGACTATACGCCAGCGATTACTCCCCCTAGTGGCTCACGTACCTCGCTCCAAGCGCATCGATCCAGCCACCGTACACCGCATCTGCAATGTACTAATCGCCTGCCAGCAGGAGGGTCTACTCATAGACTACACAACCATATCCACCTGGCTCCTATACACGATGCACTACTGCGACTCCATCGATGCGCTCTCTGGCAGGTCGCTATACAATAGCATTCCGACCACTCCGATAGCACCCGCTAGAGATTATCTAGCAGGCCTAGAGGTAAGACACACCGACTACCGCCACCTTATCACAGAGTTCGGCCACGACCCCAAGGTCATCTACCTCGCAGACCCGCCATACCTAGCGACCAACACCAACCAATACCAAACTGGCTGGAGACTGGAGGACACATTAGAGCTGCTAGGACATCTCAATGGCAAGCAGGTCATATACTTCACCTCAGCTCGAGGCGACCTAGTACCCATACTCGAGTGGGCAGAGAGTACCCTCAATGCCAAGAATCCCTTCTCCAGAGCGACCAAGCACCTACGACGTAACACCACCAACGCCAACAACCACTACACCGATATAATGTATGTCGTGCGATAAGAGCTATAATTGGACGCTCAGTATATGGGCGTACCGCAGAGACGTGCTAGAGTGTTTTTCCTAGCATTTAGGGAGGATTTAGCGCCCATTAAACAGCAGCTAAAAGTCTATTCAGACAGCCGAGTAGTGACCGCTAAGGAGATCTCAGACTACCAGGGCCGAGAGATCAAGTCCACAATCGCTCGATGGCTATGGGAGCATAGAGCCGTAGGAGATCGCACGCAGGCAGACGCCAGTGTCAGACTGCGCAATAGGAGGAGTAGCTATAATCATGCGTACGTGTACGCAGACAAGGTTTGCCCGACACTCCTAAGCAAGTCTGACTGCCTCATGCACTTCTCTCAGCCCCGCTATCTGAGCCAAGCGGAGGTCTGCAAGATATCCTCATTCCCCCTAGACTACGACTTCTGCGGGCAGTTCCCGCACTACATCTGTGGCATGTCCGTACCGCCACTAATGATGTATCACGTCGCCTGTACCATTAGGCAGTATATTCCTCTCTAAGTTGGCGATATTACTTGCGTAGGCAAAAAAGTTTTCGTATATTTGTCATAGCAAAGGAGGGATACCCACCTGAGCTAGAGACAGATTATAAACCAAGTAACAAATCATAGTATGACACTACAAGAGATCAAGGCAGAGCTAGAGGGCTACAAGCTAGAGGACATGGACATTGAGACGCTGATGGTCACCAGTAGACAGGCCAACAACTACTGCATCAACCTTCACCGCTCAGCTCGAGAATTGAAGGACTACGACATATCTGGGATGCCCTTCGGCGGTGGCTTTGTGTGCGACCAGGTAAACGACGCTAGGCGCAACCTCTGCAGCTTAATAGAGGCTCAGGCACAGCTGTACAGCGATTTCTCCAAGCGGCTAGACGCAGAGATGGCTAGACGTCAGGCAATCCAATGATGACACGACTATGACCGCTCAGATTACAACAATTGAGCACTATCTAGACTACATCGGCTACACGCTGGCTGTCGTCCCAAAGTAGATACACCAACCCACTAAATAGAGAGAGAGAGGAGGACTCCACCGCCCCCCTCTCTCTTTGTGTCTAGACGACAGGTCTGTTGCCATGTAGATAATCAGATAGGCAAATAATTTGGTAGTACAAAAAAGTTTTCGTACCTTTGCAGTAGCAAAGGGGGAGAGATACCCCATAAAACACAAAGACTATGAGAGGACATATATCAGCGTACCCAGTATGTGCTTACAAATCTTACACAGGCGATGGAGAGTTTATCAAAATCGATGGTTGCGTATTTGTAAAACTACCAGACGGCACAACGGAAAAAGTGGAGTACACCAGCAAGGCTCTAGAGGAAATATCGAACATTGTAGGAAAGCTAACGATCGAGAAGAAAGACCTCCTAGAGGAGTTCGTCACGATGCAAGTAGCGTTCGCAGAGAAGCTAGCTAGCGGGGATTTGAAACAGTCACCTAGAGCTGGAGATCCACTGTTCTACTGCTCAATCATCGATGAGGAGGCAGAGCGAGCAGAGGAGGAGAAAGCGATAGCTCGCAAGGAAGCTATGAAGCGTGGAACAGCGATATACGTAAGATTCGGAGCTATGCCAAAGGGCGGCAAATCTTACAACTACCGAGACAACATTTCGGAGGACGGGGTAAGCGTTTTCAAGGCTGTACTAAGTGAGGACAAGACGCAAGTTTGGATCAACATACACTCCCAGCACGCACTCGGCACCTACCTAACCGTATGCGACAGACAACTCTATAGGGTGTACGGCAACGTAATCGGGGAGGGATCAGACGGGGAGCCTTGCATCAAGGTTACGAGATCGATCAAGATCAAGAACGCAGAAATAGAAGTGTATTCAGCACCAGTAGACGAGTAGATTATGACAGCAGAAGAAATACAAAAGATGGCAGGACGTATCCGCGAGGAGCAGGGACTGAGCAAGTACCGAGTAGCGCAGGACGGCATCTTCAGCAGTTGCAATGCCATCACACGCTTTGAGTCGGGCGAGCAGACAGCTCGCATCAAGGCGGTCGAGCGTTACTTGGACTACCTCGGCTACAAGCTGGAGATAGTCCCCAAGTAGACGACCGCCACGACAACACACGAGAGAGGAGTGCCACACACGGCACCCCTCTCTCTGTTTCTGGGCGATAGGGCTGTTGCCATTTTGTCACTTCGTTTAGATGGCGATTTACCACGCCTCAAATTGTACTTTTTGTTTTGTCGGATTGTACTTTTTGTTTTTCCGACCATAAAAGACTTAGTGGGTAAACGTAAGTTCCAGAAGAAATCATATGGCGGTGTGCACTATGCGCAGGCAAGTGACTATAAGTCGCCTGATCCTGAGAATAAGTGTGTCCTCGTCACGCCACGCCTACAGATGAAGGCCGGGAGTAGCTACACCGTTGAGTTGACTTATAGCACAGGCCACACCAAGGGTGCTACGCTTACTATACAGCAGCTAGACAAGGACGGCAAGCTGGTGAAGACACTAGAAGTGATCAACGACCAAAGCAGTCCTAGCGGTTACGGCAACCAGCACTACAAGAAGAGCTACACGATCTCAGGCTCTGCCGATGCGGGCTATATTGCTGTCCTCTATGCGGCTAAAGTTTCTGAGCGTACGGGTACGTACCAAGTGGAGGCACTTACGGTCAAGTAGCCTTCTTCTATAGCTATCTCAGGTAGCTTTCCTAACCAAGCGGAGCCTCTGAGCTTAACCTTGAGAGCCTCTTCCCCCGAGCGGGTAGGTCTCTCGGAAGGGTAGTCTCAGAGGCTTCGCCTTTTGTTATCCACTTTACTCCAAAGCCCCCCTTTACTCCAAAGAGCTATGTCCTCACTCCTATATAATAGAGCTTCATCTCGCCAGAGGAGACTGTTGCACAAGTCAACAGTCTCACAATCGTGCTTGCAAGATTGTCCAGACTTTGCAGAAAGGATGAAGCGCAAGGCGCTGAGGG
>OLQD01001163.1_pt1 | contig 22723 bp, 18 predicted proteins | sample 1672841 | NCBI WGS metagenome assembly OLQD01 (sample SAMEA3136729, study PRJEB25190) | human gut metagenome | biome: human gut; feature: human-associated habitat; material: faeces | place: Austria | collected 2013 | reverse complement strand
CATTCTCCCTCTTAAGATCACAATCAGCTTGTCATTTATAATGCGTCAGCCCTGATATTTGAAGCTATATCTATCATACTTTGATGAGCAAGGCGGGTAAATTCGTGTTGATCTTTCTCTTCACACTTATGGCTAATACGAGATAGTCTGCTTGCCAATAAGCGCAAATAATCATCGGTCACATTCCCGTGAGTAATCTTTTCCAAAAGGTCTCTCAGAGAAATCTGTTTAGTCATTGTGCTATCAGAAGGCGCAACGATCGTTTTTTCATGCTCAGTTACTCCAACAGCATCTATCAAGAAGAAGCAGTCCTTGCTATAAGCATTTGGCGTAACATTGCGAAGCTGATCATCTCCAATGGTACGCACACCACGCCCTTTCATTTGGACATACAAAGACTCAGAGGCTACATCACGCATAAACATTACTACTTCAAGAGGTTTGATATCAGTCCCCGTAGCCACTAGAGTACAAGTCACAGCAATACGAAAATCCTTGTCATTTCGGAATTGGCGAATCAGTTCATTACTATCTCCTGAAGAATAAGTGATCTTCTGCACAAAACGATTGTCATTACGACAAAAAACTTCTTTGGCAATCTGTACGATGTTAGTAGCATGACTCTCATTCAATGCGAATATAAGTGTTTTTGGCAGATAATCCATATTAGGTTCACGTTGAGGGTCAGTGAACATTTCTGTGTACACTGCATCTCGATAGGTCTCCAAAATGAGTTTTATTTGGGCTGGATTAACAATGCTCCTATTTAATTCTTCACGTGTATAATTCTTGGTCTCTTGATTGCTAATTGTTTGTGTTTGTCCTGTGTAGCGAGTTTCCTTTTTTATTTTTTCGCCTTCAAGAATAGCTCCACCATTCTCAGTAATCTCTGTTTTGATGCGATAAATACGACTGTCAACATTAACCCCATCCACAATAGACTTTTCCAATGTATAGTTTACAATGATATTGTTATTGAAGAAAGCCTTTGTTTCAGGTATAGGTGTAGCCGTCAAGCCAATCAATTTTGCTTTTGAGAAATAATCAAGTACTTTTCTCCAGCTCCCATAGATGGAGCGATGGCACTCATCAATGATTATCATATCAAAGAAGTCAGAAGGCAAATTGGGGTTTTCAGGAAGCTCTATATCTCGGTCCTCTATGTTCTCATCATCCTCTTCATTATCTTCGATTTCTTCTCCTTTTAGTAAAGAGAATAGACGTTGTATGGTGGAAATCAAAACATTGCTGTCTTCTGGAACTTTTGAGGATCTCAAACGATTTACCGTAAAGATCGTATTGAATGGATCTCCATTTTCTGTCAGTCTGAAAGTGCCAAACTCATTCTCAGCTTGTTTGCCTAAATTATTTCTGTCCACCAAGAACAAAATGCGTCTCATTGATGTGAACGAAAGTATACGATAAGCGACAAGGCAAGCCGTATAGGTTTTCCCAGCACCCGTGGCAAGCACCATCAACGCTCGAGAGTCTCCAGCACGAAAACTTTTTTCTAATTCCGTTACAGCTTCAAATTGGCAATTACGCAATCCTTTGGGGCTAAGGGAGGGTAAGCCTGCATATTCATCTTCTATTCCTAGCAGTTTAGTAAGCTCATATGGGGTATGAATATGGTTACAATATTCAAATGTGGAATTGCTCTTGCGAGTATCATAAAACATTAAGTCTTTGCTGTTGGAAACGTATGCTATGGGAAGAGGAATCGAGGGGAACCAAGCTTGACACCAAGAAGGACAACTGCGGGTATAAAGAGTAGCCTGCTCTTTGACTATGTCTGAGTTTACATTTGAATCGGCTCTTTTAGCTTCCAATATGCCAACTGCCTTCCCATTAAGGAAAAGAAAATAATCGGCCTCTTTGTTGCCTTTCATCAATCCTTCCCTTATTGCCACAGCAGTAAGGTTGGGAGCATACCCATCCCTATTCACCACTTTCCAACCTGCTTCTTCTAGCATGCCGTCTATGATAACTCGAGCCTTTTCTTCTGGTTGCATATTGCAAAGGTCTAATAATTTGATATTATGCGAAGTTATTCAACATGTAAAGTATTAAATGGATGATATACAGCCTATTCTTTGGTCGATTTTATCAGTTCTCTTACATCAACATTTAATACTTCAGCGATCTCAAAAAGGTTTTCAAGAGATGGCTGTACTTTATTGGAACACCACCGAGAAACGGTATTCTCTGTACGACCAATCTCCTTTGCCAGACATTTACCTGACACCTGCTTTTCTGCAAGTACAGCTTTAATTCTATTTATCGCCTTCATCTGTTGATTTACTTTACTACATTGTAGAATACTCAAGTACAAAGATACGATTTTATGAGTGTTGTCCCAAACAAAAATAAGGATCATTGTTGCAAGGTATAAGCTTCTTTTGTTTCACACATTCCCCACAAAATAAATACGTACCTTTGCAACGAGAAGCAAGGGTTCTTTGAAGTTGTGCAAAATAAGGAGTGTGAAAGAGCTTCGCTCGTTTCCTATTCGTTCTCCTTTTTGTCTTTTTCGTTATCAAACTTCTATTTGTCAAGCATTTACTTCTCGTAAAATGATTTTATGCGGAAGAAGGCGAAAAGATTGTACTTCCCAGCAGTTTTTTTTAGTCTCTTATATGCACTCCTTTTTCATAGGGAAGTTTTCTATGATATAAGGTTGTTGAGTAGAGTGTTTATAGATGGACAAGGGCATCTTTGGTTTTTATGTATGCTTTTCTTGCTCTATGTCCTTGCATATCCAGTCTATCTCTTGTGTCAAAAAAGGACCAAATCCTGGGGAATGTTTCTATGTTCAATGGTGATTTGTATTGTAAGTTGCTTTTTCCCTTTAGGAACTAGCATATTTACAGTCTTCTTTTATCAGGTGTTTTTCTTCATTGGGGCTTACATTGGAAGCGGGCATAAAGCAAGAAGACCTAAGCAAGCAAGATCTTTGTGGTTAAACATTGTGGCTAGAGGTGTTCTATATGTTGTCGTATTCTATTTGCTGTCAGTGATTAAAGAAAATCGATTTGTTACGTGTGTAGTGGAAATATATCCCAACCTTTTGTTCTTCCAGCATTGGTTTTTTCGAATGCTAATTGGCCTACTCGCTATAGTTTTGACATTTCCCATTTTACCTATACCTGCTCACTTGTGTGAGGTTTTGCAGCGAGCGGCCTCTTTAAGCTATAAGATCTACATTGTTCACCAATTCATATTAGTCGGCTTGTTGAACTCTGCGGTAGTACTTTTGATGGACCTACATCAAGTAACCCCTCTACTATTCCCTTTTATACTATTTGTGGTAGTATTTATAGCAAGTCTATGCATCTCCCTTTGCTTCTCACAAATACCAATACTAAAAGACTTATAAAGCATTTATGGCATTACACATATTACATCTAGCTAACGACTTCCCTCATACACGTGTTTACTCAGAACTGGTAAAGGCTGTTGACAAATATGGTGTACAGCAGACTGTTTTTACCACAATCCGAAAAGAAGAGGAGAGAGGTCGAAATAATGTAGAGTTTGCTACGACAAATTCTATGATTTATTACTCTGATAATTGGTGCCCGTGGCATCGGGCTGTTTTCAGACTAAAAGTGAAGAGCAATTATCAACACCTACTTGGATTAGTAGATCCCAGAAGCCTCACACACGTTCATGCTCATACACTTTTTAGTGATGGGGTGTTAGCTCTAAAGCTCAAGAGAGATTATGGGATTCCTTATACTGTCACCATTAGAAACACCGATATCAATGTATTTATGCGATTTATGGTGCATACTTGGGGAGTCGGCAAAAGCGTTATTCAGAATGCTGACAAAGTCATCTGTATCTCTCCTGCTCACATCAAAAGAGTGCAGCAGTGGAGAGTTTGCCCTTCTGATTTTAGCGATAAAGTTATCAACATCCCTAATGGGATTAATAGCTACTGGCTTGAAAATATTTCATGCGACTTAAAGACTCATCAACAAGATCAGCCTTGGCACCTATTGTATCTAGGAAACTTCACATCAAACAAGAATATACCTCGACTTATGGGGGCTGTGCTTAAACTAAAAGAAAATGGATATAACCTACAGCTTCATCTGATAGGTGGAAATGGAAATGATACGAAGCAAATCGAGGCTGTTGCAATGGGGCATCCCGAAGTATTTCATCTGCATGGAGTAATTCAAGATAAGGATAAGATACGCGCCATAATGCAACAATGCCATATTTTCACTATGCCTTCTCTAACAGAGACCTTTGGTCTTGTATATGTCGAAGCGTTATCTCAAGGATTGCCCATTCTTTATACAAAAGGAGAGGGGGTTGATGGTTTCTTTTCCCCTAAATATGGGGTTTCATGTATCCCAGATAGAATAGACAATATATCGAATGCTATAAAGGAACTTGTTCTCAACTACTCTTCGTTCTCAATCGATCCTATATTTATAACCGAACAGTTTTCGTGGAATCGTATCGCTTTGCGATATGTAAACTTATTGGGGAATCAGGATTTATAAAAGCTTGTTATGCGAGGACTTATGAGTGTTTTTAAGTATGTTAAAGCTTTGAGACGGTTAATCTGTTTAGTGCTATATTATGGCTTTGCTATCTTCCTTCCAGAGACGAACAATCGATATTTGAGAAGGACCCGATTTATTAGGAGAATGTTTGCTTCACCGCTATTTGATAAATGTGGAAAAAAGGTCATTGTTGAGAAAGGAGCGAATTTCGGAACTGGTAAAAATATTGAAATAGGAGACTTTAGCATGATAGGATTAAAAGCCTATATTCGAGGACCTTTAAAAATTGGAAGAGATGTACTTATGGGCCCTGAATGTGTTATATTGACAACCAACCACAACTTTAGCAAGAGAGAGGTTCCAATTAGATTGCAAGGATCTACATCAAAACCTGTCTTAATAGGAGATGATGTGTGGATAGGTCAGCGAGTTATGATAATGCCTGGGGTGAACATTGGCAATGGAGCCATTATCGGAGCTGGGGCTGTAGTTACCAAAGATGTGCCACCCTATACTATTGTTGGCGGAGCTCCCGCAAAAGTTATTAAGAGTAGACCCTTATGATGTATAATGCAATGAAAATGATCTCCATCGTCATCCCCGCATACAACGAAGAGCGATTTATCGAGGATTGTCTCAATTCGGTCTATCAGCAAGATTACCCCAAGGAGCTACTAGAGGTGATCGTGGTAGATGGCAATAGCCACGATCGAACAGCAGAGATCATCCGTGAGAAGTTCCCTCAAGTAAAGCTCTTACACAACCCTCGGAAAATAGTGCCTGTCTCTATGAATATCGGGATTAAGGCGGCTCAAGGAGTCTATATCATCCGACTAGATGTACACTGCATCTATCCCAATGACTACTTTAGTCGGCTTGTCCAATTTATGGAGGCTCATCCAGAGGCCGACAATGTGGGCGGTGTCTGTAAGACGCTCCCAGCCAATGAGACCGCAAGAGCTGAGGCTATCGCTATCGCTCTCAGCTCTAAGTTCGGTATGGGCAACTCAGAGTTTCGTGTAGGTGTCAAAGAGATCAAAGAGGTAGACACGGTCCCCTTCGGGTGCTATCGTCGAGAGGTCTTTGACAAGATAGGGGGCTATGACGAGGAGCTGACGCGCAACCAAGACAACGAGCTGAACTCTCGTCTCAAGCAGCATGGCGGGCGCATCTTCCTGCTTCCTGACCTGCTTATAGATTACTATGCGCGCCCCACGGTAAGGAAGTGTGGGCGGATGTTTTATCAGTATGGACTCTTCAACCCATTGGTAGATAAGAAGCTGGGGCAGTTCACCTCGCTGAGACGTATGGTGCCGCTCTTCTTCGTGCTCTATCTAATACTTTTTGTAGTGCTGAGCATCATTCTGCCGAAGCTGACCCTTTGGTTTGCCATCCCCTTGCTCCTCTATCTACTGATAGATATTGTGGCATCCCTGCAGCATATAGCCAAGCCAAAGGTTGCTCTATGGTTACTCTGCATCTATCCCGTCATCCATGTCAACTACGGTATCGGTTACCTAGACGGTATCTTGCGCCTGCTCTTCAAACGCTCTTTCGTCGCTGAAGCTAATAGGTAGAGTTATGTGGGCGAAGTGGTTATTTGATCGGATTATGTCGCTCGTGGGGCTGATTATACTTAGCCCAGTGCTACTTGTCGTGGCGATATTGATTCGAGTGAAGATGCCTGGTGGTCCTGTCCTTTTCAAGCAAAAGAGGGTGGGCAAAGATGGAAAGCTCTTTACGATGGTCAAGTTTCGCAGTATGAGTGTGGTGCATGGTGGTAGTAGTGTCTCCGTCGCTGGGGAGTCTCGCATCACCCCGCTAGGGGCTAAGCTACGTAAGTACAAGCTAGATGAACTCCCCGAACTGTGGAACGTACTCATCGGCGATATGAGCTTCGTAGGTCCTCGACCTGATGTACCAGGTTATGCAGATAAGCTCGTGGGTGAGGATCGGGTGATACTGAAGCTCCGTCCAGGGATCACGGGACCAGCCTCACTAAAGTATAGAGATGAGGAGACTCTTCTGGCAACTGTGGAGGATCCTATCAGGTACAATGATGAAGTGATTTTCCCCGACAAAGTAAGAATCAATAAGGAGTATTACTACAATTGGTCTTTCTGGCAAGATATAAGGTACATCGTGAGGACGGTGTGTGGGGGTAGCTGTTGGGGGCTGGCTGTTGGCTGTTAGTGGTTGGCTATTGGCGTTTGGGGCGATTGGCTGTTGATGGGCTAAAAGCTAACGGCCAAAAACCAAAAGCTAATCTCTAGAGATTTCCTCTCGAGGGGCTTGGGATCAGCCCCATTTTCACTACATTTGTAGGCAATTAAATCAGAGCTAACAGGTATGGGACAGAAGATTTGGCTCTCACTCGCTGAGATGGGAGGACGAGAGCAGGAGTTTATACAGGAGGCGTTTGACACCAACTGGGTGGTGCCTCTAGGACCCAATGTGAATGGCTTCGAGGAGGACTTGACGCGTTACCTGGGAGCGCCAGGCAAGCATGTCGTAGCACTCAGTGCTGGTACTGCTGCACTGCACTTAGGACTGGTCATGCTGGGCGTGGGGCGTGATGACGAGGTGATCTGTCAGAGCTTTACCTTTGCAGCCTCGGCCAACCCGATCACTTATCAGGGGGCTAAACCTATATTCGTCGATAGCGAGCCGGACACGTGGAATATGTCTCCCGACCTACTACGTCAAGCTATCGAGGATCGCATCGCTCAGACAGGGCGCAAGCCTAAGGCAATCATACCAGTTCATCTGTACGGCATGCCCGCCAAGATGACGGAGATACTAGCGATCGCTGAGGAGTACGACATACCTGTCCTCGAGGATGCTGCTGAGGCGCTCGGATCTGAGTACAAGGGGCACAAGTGCGGTACGCTAGGTCGCTACGGAGCACTTTCTTTCAATGGTAATAAGATGATCACCACATCGGGTGGTGGAGCTCTGATCTGTCCCAGCGAGGAGGCGGCGCGACGTGTTTTCTTTTACGCTACACAGGCTCGTGACAATGCGCCACACTACCAGCACACGCACATCGGTTACAACTACCGTCTGAGCAATATATCGGCAGGTATAGGTCGTGGGCAGATGCTCGTCCTCGAGGAGCATGTGGCTAAGCGTCGGCACAACCATGCCCGCTACTGCGCTCTGCTTGCGGACTGTCCTGGCGTCGAGGTGAAGTGCGCCCCCACGGAGGAGTACGATAGCAACTACTGGCTCACCTGCGTCTTAGTGGATTCTGATAAAGCGGGCTTCACCCGTGAAGATCTGAGGCTCCAGCTGGAGGCTGAGTCTATCGAGAGCCGTCCGCTATGGAAGCCGATGCACCTGCAGCCAGTCTTTGCTGAGGCACCACGCTATGTGGATGGTACGAGTGAGGGACTCTTCGACAGGGGGCTCTGTCTGCCTAGCGGCACGCTGGTGACGGAGGAGGATCTGCAGCGGATTGTGGCTGTGATCCGTAGCTTGGGCAGGTAAGCGGACGGTTACGAAGCGTCGCAAGGCGTAGATCTGTGGAGACTGAGCTCCCCGTAGATCTACGCCTGCTTCGTTTGTGTACAGGTGCGCTCGTTATTTGAGCCTGTTGACTTTTGCAACAGCCTCCGTTTAGGATTGGCCTGCTACAATAATTTAATGTTGGTTACGTATCGATACGGTGCTGTGTTGGGGAAAAGTGATTTCCACGTGGATATTTCGAAATCTCCACGTGGAGAATAAAAAATTCTTCGGAGGAATCAAATGAAACTTCGGAGGAATGAAATGAAACTTCGGAAGAATCAAAACGCCCCCACGTGGAAAAAGAAAAATATCCACGTGGAGATTTGAGATTTTCCACGTGGATATTCGAGAAAGGCGGGAATCGGACGAATTTTCCTGTAAAGATATGTAATTAGGGATTAGAGGTTAGAAGTTAGAGATTAGAGGTTAGAGGGGTGAGTTAGAGGTTAGAGGGGCTAGTAGCACTAGTGCTTCTAGTGTCTAATCTCTAATTTCTAATCTCTAGAAAAACTTGCGATCAGTCCCTTTTTCATTACATTTGTAGGCAACTAAATCAAGACAATCCATTAGAATAGGCAAAGATATGAGTGAGGAGAGAGTACAGATCAGCATGTCGAATACGAAGAAGGAGATGCTGGAGGCTTATGAGGCGCTGCTAGCAGAGGTGCAGGCTAAGAGCCTAGAGAACCCTAAGGAGGAGCAGAAGCGTGTCTCCGAGCAGAAAGTCGTGGCACAGGCTAAGGCTCTATCGGCCGAGGAGCTAGACGCTTTCGCTCGTGAGGTGATGGGCGGCTTCGAGCGCTCTGTCACGCAACTTCAGCGGCAACTCAAGGAGGGCTTCGAGAAGCTCAGAACGCTTAATGAGACCATTCAGCTCAAGGAGGAGTGGATCAAGGAACTCTATGCCATCGAGAGCAATGCGGACTCGCTCTCTACTCTGATCCTTGCACAGAAGAAGCAGAAAGAAGAGGCGCAGGTCGAGCTAGAGGAGACGCGGGCTAAGCTGGAGCGCGAGATCGAAGAGACTCGTGAGGTGTGGCGTCATGAACGTGAGCAATACAATAACTCTGTCAAGCAGGAGCAGGCGAACGTCGCCCTGCTCCGTAAGCGCGAAGAGGAGGAGTATGACTATACGACGAGTCAGCAGCGTCGGAAAGAGGAGGATGCCTTCCAAGAGCGTCTAGAGGCTGAGGAGCGTGAGCTGACGGAGCGTAAGCAAGCCTTCGAGCGAACCTCTGCCGAGCGAGAGCGTGCCTTGGCTGATGCTGAGGGTGAGCTACAGGGCCTACGTCAGTTGGCCGAGAGCCTAGAGAGTCGTATGCAAGAGGTGCAGACCAAGGCTGTCCAGGAGACTGAGGAGCGTCTCAACAGGGAGCATCGCTTTGCGTTTGACCTAGCTCAGAAGGAAACGGAGGGTCAGCTACGACTCAAGGATCAGCAGATAGAGCTCTTGCAGCAAAAGATCAAGGAGATAGAGAGTCAGCTCAAGGAGGCTGGAGTCAAGGTTGCCAATTCGGAGGAGACGGTCAGAGACATCGCTCTTCGTGCTATCGACTCCTCAGCCATGACGAGTCGTACGCTAGCTCGCGAGCCTCGTCCGGTCGCGCCTCGTGACACAGACGAGTAGGAGACAAGCTATCGCCAAAGAAAACATACAACCCTATGCAACGCTATATACAGTCCATACATATTAACAAGGTACGCCATCTACACGATCTAGATATTTATATACCTGATGACGAGCATCCACATCTATTGATCACGGGTAAGAATGGAAGTGGTAAGACCTCTCTGCTGGAGGCAATCCGGGATCATATTGAGCTACTGCAAAAAGGGCAGAGCTTGGATTTCTTAAAGTATGAGGAACGAATTCAATACTACACTCAGCAACTACCTAGCTGTACAGACCCTCTAAGGAAAGCAGAACTAGAGCAGCAGCTAGCTTTTTGGCAGGAAAGACTTAATAAGCTATATGGAGCAGTGCGTGTAGTGTTTGAAGATCCTACTCTGATTGTATTCCATAGTTCAGACAAGCCCTTTATCTGCGCCATGTATGCCGCTAGTAGAGAAGTTAGAATGTCAGAGCCTCTTAACGCAACGAAGCCGACGCTCAGTGACCAGTGGCTTATCAATCAGGGGGCTTCGGATCAATTCCTCAACTATCTCTCTGATCTGAAGATCCAAGAGGCTCTTGCACGAAATGAACATCAGACGGAAGATGCAGACCGAATCAACGATTGGTTTGTCTCGTTCGAAGCGTTACTGGGAGAGATCTTTGGCGATAGTGATCTGAAACTCTCTTTCAACTACAAGGACTACTCCTTTCATATAGAGACCGAAGGCAAGAGCTTTAAGTTCAACGAGCTATCAGATGGGTTTGCTGCGGTGATAGATATCATATCTGACCTAATCCTAAGAATGAATTCGATAAGCGATCGCACGATGCAGCTCTACGATATACCAGGGATCGTCTTGATAGATGAGGTGGAGACCCACTTGCATCTCTCTTTGCAGCGACAGGTGATGCCTTTACTGACTGAGGTTTTTCCAAATATCCAATTCATAGTTACGACACATTCACCTTTTGTCCTCAACTCCATTGCATCTGCCTCTGTTTATGATTTGGAGCACCAAAAGGTGTTGACCAATCTGTCTGACTACTCTTACGAGGCTCTGACCGAGGGATATTTTGAGGTGAGTACTCGCTCGAGCTATCTAGAGCAGCAGTTGAATCGTCTCAGAGAACTCTTGAAGCAAGCTGATCTAGACATTGCAGAGCGATTTGAAGTCAAAGAGCTTGTCAAGGATCTTGACAAAGTATCCGAGAGTGTCTCTCCCAAGATAGCTGGCGAATACGAAGAGTTGAAAATTAAGTGGGCTGATAAACTTATCGAGATTCGAGACGATGATTCAAATCTATAAGTCCTCCTCTTCGCCTAAATCTCTTGAGACAGGGCATCAGTACAATGGACAGGATGTGCAGAGGCAGCTTTTTGCTGACCAACGTGGTAAATGCTATATCTGTGAAGAGAAAGTTGTAACTAACTATCATATAGATCACTTACTTAGTCAGACGCAACATCCTGACAAAACGACTGATTGGAGCAATCTATTGCTAACGTGCTCGTATTGCAATCAGAAGAAGTCCAATGCTTATGACCAAATAGTCAATCCATTGAGCTTTCCCATAGAGACGTTTATTAGGCAGGAAGTGGACTACCAGAGGAATATTGCGATCTTTGAGGGACCCGATGATAAAGATATCGTGGGTATAGATGAGACCATCAAGTTGCTCTCCTCTATCTTTAATGGGAAGACTCCTGCTCGGCAAGTTCGGGAAGAAAACTTCTATGAGTACTTTCTCTCTCGGATTAATCTATTCCAAAAGGCTTGTAATCAATTTCTAGAGAATGACTCAGAGCAACATAAACGTGTAGTTTGTGAGCTGTTAAAGGCAGACCAAGAGTTCCTAGGATTCAAATATTGGATTATTCAATCGAATCAGACGTTGCAAAATACATTTCTCCCTTTTTGTCAGTGGAATAGGGATGAAATCTGAAATAGACCTTGATCTGAAAAACAAAAGACAGAGAGTATGGAGCAAAAGAAGGTTGGGCTAATGGCCGTTAGCTGTTGGCTGTGGCTTGTTATTTGTGTAGTAGCTGAGGATTTATTACTTTTGCACCGATAAGTAACTTCACAGAATAGACAAATAGTATATGGCTACAACAGCTGACTTTCGCAATGGCATGTGCCTAGACATTGATGGGCAGTACTACTTCATCGTAGAGTTTCTCCATGTTAAGCCTGGCAAGGGTCCTGCATTCGTTCGCACGAAGCTGCGCAATGTTGCTACGGGTCGCATCATCGACAAGACGTGGAATAGTGGTGTCAAGGTAGAGGAGGTGCGCATCGAGCGTCGTCCCTATCAGTATCTCTACAATGATGATATGGGCTACCACTTTATGCACCCTGAGACATTTGACCAGATCGCTATCAATGGCGAGCTGATCGAGGGTGTCCGCTTCCTCAAGGAGGGCGATATGGTCGAGGCAATGGTACATGCTGAGAGCGAGACCGTGCTGACCTGCGAGCTACCAGCACACGTCGATCTGCGCATCAGCCATACGGAGCCTGGTATCAAGGGCGATACGGCGACCAATAGTCTCAAGCCGGCAACCGTCGAGACGGGTGCTGAGATCCGCGTACCGCTCTTTATCAATCAGGACGATGTGGTCACGGTAGATACGCGTGACGGCTCTTACGTAGGGCGTGTCAAGGAGTAAGCGACACTAGCACATATTAATTCCTCAAGCAGTCGCCCCTAGAGGCGATGCTGCAGAAGCCGTGTAGTTCTATCGATCAGAGCTGCATGGCTTCTCCGAATATACTGCAGGAGACTATTGCATAAAGGCAAATCGCTGTGTTGCTTTCGGGATTCGGCTTCGGTCACATACGGAGGTATGCTCCCTTCAGACCTCACCCTCAGCGCCTTGCGCTTCATCCTTTCTGCAAAGTCTAGACAATCTTGCTTGCAAGATTGTGAGCCTATTGACTTTTGCAACAGTCTCCGCAGAGGTGACATTGTATATATAATATGAGTCAGATGCCCCGTCAGGCTGGGATAGCCGTTCCCCTCTTTAGTCTGCGTCGCCACGGCGATGCGGGCTGTGGTGACTTTGCCACTTTGGAGGCCTTTGCGCCAGTGGCTGAGCGGATGGGCGTGCGCATCATACAGTTGCTCCCTCTGGAGGATACAACTCTCTATGGCGATAGTCGCGACTCCTATCCCTATCGGCCACTAGCCTCGACGGCACTTAATCCTATTTACATAGCGGTGGATCAGCTCCCCCCGCTGGCGGATCAACAGCTAGAGCAGGAGCTGCGTGCGGAGGCTGAGCGGCTCAGTGCGCAAAAGGCTTTCGACTATACGGAGGTGTGGCAGCTCAAGCGACGCTGGCTGTGGGCCTCCTTTACGGAGCAGGCGGACGCTTCGCCATACTTCACCGATATGATTAATCGCTATGCCCGGTTGACTCGCAAGCATGCTCCTTCTAGTCATTCCCCGATCTGGCACTACTGGGTTTGCGAGCGAATGGCGCTAGATCTGCTGCCCGACCTCAATCGTGAGGCGTGGAACTTCTGGGAAGAGTGGAAGCGGGTCAAGAAGCTGGAAGAGAAAAATAAGCGTTTAGTCGTCTACACGGGCAACTTCTACGCTTACTGCTATATGGTAGCGCAGCGGCAGATGCGCCGTGCCGTAGCCACGATTCGTCAGCATGGGCTGTCACTCATGGGGGATCTGCCCGTGGGGGTAGATCCGCATGCCGCGGACACGCTTGCCTACCCAGACAAATTTAACAAGCGACTCTCGTGCGGAGCTCCTCCCGACTACTTCTCTCCCGATGGGCAGAACTGGGGTGTCCTAACCTGTCGCAGGAATTGGAGAATGCTATGGCAAGAGCGCTTTGGCTACCTAGAGCGCTTCTATGACTATCTGCGGGTGGATCACGTGTTGGGCTTCTTCCGCATCTGGTCCATACCACGTGACGGGCGCTCTGGGATGCTGGGTTACTTTCTTCCTTCACGACGCTACTTGAAGAGGGAGATCGCAAAGCTAGGGCTCGCCGAGACATTACGACCTGAGTGGATAGCACCGAGCAAAAAGCCTGTGACGACGCAAGATGTGCTCTGGATCGAACGTCTCGATGCGGGCTACGTGCCTCGCTACGACGTGGCGAGCGCTGCGCCCTTTGCGACGCTGTCACCTGACCTGCAGGAGCGGATGCGGGCGGTCTGCGAGGAGTACTACTACGGTGGCAATGAAGAGTTGTGGCGCGAGCGTGGACTGGAGCGTCTAACCTTCCTGAAGTCTTTGACCTCAATCCATCTTTGTGCCGAGGATCTGGGGATGGTCCCTCAATGTGTCTACCCCGTCCTCGAGGAGCTCGGCATCCTCAAGCTGTATGTGGAGCGCATGCCAAAGAGTGCCGGCATCGAGTTTGAGGCGGCGCCATACTTCTCCGAGGATAGTGTCGGCACCACCTCGACGCACGACTGTGCGCCACTACGCCTCTGGTGGGCAGAAGACGAGGCTCGCTCACGACGCTACTACGACTACTTCCTCGCTGACTACGGCGTCCCCTACGATACCACGCTCACGCCCGAGCTGGCAGAGATCATCGTGCGCCGGCACTTAGAGAGTCCCTCACGACTCTGCATACTGCCGCTGCAAGACTGGCTAGCCCTGAGCCCCGAGCACTGTGCCACGGTCGATCCTCATAGCGAGCAGATCAACGACCCGAGCAACCCCCATCATGTCTGGAGCTATCGTATGCCTAGCCATGTCGAGGAGCTCCCAGACGACTGGATACGACAGCTTCGCCAGATGATCGCAGAGACTCATCGGCTGTAAGCGTGTCGTCTCACTTTTATCCCCAAACTGCAAACAATAATCCCCCCTACATATACCCTATGCGAAAGCTTAATACAAAAGAGATCAAACAGCTCACGGAGCAAGGGTGCCAAGCGCAAGACTGGTCCTTGGTGCGCGTTCATAAATACTTTGATGCTAGTCGCTGTCAGCAGGTTCACTTCATCGGTAAGTGTGAGATAGGCGACAATCGTGGTGGTCGCCCCTCTGAGGAGGAGCCGAGCTACGATGAGCCCTACCGCCTGGCGCATGTTAAGCTGATCAACTGTACCATCGGCGATCGAGTCATCATCGACGGCGTGCGGGACTGCATCTCGCATTACGACATCGGTGACGATGTGGTGATCCACGACATAGCAGCTCTCAAGGTAACGGGCGAGACCTCCTTCGGCAATGGCACCCGCGTCGAGGTGCTCAACGAGACAGGTGGTCGTGAGGTGCCTATCTGCGATATCCTGACCGCTCAGACCGCTTACATGCTGGCGATGTATCGCCACGACAAGGAGCTGCAGGCAGCACTCTCTAAGCTCGTCGAGGAGTATACAGCCTCCGTGCGGTCGGATCGTGGTACCATCGGGGAATCTTCTCAGATCAGGCATTGCGGTCTGATGACCAATATCAAGGTGGGTCCCCACAGCTCTATCATCGGTGCCTCGGTGCTAGAGAATGGCTCGGTCAATAGTACGGCCCTGAGCCCCACAAAGGTTGGCTACGGAGTGATCTGTCGGGACTTTATCTTTTCTGCTGGCAGCGTGGTTGCTGACGGCTCCAACGTCTCCCGCTGTTTCGTCGGTCAGGGCTGCTCGGTGACCCACCTCTTCAGTGCGCACGACTCGCTTTTCTTTGCCAATTGTCAGTGCGAAAACGGTGAGGCTTGTGCTGTCTTTGCAGGACCTTTTACCGTCACGATGCACAAGAGTAGTCTGCTGATCGCTGGTTACTACTCTTTCCTCAATGCGGGCAGTGGCTCTAACCAGAGCAACCACCTGTACAAGCTCGGCCCCATTCACCAGGGCGTCGTAGAGCGTGGTAGCAAGACCACCTCCGACTCCTATATCTTGTGGCCTTCGCGCATCGGTGCTTTTAGCCTGATCATGGGGCGTCATGTGGATCATATCGACTCATCAGACTTCCCCTTCTCCTATATCATAGAGAATGACAACCAGACCTACCTCGTGCCAGGCACCAACCTGCGTAGCGTCGGTACCATCCGTGATACCAAGAAGTGGCCTAAGCGTGATAAGCGTCACCCGGACGAAAAGCTCGACTGCATCAACTACAACCTCCTCTCGCCCTATACGGTCGGTAAGATGTACAAGGGCTGGCACAAGCTCAAGGCACTGGAGACGCACCTAGGCAGCTCCAATGCTACCTATATCTATCACGACATGCACATCCGTCACAGCTCTCTCGTCAAGGGGTGCCGCTACTACGAGATGGGTATCGTCAAGTTCCTTGGCAACTCCCTCATCCAGCGCATTCAGGACCAAGCACCCAAGAGCAAGCGTGAGCTAGTCACCTGCCTGCCACCCACCAGCAATGAGGGACTCTCGGACTGGCTTGACCTAGCGGGTATGATCGCTCCACGTCGCCTCGTGCGCAATCTGATCAAGCAGATCAAAGAGGGACAGCTCAAGACGCTCGACGAGGTCAATGTTGCCCTCCGCTCGATACATAGTCGCTACTACGAGATTGAGTGGCACTGGGCGTACGATCTGCTCTTGCGTTGGTACGACATTGCGGCCAAGGATCTGACCGTGGAGCGGGCCATACAGATCATCCAGGAGTGGCAAGAGACCGTCATAAAGCTAGACGAGTATCTGCTCAAGGATGCTCACAAGGAGTTTGAGATGCTCACGCAGGTCGGCTTCGGCATAGACCTCGACGGCGATCACAACCGTCGCATCGACTTCGAGCAGGTACGTGGCAACTATGAGGACAACGCCTTCGTCGCAGAGGTGCACGACCATATACGTCGCAAGAAGCTCCTCGGCGAGACAATCCTCGCGCAGATCGACGCGCTCCCCGAGTGAGACTTAGAGATTAGAGGTTAGAGGGGCTAGTGGCTCTAGTGCTTCTAGTGGCACTAGTGCTCCTAGTGTCTAATCTCTAACCTCTAATTTCTAACCTCTAATCTAGCTGCGGAGTAAAACGTGGAGCCGTGTGTTTCTATTTTGTACCTTTGCGAGTAGATTATCTCAACCAATCTGGTATAGACATGAAGAAACTCTTACTGATATCCAACTCCGCATCTCAGGGGCAGCCCTATCTGGGCTACGCTGCCGAGGAGATCGGTCGCTTCCTAGGTCCGGTGGCTCAGGATGTACTCTTTGTCCCTTATGCCGCTATCACCTATAGCTGGGATGAGTATGTAGCTAAGGTTAATAATGCACTGGGTGGCGTTGGCGTCAATGTCACGGGTCTGCATACCTACGATAAGCCGCTACAAGCTATCGCCTCTGCACCAGCTATCATGGTGGGTGGTGGCAATACATGGGCACTCCTCAAGCAACTACAAGATATGGGAGCTATGAAGCTCATCCGTGAGCGTGTCCTCGAGGACGGCATCCCCTACGTGGGCTGGAGCGCTGGCTCTAACCTCGCCTGCCCGACGATCATGACGACAAACGATATGCCTATCTGCAATCCCGACACGACGCAGGCGCTGGGGCTGATCTCCTTCCAGATCAATCCGCACTACCTCGATGCACATCCTGAGGGACATGGCGGTGAGACGCGCGAGCAGCGTATTCGTGAGTTTGTCAAGTACAATCCCAACTGTGACGTCCTAGGTCTGCGAGAGGGGAGTATGCTCCATATCACAGGTGACAAGATCACGCTGTGGGGAGAGCGTACGGCTCGGCTCTTTAACTATCCCACCTTCTACGACAATCCTCTAGAGATAGAGCCTGGAGTACTCGAGTATAGCGAGAAAAAGTAGCTTACGAAATCTGAAGTGATGAAGGATATCCCAAGCTTTACCATAGACCACGAGCGTCTCAAGCGTGGTGTCTATGTCTCTCGTCGTGACCTCGTGGGTGATCAGGTTGTGACCACCTTCGATATACGCATGAAGGCACCTAATCGTGAGCCTGTCCTCGACCTGAGTGCTCTGCATACGATAGAGCATCTCGTAGCGACCTATCTGCGCAATGATCCCGAGTGGGGAAGTCGTATCATCTACTGGGGACCGATGGGTTGCTTGACGGGCAACTACCTGATTATAGTCGGAGACCTTAACCCGCTAGATATAGCAGACCTGCTCCGTCGTGCCTTTGACTTTGTAGCGCACTACGAGGGTGCTGTGCCTGGCGTGGCACCCCGTGACTGTGGCAACTACAAGCTGCACAACCTAGAGCTGGCTCGTGAGGAGTCACGACGCTATCTAGAGGAGGTGCTAGAGCATCTAGATGACTCAAATACGCACTATCCTCAATAACAGAAGAGGGGGTACGCTCGTCTCATAGAGTGGCACCCCCTACACACATTTAACAAGTAACGATCGAATGAAACCTACACTAGTCATTATGGCTGCTGGCATGGGCAGTCGCTATGGCGGACTCAAGCAGCTAGACAAGTTGGGACCAGCGGGCGAGAGTATCATGGACTACTCCGTCTTTGATGCGATCCGAGCAGGCTTTGGCAAGGTAGTCTTTGTCATACGTCACGCCTTTGCCGAGCAATTCAAAGAGCAGGTGCTACAGAAGTACCAGAAGGCTGTCGACACGGCTGTCGTCTATCAGGAGATAGACTCTCTGCCCGAGGGCTTTACCGCTCCTGCTGAGCGCACCAAGCCGTGGGGTACGAATCACGCCTTGATGATGGCGGCACCTGAGATCGATGGCCCTTTTGCAGTGATCAATGCTGACGACTTCTACGGTCGTGAGGCTTTTCAGACGATGAGTGATTACCTCTCTCAGCTACCCGCTGATAGTCGTGGTGCCTACTGTATGGTCGCTTACGACATCGAGAGCACGCTCACGGCTGAGGGTAGTGTGAGCCGTGGCGTATGTAAGGCTTCGCCCGAGGGCTACCTGATGCACATCACCGAGCATAAGAACATTCACGAGAACGAGAATCACGAGATCGTCAGCATGCATGACGGCAAGAAGCTCTCCATAGCTCGGGGGACTCTGGTCTCGATGAATCTCTGGGGCTTTACGCCTGACTACTTGGAGCACTCGGACAGGCTCTTCGCAGACTTCCTCAAGGAGCATGTCAACGAGCCTACGTCTGAGTTCTTTATCCCGACAGTCGTCGACACGCTGATCCGTCAGGGACTAGCGCAGGTGCAGGTCTTGAGTACCGATGCCCGCTGGTTCGGCGCGACCTACGCCTCTGACCGTGATATGGTCATAGAGCATTTGGCGAAGCTGACCGACGCGGGTGAGTATCCCTCACCTCTACTCTAGGGTAGGCTCTCCCTCTACTTATGAATCATTTTGAAATCGAACAATCGAATATGAACAATTGCAAACTACTAGTGGCTGCTCTATGCGCAGCTTCTATTACGTTCTCTGCTTGTAACAAGAAGCAGGGAAATCAGACCAACGAGGAGATCGTCCCAGCTATCAATCTAGCTGATATGGACACCCTCGTGCGTCCACAGGATGACTTCTACCACTATGTCAATGGTGGCTGGATCAAGGCTAACCCACTGAAGCCGGCTTACAGTCGCTTCGGCACCTTTGACGTGCTACGTGATCGCTCACTCGAGCAGATCCACGGCATCGTTGATGAGCTAGCTCAGGGTAACTACAAGGCTGGTACCAATGAGTATCGTGTCTCTGTACTATACAAGCAGGCTATCGACAGTGTCAAGCGCAACGAGCTAGGCGCTCAGCCGATCCTAGACGAACTAAAAGCTATCGAGGCGATCGACTCTAAGGAGGCGCTCGTAGATTTCGCAGCTCAGCAGGACAACAAGGGAGATGCTACCTTCTTCGGCACCTACGTCATGGCCGATGCTGAGAATAGCGATATGAACATCTTCAACCTCAATCAGACCGGTCTGGCTCTGGGCAACAAGGAGTACTACACAGACCCAAAGAATGCGGAGATCATCAAGGCATACAACCAGTACATCGAGCGCATCGCTCAGCTCGCTGGCTACTCTGCCGAGGATGCGCAGCGCATTGCGAAAAACAATATCGCTATCAGCAACATACTCGCTGACATGTGCTACTCGCAGACACAGCTTCGTGATGTAGCTCGCAACTTCAACAAGGTTGAGGTTAAGAAGTTTGTCGCTGACAACCCTGGCTTCGACTGGGCACGCTACATCGAGGGGCGCAAGCTTCAGACTCTAGAGTCTTGGAATGCTGGTCAGCTAGACTTCTTCAAGAAGTTTAGCAAGTGGTTCCCCACGGCAGACCTACAGGCACTCAAGGACTATGTCCTAGCACAAACCATCGACGGCTATGCTAGCTATCTCTCGGATGACTTTGTACAGGCTAGCTTCGACTTCTACTCTACGACGCTCTCAGGTGTCAAGGAGATGCACCCACGCTGGCGTCGTGCCGTCAACCTCCTCAATGGCACGCTTGGTGAGGCACTTGGCGAGGTCTATGTCAAGAAGTACTTCCCCGCAGAGGCTAAGGAGCGCATGGAGACGATGATTAGCAACCTACAGGCTGCGCTCAAGGATCGCATCTCTCAGCTCGAGTGGATGTCTGACGAAACGAAGCAGAAGGCTATCGAGAAGCTCTCTAAATTCACCGTCAAGATCGGCTATCCTGACAAGTGGAAGGACTACTCTAAGCTCAACATCTCAGAGGACAAGAGCTTTGTGGAGAACCTTCGCAGTGCTATCCAGTTCGAGCACGACTTCAACATGTCTGAGCTAGGTCAGCCAGTCGACCGCTCTCGTTGGCTCATGAATCCTCAGGATGTCAACGCTTACTACATGCCCTCGACGAATGAGATCTGCTTCCCCGCTGGTATCCTACAGCCTCCCTTCTTCAACATCAACGCTGATGACGCTGTCAACTATGGTGCTATCGGTGTGGTCATCGGTCATGAGATGACGCACGGATTTGACGATCAGGGTAGCGAGTTTGACGCTGTCGGCAATATGAACAACTGGTGGACTGAGGCTGACAAGAAGAACTTCAAGAACTCTACGGAGCGTCTCGCTCAGCAGTTCAGCCAGATTAAGATCAATGACAACCTCAACGCTGATGGTCATCTGACACTTGGTGAGAACATCGCTGACCAGGGCGGTCTCCTTGTCTCTTACCTAGCACTCCAGAAGCAGCTCGAGGGCAAGAAGGTCGAGAAGATCGACGGCTTCACACCAGCACAGCGCTTCTTCATCGGTTACGCTCGTGTATGGGGACAAAACATCACTCCCGAGGAGGAGATACGTCTGACCAAGATCGACCCCCACAGCTTGGGCATCAACCGTGTCAATCAGGCGCTGAAGAACATTGATGCCTTCTATGAGGCATTCAACGTCCAGCCTGGCGACCCCATGTACATTGCTCCTGAGGAGCGTGTCGTGGTCTGGTAATCTAGACACCATATCAACGTAAAGCGACGCTCTCGTAGAGACAGTAGACTCTATGGGAGCGTCGCTTCCTTTTCTATTTGAGATGACCAGCTCCATCTTCCTAGACTTTCGTGGTTTCGTGCTGCTCTTATTCCTCTTAGGCAGTGGTTGTTGCTTAGTTGCGCAGCAGAGGTTTACCATTGTCTCATACAATGTGGAGAACCTCTTTGACACCATCCCCAGCACCCGCTGGGATGATCGCGAGTACCTCCCCACAGCCCGCAAAGGGTGGACGGCAGAGCGTATGAAGCGCAAGTGTCATCAGCTAGCCGAGGTGATCTCTCATGCGACCGCCTGGGATATACCCGCCCTCATAGCACTACAAGAGGTCGAGAGTGTAGAGGCTCTCGAGCAACTGGCGCACCACACACTCTTACGAGGGGGCAACTACAAGACCATCTGCGCCACAGGCTCCGACCGCCGTGGCTCTCACGTGGCTCTGCTCTATGACGCAGACCGCTTTGCCGTAGAGCAGACCGAGGAGTGGCCCCTGCGCATCACGCCCGACAGCATCTACCCGACACGCAACCTGCTCTTCGTCTCCGGTCGCCTCCCCTCCGCAGCACCGCTCTCGCTCATCGTTTGCCACCTCCCCTCACGCCGAGGAGGTGCTACCGCCGAGGCTGCTCGTGCCGCGCTCATCGAGATGCTCCGCATGCGTACCGATAGCCTGCTGATGGCTAATCCTGAGCAAAGCATCGTCGTCGTGGGCGACTTCAACGCCACCCCAGAAGATGGCTTGACCGACAGCTGGGCGGCCTCCTACCACGCCTACCTATCTCAAGGCGATTCGTTAGCAATGGTAGACCTCACGCCCCCATTCACCGACGAGCAACTCAAGACGATGCCCCTGGGGAGTTACTATTACCGAGGCTACTGGGAGCGCATCGACCGACTCTTCGTCTCCCGCACGCTGCTCACAGAGACGCGCTATCCGCGTCTAGAGCTAGAGACGGTACGCATAGCCCTGCCCCCACAGAAGTATATGCACGAGAGCCCAGCCCCGTGGGGCCGTCCGCGACGAACGTACGGCGGCGACAGCTACCTCGCCGGCCCCAGCGACCACCTTCCGCTCGTCGCCACCCTCCTCTACTGAGACTGTTGCAACAGTCTCACGATGCGTCACACCTAGCTGGGCAAATTAGACGCCGGTTTGTTACAATAATTTAGACCCGACTACATATCGATACGGAGCTGTGTCGGTGAAAAGTGAATCTCCACGTGGAGATTTGAGATTTTCCACGTGGATATTCGAGAAAGGAGGGTAATTAGAGATTAGAGATTAGAGGGTAGGGGTTAGAAGTTAGAGATTAGAGATCCGATCACTCTGATAGCTCCGATGGTTCCGATAGCTAACAGCCAATGGCTAACAGCCAACAGCCAATCCATGGCTGACACATTATACAATGAACTCATCGACTTCTCGCTTTGTCGCTCATGTGTAGTTCCTCAAAGAGCAATTAGAGAGACTTTTGCAACAGTCTCATAATGCGTCAGCCCCGTACCTCTTCTAACTATCAGACTGTTATATTATTGAATAGTGTTACCTTTGTGAGGCGAGGGCGGGGAGGGACGACTGCTATTGCGTTTCAGCAGGATTTGCCTCCTTCCTCTTCGCTTTGCGCAACGATTGAAGGTGTCATAGAGAGATAATCTAAAGAGATGCAGTACCCATTATTGTCGGAGTATGTCAGTGCGATCACGCATGCG
>OLQD01001159.1_pt1 | contig 22785 bp, 21 predicted proteins | sample 1672841 | NCBI WGS metagenome assembly OLQD01 (sample SAMEA3136729, study PRJEB25190) | human gut metagenome | biome: human gut; feature: human-associated habitat; material: faeces | place: Austria | collected 2013 | reverse complement strand
TATCTGAGAAGGTGATACATAAATATCATTTTCACCTGGGAGATAATTTGCACAGCGAATAAATCCATATCCGTCCGGAAGGACCTCCAGAATACCATTTGCTTTTTCTCCACTGTCAAGCTGTGCCGTATCGGTCGGATTCTTATGTGCATATTCCGTCCGTTCTGTATAATTTCTGTCCTGATAATTTTTATCCTGATATGTTTTTCTCTCATTCGCCTCATAAGATGTTCTGTTTTCTCTTACTCTATTTTCCTGTCTGCCCGGTTCCTCCTGCAGGATTTCAGTTTTTTTCATTTCTGCCTCTCCACCGGTGGACTCTTTTTCATCTTCCTGGAGCATACGCTCTATCAGTTCAGGTTTCCTCAATGTAGAAATCCCTTTCAATCCTCTCGCTTTTGCCAGATCTTTTAATGTTGCAAGCGACAATGATTCGTATTTTTCTCTCATAAAAAAATCCTCTCTGTCTTCTCAAAACCTGTTTACTTGATAATAAAATTATTTACGGAATATTTGTCTGAAATGACATGAATCAGAATACCAGCAAACACCATACAGAAGGTGTCACCGGTAAAACTGATAAGTAATATAAGTAATAAAATTAATGAATCAGATTTCCTACGATTCCATAGGATACCACATACATGATCACAGTTGCCATGATCAGTCCACAGAAAATAGCAATAGAAGACTTCTTGATATCCACTTCAAGAAGGGATGCGATCAGAGATCCTGTCCATGCCCCCGTACCCGGAAGAGGAATTCCTACAAACAGCAGCAATCCAAAGAATTCATACCGTTTGATCTGGTCACTCTTGCCCATGGCACGGTCTTCCATCTTAACGATCAGGCCATGAAACAGTTTTGTTTTCTTCAGAACTTTAAAAATCTGACGAATAAACAGTAATATAAATGGTATAGGAATAATATTTCCGATAATGCAGATCGGAATTGCTTTCGCCGCAGACACTTTCAAAAGAGATGCCGCCAGCAGACCTCCTCTAAGTTCCAGAATCGGTATCATGGAAATAATAAAAATGATAAGTTCTCTGGAAATATGCTGAGACAGGTTATCTGTAAACCACTGTACTAAAACTTCCATAAATTCTCCTTTTTTAGATATTCTCCTACAAAATTAATGAAGACTTCCATCTCATTCCTTGTTCCAATCGTAATACGCAGATGGTTACCGGTTCTTCCACCCGGAAAATAGCGCACGTAAATATGCTGCTCTCTCAATGCCTGAAACAGTTTTTCTGCCGGGCAGTTTTTATGAGCCGCAAAAATGAAATTTGCTTTTGATTCTTCAAAGTAAAATCCAAGTTTCCTGAGTTCTTTTTTTGTCCATTCCCGCGTCTCTATAATCTTACCGCAAGTTTCCAGGAAATATTCCTGATCCTTTATCGCCGCAACACCAGCTGCGATCGACGTACGATTCATTGTATAAGAATTAAACGAATATTTGACATCATTCAGATATTTGATCAGTTTCGGGCATGCAAGCGCAAATCCGATACGCATGCCTGCCATGGATCGGGACTTGGAAAATGTCTGTACCACCAGAAGATTCTCGTATTTCTCGATCAGAGGTAATGCTGACTGTGTACCAAAGTCAACATATGCCTCATCCACGATCACGATCACATCCGGGTTGTGGCTTACGATGTCACGCACAAATTCAACCGGCTCTGCGATTCCGGTTGGTGCATTCGGATTCGGGAATACAACGCCTCCATTTTCCCCATAATAATCGGACGCTTTGATACGGAAGTCCGCATCGAGCGGCTTCGTCTCATATGGAATCCGGAGCATATCTGCCCACACATCGTAGAAGGAATATGTAATATCCGGGAAGAAAATCGGCTTTCCCGAATTGAAAAATGTCATAAATGACATTGCAAGTACATCGTCGCTTCCGACACCGACAAATACCTGATTTTTATCCACACCGTGATACTCTGCGATTGCATCAACCAGCTTTGTCGCTGCCGGATCCGGATACAGACGCAGATTTTCTAACTCTACCTGCTTATTTAATACCTCAGGTGCCGGTGGATATGGATTCTCATTTGTATTTAACTTGATAATGTCCTGTTCCTTTGGCTGTTCGCCCGGTACATATGGCACAACCTTTCGTATATTTGCTTCCCAGTTTCCCATAAGTCTCGTTCCTCCAAACTATTTCAGTCTCTTTAAGATCTCCAGTGTATATTCCCACGTTCTCTGCACGCTGTCAACATGCAATCGCTCGTTCGGTGTGTGGATGTCATACATCTGCGGGCCATACGACACGCAGTCCAGATCCTTCATCTTATCCATGAAAAGTCCACATTCCACGCCCGCATGGATCACATCCAGCTTCGGCTTCCCGCCATATAACTCCTCGTAGACAGCGACCATCACATCGCGCAGCTTTGATTCCTGCTTATACTCCCATGCCGGATATGTCCCGCTCTCCGTGTACTGTCCACCCAGATGTTCACACAATGTCCGGATCTGTAAAGCAAGCAGATTCTTCTCACTACCTACACTGCTCCTCACCGAAAATCCCATCTGTACTTCCTCTTCCTTCATGGTAAGAATTCCAAGATTGAGCGACGTCTGCACGAGTTCCGGCATCGCATCACTCATTTTCTGCACGCCATTTGGAAGCAGTACGAGTGCATCGATAATTGCATCGCCGCTCGCACGGTTCATCACCTGTGCCACCGCTTCTGTACATTCTTTTATCTTCAATGTCACATCCGGATCACTTACCTGGTATTCATGGCTGATCGTCGCCTGCAGCGTCTGCACCGCCTGCTTCACAGTATCCTTTGCTTCTGCTTCCACGACAAACACTGCCTGTGCCGCACGTGGAATTGCATTATCCTTCTTGCCACCGTCGATCAACACGAGCCGGATGTCTGCCGCTGTCTGTATCGCCTTTAACGTTCTGCCTAGCGTCTTGTTCGCATTCGCGCGCTGCTTGATGATCTCCATGCCGGAATGTCCACCGAGCAGTCCATCCACACTAAGCTGCATACAGACCGGATGCATCAGATTACATGCTTCCCACACAATCGGCATATGGCAGACCGCCGTCATACCTCCGGCACAGCCGACCAGAAGCTGTCCCTCATCCTCCGAATCAAGATTCAGCATATACGATGCCTGCAGATCATCTGTCGTGATGCCTGCCGCACCAAGCATGCCGATTTCTTCGTCGACCGTAATCACAACTTCGAGTGCCGGATGCGGAATATCGGAAGCATCCAAAATGGCAAGTGCAAACGCAACGGCAATTCCATCATCACCGCCAAGGGTTGTCCGGTCTGCGTGGATCACATTTCCCTCGAGCACCAGATCCAATCCCTGCGTATGGAAATCAATCTCCTTGTCGTCTGTCTTCTCGCAGACCATATCCATATGTCCCTGTAACATCACGACCGGCGCATCTTCGTAACCGCTCGTCGCCGGTTTCTTGATGATGACATTTCCAAGTGTATCCTGTCTCACATAGAGATTCCGTTCCTTTGCAAATGCAACCAAATAATCGCTGATTGCCTGTGTGTCCGAAGATTCGTGCGGAATCCCACAGATCTCCTCAAAATAATGAAAGACTGCTTTCGGTTCTAACTGTGCAAGCACTGCCATAGTGGCTGCCTCCTTTTTTCACAATTACATGCATATTATTTTTTCTTTATAGTTCTTACTTTCTCTTCAAATGCGGCAATGAAATGTGCCACCTTCTCCTCTGTCCTAAGGTGTGCGTCGAGATAAACCAGAATCTCGCGCAGGGACTTCTGAGGGGAATACTGATAATTGTTCCGGATCACGCCGATATCCCAGCCCTCGGCTGCCCACGCCTGATTTGCCGCTGTAAGCAGTGCCTCATTCTCGCAGATGACCTTGAGCTGTGTATCCACACTATAACTATATGGAGATTTCACATCGAGATAGATGCGTGTCTCGCCAAATACATCCTCCGCTGCCGAAGAGGTTGCAGCCAGAATATCATAATAGCCTTCCTCCACTGCAAACTGTTCAAGATCCATATCATACGATGCGAGATCCCGGATTGCAATCGCGAAAGTTACATTCTTCTTCTCGCCCGGTGCAAGCTTCACCTTCTCGAAGGCTTTCAGCTCCTTCTCCGGCTTTGCAAGTGTGCTGTACGGATCATGAATATAGATCTGTATGACTTCGCTACCTGCGACCTTACCGGTATTCTCCACGGTTGTATGAACCTTGATCGTATCCCCATCGACTGCCGCATCCACCAGCTTGCAGTCAAATGTTGTATACGACATGCCATAGCCAAATGGATACCTTGGACGGAGCTTCTTCTTATCATAATACCGGTAACCGACGTAGATACCTTCGCCATACGATACATGATACCCATCTCCTGGGAAATTCATGTATGTTGGCATATCCTCGATCCGCTCCGGGAATGTAATCGTCAGTTTACCAGATGGATTTACCTCACCTGCGATCATATCGGAAAGTGCCTTTGCACCTGCCATACCCGGAAGGAACGTTGCAAAGACTGCCTTTACATTGTCTGTATCAATCTCACGCATATCGATCGGTCCACATGTGTTCAGAACTAAGATCACGTTCTTGCCAGCCTGTGCTAACCGCTTTAACACTGCCAGATCCTCATCGGCAAGCGCAAGTGTCTTCCGGTCATTTCCTTCCATGCCCGGTACGATGCCGATCATAACCACATACTCTGCCTGCGCTTCGTCAACTACATCGAAATACCGTGCAAACTCTGCCGCTACGTCCCCGTGACGGCTTGTATCAATCCCGGCAGAACCGGAGCCACACTCTAACATCTGTGCATGTCCGCTGCCAAGCAGTGCGATCTTCGTATGCTTTGCAAGCGGGCAGGCTGCATCATTCTTAAGCAGTACAATTCCCTCGCAGGCTGCCTCGTAGGCTGCCTCGTCCGTCTGCTTTATGATTTCATCTACCGGAAGCTTGTCAACTTCTTCCTTCTTATAGTTTTCTGTAATCCACTTGATTGCAGTAAGTACACGTTCGCATGCCTGATCGACCTTCTCCTCTGACAGTGTAGCTGCTTTCACTGCATCATAGATTGCCTGTGGTTCGCCCGGTCCCGGCATCGCGAGATCCGTTCCGCCAGCAAGTGCCTTTGCAGGATCTAAGACAGCGCCCCAGTCCGACATTACCATACCGTCAAAGCCGAAATCCTTGCGCAGCTTCTCCTCTAATAACCATGCACTCTCTGTACAGCGCACACCGTTGATCCGGTTGTACGCATTCATGATAGACTTCGTGCCACCCTCTTTTACGCACGCACGGAAGCCCGGAAAATAAATTTCCTCCAATGCACGCTTCGAGATCGTCTCATCGATTCCTACCCGGTTTGTCTCCTGGCTGTTCGCCGCATAATGCTTCACGGTTGCAGAGACACCATAGCTCTGGATGCCCTTGACGATTTCCGGTGCAAGCTTCGATACGACACACGGATCCTCAGAATATCCCTCGAAGAGACGTCCATTTCTCGGATCACGCAGAATGTTGACATTTGGTCCGAGCAGGAAATGCACGCCATAGACACAACACTCTAATCCAAGTGCCTCACCAACCTTGCGGATTACCTCCGGATTCCACGTACAGCCAAGCAAAATGCCCGGTGGATAACAGCCCGGTGCATAATCCTTACCCTGCAGGCGCACGTCCATATGCTTCTTCACCCAGCCGTATAACACCTTCTCATCTTCCGAAAGCTTCTCCGGCTCAAAATAATGCTCAATCACATGTACAAGCCGCGTGCTTCCAATCATATTGACCGGCTTGCTCGTATCTGCGTCGATCTGCTTACGCTCCTCGGCATTCGACCAGTCCTCATACTCGGTCATATCGCCGAATACCTGCTCCAGATTCATACCGGTTGCACCGTCCAGAAGCTGCATACGCGGCACACCGAGACGGTCGATTCCATAGCTTCCGAAGAAGGTCGCACCATTTACCAGATGCGACTTCTCCTCGAGCGTCATATTCTTTATAATTTCCTGTATTTCCATTCCTTTTCCTCCAGTATATAGATAGCTTTATGCAGCCAGTGCAAAATATGCGATCACGGCGATGCCGAGGATGATACGATACACACCGAACACCTGAAAATCATGCTTTTTGATATAGCTCATTAGGAACTTGATCACTACAAGTGAAACAGCAAATGCAACGGCACAGCCGACAATCAGGATCACAAGCTCCGAGCTTGTGATTGCCACACTCATCTTAATTACCTTCAAAAGCGAATATCCAAACATAACCGGAACCGCTAAGAAGAATGTAAATTCAGCAGCTGCTACACGGGATACACCGATCAGGAGTGCTCCTATGATCGTCGAACCGGAGCGGGATGTACCCGGTACAATGGATAACACCTGGAAAAGACCTATCAAAAACGCAGTCTTATATGTGATATCTTCCAGCTTCTCCACCTTCGGTGTCCGCGTCTTGTTCCAGCGTTCCACGATGATAAAAACGATACCATAAAAGATCAGGGCACCTGCGATCACATACGGCGTCTCGAAATGTGCTGTGATATAATCATCAAACAGCAGTGTCACGATAGCACCCGGGATGCAGGCAACAACAACCTTAAACCACAGGGAAAATGTCTCCTTCACACAGACCGGTTTTGACTTATCTTTCATCTGAAATGGCCACATTTTTTTCCAGAACAACAGGATAACTGCCAAAATTGCGCCAAGCTGAATGACAACAAAAAACATCTCCTTGAACTCTTTGGATGCCTGAATCTGGATGAACTCATCCACCAGAAGCATATGTCCGGTACTGCTGATCGGAAGCCATTCTGTGACTCCTTCTACAATTCCTAAAAAAACAACCTTTAAAATTTCAACTATACTTAACATGGTTTCCTCCGGCAGAAGCGTTTGTATCCGAAACGCCCTGCATTTTTGATTTTAATATTTTATGAATTTTTCTTTTTCTTGATCTGCTCTTCCATCGCCTGAATCACAATCTCCAACGCTTTTATGCGCGCATATTTTTTATCGTTGGATTCCAGTATATGCCAGGGCGCATACGTCGTATTTGTCTTTTGCAGCATCTCATTAACCGCATCCTCATAGAGATCCCATTTTTCCCGGTTTCGCCAGTCCTCATCAGTGATCTTCCAGCGTTTCTCCGGGGTATTCTGACGAAGTGTGAACCGCTCTAACTGGGTATCCTTGTCGATCTGCACCCAGAATTTCACGATGACGGCACCCCAATCATCAAGTTCTTTCTCGAACTCATTGATCTCGTTGTACGCCCACTGCCAGTCGTTTTCCGAACAGAAGCCTTCCAGACGCTCTACCATCACACGTCCATACCAGGTACGGTCGAAGATTGCAATGTGTCCGCTCTTCGGCAGTCTGGTCCAGAAGCGCCACAGGAAATGCCGGTTTTTCTCGTGTGGCTCCGGGCTTGCAATCGGGTGAACCTCATAACCGCGTGCATCGAGAGCCGCAGCAATCCGCTTGATATTACCACCCTTTCCGGCGGCATCCCAGCCCTCATAAGCGATGATAACCGGAATCTTCTCACGATATAACACATTGTGCAGTTCCGACAACCTTTTTTGCAGCTTTTCGAGCTTCTCCTGATATTCTTCCTCGGTAAGTTCCTTGTTCAAATCCACATCCGCAAGCTTCGGGATTGGAGAAAGCGGGAACAGATTCGGCAGGATCGGTACTGCACGTCCACTGTTTGCAAGCGCAGTCTCAATATTCTGATTGATACGCTCTAAGATCTGCAGCTCTGCCCATTTCTTACTCTTTGCATCAATGGCATACCACGGTGCATACGACTGGTTTGTCTGCTCCATGTAAGTCTGATAAACCTCTGAACATTTCTTATGCTTTTTGTTCTGCCACAAGTCCTCCTCGGAGACACGCCATGCCGTGTTCTCATCAGCAAGCAGCTCCTCCATCCGCTTCTTCTGCTCATTCTCATCAATATAAAAGAAGAATTTCAGGATCGTGTAGCCGTTATCCGAAAGTGTCCGTTCAAACCGCTTGATACTGCAGATCTTCTTTCCAAACGCTTCCTCGTCCAACTGCTCATGCACACGGTCTCTCACGATTTCTTCCATCCAGCCGCCATCCATGAACGTGAACTGTCCATTCTCCGGAATCCGCTTGAAATATCGGTATAAAAATGGTTTCCGAAGCTCGGTCGGCTCCGGCTGATCCATTGTCTCAACATGGAAAAAACGCGGATCCATGTTCTTAATGATCTTGCTTAACACACTGCCCTTTCCGGCAGCCCCAAATCCCTCGAACAAAACCAGTACCGGAAGCTTCGCTTCTTTGACCTTGATCTGCAAGGTGGCAAGCTTCTCTCTCGCTGCGGACAGTCTCTCCTTGAGTTCCTCGTCCTTCGGTTTCGTGATTGATGCGATCGTTTTCTCCATAGGCATCCTCCTTCTTACCTCTTACGGCAAATCAACAAAATGGAACTTCTTTCTTCCCTGTGCATAATCATCGACGATATGTCCATCGCCAAACAGCTTATATTTGTAACTGAGCAATCCCTCTAACCCGACTGGACCTCTCGCATGTAATTTACTTGTACTGATGCCGACCTCTGCGCCAAATCCATAGCGGTAGCCGTCGGCAAACCGTGTGGAACAGTTCTGATATACGCCTGCTGAATCAACCATTCGCATGAAATGAAGTGCCGTCTCCTTGTTCTCAGTCACGATGCTGTCCGTGTGATGGGAACCATGCCGGTTGATATGGTCGATTGCCTCATCCACCGATTCCACAATCTTCGCCGACAAAATATAATCAAGATACTCGGTATCATCGTCCTTCTCCGTCGCAGGTACACAATCTACCAGCGCCTGAATCTCCTTCGTTCCACGAAGCTCGACGTGCTTTTCTTTAAGTGCCTGTGCCAGCTTCGGAACCAGCTCCTTCGCAATATCCTTGTGTACGAGCAATGTCTCTACGGTATTGCAGGCACTGACATACTGTGTCTTCGCATCTAAGATAATTGGAATCGCCTTCCCGATATCCGCATCCTTATCTACATAGATATGACAGATGCCATCCGCATGCCCCATAACCGGGATATTCGTATGACTCATAATATACTGCACAAATGCATTGGACCCACGTGGGATCAGCAGATCCACAGAACTCTGACAGGTAAGCAGCTCATTGATCTCACTTCTTGCCTCGAGCTGCAGCATACAGTTTTCCGGAAGTCCTGCTTCCCGTACCGCCGCATAGATCGTATCAAATAAGATCTTATTGCTCTTTGTCGCCTCACTGCCACCCTTTAAGATCACACAGTTTCCACTCTTGATACAGAGTGCGGATATCTGCACAAGTGCGTCCGGTCTTGCCTCGAAGATCACACCGATCACACCGATCGGACATGTCTCACGGTACAAGGTAAGTCCCTCATCGAGCTCTCTGGCAAGCTTCGTCTGGAACAGTGGATCCGGCATCTGCACCAGATCATGAATACCATTTATGACATCGCGCAGCTTTCCTTCATCGAATTTGAGACGCTTTAAGACAGGCGCTGCAATCCCATCTTTTTCTGCCTGTTCCATATCCTGTCTGTTTGCGTCAAAGATCGCATCCTTGTTGTCCATCAATGCTTTCGCAACTGCCAAAAGCGCCTGGTCACGAAGCTCACCGGTTGTTCCTGCCAGCTTCGGGCTTGCCAGCTTCACAAGTCCTGCCTGTTCTTCTATCGTCATATGCTCCTCCTTGCTGTGTGTTCCACAAAAATCACAGAACTCACACATTGTATTTTCTTATTACTATCGTATAAAATTCGTCTGGTTCGAGCGGTCTGCCGTCGGCGGCACAAGCCCCTTCTCCTTACCAGCTTCTAAGCATTTCAACACCCACGCCATATTGTGTCCGAGGTTCCGCATCGTCTGCATACCCTCGAGATCCTTCGCCGCATCCTCTGCATTTCTTCCATGCACCTGATTCCAGTAGGTCGAACCGACGGTAATCATCTGCGTGATACCGAAATATTTGTTCAGCACATCAAAGGTCGTCGCGGTGCCGCCACGTCTGGCTACTGCCACCGAAGCGCCCGGCTTATGTGCAAAATGCTTACCGCTGCTGTAAAATACCCGGTCTAAGAACGACTGGATCCGTCCACTTGGATGCGCATAGTAAACCGGTGTACCAAATATATATCCATCCGCTTCCTTTGCTTTTGCGACAAACGCATTTACCGCATCGTCCGAGAAGATACACCCATTCTCTGTACATTGCCCGCAGCCAAGGCAGTCTGCGACCGGGCCGCCACCAATCTGAAAAATCTCGTATTCGATACCATCTTCCTCGAGTGCCTTTCCAACCTCGGTCAAAGCTGCCATCGTCGTTCCGTTGATATGGGAGCTTCCGTTTAACATCAATACTTTCATTTTATTTCACTCCTTATTCTAACTAATTCTATATTAACATTTATCCAAGTGCTACATCGAGCACCATCATCAACGCAAAGCCAATCGCTGTCCCGATCGTTCCGATATTCGTATGCTCGCCCGCCTGTGCTTCCGGGATCAGTTCCTCCACAACAACATAGATCATCGCACCAGCTGCAAAAGACAGGAAATACGGAAGAATCTTCGTCATCTGCGCTGCAAGCAGGATTGTCAGAAATCCAAACACCGGCTCCACTGCGCCGGATGCCATACCACACAGAAATGCTTTCGGTTTTCCCATACCTTCGCCCTTTAACGGCATAGAGACAATCGCGCCCTCCGGGAAATTCTGAATCGCAATACCAAGTGACAGGGCAAATGCACCCGTAATCGTAATTCCGGCATTGCCTGCAAGCGCACCGGCAATCGTGACACCGACCGCCATGCCTTCCGGTATATTGTGCAGCGTGATTGCAAACAGCATCATCAGTGTCTTACTGATCTTCGTATGTACACCCTCCGGCTTATCACTGTTTAAGTGCAGATGCGGAATCAGGGTATCCAATAACAATAAAAATGCGATGCCAAGCAAAAAGCCGACCACCGCTGGCACCCACGCGATGCCGCCCTGTGCCTCCGTCATATCGATCGAAGGAATCAGAAGCGACCAGACCGATGCAGCAATCATCACGCCGGACGCAAAGCCGAGCAACGCTTTCTCAAGCTTCGGAGCGATTTTTTCTTTCATAAAAAATACCATTGCCGCGCCAAGAGTTGTTCCTATAAAAGGTATGCCAAGGGCAATCAATATATTCATATATGCCTCCTTATTTCGTAGATATCCATATTATATACAAAATAATCGGAATCGGCAACAAAGAATAAAGGATTGCACGGTCAAAACCAATGCAATCCTTCCTTGGGGATTCAGATATAAGTAATACGCATTTATTTGTTCAATTCCGTCACAAGCATCGGCAATGCACGCTCAAAGCATACGCCATACCAGTGTCCGTCGTCTGTTTTCTTAATACTGTCCACAACGAAATCAGCAGCCATCTTTGCAGCTTCGGAAATCGTCTTTCCCTGCATCATCGCACCTGTAAAAGCTGCCGCATAACAATCGCCGGTTCCATGTGAGCTCTTTGGCACCTTCTCTGTGAAATAATATTCTGCTTTTTTCCCTGCGCAGTCATATACGACAACTCCGATCTTATCATCTTCAAAGCTGATGCCTTTTAAAACAATCTTCTTGCAGCCAAGCTTCGCAAGAGCCTCTAAAATCATCTGTACATACGCTTCATCCTGTCCTTCTAACCGCAGTTCACAGCCAGTCATAAATGCCGCCTCTGTAATATTCGGAAGGATAATATCCGCACTGCCACAGAGCTTTGCCATCTGTGCAACAAACGCATCATCAAATCCATAGTACAGGCTTCCGTTATCTGCCATCGCCGGATCCACGATCAGAAGTCCATCTTCCTTCACAACACGTTTTTTCAGATCATACACATATTCAATCTGCGTGATACTGCCGAGGTATCCGGTGTACAGGCAGTCAAAGCTGATGTTTTCTTTCTCCCAGTGATCCATAATGCCGGGAATATCCTCCGTCAGATCACGGAATGTATACCCGGTAAATCCACCTGTATGTGTAGACAATACCGCCGAAGGCAGTATGATAGTCTCTACGCCACATGCCGAGATGATTGGAAGTGCGACTGTAAGGGAACACTGTCCCATACATGAAATATCCTGAATTGTCAAAACCTTTTTATCTGTCATGTTAAACACCTCTTTTTTATTTTCTCTAACTATATAGTCACTTTGACCTTGTGTAAATCTCCAATTGTAAAATATCTAAAAATGTCAGATTTACAAAAATATAAATATAGTTTATACTTTTTAAAAGAAAACATCCAATTCTATATAAAAAAACGGCATTTTTATCTCACAATGCCAGAATACAGAAAAAGGAGCTTATCATGTTAACCTACTCTTTCGATAAACGCGGCGGTCAAAGTCTGTATGAATACCTTTATAACTGCATGAAAACTGACATTATAAACGGTGTTTTATCCCCAAATGAAAAGCTGCCATCCAAACGTGCATTTGCAAGCAATCACGGCATCAGCATTGTCACGGTTGAAAACACATATGGACAGCTGATGGCAGAAGGATACATCTATTCCAAACCCAAAAGCGGATTCTTTGTTTCCCCGATACAAAGTCAGATCGTTTCTGTAAACAACGAATCTGACCTTATTGAAGCACAAAAGCCATACGTCCATGACAATTCCATCAATCTGATTTCCAATCATACAGCTCCGGAGAATTTTCCTTTTTCTATCTGGGCGAAGCTGACTCGTCAGATTTTGAGTGAGCAAAGTCCGGATCTGTTAGTGCCTCCACCTGCCGGCGGTGTACCGGAATTACGTACAGCCATTGCCAGACATCTGCACGAATTCCGCGGCATCAACGCATCCCCGGAGCAGATCATGATCGGTGCCGGAACAGAATACCTGTATGGCCTGATCGTACAGTTGCTTGGACGGGATCTTGTCTACGGACTGGAAAATCCGAGTTCCAAGAAGATCCGCAGCATCTATGAGGCTCTCGGTGTGAAGGTTGCACCGCTCGAGATGGACGAGGAGGGGATTCAATTAGATGCCCGGAACCTGACGATTCCCGACATCATCCAGATATCTCCATCCCACCATTTTCCAACCGGCATTGTAACTTCTGTGAGCCGGAGATATGGACTTTTGCAATGGGCAAATGAATCGAATTCCCGCTATATTATTGAAGATGATTTCGACAGTGAATTCCGTCTGCAGGGAAAGCCGATTCCATCCCTGTTCTCAATGGATACCACGGACAAGGTTATCTATTTTAACACCTTTACCAAAAGCCTTGCCTCCACGATCCGTATCAGCTACATGGTTCTTCCAAAGTCCCTGCTTCACCTGTATTACAACAAGCTTGGCTTTTATGCCTGTACGGTATCGAATTTCGAGCAGTATACACTTGCAGCCTTTATACGGGATCAATATTTCGAGAAACATATCAATCGTATGCGGAACCACTATCGCAGCCTGCGTGATGAGTTGATTGCAGGGTTTAAGCAAAGTCCAATTGCTGATAGGATTACAATCAGCCAGGAAAATGCAGGGCTGCATTTTCTGCTGCATATTGACAGCAAAAAAAGTGATCAGGAATTACAGGCGATGGCTCAGACACACGATATCACACTCGCATTCGTCTCCGATTATTACAGCTATGATTTCAAATCCGATATAAGCCGGTACGACCACACCGCGATCATCAATTATTCCGGACTTAACATAGACGATATCCCGGTCGTGATCAAACGGCTCAGCAGTGCCTGGAGCGATTTGCTATGATGCCTGCAGCAGCATTTCAATTATTTGAACGGTTCCATATATATCTTTGAAAATGTATATTTTCTTCACAAACAACAAATGTTATACTTATGTTATCTTTATACGCAAACACAAAGGAGGATATTATGTTCGCTTATAATCTCTGGCAATGGATTGCCTTTTTCATCATCTACTGCCTCATCGGATGGATCGGTGAAAGCTTATATGTGTCATGGGAACACAGGAAATGGGTCAATCGTGGATTCCTGCATGGTCCGTTTCTTCCGATTTACGGATTTGGTGCTGTGATCATTCTGATTTCCACCATTCCGGTCCGCAATAACTATTTTTTAATTTTTCTGTTCGGTATGCTTGGTGCCACCCTGCTTGAATACTTTACCGGATGGGCGATGGAACAGATCTTCCATGTCAAATACTGGGATTACACCTACGACTTCTGTAACCTGCACGGTTATATCTGTCTTGGCTGTTCTCTCACATGGGGCGTCTGTGCACTGCTTCTGACCGGGCTTGTGCATACCCCGATTGAAAAACTTGTTTTATCCCTTCCTGCTGTACCTCTGATGGTCATCGATATCATATTCGCGGTTTATTTTATCTGGGATATGATTACATCTGCACAGGAAGCATTTGATTTAAAGAAGATCATCCTTGAAAACGAGGAAGTCCAGCGTCTGCAGAAACGTCTTGATGTGATACATGCCTTTGCGGAGGATGACAAGACAAAGTTCCAGGATTATCTGAAAGAGAAAGGATTGGAATTTAACAAGAGCAAAGAAGAACTCACCGAAGAATTCCAGAACCGGCTCCAGGCAGCCAGAGATCGTGTTGATCACCGCTCCCAGAAGATGCGCAAGCATGCTACACGTATCTTAAGCCGTAACCCGGGTTCTGTATCCTTTAAACACAAGGCTGAATTTGAATCCATCAAAGAACGTATTAACGAGCTTAGAAAAACGAAATAATATAAGAAAAAGAAAATCCAGGCGTTCCTCTTATGAGGATGCCTGGATAAATTTTACGAATTCTTCCCGCGGAATCGGCTTTGAAAAATAATATCCCTGAATATATTCACATTCAAGCTCCGAGAAAAGCTTCAACATCTCTTCTGTCTCCACGCCTTCCACTACAATCTTCATCTTCATTGCCTTGATCATATTGATTGCATTCGTCAGCACAATCCCAAGCTTCGGATTGTCATATAATTCCGTAAATGTCCGGTCTAATTTAATAATATCGAATGGTAATTTTACGATACGCTGCATATTCGAATATCCGGTTCCGAAATCATCCAAAGAGAATTTCATCCCCATGTTGGTCAGATCTTTGATATTATCCTCAAGTGCCTGCTGCGAGATGGATGCAGCTGTCTCTGTAATCTCCAGATTCAGCTGTTCCGGCCGTACTCCATAGCGGGTTAAAATCTCCATAATGTGATTCGCAAGTTTCGGCTGCATGCACTGTACCACAGACAAATTCACTTCGATATAGGACATTCCAAGCTTCTTATATTCGTCGCTTGCAATAAATGCACACACCTGTTCAAGCACGAAATCACCAATTTTGTGGATTGCTCCACTCTTCTACGCTACCGGTATAAATACCTCCGGCGAGATAAAACCATACTTTTCATCCTTTAGCCGGATCAAAGCTTCCGCAGAATGGAACTTTTTCTCCTTCACAGAATAAATTGGCTGATAGTATACCTCGAACCGTTTATTTGACAACGCAGATTCAATAATCGTATCCATATCGTGCATCATATCAAAATGCAATTGTTTCATCAATTCTGAAGCCACCATGATATTGCCGGTAACAGGGAGTGTCTGTAATGTATCTCCAAACGCCATCAGCGTATCCACATCCGAGACATCTTCCGGGCAATCTGCAATACAAATATTGGCAATAAAATTGACCGACATCTGGTTGATCACGAAACAGGATTTCAAAGTACGATTTATTTCTTCCGCTATATCCGGAACATGGTCTGACAGAGTATCTTCCAACACATATCGGAATTTTCCTTGTCCCAGATAATACATTGCAGCCTTTGATTTCTTCTCTTTATCCAGACGCATCATATATTCCGAAATCCCCGCCATCACCTGCATGCATTTCCCATATCCAAGCAATTCACGCAAGGATGCATAGTTTGTAATGTTGACCATAATGATATGTATCGGCTTTCTCGTCCTGAATGCATGCCGCATATCATCCATATACGCCGTCATCTTATCCAATCCGGTTATCATATCCAATCGTTCCTCCGGGCGCTGCAGCATCAGAGAAATAAACATCAGACCGATTGCCATGCAAAGCATCTCAACGACTGCTGTAGGATAAAAGAACCGTATGACGGCATTTGCAATCGCCGCTGCAAATACGATTCCCAAAGGAACAAGATATCTTCGCCGGAACATTTTCCGGAATATACCCAGATAAATCAGCCCATAGATTACATATATTACCGTACACACATATATTAACGAAAAATATCTGCCATAGCCTCACTTCTTTCGCTTCTATATATTTCTTTCATTCCGGATACAAAAAATGGATCACATCCTCTGCCTGCATCTCCTGCAGGTGGTATGGATCTGTCTCCTCGTCCGTATACCACCGCATACTGACAGAATCCTCCAGATAGAAATACCCGACTCCGCACTCCGGATATCTCGAGTACCACGCCGGATATTGTCTCTGCATCACCTGCTCAGCAAGCTTCACCGCCTCACTTTTTGTGCCATCATCGAGATACGTCCCGCAGATGCGCACGCCCGGCGGGCTTGCATGTACAAGCAGCACACTTCCATCCGGGCAGCGTCCCAGACTCATCCAGACATGCCCTTCCATACTGCATATATCACCCGGTCGGTAGTCTCCCTGCACCAGATAGCCCCAGCCACGTGCCGCACAGGCGCGTGCCATCTTCGACGCACCAACCACATAGCCGGTTTCGCCATTTCTGGTATGAAATACATTATACAGCAGCCAGCCGATATAACCGGAACAGTCCAAGCCATCATGACTCTGATATCGCGTCTGATCAAAATCATATTGTTCCGTCTGCCACGCCGCGTATTCCGCCCATCGCTTCGATACACCAAGTGTGACAGCTTCTATCCCGGCACCTGCATCATCCTGATTCCATCCTCCGCCCCAGATATACATCGTCTGGCCAACCGGAAGCAGTGATGTCCGAAGCAGCCGCTCCATCGAAAACTCCCGCAAATGCTCTGGCTGTGGTCTGTGCAGTACGAGACACGTCAAAAGCCATATTGCGAAAAGCAGGATGCCTGCAGCACCCTGCCTGATGCGCTTTAAACTACTCATATACCCTCTTTTTTACCCATCTTTCATTCAAGCATATGATAGAGGCGCTGCGCAATATTACTCTCTTTTACTTACAAAGTTCTGCTACAACCGCATTAATCACCTTGCCGTCTGCCTTACCCTTTAACTGTGGCATAACGGTCTTCATGATCATCCCCTTATTCTTCGTAGCAATCACATCCGCACATTTTTCTGTCAGGAATGCCTTTACCTCATCCTCGCTCATCAGAGATGGCGCATACTCGTTAATGACATCGTAACGTGCCTGATACTCTGCAAGCAGGTCTGTACGCTCTGCTGGGCAGGTATCGATCTGCTCTTTGGCTGTCTTCAACTCCTTTAAGATTACGCGGTCTACCAGTTCTTCCTTGATATCATCGCGGCAACCCTCGTCGATAGCTACCTTCTTTACTGCGGAAATCAGAGAAGAAATGGAATCCTTTCTTGCCTTATCTCTTGCCTTCATAGCGGCGATCATGTCTTTCTGTAATGTTTCTAACTGCATAATTTTATTCCTCCATTCATATTTATACGGGTATGGACACGCCATCCTATTCTTCATTCATCTTAGCAAGCTTCGCAGCCTGATCAGCGGCGATACATGCATCGATAATCTCCTGAATGTCACCATTCATAATCTTGTCCAATTTGTATAATGTCAGTCCGATCCGGTGATCCGTCACACGTCCCTGTGGGAAGTTATACGTACGGATCTTCTCGGAACGGTCACCCGTACCAACCTGACTCTTACGAAGATCTGCTTCTGCGTCGTGACGCTTCTGCATCTCAATATCTAACAGTTTTGTACGAAGCAGGGCAAATGCCTTTGCCTTGTTCTGAAGCTGTGATTTCTCTGTCTGGCTGTAGATCACGATTCCGGTTGGAATATGCGTCAGACGTACCGCAGAATCCGTTGTATTGACACACTGTCCACCATTACCGGATGCACGCATGACATCGATACGGATATCCTTATCCGGGATATCTATCTCATCCACTTCCTCTGCCTCTGGAAGAACAGCAACACTGGCGGTACTTGTATGGATTCGTCCACCACTCTCTGTCTCAGGCACACGCTGTACACGGTGTACACCACTCTCGTATTTCAATACGGAATACGCACCATTTCCGGTTACCATCGCTGTAACTGACTTCATACCTCCGATACCGATTTCTTCAGCTTCCATCAGTTCAACCTTCCAACGACGACTCTCCGCATAGTGCACATACATACGGTAAAGCTCTGCTGCAAAAAGTGCTGCCTCATCGCCACCGGCACCTGCACGGATCTCTAAGATGACATTACGCTCATCGTTCGGATCTTTCGGCAGAAGCAGGATTTTAAGTTCGTTCTCGCACTTTTCCACCTGCTGCTTCGCTGAAGAAAGCTCTTCCTTCAGCATCTCACGCATCTCCTCGTCGCTTTCGCCCTCCAGCATGGATAAGCTATCCTCGATCGTCTGCTTCGCTTCCTTATACTCCTGATATTTCTCTACGATTGGTGCTAAATTTGCCTGTTCCTTCATCAGATTCCGGAAACGTTCTGCATTGCTTGCCACATTCGGATCTGAAAGTTCATTCTGCAATTCGTCCAAACGGGCTACCAAATCCTCTAATTTATCAAACATGTTTTTATCCTCCAACTATCCTCAATTTCGTTCCATACGGACGAAATCATTTTTCTCTTCTTTATTGAACGCAAGACTTCAGATACCGTGCCGTCACGATCCGGTCAAGCCCTGCATAATCTTTGATTCCTTTTATATCCGTATATCCGTTCTCTACAAGGAGTCCCCGAACAGCGTCCAGCTGATCCTGTCCGATTTCAAACAAAATATATCCATCTTCATAGAGATACTCCCTCGCTTCCCGAATAATCTTATCATAAAAATACAATCCATCCGCTTTTCCGTCAAGCGCCAGATGCGGCTCAAAATCACGCACCTCCGCCATAAGCTTTGGAATCTCATCCGTCCGGATGTACGGCGGATTTGATACTATCATATCATATTTTCCTTCGATCTGCATAAATAAATCTGTTTGTATCACTGCACAATCTGCCTGTAACCGTTCCCGGTTCTTCTTCGTCAGGGCGATTGCAGCGTCCGAAATATCTGCAAGCTCAACCAGATCTCTACCATGCCGGAGCTTCGAGAAACTGATTCCGATACAACCACTTCCGCAACACAGATCTAACACCCTGCGTTTTCTGCCATCCGGGGTATCCTTCCAATTTTCCGCGATCCTGCAGGCTTCTTCTACAAGCAATTCCGTCTCCGGTCTTGGAATCAGAACCTCCTCTGCTGTGGCAAACTCGTATCCCATAAATTCTTGTGTTCCAAGAATATACTGGCACGGCTTATGTGTCATACGTTCCGTGACATATGCATGCAGCCTCTGTGCCTGTTTCTCCGTGACTTCCTCTGCCATACGCAGAATCAGTGTTGAATATGTACAGCCCGCCACATCCATTGCCAGAAGCCGGATATCACTGTCCGCCTCCGGAATATCTGCCTGTCTCAGGCGTTCTAACTCTTCTTTCATCAATGCCTGCCACGTCATAGTTTTCCTCATTTCTCGCTCTTTGCCTGTTCTTCGAGATATGCACGCCAGTCTAAAACCGCCTCCACCGAAGCGATCGCAACCTCAACCATATCCTCCGTCGGCTCCTTGGTCGTCAGTCTCTGGATCAGAAGTCCCGGTTTACTGAGCAGATTAGCGATCCACGACTCACTGTTTCCTGCAAACCGGATAAATTCATAAGAAATTCCTGCAATCACTGGAACAAGCAGGACACGCAGCAATAACCGCAGCCACATGGCATCTACTGTAATACACATAAACACCAAAATACTTACAATCATAACGATGAACAGAAAACTCGTTCCACATCGCTTATGAAACCGCGATGCCTGCATGACATTCTCCACCGTCAGCTCATTTCCATGTTCCAGACAGTTGATTGTCTTGTGCTCTGCACCATGATACATATACGTCCGCTTAATATCTTCCATACGTGAAATCGCAATCACATACCCAAGAAAAATTGCCAGACGGATCACGCCTTCAATCAGTCCGATCAGCACATGGCTTTTTATCACAGCATCTAACAGCGATGCAATCCACGCCGGAAGCAACATAAAAAGTCCGACTGCCAGCACAATCGAAAATGTAACGGTCCCTGCCATCTCTGCTTTCTCCGCACGTGATTCCTGTTCTTTCGTTTTTTCTTTCTTCTTTTTCTTTTCCTTCTTCGGTGCTTCCTCTTCCTCGTCCTCAAAGAACTGTGCCGAATACATCAGTGTTTTCACACCGATAGTGAGCGACTGTACAAAACTGAATACCCCTCGCACAATCGGCAGATTACAAACTGCCGGACGGTCGGAGGTTCCTGTACACCGATTTGTCTTTACTTCTATTTGCTTATCTGGTTTTCGGACAGCGACAGCATATCGGTCATTGTTACGCATCATGACACCTTCCATAACTGCCTGTCCGCCGATATTTATTCTGCTCATACTCCACCTTTTTCATACATATGAAAATAGGCTTGCTACATTATTGTAACAAGCCTATTCCATGTCATTTCCGTATTATGCCTGAACACCGTACTTACGATTGAACTTATCGATTCTACCACGAGCCTGTGCAGCCTTCTGCTGACCTGTGTAGAATGAATGGCACTTTGAACAAATTTCAACGTGAATATCTTCCTTTGTTGAACCTGTTACGAACTCGTTACCACAGTTGCAAACAACCTTTGCCTGATAGTACGCTGGATGGATTCCTTCTCTCATTTCTTTCACCTCTTAAATCATACTTGCTACCATGTGCTAGACATAGCAGACTGTTTATTACACAACATACGGATTTTATCATACCATATCAAGAAATTCAAGCATTTTTTTGATATTTCTGATAATTTTTGTCACATTTATTCCGGCTGTTTTCCTATCTTCTTCCATATGGCAAAATCTTCTTTACCATCTCGATAAATTCCCGGTTATTCTTTGTTCTTGCGAACAACTTCAGGATTTCATCGGTAAATTCTTCCGACTTTGCAGAGGTCAGTGCCTTATGGATCATGTTGACTGCCTCCTGCTCCTCTGGAGTCAAAAGCAGATCGTCACGTCTCGTACCAGACTTCGCAATATCGATTGCCGGGAAGATTCGTTTCTCGGATAATTTCCGGTCAAGCACCAGCTCCATGTTGCCAGTTCCCTTGAACTCCTCGAATACGACATCATCCATACGGCTTCCGGTCTCTACCAGTGCTGTTGCAAGAATGGTCAGACTTCCTCCTTCACGCATGTTGCGAGCCGCACCAAAGAACCGTTTTGGCATATGCAGTGCTGCCGGGTCAAGACCACCAGACAACGTTCTTCCACTTGGTGGTACCGTCAGGTTGTACGCTCTTGCCAGTCTTGTGATACTGTCAAGCAGGATCACAACATCCTTGCCATGCTCGACCAGACGTTTTGCACGCTCGATTACCATCTCCGATACACGCTTATGGTGATCTGGAAGCTCATCAAATGTCGAATAGATAACCTCAACATTTTCACCCTCGATAGACTCGCGGATATCTGTCACTTCCTCTGGACGCTCATCGATCAAAAGCACGATCAGATGCATGTCCCGGTTTCTTGTGCTGATACTCTTTGCAATCGCTTTCAGCAGGGTTGTCTTACCTGCCTTTGGAGGCGATACGATCATACCTCTCTGTCCCTTTCCGATCGGAGAAAGCAGATCCACGATACGGATAGCGACCGGAGCACCTGTCTCGTCAAGTGAAATACGCTCATTCGGGAAAATCGGTGTCAGATCCTCGAATGGTTTCCGCTTTGCTGCGACCGATGGCAGCATACCATTCACATGACGGATAAACAAGAGTGCCGAGAACTTCTCGCCTTGTGTCTTGTTCCGCACCGGACCTCCGATGATATCACCTTTCTTCAAACAGAACTTCCGGATCTGTACCGGCGATACATAGATATCACGATCACCTGGCAGATAGTTTGCACTACGGATAAATCCATAGCCCTCAGTCATAACTTCCAGAATACCATTTGCCTCCGAACCACTGTCTAGCTTCGGATTGTATTCCTGTCCGTCAAATACCTGAATCTCCGCTTCTGTCTCGCCTTCCTCCGGCTCAATGTTCCGAAGCTCCTGATAATTTTCTGCCGGATTCTTTATGCGGTTCGCCTGTCGTGTATCCGGACGTACTTTTGCCATTTCCTGGTTTTTGCGCTCCGCAGCTTTCTTCTGCTCGGCTTCTTTTTTCTTCGCTGCCATCATCTTCTCCATATTTTCCAGAAGCTCGGCAAGCTCGGCTTTTTTGAGTGTTGAAATATTGCGGATTCCTTTTTCTTTCGCATACTCCCGCAACTCAGCCAAAGACATTTTTCTAAATTCCATGCGTGTCTCCTTTTTCAAATAACCTACTTTTATGTTGCATTTTGTACTTAACTATTTGTATTCTCTAATTCTGGGGCATCTCACTGAATAATGAAGTGATACTTTATACCTTTAGAAAGATTATATTTATCTTAGCACACTTAATGAAACTCGTAAACCTTTAATTTTGCTTTTTTTCTTGATTTTTGCTTTCTGGTA
>OLQD01001147.1_pt1 | contig 22954 bp, 19 predicted proteins | sample 1672841 | NCBI WGS metagenome assembly OLQD01 (sample SAMEA3136729, study PRJEB25190) | human gut metagenome | biome: human gut; feature: human-associated habitat; material: faeces | place: Austria | collected 2013 | reverse complement strand
TGACCAGCTTCTGGATGGTGGGCAGAGCCGCATTGATGCGGTTCTCGTTGGTGATCACGCCGTCCTTCATCGGGACATTGAAATCGCAGCGGACAAGGACCTTCTTGCCGCAGTAATTCTGATCGTCGATCGTTTTCTTACCTAAACCCATGGTAACAAACTCCTCTCAAATTCTTTTCGTTCGGAATCGAATTTTGCTCTTCATCGGGGGCCGCGCACTGCGAACTTCCCCGTACATCCTTATTATAAACAAAAAGCGTGTGTATTGCAAGGATGGGAGATGGATAATTTATTAACAAACATTTGTTGCAGAAGCAAAGAAATGTGGTGATTTTGCCGGAACGCACCAAAAAACGCCGTTTTTTCTGAAAAAGGACCCGCTGCAGGGAGTGTTCGCCCCCACAGCGGGTCCTGTCCATTCAGGATGTTTTCCGGAACTTCTGCTTCGCTTTTTCCAGATATTCCAGCACCAGCGGATTTTTCATGCCCAGCAAGATGACCGCGTATGCAGCCACTGAGCCCAGCACTGCCGCCAGAATGCAGATGAGATTGGGCAGAGCCAGTGCCTTGACCCCGGTACAGACAAGAACGATGCCCACACAGCCGCAGAGCACCGAGCCAACGGTGCGCCGGTCAGCTGAGACCGTGACCAAGCCCTTGGAGCAGCGGATGCAGAGCATCATGGAGCACAGCTCTGCCAGCAGGGTGGTAAAGGCTGCCGCATTCTCCCGGAACCGCGGGATGAGCAGGATGTTCAGCCCCACGTTCAGCAGACCGCTGACCAGCGTGATCCAGAACAGTTCCTTTTCTCTTCCGCAGGGCAGAAGCGCGCAGGAATTGTACAGCCAGCCAAACAGGCAGACGATCAGGGCAAGGCTCAGGATCTGCAGTGGCATCACCGCATCCAGATAGCTTTCCCCGGAAATAAAGAGGACGACCTCCCGGCTGAGGGCAAACAGTCCCACCACAGCCGGAGCCACCACCACGATGAGCGCGTTGAAGATATTGTTGAACAGCTTGTTGAAGTTTGCCTTGTCCCCCACGCCCGCATAATGGGACAGCCGCGGGATAGACACCACCAGCACCGCCGAAAGCAGGTTCTTTACAATGCCATAGATCTTACCCGCCACCGAGTAAATACCCACATTGTAATCTGTTCCCAGAATGCCCAGAATCGTGGTATCCGAGCTGACGTAAAGGGTCGTTGCCAGCGTGGATGCAAAGATGATGAGGATGGGCTTGAGGTGCTTTTTCCAGTCGATCTTTCTTGTCAGCCGGATGGTGCAGTACCGCCGGGCCCGGAAAAAATTGAGCACATTGGCACCTACCGCCGCAAACACCGTGATGCCTGCATAGATGCAGTAGTCATCCCGGGTCTTGACAAAGGCAAACAGCATGAAAATGGACAGCACCTGAAACAGCAGGCCTCGGATGGTGATATAGGTATACTCCTCAAAGATCGTGAACACCCATTCGGTGCCAATGGTCGTGAAGAAGATTTGTAAACTCAGCACCAGCATCAGGTCGGTATAGGCATGGAGCTTTGTCCAGAAAAGCATCGTCACCGCCAATGCCGCATAGGTCAGGGCCGTGGAGATCATATTGATGGAGAACATCTCCGATGCAAAAGCCGACAGTTTTTCCCGGTCATTCACATAGCGGGAACCTTCCCGCACCGCATAGGAGGAGATGCCAAGGCCTGCAAACAGCAGGAAATACCCGCAGACGGAGCTTGCAAAGTTCACTTTGCCCAGGTTTTCCACCTGAAGAACATTGGAAGCGTAAGGGAATGTGATGAGCGGGAAGATAATATTCATCAGTGTCTTGAATGCGCTCATTGCTGCATTCAGACTGAGGGATTTTTTCATTCAGATCTCCACTTCGTAAGTTTTTCTGGCCTGTTTCTTTTTCAGCCAGCTGTTCCAGAGCAGATACGAATACAACGTTTTTATAAAATACCGATACTGCCCTGCACGAAGCCAGCCTGCCAGAAGGGGAGCAGCATTTCTCTTAAACTCCCGTTCCGCTTCAGCACACGCCTGCTCCATAAAAGCATCATCCTTGCAGTATTTCACCACAATTTCTCTGCACCGGAGCGCATATCCGGCCCGTGCAGACCGATACACGAACGGTTCATCTGCAAACACTTCACAGATACGCCGCCATGCCTTCAGCTCTGTCAGTTTTCCTGCCGAATAATGCCCGCTCGTCACCGAGTCATCGTTGACATAGTAATAGTAAAGTGCCTTGTCGATGCAGGCAATTTTTTTTGCCTTTCGGATACATTTTGCAAGAAACAGTGTATCCTCACCAATTTTTAAGTCAGTATCGAACACAACGTCTTGTGTGACCGCACGGCGGTAAAGCGCACCCCAGCACACTGTATGTGCCTTCCGGCTGTTCCAGTCATATCGTCTGACCGGCATAACACTGACTTTCTCCGTCTCATCGCTCTTCGTCTGCGTTCGCCCGGTCGTGCCCAGAAAATCCAGACCGTAGCAATAAGCGATCTCCGCACCGGTCTCATCCAGCACTCTTTTAAGCCGTTCTATGCACTCGGCGTGGAGTGAATCATCCGGATCAGCAAAAGAAATCAGCGTGCCTGTACTTTTTTCCAATCCCAGATTTCGCGCAGAGGAAACACCACCGTTTGGCTTGTGGTATATCTTGATCCGCAGATCTTTTTCCGCGTAGCGCTGGCAGATGGAAAGAGAGTTGTCTGTTGACCCATCATCCACCAGAATGATCTCCAGATCCCGATAGGTCTGACCGAGGATGCTGTCCAGACATTTTTCCAGATACTTTTCTTTGTTATAGATCGGCACAATGATACTGACAGTATCGTTCAGCACAAATTATCCTCCCTTATTTTGCCGCCGGGCCGTTTTTCAGCAGGAACAGTTTTGCATATATCCTCCGGCTGCATCTGAGCAGCTGATACTTTCGCTGGCTGCTGGTGCAGAGCAGCTTTGCCGCCGCCGGGTCACACTCCTGCAGAAAGGTCTCCATCTTTGCGCGGCGCTCCGTATCCTGCATCAGATACGGATAGCAGTGCTCCACCACGCTCAGCATGGCGGCATCATTTTCCGACATTCCCGAATATGCTTCCCGGATGGCCTGATATTTCTGATAGCCCATATCCAGCTTATCCTCGTAGAACTTCATGTTCCTGCGGTGAAGGATGCTGTCCGGGCGCTGATAGTAATAATACAGCGGCACCGGGCGGTATGCGACTTTGCTGCACTTCTGAAAAATGCGATATGTCGTGCCCTGATCCTCCATCATCCGCCCCAGCGGATAGCGGACATCCCGGAACAGCTCCCGCTTGTAGAGCTTGTTCCAGGCAAAATCCCCCAGCTCATCCGAGACAAGGGTGCTGCGGATGGCCTCCCGGCCTGTCATACACTGCACCGGTACGGCGAGCTCTGCCGGGGCAAGCTCTTCCTCCCGTTCAAACATCCGGAAGCCCACCACAGCCACGTCCGCATCCTGTTCCTGCAGGTCACGGCAGAGCGTTTCCAGCATCCGGCTGTTCAGAAAGTCATCACTGTCCACAAAGCAGAGATACGTTCCCTGTGCCCGTTCGAGTCCCGCGTTGCGCGCTGCAGAGAGTCCCCCGTTTTTCTGGTGGACTGCTGTTACACGTTCTTCCTGTGCGGCATATTCGTCGCAGATGGCTCCGCTGGCATCGGTGGAACCATCATCCACCAGCAGGACCTCAAGATTCCGATAGGTCTGGTGCAGGATGCTGTCCACGCAGCGGCGGAGATATCGCTCCACATTGTAGACCGGGACAATGACACTGATCAGCTCTGTCTCCATGTTCTGTTCCCTCAGAAGAATGTTTCTCTGCCGATGTGGAGGATCTCCGAGGTGTACGGGCAAATGGCATTGTTGCCCTGAATATACGCCTGATAGATCCAGATGATGACCAGCATTCCCCACATGGCAGCCTTCAGCAGCTTGCGCAGACGCTCATCCTCCACGCACTTGACCACACGGCCAATGGCGAGATAACGGAAGAACGCAAAATACAGGCAGATGCGGTAGAGCGGCACATTGATGTTGCGCAGCTGGGCCGTTGCCATCTCGATCAGGATCATCACGATCCAGAAATCAGCATCCGAGCGGGTAAAGCGGCGGCGGCCCTCCCCTTCCTCTTTTGCGTACCAGCGGTACAGCACAATGGGCAGGATCAGAAAAGGCAGACGCACAATGATGGGATTCAGCGTGAAGCCGCCCGCATTGGCATCATAATAATATCCGTAAAGTCGATCAATGAAGTCCACATTCAGGGCCAGCCTGACCACAGCCTTGCTGAAGAAGGCAAGGTAGACCGAAAATGCCGCCAGGCCACCCTTGACCCACCAGTTGTCGAAATGCTGAAGCAGGATATAGATCAGCAGCGCACCAAACGAAATAAAGGTGGCATTGTGGAACAGGCAGGAGACCGCCAGCAGTAGGACCGCCCAGTGATACTTTTTCTTCCACGCAAAGCTGAACGCCAAAAATGCCACACCCAGCGCCACAGACTGCCGCTCGGCATTATAAGTATCGCCATAATACAGGCAGAGGTAAGCCAGCCAGCCATAGGGCACGGAGACATACTCCTTATACTGCACCAGCCCGATCATAAACAGGCCGCAGGCCAGCAGGTCCACCATAAAGTAGAGCCAATGGACATCACCAAAAACATGTGCCGCCAGATAGACCAGCGTCATAAACAGCGGCTCTGTTTTGTGCCGCTGCCGGATGCAGGCCAGCAAACCATCCTGCAGCTTTGCATCCGCCACCCATTCCTCATACACCACGCTGTCCGTGCCAATGGACGGGTCCCGCAAGCCTGCCAATACCGCCATCACCAGCACCGCCAGCGCCAAACAGAGATAAAAGCCCTTCTCGTTGTTTTTCTTCGTCCGCAGGTGCTCACCATAGGCGGCAATGCCCACAGAAGCCGCAAAAGTCCCCAGATAAATCAGCATAACTTCTCCATTCTATTTTTCGACTGTGTGTTTATTTTTCCATTCTCCCAGCCCATAAACGGCATAGAACAGCCGCTTGCTGATCAGAAGTGTTTCCACCTTGATCCGGTCTGCTCTTTTGGCCCAGGGCCGCCGGGCAAGCGCCCGGTGTTCCTGCACAAAGCGGCAGATCCGTGCCTGAGCCTCCGGATAGCTGGCAAAATCGCCATCCAGAATGCCTTTCAGTGTCTTCAGGTATGTAACCAGCTGCAGATACTCCGCTTCTGCTTTCAGCACAGGGACCGTTTCCGCAATAAAGCGGGTCACGTCTTCGCCCACATCCAGAATGACCAGATTCTTCTCGGCAATGCCGCTCTTCATGGTCGAACCGGTATGGATGCGGTAATCGTACATCGGTTCCGGAAACACTTCCACTTTTGCACAGCGGGCAATGGCCCGATACATCACCGCATAGTCCTCGTACAGGATGCCAACGGGGAACTGCAAATCTCCCCAAACCTCCCGCCGGAAGAAAACGCCGCCTGCTCCATGCCCGATGCCCTGATGCAGCAGCATCCGGCGCATGGTCTCTTCCCGGTTCAGCAGCTCTGGGATCTGGTGCGAATTTTCCGTCCGCCCCTCCGGCTGCTCTGTCGAGAACATCTCCAGCGGGGTCAGGGCCGCGTCAGCACCATCTGCCTCACAGCGCTCCACAAATTGGTCAAACGCTGTGGAGCGGATCAGGTCATCGCTGTCCAGCAGGTAAAAATATTTTCCCTGCGTCTGTTGCAACCCGACATTCCGGGCATCAGACTGCCCCCCATTGGGCTTATGGAACACCTGGATGCGGCCATCCTCCACAGCCAGTTCATCACAAAGTTCCCCGCTGCCATCGGTGGAGCCGTCATCTACCAAAAGCAGCTCCCAGTTCTGGTAACTCTGCGCCTGCACGCTCTGCACACAGTCCCGCAGATACGGGTAAACATTATAGACCGGCACAATGACCGATACAAGCGGTTTTCTTTCCTCCAACCGGATCCCTCCACTTTACTTTTTTCCACGCCATTGCGTTTTTTCATAGACCCGTCGGGTCATGGCATAGCCGCTGTAGGAAAGTGCCGCCGCCAGCCGGGCCTTTTTGCGGGCCTGCGGGTCCAGCAGAACGTTCCGGCGGTATTTTTTCACTTCCTGCCAGAGGGCCTTTTCAATCTTTTCATGCTGCCTGTCCTGAATTTGGAACAGGATATTGCAGACATTGCTCAGATAGCGGCACTCCGCCGCACGGCTCAACTGGGGGAAATCACGCTTTACGTTTTCCATCAGCGCGTGACAGTGCCGCACACTGTCCAGCTTTCTGGGGTTGAAGGCCATATTTTGGATACTGCTGCCCCGCTGGAAATAGTAGTAATCCCGGTTTGCGATATGTGCCGCCTTATGGGCACGCTTTGTCACCTCGTAGGCGACCGGGATATCCTCATAGAGCTTGCCCACCGGGTAGCGCACACCCTCAAACAGTGCACGCTTATAGAGCTTGGTGGGGGTGGTCACCTCCATGCCCTCCTGATACAGGATGCGGCACAGGCATTCCTCCCGGCTCAGGATCTCGAATGCTTCCAGACGCTCTGTGGGCACGGACTGCACCGGCTGGCCCTCGAACACCTCTTCAAAACAGCTGGCTGAAAAATCCGCTCCCGCCTGCTCCAGTGCCCGGTACAGGTTCTCGATGTAATAAGGTGACACCCAGTCATCGCCATCCACAAAAGAGAGATATTCCCCCTTTGCTGCGTCCACACCAGCGTTTCGGGCATCGGACAGACCGCCATTTTTCTTGTGGAGCACCCGTACCCGGGCATCCTGCGTAGCATATTCATCACAGAGGGCCTCGCTGCCATCGGTGGAGCCGTCGTCCACCAGCAGCAGCTCCATGTTCTGATAGCTCTGCCCCAATAGACTGTCCACACAGCGGTTCAGATATGGCTTCACATTATAAACAGGAACGATGATGCTTACCAAAGGGTCCATCTTATCTCCTCATTTCAGCAGGTCGAAGTAAAACGCTTCCAGCTTCTTCGCCTCGGTGACGATATCAAAGCCGCCTGCCCGCATCTCAGCAGAGGTATCCCGCCGCCGGGCATTTTCTGCAGCCCGGATCGCCGCATCCGCCCAGACTGCCGGGCTTTCCTGCAAGCTCAGGTATTGCATCTCGGGCAGGACCTGAGCCTCCTGCGGCACCTCTGTGGAACAGATGACCGGCAATGCCGCCGCTTGTGCTTCGATCAGCACGATCCCAAGCCCCTCATACCGCGAGGGCAGAACAAAGGCATCCATGGTCTGATAAAACTTTGCAGGATCGCTCTGGCGGCCCAGAAAGCGGACATTCCTTTGCAGCCCCAGCGCCTCCGCTTTCCGGCGGGCAGCGGCCTCGTTTTCCCCTTCTCCAATCAGCAGTAAAACGGCATCCGGCCGTTGCTTGCAGACCTCCGCCATTACATCCAGCAGAAATTCGTGATTTTTGGCATAGCAGAACCGTCCGACATGGCCCAGCACCAGTTCATCCCCCAGGCCAAGCTCCTGCCGGACGGCTTTCCGTTTGGCGGCATCATAAGTAAAGCGGTCGAGCTCAATGGCATTGTTGAACACCCGGAAAGGCTTTTCACCATAAAGCCAGCTGCCTGCCGTTCTGGAGCAGGCACAGAGCCGGGTGGGATACACTGTGGCAAAGGGACGGAGCAGGTACTTCATCACATTTTTTGCCCCTTCTCCCCTGCCCACCGTAGAATGGTTATGCGCGATCCGGTTGGGCACCCCTGCACGCTTTGCCCCCCAGAGGGAAAGCACGCTCAGGGTGTTCATGTGGGAGTGAACGATCTGGTATCCGTTCTGACGGAACAGCCGCCCGATCTCCTGTTCATACTGCGTCAGGTGGGTATATTTTGGCACCACATACACCCGGCCGCCCAGCCGTTCGATCTCTTCCCGCTGGGGCAGGGTCGAGCCTTCCAGCGCGAAAAAATCAAACTGAACTCTGGAACGGTCCATGTGGCGATAGTAGTTCATCACCACCATCTCCACACCGCCGTAGTTCATATCCGTCATCATCTGGGCCACACGGATGGGCTGTGCATTCTGCTCCATGGTCATACCAGCTCCTTGCGGTCACAATCCTCGAACCAGTCCCGGAAGCTCTCCTCCAGCGTATAGTGGAACTTGTAATCGGTGGCGGCCAGCTTTCTGCCGCAAACATTGGTGGACACCATCAGCTTCCGGACACGGGCTGGATGGATGCCCACCTTTTTGCCCCCGATGGGTCCCAGAATGCCCGCCGCAAACAGCAGCAGTCCGGCGGGCACCAACGGCACATGGCGGTGCAGGCCGGTCGCCTTCTGCATCGCATCGCAGATTTCTTCAATGGTATAGGCCGGCTCGTAGGTACAGTTATAGATCTCTGCTCCGGGGAAGGAATGATCCAGCATCCGGTACTTGAAGAAGCGCACCAGCTCCTTGACATAGATGCACGCCTTGATGGTGTCCTTCCGGCCAGCATAAAAAAAGTAGCCCTTCTTCTGCCCCCTGTACAGGCGGGTCATGTTGCCGTGCTCCCCTTTGCCATAAACAATCCCAGGCCGCACGATGGTCAGCTCCCGGGCCGGATCACGGGCCTGCCAGATCTGGTGGATCTTTTCTGCCACCAGCTTGCTGATTCCATACGGCGTGTTGGGAGTTGGCAGAGTCTCCTCCGTCTTAAGGTCCTCAGACGCGCCATAGGGTGCAATGGAGCTGGTGAACAGAATCTTCCGGATGCCGTATTTTTCCGCAAATGCGGTCACATTTTCCGCGCCCCGGATATTTGTTTCAAAATAGGCTTCTTCCGGGTGGCCGGGGGTGCGGTGGACCGCTGCCAGATCAAAGATCACGTCCTCCGGAGTCGGAACGAACTCAAAATCGATGGGCTTGCGCACATCCAGCCGGATATACTGCACCCCATCGTTCTTTTCCACAATGCCCGGCACCACTCCCTCCTCCCCGGGCATCACAAGATCCAGGTCGTAGATCACGTCGCCGGGTCTGACGCACTCCTTCAGCAGCAAATGAATGAGATGGGTGCCGATAAAACCAGATCCACCAAAAAGAATATAATTCATTTTGCCCCTTTCCGGTCAAACACAACGCCCACCGTCCTGAACAGCAGGTAGATATCCATCCAGATGGACCAGTTGTCGATGTACTGGACATCCAGCTTGACCACTTCTTCAAAATCATCAATATCGCTGCGGCCGCTTACCTGCCACAGGCCGGTAATTCCCGGCTTCATGGAAAGGCGGCGCTTGTGATGGCTCTCGTACTGCCGGTACTCATCCAGCGTGGGCGGACGGGTACCCACCAGGCTCATGGAGCCCCGCACAACGTCAAAAAACTGCGGCAGCTCATCGATACTGGTGCGCCGGATGAAGCGGCCCACTCGGGTGATCCGGGGGTCATCTTCCATCTTGAACATCAGGCCGTTCATTTCGTTCTGGGCCATCAGCTCGTTTTTGCGTGCCTCCGCGTCCACATACATGCTGCGCAGCTTGTGGATGTAGAACACACGTCCATTCCGGCCCACCCGGCGCTGCTTGAAGATCAGCGGGCCGGGACTTTCCAGCTTGAGCGGGATGGCCACCAACGCAATGATGGGGATACTGATGATGCACCCCACGATGCCGCCTACGATATCCATGGTCCGTTTCAGCACCTGATCCCGCAGCTTGAGTTCCACCGTGCCCATCGTCACAACATTGCCGCCCGCACAGCGGCTCAGTTCCCGGCTGATGCGCACCGCACTGGTCTCATCGCAGCAGGCTTTTTCGATCCGGTCCAGCACCGGCAGGCGGAAATGGACCGTCAGCCCCATGCTCTCCATCTCCTCGAGATAGGGCAGCATGTTCTCCTCACTCTCCTGCGCCACATCCAGATACACTTCATCCAGCGCTGCCTGCCGCAACCAGTCCATGAAATTATCGAAGTTCGCCTCGATCTTCACCCCATCGATCTCAGTGTGAAGCTGCTCCGGAGCAGCTTCCAGAATGGCAAGACCTGTCACGCGCTTGGACCAGTCCTTTTTCAGCTCTTCCAGAATAGGGCTTGCGCTCTCCTGCGTGGTCACCACTCCCACAAGGCTCTGAATCCCCTTGGTATAGCGGGAGCGTACCAGCATCTTTTTGAGGACAGCATGAGCGCCCGTCATCACAAAGACATCGATGACGGGCACAAACACCAGAAAATAGCGGGAGTGCAGCATGGAAGCCTTGGTCAGCGCCAGACAGGCCGCATCAATGAGAGTCAGCAAAAAATTGAACCGCACCGCAATTTCAACTTCACGAATCGGAGTGCGGTTCACGATATTTTCGCTCTGATCAAATGTAAAAAAGGTCAGGATATAGGCTAGTAGCAATAAGAAACAGGCTTCTACCAGATCGTCCAGCTGGAAGTCCCCCATCTTGTGCAGAACACCTGCGGTCAGCCCCCACGCCAGCCCAATGCTGAGAACCAGAGAGAGCAGATCAATCAGAAACAGGTATCCATACTGCAGTTTTTCACGTTTCGTAATCATACTGTTTCGTTGTCTCCATTTATTTTTACCATTTTATCATATCGGGAGAAGGGTTGCAATAGATGGAGATCGAATGCGTGCTGCTTTTGTCGGCACACTGCAAATGTGTTGTGCCATTTTACGAAAGCGCCTTATCGCATCCAAAATGGTCAGCAAAAAACGCCCTTTCTCTCGCATCACACAAGAGAAAGGGCGCAGTCAAGCTTTATTCAGCTCAGGAGAAACTCTGATCAGCAGTTCTCAGCGAAGTACTTAATGGTACGGACCATCTGAGAGGTGTAGGAGTTCTCGTTGTCGTACCAAGACACGACCTGAACCTGATAGGTGTCGTCGCAGCTACGCTGAATTTTTGCATTTTTCCAAGTAGTTCTTCACAGTTTCGTAACAACAGTTACAGTACCAGAACATACCGTTGTCGTACCAAAACCGGTTTGTTCGTACCACGATTATATCACGTTTCAGCGTCATTTGCAAGGATTTGATTTGTTTCTCTTCTGGCCTGCATTTTTCAGATTTCAGCGTATATTTTTACGTCATTCCACGGTTCGAGCGCCTGAAACCTAGGGCTTCCGCCGGGGCAGCAGCTCTCCCAAGCACTCTCCTCAGAAGCTCTATGACAGCTAGATTGCCAACATGTTCCTGCTGATTAACTGAAATTTCTCCGGACGTGATTTTGAGCCATGGTGTGGGAAATGTAGTCATTTATGTTTGATATAGAACAGTTCTATTCATTTCGAGTCACATCAATTACCATTTATATAAGAAAACCGTGTGAACTGCCAGAGCTATAACTCTACGCTCCGACTGATCCACACGGCTCTAAAATATTTATTTCAACTTTGCGAGGATCTCATCTGCCGTCATACCGGATGCCAGCAGCTTCTTCAGCACATCCTCAGCTTCGGCTTTCTTTGCCGATTCCGCTGCTTTGGTTTCAGCCTTGACCCTTTTGGCTTCGATTCTGGCGATTTCCTTGTCGATAGATTTCAGTTCGGCTTTCTTGGCTTTCAGGTCAGTTTTCAGTGCATCGATATTAGCAGTGATAGATGCAATTTCAGCGGCAGCGGCTTCCTTTGCAGCCTGCTTTTCAGCGAGCTGTGCAGCAAAGTCAACGGTTGCTTTTACGGTCTTGGGCTTGTTTTTGCTTCCTTTGGGACGGGGCATATGGGACACCTCCATTCAGTATTTATAACATAAGTATAGCATTACAAATATTGGATGGCAAGAAATATATATCGGCATAACTTGCGTTAGACGGCGTAACCCTTGCCCTTGATGGCCTCCACGACCTGAGAGACATACTTCTGACAGGTAACATGGTCAGGGGCTTCCACCATCACGCGCACCAGAGGCTCCGTACCAGACTCGCGCACCAGAATACGACCAGTGTTACCAAGTGCTTCAGCACAGCCTTGACTGCTGCCTGCACTGCCTCATCATCCTGTGCGGCTTTCTTATCGGTCACTCGAACATTTTCCAGAACTTGCGGGTAGATCTTCAGCGGGGCGGCCAGCACACTCAGAGGCTTCTTCTTGGCCAGCATGACCTCCATCATCTTCAGGCTGGTCAGGATGCCGTCACCGGTGCTGGCGTACTTGGAGAAGATGATGTGGCCGCTCTGCTCACCGCCGATGCGGCAGCCGTTCTTGGCCATATACTCGTAGACATACTTGTCACCCACGGCAGTCTTGGCGTAGCCGATGCCCTGCTCGTCAAAGGCCTTGTACAGGCCAAAGCAACTTCGCAGCACATTTCTGTCAAGCCATCTATTAGTTCATCGCTTTTCATCCGTCCCAAGCTCTGATTGGTATTTCTTAGCATCTTTTAAGAAACTTGCCGCAATCATCACGATAACTGCACCAATGGGAAACGCTGCTACGATACTGACCGATTGCAGGTTGTTCATGGAACTTTCGGCAAACAGCAATGCAATGGGCAACAGAATCAGCAGGAAGCACCACATCAACTGGATGCCCTTATTGGGCTGTTCATCATCCTTGAGGGTGTGGTAGCTGTAGCAGGATGCCGTCAGTGCGATAGAGTCGAAGGATGTTGCATAGAAGGCGATCATCGTAATCAGAACAGCCACCATAACGACCGGTGCACCCGGCATAGTTTTGATCATATCCACGATCATGCCGTACATATCGCCGTTTTCCAGATACTTCGCGATAAAATCCGCCTTGTCAGTCATTTGCAGTCCCATGGAGTAGTTACCCAGCACAATGAAGCTGGTCAGTGTAGAGCCCACGCCAAACACATAGCCGCCCAGAATTGTCTGGCGTACCGTTCTGCCACGGGAAATGCTGCCAATAAAGAACGGTGCTGCCACACACCAAACCATCCAGTAGGCCCAGTAATAAATGGTCCAGTTTTGGGGGAAGTTGGAGGTACGCAGCGGGTCGGTAAAGGTGGAAAGGTCGATGAAATTCTGCATCATCCGTCCCAGCGAGGAAAAACCTGTTTCGATAATATACCGGGTCTCGCCGCCAAACAGGAGGACAAAGGCAAGCAACCCAAAGAAAAGATAGATGCAGACATTGGCCAATTTGCTGATACCCTTGAAGCCATGCAGCAAAGAGTAAGTATACACGGTGCAAGTGATCAACAGGATGATAATATTGATGACCGTGCGACTCACAGCAACATGGAATAGCTCTCCGATGATGGTTGCCATCAGCGGTGTTGCTACGCTGAAAGTAGTGGCTGTACCCGCCAGCAAAGCGAACACCGCCAGCAGGTCAATGATGCGACCTGCCCAGCCATCGGTGTGCTTGCCCAGAATCGGGCGGCAGGCTTCCGAGTATTTCTGGCGGGTTCTCTTTCTCACGTGCAGCATAAAGCCGAATGCTACCGCCAGCACCAGATAGAAGCCCCACGGGATAAAGCTCCAATGGAACAAGGGATATACCCCTGCCCAGTCCTGAATGCTGCCCATCTCTGCCAGATGGGGGTCGGTTGCATACAGCACCCATTCCGAAAAAGAGTAAAACAGGATATCCGCAGCAAGACCGCAAGTAAACATCATGGAGCCCCATGCAAAGAAGGAATACTGAGGCTTTTCGTTGGGTTCACCCAGAACAATGTCCCCATACTTCGAACACGCAATGTACAGTGACAGGATGAAAATACCCAGTCCGATCACCAGATAATAGGTACCAAAGGTATCTCCGAAAAAGAACCGGATCTGGCTCAGCACGGCATTGGACTGTTCCGGTGCAAAGAAGAACAGAATACACAGGGCAATGATAATGGTCAGTGGGAGCAGCGTTATCATCCAATCAATTTTCCCACGCTCTCTATTTTTGTTCATTCATGCTTCCCCCTCGTATTTTTTGTAGCTGGAATCCAAGGCAAGCAACTCACTAAAGTTGTCCACCTCGATAATATCGTCCTTATTCATCGGACGAACTCCCAGCCGATATTCTTCCGGATAGCAGAACAGTGCCACATCATCCCAGTAAATCTGACGATTCTGCTTCTGCTCAAACTCAACTTCCAGATGATGCTTTAGTCTTTTTCCATCCTCAGCCGTCCAGCGAGAAATACTATACAACTGCCAGCCACCTTTGCCGCCTGTACGACTGCAGGAGGTGACGATGCCATCTTCTACGGTTTGCAGCCACTCATCCGTTTCCTCATCCGTCCATACGCTGTTATAACCGGAGCGTTCAAACTCCGGAGCCAGAATATCTGGGTTATAGATAATTTGATCTCCGTCCAGAATGATTGCATTCTCGATGTGATCTCTTGCTACATACAGGGATGCGATATTATTGCAGGTATCATAGTAGGGGTTTTCAATCAGTCGAACACCGGGATACTCTGTCACCAGCGGGGCGAACTGTTCTTTCAGGTAGCCCACCACGATGTATATCTCCGAAATGCCGTTGTTGTGCAGCCCCTTAATTACCGTATCGATCATCCGCTTGCCGTTTACTTTGACCAGCGGCTTCGGCGTTGTCAGCGTGACCGGGTGCATCCGGTTTCCCAGCCCTGCCGCCATAATAATGGCTCTTTCTACTTTAGGCATTTTTCTGTGCCCCACTTTCCCCTGATTTCTTCAGTTCATCCTGAACGATTCTGTAGTAGTCTTTTGCGTAGCGATACTGCCGCAGGGAATACTCGCCAAATTCCACGCCCAGATTTCGCTTATACTCACACCAGTTGCTCCACAGCAGTCCACAGGCAGCGATGTAGCAGTAAATCTTAATCCGTGTCGCATTATCGCAACCGTCTGTAAAATATGCCGCAATCAAGCGATCCACCTGCCGCTTATTGTAAAGCGAATAAATGCAGAACATTGCGATATCCACATGAGGGTCCTGCATACCCGCATACTCCCAGTCAATCAGACGAATCTCCTCTTTTCCATTTTTCTGGACAAACAGGAAGTTATCCGGTACTGCGTCAATATGCGTCAAAATCTTTTCGCCTGCGTGTGCATCAATATAAGGCTTCAAAGACCAGACATTCGCCTTAGTTTTCTCATAGTCCTTGTAAACAGAAGGAGTGCCATCCCACAGCGTTTCGTAGAACTCCATCTGCCCGAAAATATCAAATTCATGCGCCACCTTCAGCTTCAACGCATGGAAGTCACGCAAACGGCTCATGCACTTCTTGACATCCTCATAGTCGGTTGGGTCGCATACCCGGGCACCCTCCAGAAATTCTGTGATCTTATAGCCGTTCTCCGGGTTAATATAGGCAATATCGTCACAGATGTTTTTATCAGCGATGGCATGATACACTGCCGCTTCCTGACGGCGATTGATGAGTTGATCTGTGCCCTCTCCTGGAATGCGCATAATGTACTTTTTGTCCTTACAGGTAAACAGAAACGAACGGTTGGTCATTCCCTTTTTCAGGACTGTGATGTCCGTGACTTCCTCCGGTTTTGCGCACAATGCCTTGCAGATCAAACGAATTGCATCCGTTTTCAGTTGGTTGGAATCGCTGTCGATCTCACGAAGCTGTTCGTAGGTATTGATCTCCACAACATCTGCCGAATGCACCACCCGAGCAGCAACGATCATCCGAGCCTTATGATAAAGTGCTTCTTCCCAAAACGAACCATCATACCGCGGATTTTCGCAAAGCTCCTCGATGTGTGCAGAAACCGTATCCGCATCCTCTTTTACCAGATAACTGATACCGATCATCGCATTACCGCCGACGTTTTCTGGTACAGTTACCAGCTCCATCTTGCGGTTTACACGGACATTGCTCTCGTTTTCCACAAGATCGCTGACCATATACCATGAGTACAGCTCGTGGCGGTGAAACGGATTGCGGTCGCACCAGATGTCGCAAGGGACGATGTACGCATTCTCCAAATGCTCTTTTGCCAATCTGAGGGAGTGCAAATTATTCTTGGTTGCATAGTCCGGGTTGACCACCAGTTCTACGCCGTACTCATCCATCAGGTATTCATATTTTTCCTTCATGAAACCTACAACAACATAGATTTCCTGAATACCTACTTCGTGAAGCTGCTTGATGATTCGTTCAATCAAAGGCTCCCCATTGACTTCCAAAAGGCCCTTGGGCATCTCGGTGTTGATGGGGACCATCCGCATACCAAAGCCGGCGGCCAGAATAATCGCTCTATGGGGTGTATTTTGTTTGAATACCTTAATAGCCTTTGTTGTTGGCCGAATTGAATCATCAATATATCCTGATTTAATAAGTTCCTTCAAAGAACGATTAACGACTCCAAGGGAATGGCCAGAGACTTCCGCTAAAATTCTCTGGTTAATAAACGGCTCCAATAGAAGTGCGTTCAGAATATCACTTTCTTGTTTGTTCATATACACCTCTCCACAGTTTTTGGTGAACAGTATGCCAGCATGAAACCGCAACCCAGGATTGCGGTTTCATGTCATCAAGTTATTCTTAATGTTCTCCAACGCTACTGCTCTACCAAATAGCATTTCAGGTGGTGTTTGTAAACTCGCTTATTCTCTGGCGGCAGTTGCATATAATCTCCAAAAGATCTGGTCAATACCTTGTCGATTTCTGAGGGGGCATAAAAATACCTTCCCTCAAATTCGCTTTCGATTCTATTTTTAGCCAGTCGCTTTCATAAGGGATACCATCCCATGGGAGTCCCATATATTTTGTAGGCTTTTCATCGAATTTTATGTAACGTTTATGCATTTTCAAAAGAACATCATGAGCATCGAATAATTTTGCACCATAAAAAGCTAGATTTTTACGCACTATCTGCATCAATCTTTTCTTCTCATTTAAAGCTTCATGAACTCGATCGTTTTTATATAGATTTTAGAGTTCTGATTCTTTTCTGGTCACAATCTTATACTCGTGATAAGCTACGCGTTTTTCTACAGGAGGAAGTTCCATATAGTTCCCATAAATATAAGCTAAAAGTTCATCCCACTTTTCAGGCGCATAGAATTTGTGATTTTCAAATTCCAATAGCACTCTTTTCTCAAACCATGCTTTTTCGAATTGCTCCGGATTCTTTTCATCCGACCACACTGGAATGCCAACGTATCGATTTGTGTTTTTTGTGTTCTCGTGTATATATTCAGCTATTTCCAAATCAAATTTTTTCAAATAATCTCTGCCATAAACAACCTGCAACAAAAGGTGATATGGAATTTTCAGACAGGACTTGATGGTCGAGTTTCCTTTTCCATTTACATATATTCTTATTTTCCTATTTTCTTTTTGAATATGTTTCAAAATTTTTTTTGCCTGAGCAACATTTTCCCCATAGAAGTCCAAGGGATAAACGTCAACAAACACACCGATATCAATCGGTTTTTCATTATTGGTATGTATGTATTTATATCGCCGGTCCGAGAATCTCGAAATACCAAAATAATAGTTTTCTTCAGTTTGACGATTTGAAAGTTTATACGGTGCTATCGAGTCCTTGTTCTTTTGGCAATAATCCAGAAATCTGTCATAGTCTTCTCTTGGCATCCAAACGTCTGCATCATCATCCCACGGAATAAATCCATGATGGCGAACAGCCCCCAGCAATGTTCCATAGGCAAGGTAATACCGAAAGCCTTCTCTTTCACATAAATCATGAAATGTCTGTAGCACATTCAGCGTAACTGTATGAATTTCCTGTATAGTTAATTCTGTTTTATTCATCTATTTGACCTCCAAAATCGCTTTAGAATGCCTAATGTCTTCTCTTCATGAATCAAGCCGGCTCCACACAATAACAAAACGACTAAGATTCTCAGAATAATATGGTCAATCAGAACATTTCCCAGTATTACTGCTGAAAATATTCCTGCGGAGCATCCTAGCATTACCTTATTTGAGAACAAAATCTTTCCTTCAACCTTTATCGCAATCAGATAATGCAGAAGAAAATAAAGGAAATATGTTGCCAATGTTGTGTATGCAGCGGCAATGTAGCCATATTTCTTTATAAAAACAAAATTCAGAATAATATTTACGATTGCGGCCATAATCGTTCCGCTGGCTATGTACTGAGTTTTTCCATAATAATATTCAACACAGGACGGAATCGTATATAAAAAAGCAAAATACCCCCCTGCAACGATAGGAATCACAGAATATATTGCATCCCAGTAATTTTCACTTGCCAGAATCTTAACGATTTCTGGTGCCATAAAAATAATCGCACTCGAAAACAGTGCCATGTACGATGCATAGTAGCCACTATACTTTTTTATTGAGAATAAATCATTGTCCTTTCTTTTTTGGTAAAACCATGGTCCCCAAACACTATCCAGCGAATTTGCCGTAACCTGTACAATTGCGTAGATATTATAAGCAAAACTGTAAATTCCAGCATTCTCATCCGTTCCCATTTTCATAATCATAATTCGATCAAACTGATTAAGCACAATTTGACTGAGTCCGTGCGGGATAATGGGAATGCTATACTTAACCCCCCATTTCAGGAGAGATAGATCTTTACACGGTTTTTCTCTTTTCCAAAATTCGATGATTATATTGACTGCAACTACCACAATCGCTATTGTCGAACCCAGAATTCGCCCAATATACTTATCCTTCTGAAAAACAAATACGATAAGAAACAGCGAAAGCAGAATGTTAAGTATAGCATTTATGCCAGATACTTTTATGAATTTTTGGTACCTGTAATCGATTCCTGCATCTGTGTTATAGCAAGTCATTACGGCATTTCCAAATGCATACAAAACTAAAAGGTTCAAGCAGACTTTATCCAGCTGCAGAAAATTTTCAATCGCATCTCCAAATATATTTACAGCCAACAGCCAGCCCGCTGTACTGCAAAGCACAAGGCAAATTGTTGTCGAAACATAAGAATGGTAGTCCTTTCCTTTCTCCGCTCCTTCCGAGGCAAGACCATACCGATAACGTGCATTCTTATAGCTACTGTGAATTGCAAATCCGATCAACACAAAAATTATATTTTCATAGGAAAGAAAAACGTTGTACTTTCCATAATCCTGCGTTGTCAGAAGCCTTGTGAAAATTGGGATTGTAAAGAAAGAAAGTCCCTTCAAAAGGTAATTTCCAATTGTGTATCCAATGCCCGCCTTGAGAACACGGTTGCCCGCTTTTTTCTCTCGTGTCTTATCGTTGGTGCCCATATTCTCCATGGACTCCCTTCTTGTAGTCATTGATTCCCCGTCTTATAAATTTCATCCTGCTCTTTTTATCATCCAGCATCAAATAATGTACAACCGGACGTATCGTCACATTTGCAATCAGCCGCAGCCGCATCTTCAAAGGGACATAATTTTCCTGAAGAAGATACAGTGCATCTCTCGTCTGATAGTATTCTCTGAAAGGCTGGCCGACTCTCAGTTTAATAGGACCAACTTTCTTTTCGCCGTTTCCTACAGAATGGTGCAGCACAACTTTTTCTGTCATGCAGCACACCATACCGGCTTTCTGCATCCGCCAACACAGATCCCAATCTGCCAGGTCCAGAAAAACTTTCTCATTCCAGAAATCGATCCTTTTCAGGTTTCCATACCGCATCATCAACGAAGATGTAATGGTATTGCTTACCTCATATGTCTCATCTGTAATATTTTTCTTCTGCCGTGGTCTCTCCGTCCGACCATTGCTCGTATTGTAAAATACAGGCCCCAGACACCCCAGATTCGGAATAAGTGTCTCAATCTTCCGGTATTCATCCTGCAGCGCTTGAATATAACCTTCGCCAATCTGTGAATCCTGGTCAAAGAATATGATCAAATCATCATCTTTCCAGCCATACGCTGGGTCCTTCAAAACAGAATTGAAAGCACCACACAATCCCAGATTTTTGTTTTCTGTCGTATAGAAAATATTCTCTTCCTCGCAGTAATCAAGTCCATGAGAGTCTTTACTATTATCGCATAAAATAACTGCATCAACTTGTTGCGCCAGTGCTTTGCAGTTATCCTTTTCTGTTTTCCCTGGATTATATAATGTAACTAGTGCATATGTTTTCATAATCAACGCTCACTTTTATTCATACATAGAGATTCGATTAATATTGGAATAAGCCAAAACGGTAAGAATTCATACAAATTATTTCCCGCACAGCCCACAGCAACAAAGCAAAGATATCCTTTGTACAGCATATTTGCGTATGGATTTTTTTTTGATATTTTCCCGACTTTTTGTAGAAAAAACAGGAACGCTGAAGCTCCTATGATTCCTCCATAGGCTAATGTTCCACTGATATGATCCATCGCGCGAAATGTTCCATATCCTGTTCCTCCAATTGGAAGTTTTTTAAACAGCTCAATTCCATACAGCAACATTCTAAAGCGTTCCAATACCGATCCATCGTTTCCATTTAATATATTTACGATTCGATCTGCAAATACTAAATAAAGTATTCCTCCTAATAATGCGATTCCACCGACATAAAGAACATTGTACATTATCCTTTTCTGTCTTTTAAAGTGTTTTTGATTTATGGAAATTAAAAATATGATAGGAATCACACAAAACAACGAAAATGAACCTGTCAACAAACACTGACTTATATATAGCGTTGCTATCCAAAATTTATTTGCTCGTGTTTGCTTTATAGAAAACAGGTTAAATTCAGAAAGCAAGAACGAAGCAACTATCGGGCCATACAATCCCAAGAAATACCCATACTCCGATGGTTCTGGGAACACAGAACTTGTTCTATGCGAACTTTTAAATCGAAGATATGTAAATCCGGTTGACACATTATTGTTAAAAATTTTTATATATGGAATCAAATCATAGGTCGTCAACCATTGATAGACTCCCCATATACATATAAACACAAAAGGTATCGTTACAAAATATTTTTTTACTATTTCAAGTTGCGTCTCTGTGCCTGTTTTTTCCCTTAGGAACTCATACACAGCTATTGCAATGAGACCACATATAAGTATATATATGCAGTGGACCATGCCTCTTGGCAAAAAATCCTCAAAATTAACAGAATAATATTCCCCATATATATAAAATTCTGTTTGAGGTTCAAACAATACGACATAAGTAAAATCTAAAATTGATAGCATCAAGTAGATCCACAAAAACTTTCCTGTTTCAGATCTATAAAATTTTAGATTATTGGCATTCAATTTCTTAATAAAGACTATCGTAACCAAAATAATGCCAACGAACCATGAAAATTGAAATCCAAATCCAGACCTACCATTTATACTTATGCTTTCACTGTTTATAATAGCAAATGATTCAAAAAAGCATGTCATTAGCACTATCTTTACTACTAACGCATTTCTCCACAATACTTTTTTTTTACTACCACTTTTCCAATTAGTTTTTTCAAACACTAATTCCTACCTCTTTTAAATCATCACATTAAAACACACAAAAATAGCTGGATATCTCATTTCTCATTTTATGATCTATCAGCCCAGATGAGATTTTGTTTGTAACCAGTTATTTTCTCAACACTTTCTCAAACATAAACCTCCGCAGCCAATTCGGAGCCAACGCTGACCCGCTACGAATCACACAGCTTTTTATGTACTGCCCTTTCCCTATAAAGCCTTGCTGTTTCATAAACTTGAACAGCTTTGCCTGCGCCTTGATATACTTCCAACCGGCACGCCGCAGGTACATATCCGAGCCGGCCCTCATATGGAGCAGCGGCTCTTGAATGTTGTAGCCTTGATACCCCGCCATCAGCATCCGGAGCCAAAGGTAATAGTCCTCCAACAAGTAGAAGTCCTGATAAGAACCAACAGCTTCGACTGCGGATTTCTTATACATCACGCAAGGATGATTAAACGGATTGCGCTTCTTTGCAAACTCCACAATTTCCGCATTCGTCTCCGGTGGCACACGCTTCGCATCGACGGTATTCGGATCAGTAGTAAACTCTTCCACGATGCCGGAGCAAATACTCACTTCTGGATGCTCGTTAAACACAGCAAGCTGTTTCTCACAGCGATCCGGATACGCAATATCATCACTGTCCATTCTGGCAACCAGTTCATTCTTGCAATGTTTGATGCCCTCATTCAGTGCATTGCCAAGTCCACCGTTCTTAGCAAGGCGAACGACATTTAAAGTTATCCCCATCTCTCGCTGCTTTTTGGTAATCACCTTGTCCAGCGCATCATTCAGTGGTCCGTCACATACCAGTATGAAATCATCAGTTGGGAACGTCTGTGATTGAACACTGTCAATTGCTTGCTCGAGGTATTCTGGCTTTTCCTTATAATAAACGGACATCAAGACACTGTAATTCTGCATCATTCTTCTGTCTCCTGTCCCATCGCCGTAGTTGCACCTTCTGCCACACCTTCCGTGCTCTCCGGCATGAACAAAATCTTCACCGTTGCCAGCATGATTTTCAGATCCTCAATCAGGCTGGGATGCGCAATGTACATCAGGTCCATCTGCAGCTTATCGTAGGGGGTGGTATTGTATTTGCCGTACACCTGCGCATAACCGGTCAAGCCAGCCTTTGCCTGAAGCCGCAGCGCAAATTCCGGCATCTCCTCGCAATACTGGGCGGCGATTTCCGGGCGCTCCGGACGAGGGCCTACAATAGACAAATCACCCTTCAAGATATTGAGAAGCTGGGGCAGCTCGTCCAGACGGCAGGCACGAATGACGTGGCCCACCTTCGTGATGCGGTCATCTTTATCACCGGTGGAAAGGCGTGCTACACCATCCTTTTCAGCATCCACTCGCATAGAACGGAACTTCAGGATCTCGAACGGTTTGCCGTCTTTGGTAAGGCGAACCTGCTTGTAAAAAGCCGGGCCACCATCGGACTTGACGGCAATAGCCGTAATCAGAAACAACGGACTCAGGATAACCAATGCTGCCAGTGAGATCACAATGTCCATTACCCGTTTCACAAACAGAAATTCCGGGCTTGCCATATAGCGACCCACCCGCAGAACCGGCAGATGGAACATGTGCATCGGCTGTGAACCGCTCATGA
>OLQD01001129.1_pt1 | contig 23186 bp, 19 predicted proteins | sample 1672841 | NCBI WGS metagenome assembly OLQD01 (sample SAMEA3136729, study PRJEB25190) | human gut metagenome | biome: human gut; feature: human-associated habitat; material: faeces | place: Austria | collected 2013 | reverse complement strand
CTATCTCCTGACGCAGCTCTCTGGTAAGAAGGTGGCTGGTATCAATAATATAATCTGCACGCTTCCGGAGAAATTTTGTTTTTTCACGTTCCAGGCGGATTCCCTCATCCACTCTTCCTGTCCTAGCAAGCGGGTGACTTCTTCTGGATTCTTTATATCTCTTCACAAGAACAGAGTCTTCCGCATCCATGAACAGGATCTCATAATCGTATCCTGTCTGTTTCATGCGGTCCAGCACCACTTCCAGTTCATCAAGAGCACTCCCGCTCCTGGCATCGATTCCAAGCGCAACATTCCTTACGTTCTCACTCTGCATTTCCGGAAGAAGGGAAGCGAATTTCTCCAGAAGCTGAATCGGAAGATTATCCACGCAGAAATAATTCATATCCTCCAGCATCTTAAGTGCGGCGGTTTTTCCCGCTCCTGAAACTCCTGTAACGATCACAAAACGCATAATCTCTCTTCCTTTCCATTTCTTCTTCCGTTATTCATACAGCAGTCATCTGCTTTTCTTTCTGCGTTAAAACTCACCCAGGAACTTCACTTCCGGTTCCAGGGTAACTCCATATTTCTTATATACAATGTCCCTCACATTATCCATCAGTGTACGGACATCTCTCGCAGTGGCGTCACCTGCATTGATCACAAAACCACAATGTTTTTCGGAAACCTGGGCACCACCTACCTGATATCCCGCAAGGCCGCTGTCCATGATCAGCTTGCCTGCAAAATATCCTTCCGGTCTCTTAAAGGTACTTCCTGCACTTGGATACTCCAGCGGCTGTTTGGTAGTACGACGGATAGTCAGATCCTTCATGGTCTCCCGGATTACTTCCGGATCTCCCTCTTTCAGACGGATCTTTGCTTCCAGAACAATATAGCCTGCTGTTTTGATGATACTGGTCCGATATCCCAATTCAAGTTCTTCTGTGGGAAGTGTAAAAATATCACCCTCGGCATTCATGACAGTTACCTCTGTAAGAACATCTTTCATTTCACCACCATAAGCCCCTGCATTCATCACAACCGCGCCGCCTATCGTTCCCGGAATCCCTCCCGCAAACTCGAAGCCTGTAAGTGAAGCATTTTTGGCGGCAGCTGCCACAGCCGAAAGCAATGCACCTGCCTGTGCCGTGATCTCATTTCCCTCAACTGTAACCGACGACATATTTCTGTAGATCTGGATCACAGCTCCACGATACCCACCGTCTCCTACAAGAAGATTGCTTCCATTTCCAAGGATAAAATACGGAATCTCTTTCTCTTTACAGATTTTTATAACACGGCCCACATCTTCGCCTTTATCCGGCATCAGAAAATAATCCGCCGGACCTCCGATCTTAAAAGTTGTATGACGGCTCATTGCTTCGCCTGTAAAAACACGTTCTTCTCCAAGAAGATCGCAGAACTTTTTTATGATTTCTGAATTCACTTTTTATTTCCTCAGTCTTTCTGTTTTATTTCTGTAAAGCAGACATTACTGTTCCGCCTTGACTCATGCTCATGAACTGGATCTGTCCGTGATCTGCGCTCAATTTCTCATTTGCTGTCAGCTGTGTGAAACGTTTCCGGCTGACAGTATATCCCGCACAACTTCTCCCGCCAGCAGATATCCCGCAGTCCCTGTCACAAAGGAAATATTTCCTTCGGCAGGCTTCTTCACCATAGTTCTTCTCCGTCTGAAAAGCTTTTCTTTTGCCGGTTGTTCTCTGGAATACAGTACTTTGAGTTTACGTATTCCCTGTTTACGCAGTTCTTTTTTTATGATCTTGGCCGCCGGGCATACTGTGGTCCTGCTGATATCCGCAACCTCAAGTCTAGACGGGTCTATCTTGTCCCCAATGTCCAGGCAGGAGATCACAGGCACACGTCCCTCCCTTGCTCTGCTGATCAGAAGCAGTTTTGACGACAGTGTTCCCATTGTATCCACAATATAATCAAAGGAACGCAATTCAAACATTCCCGCAGTCTCCTCATTATAAAAGGTTTCGTAGGTATGCACCAAAATATTCTCATCAATATCCCGGATTCTCTTCTTGGCCGCCTCTACCTTGCTCATTCCCAGAGTAGAATGAAGTGCCAGCACCTGGCTTCCGATATTCGTCAATGTGATCTTTTCATGATCGATCAGTGTCAGACTCCCCACACCGCAGCGCGCAAGTGACTCTGCCACCTGTGATCCGGCTCCGCCAAGACCGAATACTGCAATTTTCGCCCTGCTGAGTTTTTTTACACCTGTATTTCCAACGAGCAATTCCATACGTGAAAAAGCATCCTGCATATCCGTCCTCCTGACACTGTTTTTTCTTTTGATTGAGAAAGACAGCGCCTGTCCGCCGCTGTCTATATTCTTTTTTATTATACTATCTCTGTCCGTAAATGTACAGATATTCTTGTTTTTTAAGATTTTCGCATAAAAAATTTATATTTTCTCATACTATTCCCATACAATCCCACAAGGAGGTTCTGTCCATGCTTCAACAGCTGATTCTGTGCTTTATCGGTTTCTGTGCCGGGATCATCGTTGCAGGAGGTGTCTCCGGACTGCTGATCGGCCTTTCCATTGTTCCCCGCTATGCAGGTATCACGCATACAGCTGACCAGATTTTTCTTTATGAAGATCTGACACTTCTGGGAACAGTTGCCGGAACCGTGGTCACCCTGTTTCCGATCAGAATTCCGCTGGGACCTTTTTTCCTGGCTGTCTGCGGAGTATTTTTCGGAATTTTCCTGGGCGGCTGGATCCTTGCACTGGCAGAAATCGCAAAAGTCTTTCCCGTCTTTGCCAGACGGCTGAAGCTCTCTCAGGGGCTTTCTCCGGTAATAATTTCCATTGCTGCCGGAAAAGCCCTGGGCTCCCTGTTTTATTATGCCATGAGCTGGATGTAATTCTTACTGTCACTCTACCATCTCACGAAAGGATTTTCCATATGCAAAATATCAACAAAAAAAAATATGAACAATATGTCAAGCAGCTTACTCCCACCCACAGTCTGCCGCTGAATATGGCAAAAGCTTTTCTCACAGGCGGACTGATCTGTCTTCTTGGACAGGTTATCTTAAACACAGCACAGGCTCTCGGTGCAGATGCTTCCGATTCCAGAACCTGGTGTTCTGTCATTCTCATTCTCTTAAGCGTCCTTCTCACAGGCTTTGGTATTTATCCCAAAATCGGCAAATTCGGCGGTGCAGGAAGTCTTGTTCCCATTACCGGATTCGCCAACTCAGTGGCTGCATCCGCCATTGAGTTCCGGGCAGAAGGACAGGTTTTCGGCATAGGGTGCAAGATCTTTACTATTGCAGGTCCTGTGATCCTCTACGGCATCTTAAGCGCCTGGGGACTGGGTGTGATCTATTATATCCTGAAGATCCTGGAGGTGATATCATGAGCAAAAATCTCAGACTTGGCGCAGCCAGCATTGCATTTTCACAGCCTTTGTATATCGAAAGCGCCGCATCCATCGTCAGTCAGAAAGAGGCGGACGGTCCTCTTGGAGATCTTTTTGACCTGGTCTGTGAAGATCCCATGTTTGGCTGTGACACCTGGGAATCTGCGGAAAGCACACTGCAGAAAGAAACTGCCACTCAGGCCATAAGCAAAGCCGGACTGAGCTCCGAAGATATCCATCTGATGTTCGCCGGAGATCTTCTCGCTCAGACATCAGCCACCTGTTTCGGCTCCGCTGGACTTGGAATTCCCTTTTACGGTCTTTACGGCGCCTGCTCCACCATAGGGGAAGCACTTTCTCTCGGTTCCCTTGCTCTGACCGCCGGATTCGGCACACGGGTCTTATGTGCCACCTCCAGCCATTTCGCAAGTGCGGAAAAAGAATTTCGTTTTCCCCTGGGATACGGAAACCAGCGGCCGTTTTCTGCCACCTGGACAGTAACCGGAAGCGGTGCCTGTATCCTAAGTACATCTCCTCCCGGAGAAAAAGCTCCTCTGCGCTCCGGCAAAGGCTGTGCTGCTATCACCGGCCTTACTGCCGGCCGTGTGATGGATTACGGTCTCAGGGATTCCATGAACATGGGAGGCTGTATGGCTCCTGCAGCCTGCGATACCATTGCACGAAGCTTTTCGGATTTCGGGCGGACGCCTTCGGATTATGATGCCGTCTTTACCGGGGATCTGGGGATCATCGGGCAGAAAATTCTCCTGGATCTTCTGGAGGAACAAAATATCCGGCTTTCTCCCATTCATAAAGACTGCGGTATCCTGATCTATGACAATCCTTCTCAGGACACCCACTCAGGAGGAAGCGGCTGCGGCTGTTCTGCTGTAGTCCTTGCCTCCTATATCCTTCCGAAGATTGTATTCGGAGAATGGAAGCGGATCCTTTTTGTACCAACAGGAGCGCTTCTTTCCAAAGTAAGCTTTAATGAAGGTGACAGTATTCCGGGTATTGCCCACGGAGTTGTCATCGAGCATATGGAGGTATGAGCATGGATTACTTTAACGCATTCTGGTTCGGCGGCCTTGTCTGTGCCCTGATCCAGATCCTTCTAGACAAGACAAAGCTGATGCCTGGCCGTGTGATGGTACTTCTGGTATGCAGCGGCGCCCTGTTAAGTGCCGTTGGCGTCTACCGGCCGCTGGTGGATTTTGCAGGTGCCGGGGCCTCCGTCCCGCTGATCGGTTTCGGACATGTATTATGGGAGGGTATGAAAAAAGCCATTGAAGAAGACGGCATCCTTGGGCTTTTTACAGGAGGCTTCACTGCCTGTGCTGCCGGAGTTTCCTCCGCCCTGATCTTCTCTTATCTGGCCAGTCTCTTCTTCCGTCCAAAAATGAAAAAATAATATTCCGGGAAAGGAGTTTTTTCTCATGAGTGATACTCTTTATCTGCAGCTGGATCAGAACATTGAAGTCACCAACCCACATGTATATCTTCAGGATATCGCTGCACTTTCCATGAGTGACCCCAAAATCCTCAATCGTCTGCGGGTCATGCCTGTGATCGTTCTGGATGTGAAAAAGCCCGGACGCTATGTGATGTCTGTCTCGGATCTTCTGAAAAAGATCCAGAAGCTGGAACCCTCCATTGATATTTCTCCCATCGGGGAAACGGATTTTATCATCACCTACCGCATCAGCTCTGCCACAGGGAAAATTTTCCGGTATGTGAAAATCCTTTTTGTATGCCTGGTTTCCTTTTTCGGCGCCGCTTTTTCCATTATGACCTTTAATAATGACGTAGATATGGGTAGCCTTTTTAGCCAGTTTTACACTCTTGTTACGGGAAAAAGTTCCTCCGGCTTTACCATCCTGGAGATTTCCTACTCCATCGGGATCGGCCTCGGCGTACTGATCTTCTTTAATCATTTCGGGCATCTGAAGCTAAGCGATGATCCCACACCTATGCAGGTGCAGATGCGGACCTATGAGGATGATGTAAACCGGACACTGATCGAACAGGCTGCACGAACAGAAAATCCAGAAACTGAATTATAACCAGAGCACACTCTCATACCCGTACAATTCCGCCGCCTGTCGCACAAAAAAAGCTCCCTGCAGATTTCTCTGCAAAGAGCTTTTTTTATATAATATGGGTTTACTTTTTTTCTGAAATAATATTTACAGAAGTCCTCCGATGGATAAGAACAGAGGAGCAAATACCAGTGATACAATAGTCATAAGCTTGATCAGGATGTTAATGGAAGGCCCTGATGTATCTTTGAACGGATCGCCGACTGTATCGCCGACAACGGCTGCTTTGTGCGCCTCGCTGCCTTTTCCGCCGTGATGACCTGTCTCGATGTATTTTTTTGCATTATCCCATGCACCACCTGCGTTGGACATGAAGATCGCCATCAGTACACCTGTTACAAGCGCACCGGAAAGAAGTCCTCCAAGAGCCTCAACGCCAAGAACAACACCTACGATAACCGGAACAACGACCGCCATGATTCCAGGAAGCATCATCTCGTGAAGAGCTGCTGTTGTGGAGATCGCAACGCATGATTTGTAATCCGGTTTCTCAGTCCCCTTCATGATACCCGGTTTCTCACGGAACTGGCGTCTTACTTCCTCAATCATCTTGTAAGCAGCCTTGGAAACGGATTCCATTGTGAAGGCCGAGAAGAGGAATGTAAGCATACCACCGATAAAGATACCGATCGTAACACGAGGAGCAAGGATATTGATCGCATCCAGATTTACTGCATTCGCATAAGATACAAACAGAGCAAGCGCTGTAAGAGCTGCGGAACCAATCGCGAAGCCTTTACCCATAGCTGCTGTTGTGTTACCTACAGAATCAAGCTTATCTGTGATCTCACGAACTGACTCATCCAGACCTGACATCTCTGCAATACCACCGGCATTGTCAGCGATGGGTCCATACGCGTCAACGGCAACTGTGATTCCTGTTGTGGAAAGCATACCAACTGCTGCAAGAGCGATTCCGTATAATCCATCCACACCGTATGCTACAAAAATACCAACACAGATCAGCAGGATCGGGAATGCTGTAGATTTCATACCTACTGCGATACCACTGATGATAGTTGTAGCTGCACCTGTCTCAGACTGCTCGCCGATTCCCTGAACCGGTTTATAATCTGCAGATGTGTAATACTCTGTAATGTTTCCGATGATGACACCGACAACAAGACCTGCGATCACAGCAATGGCTGCCTTCATGTCTCCGAAGAGAGTCTTGCTGAGGATCAGGGACACGATGATAACAAGTGCTGCAGATACATAGCTTCCTCTTGTGAGGGCTTTCTGCGGATTGGAATTATCATCACCTTTTACAAAGAATGTTGCAATGATGGATGCGATCAGTCCACAGCCTGCAATAGCCAGCGGATAGAGAACACCGGAAACTGCTCCGGCTACCGCACCAAGTGTAAGGGCAGATACCAGAGATCCTACATAGGACTCAAAAAGGTCTGCACCCATACCGGCAACATCACCTACGTTATCACCTACGTTATCCGCGATAACAGCCGGGTTACGAGGGTCATCCTCCGGGATTCCTGCCTCAACCTTACCTACAAGGTCAGCTCCTACGTCAGCTGCCTTTGTATAGATTCCACCACCAACACGTGCAAACAGTGCGATGGAAGAAGCACCAAGGCTGAATCCAGAAAGTACGTCAACGTTCTTTGTGATGATATACACAACGCTGACACCCAGTGCACCAAGACCTGCAACACACATACCCATAACAGCACCGCCGGAGAATGCAATGGAAAGAGCCTTGTTCATTCCTCCCTCTTTTGCTGCATTTGCTGTTCTTACATTAGCCTTTGTTGCAACGGTCATACCGCAGTATCCTGCGATTGTTGAAAACAGAGCACCTACTACGAAGCAGATTGCTGTTACCCAGCTTCCAACTCCGATTCCGATCAGTACAAAAAGTACGGCTACAAAAATAACCAGGATCTTGTACTCTGCTGTTAAGAAGGCGCGGGCACCTTCTGCGATCGCACCTGCGATCTCCTTCATTCTGTCTGTTCCTGCATCCTGCTTGCTGACCTTCGCTGCAAGGTATGCTGCGAACAGAAGTGCCAGTACTGCTGCCACCGGCACCAAATACATGTAGTTTTCCACTCTTTTTACCTCCGTTCATGTATTGTTAATACTTTATCACATTATTTTGCATATTTCAAATAGAATTTTCACTTAGTTTTTTGTTAATATTGTGATATAATAAAAATTTATATAAATGGGATAAAAATTTTTTATATTATTGCTCGCATTTTTTCAGTTTCAGACAGCTTATATAATAGGAAGTTTTTTATATCTCTATTTGGACAAAATTTCCATTTTTCTTTCCAGAAGATTTTTTTCCAATAATTGTTTTTCTGCATTTTCGAATCCAATTCGTTCTATAGTCTCGGCAAAACGTTCTCCCTTTAATCCCTGGTCCTTAAAAAGCAGGATTGCCTTCTCAATAACATCCAGTGCCTCTTCCTCTGACGTAAAGATCCGGTTCAGGGCCTTTCCATGAGAAATTTTCTTTCCCCAGCGTCCACCGATATAGATCTTGAATCCGTAGGTACCGTCCGGGATGGAATGGAATGGACATTTTCCCACACACCTTCCGCAGTGTCTGCAAAGCTCCTCATCAATGTGCAGTTTCCCGTCAACGACTTTCGCCACTTTGTTTGGACATGCAGCTTCAATGGCACATTTTTTGCAGCCCTTGCATGCCTCGCTGTCAAAGTGCGGGATCCTCTGTCCGATGATCCCCACATCATTCAGATTTGGTTTCACACAGTTATTCGGGCATCCGCCTACTGCGATCTTAAATTTATGCGGCAGTGCAACCTGACGGTAGCCTTTATAGAATCTCCGGAAAATCTCTTCTGAAATTGCATAGGAATCCAGAAGTCCATACTGACAGGTGGTTCCCTTGCAGGATACTACCGGTCGGACCTTTGCTCCTGTTCCTCCTGTCTCCAGACCTTCCTTCGCAATAAATTCCTGAAACTCTTCGATCTTTTCGTAGGGGATTCCCTGGATCTCCACGGAAAGCCTGGTCGTGTAGGTAAGATTTCCGTTGCCGAATTTCTCTGCTGCTTCCGCCATACATCTGTGCTGTGCCGCTGTCACCTTTCCGTTTACAGTGATCACCCGTGCAGAAAATTCATCGGTTCCCCGGTTATTTAAAAAACCCTGCCCCTTCAGTCTTTTCTCTTCCTCTTTGCTTACAGTTAATGCTGACATATTTCCTCCTCCTGGTCTCACCGGCATTCCGATACTTTCCCACGGTATCGTTGCCCTGTATTTTGCAATGTTGAAATCGTTTTCACGTACTTCCTACTATACCACTTGAAGATGTATTTGAGAAATGATATTATTTTATAAAAATGATAGGTTTTACCTATATACCAATTTACAATAAAAGGAGATTCCATATGACCATCCGCCATCTCACTGTTTTTGCGGCCGTTGCGGAACAGGGCTCCATGAGTGCTGCTGCCAAACATCTTTATCTTTCCCAGCCAACAGTCAGTCAGGCCGTCCGTGAGCTGGAAGCTCATTATAACGGCCTTCTCTTTGAACGTCTTGGAAAAAAGCTTTATCTCACAGAACGGGGAAAGCTTCTTCTTCCCCATGCCCGTGAAATGATCCGCCAGTTTCAGCAGCTGGAAGAGCTGATGCAGAACCAGGGACAGTCTTCCACCCTGAAGCTTGGCTCCACCCTCACTGTGGGAACCTGCCTGACCCCATCCATTATCCTGGATCTGCAGAAAAAAATCCCGGACCTTGACGTTTACTCCTTTGTCACCAACACGCAAAATATCGAACAGAAGCTTCTGCGTTCTGAGCTGGACGCTGCTGTGGTAGAAGGTGAGATCCATTCCCCGGACCTTGTCGTTCTTCCCATCATCGACGACTGTCTGGTCCTTGCCGCCGGAAAAAAGCATCCGTTTTACCGCAGAGGACGCATCCATGTCCAGGAGCTGAACAACCAGAAATTTGCAGTCCGGGAATATGGAAGCGGTACCAGACAGCTTTTTGAGGATTACACCCTTCGCCATGATCTGAAGATCCGAACTGCCTGGGAAGCCAACAGTCCGCGGGCACTGCTGAACGCAGTGCTGTATAACCAGATGCTCTCTGTTATGTCCATCCGTCTTATGCATCATGAGATCCGTCACCGTTCAGTCCGGGTCTTCTGCAACGAAGCAGGGGAATGGAACCGGAAATTCAAGCTGGTCTATCACAAGAATAAGTTTCTTACCCCTGCTATCTTTGAGCTGGAAAAGATCCTTCACACCTATCAGCAGCTGGAACTACCCTCTGTCATGGGTGTTCTGGAACAGGAATAAGCAGGGGACTTACCTGATCCAGTAAAAAAAACGGCCGCACATATCGCTCTTACGATATGTACAGCCGTTTTTCGTTTTTTCTCACCCGACAGGGTCGGATCTTTTTTTGAACCGGATATTTAGTTTGATTCGTTGAACACGTTTTTATCCAGTGCACCGTTCTGGTGTGCAACGATGGTTGTGCAGACTGCATCACCGGTAATGTTAACCGCTGTTCTGGTCATATCCAGGATACGGTCAATACCCATGATCAGACCAATTGCCTCAACCGGAAGTCCTACAGAGTTAAATACCATGGTCAGGGTAACAAGACCAACACTTGGTACACCGGCAGTTCCTACGGAAGCAAGGGTTGCAGTTCCGATAACTGTCACATAATCCATCGGACTTAAGTGGATACCAAAAGCCTGTGCCGCAAATACTACGGCAACCCCCTGCATGATAGAGGTACCGTCCATGTTGATGGTAGCTCCAAGAGGAATGGTGAATGAAGAAATCTTCTTGGAAACACCCACTTTTTTGGACAGGGTATCAATGGACATCGGGATCGTGGCATTGGATGTAGCTGTTGAGAATGCAAATGCCATAACCGGGAAAAATTTCTTGATGAATTTTATCGGATTCAGTCCTGTGAAGATCTTCAGCAGGATCTGGTATACGCCGAAGCACTGGATCGCCAGTGCAAGGAGAACACCGATCATATATTTTGCCAGCGGGATAAATGCGCTGAAACCGATGTTTGCAAAGGTTCTGCTGATAAGGCAGAATACACCGATCGGTGCAAGTGCCATGATCATCATGGTCATCTCCATCATGATGTCATTGAACTGGCTGAAAAAGTTCGCTACTGTCTCTGCGCGCTCTCCCATTTTCGCAAGGATCACACCCACGATCAGGGCAAATACGATAACCTGAAGCATGGTTCCGCTTGCCAGGGAATTGATCGGATTGTCCGGAATGATATTCAGGATGGTATCCGTAAGAGAGGTCGCCTCCATAGTCTCCACAGAGGAAGCGGAGGACTGAATAGAGCTCATATCAAGTCCCACACCCGGATTGATCAGATTACCTACAGTCAGAGCAACAGAAACAGCCAGAGCTGTAGTCGCCAGATAAAATACCAGTGTTCTCACACCTACGGTTCCAAGCTTCTTGGTATCACCGATGGACATACTTCCGCAGACAAGGGAACAGAATACCAACGGTACAACCAGCATTTTCATCAGACGGATAAATCCCTGTCCGATCACATAAAGGATTCCCTCCACGATCACATCTTTCTTGAAGCTGCTGTCAGGAACCAGGTAACAGAGAATGATTCCCAGTATCGCACCTGCGATCAGCGCCACAAAGATCTTCGTGGTAAGGCCCATTTTCTTTTTCTGCTGTGTTTTCTCTTTTATATTTTTCTCTTTCATTCTAGTCCTCCGCTCTTTCATCCATATATTCTTTCAGCGATGCTTTCCAGTCCGGCATGTCATACACTTCAATAATACGGAGGATAAAATTATCAAGGACGGCATATGGCGGTCTGACAGAAGAAAGATCTGACTGCTCTGTCGGCACGGATCTCAGTTCGATCTCCTTTCCTGCAAGGCGAAGGATCTCGGTTGCAAACTCATAACGGTTGCATACACCGCTGCAGGTTACGTGATAAGTTCCATATTCGTTGGTATCGATAAGATACAGGATCATTCTTGCCAGATCCTTGGCGCTAGTCGGTGATCCGAACTGATCCGAAGCAACGGAAAGCGCCTGGCCTTTTTCTGCTGTCTCCAGCACACGGTTTACAAAATTGTTTCCGCCTTTTCCGTATACCCAGTTGCTTCGGATAATGAAATGTTTGTGTGTAAACTCTTTTACATAGTTCTCTCCGGCTCTCTTGGAACGGCCGTAAACAGTCAGCGGATTGGTATCGTCAAACTCTGTATACGGTTTTTTGCTCTTTCCGTCGAAAACATCATCTGTGGAAAGCTGGACGATCTTTGCCCCGCATTTTCTTGCCACGATGCTTAAGTTTCTTGCTCCCAGTGCGTTGACACGGTATGCATGTTCCGGATTCTTCTCACACTCATCGGTATCTGTGATACCGGTGCAGTTGATGATCACATCCGGACGGTTAATGGAACCGAAGTTGATCACTTCATCTGTGTCTGTGATATTCAGCTCATCAAGATCTGTGTTCAGAGTCTCGATCTGCATTGGATCCAGAACATCATTCAGTGCCCGTCCGATCTGTCCGTTGGCACCTGCGATCCATACTTTTAACATCTTTCTACCTCCCTGGTGTAATATGTGTGATATATAAAATAAAGAGACATTGATTTAGATCAAAACCAATGCCCCTTTAACCTATATACTGTAATATATTTTATCAATATCACAAAAAACTGTCAAGAAAAAAGCCCCTGTTTCCATAAGGTTCCTGCTGCTGATGTTACTGCCCACCAGCAGTATTTCCTCAAGATGTTTTTGTGAACAGAATTTACAGAAATCCTGAGGATCGGGAGTTCCATAACTCCCGATTTTGTATTGTAAATTCTGTCCCATGAATTATAATCTAAACAGGAGATCATCTAAAAACACATACAAAGGAGAAACTTATGAAAAAGCTAAAAAAATTAACATCTCTGCTATTTCTGTTCTGCTGTCTTTGCTTCTGTCTGATCCTGTTTCCACAGACAGCCCGGGCAGGCTCTCTTACGCCAACCGCACAGGACAATCTCAATGTCAGGTTACGCCGTACCTCTGATCTTATTCCTGTTTCCGGCGGATACATGAGGGTCTTCCACCAGAAAAATTCTGTCGGCGTTGAATATTACGATAATGATCTGAAGATCAGAAGCAAGCGCAAGATCAACATGGAGCTTCCACTGTGGGGTGGCTTTTATGCCGGATCTGACGGATATTATCTGGTAGAAGGCCAGACAAACAACAAAGAAAACGATTCCGCTGAGGTCATCCGCGTTATCCGCTACGATACAAGCTGGAACCGGAACGGTGCAGCAGCAATTACCAGTAACCCGGAGCTTTTTGGCGGTGAGGTCCGCACGCCCTTTGACTATGGCTGTGTGGAAATGACAGAAAGCAACGGCAAACTCTATGTTGTTACCGGTCACGAAGGATATGTGGATCCCTCTGTCGGTCAGGGACATCAGGGCTTCCTTATGGTCGAGATCGACCAGGCAACCATGAAAGGAAAGATCGTTTCCTGCGATCTGTGGCATTCCTTTGCACAGTATATCAAATCACAAGGTTCTTATCTCTACGTACTGGAGCAGAGTGAGGGTTCACGATGTACAATTCTTTCCAGATACGACAGCACTACACTTGCCTGCACCACCATAGAGCTTTTGCCATACGGAGGCTCACATACTTCTGTGTGGGCACTGGCCTGCTACGCAAGCGTTGATGGCATGGCTGTTTCCTCTGACAGTGTATTATGCGTTGGCACTTCCATCGATCAGTCCAAATATGATAAGGTATCTGAAAACACGCCTCATAACCTTTATCTGTCCGTCACACCAATGTCTGACTTTTCCGAAAAAGCAACCACTACCAGGAAGCTTACCAACTTTACAGGCGGAGGAAAAAGCTTTGCGGGCGTAAAGATCACCAAAATAAATGACAACCGTTTTATGATTTCCTGGGAAGAATACGTCTCCGACGATAACAAGAAAAACTCTTCCGCTAACGATCCGCTCTCTTCCAGCACCCTTCATTATCTTTTTGTGGACGGAAAGGGAAAGAGTCTCAGCAAAGAGTTTACAACAGCTGCTCCGATTTCTGACTGTCAGCCTGTGGTAAAGGATTCCAAGGTCGTTTATTATGCTTCAAACTCCAACACCTTGAACTTTTATTCCATTAATTCCGACAACGGAAAAGCTGACAAAAAAACTTACCATATCGCAGGTGACAACGCAACCTGGAATTTCAAAAACGGTATCCTTACGATTTCCGGCTACGGACCACTTTCTATTTCCACAGAGGAAAACCACCGATACCCGGTCTCTTCAACAAAAGGCTGGTTTTCCTTCTCCAACGATTCCTCCTGGAAAGCTATCAAAAACCAGATCAGAAAGGTAATAATAAAGCCCGGGATCACAAGTATTTCCGAAAGGGCCTTTGTTTCTCTTCCTGAGCTGAAAGAAGTGGACATCCAGAAAGGGGTCACAAAGATCGGAAAAGAAGCTTTCGCCTACTGTGACAAGCTATCCAGGATCAACATACCTGATACTGTTAAAAGCATTGGAACGGATGCTGTGTGGGGCGGCTACGGGTATGTCAACTCTCATGCATATTTTTGCAAGATCCATGCTCCGTACGGCTCTTACGCAGTTACATATGCCAAGAAAAACAATATCAGCTATGCATGCAATATTTCCGATGCAGCTGTAACAGGGATCAAAAAAACATATACCTATACAGGCTCTGACATAAAGCCCGTTCCAACCGTAACTCTTGGAAAAGCAAAGCTTTCTGGCATCAATGATTATCATGTGACATACCAGAACAATAAAAAAGCAGGAACTGCTACCCTGAAGATCATCGGTGATAACCATTTCTACGGAACCATCACCTTAAATTTCCAGATCACTCCTGCAGCCACACCAAAGCCACAGACTGCAAAAACATTCCGGGATGCTTATAATGTCTACACAGTCAATACCACCGGGACTTCCGTAGCACTAAAGGGACCACGTTCACGCAATACTGTCACTGCAAAGATTCCGGCCACTGTCAAAGCTAACGGAAAAACCTACAAAGTCACAGCCATTGCAGCCAATGCCTTCAAAAACTGTAAAAACCTGAAACAGGTAACGATTTCAGGAAATATCACAAGCATAGGTGCCGGAGCCTTCCAGGGATGCATAAGTCTTCGTACTGTAAAAATCGGTTCCCGAGTTTCTGCGATCGGCACGAAAGCTTTCTGTGACTGTAAGGCCCTTACCTCTGTCACCATACAGACAGGACGTCTTACTTCCAAAAGCTCAGGTAAATATATCTTCACAAGAGCAGGTCAGAATAATTACAAAAAACTGACTGTAAAGGTTCCGGCAAGCAGACTTTCCTCTTACAAAAAGCTGTTTCAGAGCCAGGGTCTGTCCACACAGGCCAGGGTTATCAAATAGTCAGGATCGTACCTTGCATTTCCACGCCCCTTATGCTATACTCAGTTTCGCTGCAAAAGCCCGCAAAAACCAAGGTCGTACAGGGCTTACAAGGCGGTCACCGCCTATAAATGTGCCGAGTGTTCGTGACCTTCCACTCGTAAAACAAAACTAAAGGAGAATAAAAAACATGAAAAACAAAGGTACTCATTTTCTGGTACAGGGAGCTGCCATTGCAGCTGTATATGTTGTCCTGACACTGGTATTCGCGCCACTTAGCTTCGGTGAAGTTCAGATCCGGTTTTCCGAGGCGCTGACCGTGCTTCCGTTCTTCACACCGGCTGCCATCCCGGGACTGTTCGTGGGATGTATCATTGCCAATCTTCTTGGCGGTGCGATTCCAGTTGACATCATTTTCGGAAGCATTGCCACACTTATCGGTGCATTCTTTACCTACAAGCTTCGCAATACAGGCAAATGGACAGCCCCGATCCCGCCGATCGTTTCCAACATTGTGATCGTTCCTCTTGTGCTTCGTTACGGATATGGCATTAACCTTCCTATCCCGTTTATGATGCTCACAGTAGGAGCCGGCGAATTTATCTCAGCCGGTGTGATCGGTATGATCCTTCTTGGAGCACTTTCCAAATACAAAAATGTACTTTTTCATAAAAAAGCAGCAGTCTGACTAAATCTGCTGCCCACAAAAAGGAGCCATGAGAAAACAGCAGCATTTCTCATGGCTCTCTTTTATTTTTTCTCTGCGGATTCCTGCAGACTGCGCAGGATCCTCTTTTCCATTCTGGATACCTGTACCTGGGATACGCCAAGCTCATGGGCGATCTCCATCTGGGTCATGTTCTGAAAATACCGCATATAGATCAACCTCCGCTCCTTTGCCTCCAGAGTCCCCAGTATCTCTTCCAGAAAAATCCTGTCCAGTACTTTTTCCTGCCGATTTTCTTTTTCCGGAAGCTTGTCCATCAGAGAAATCTCCGTTCCCTCACCCTGATAGATCGTTTTGTGAAGAGATTCCACCTCTGCACCGGATTCCATGGTCATTACCAGTTCTTCTATGGAAATTCCCATTTCCTCTGCCATTTCTCCCGTCGTAGGTTCCCGCTCCAGCCGGCGTGTCAGTGCTTCTCTCACCTGATAGATCCGGTAGTGATTTTCCTTCAGAGAACGGCTTACCTTCAGTATCCCGTCGTCCCTGAGATAACGTTTGATCTCTCCGATGATCATGGGAACGGCATAGGTGGAAAATTTCACATCATAGGACATGTCAAACTTATCTACAGCTTTCAGAAGTCCGATGCTGCCGATCTGGAACAGATCCTCCATCTCCACCCCTCGTCCCAGAAAACGCTTTGCCACACTGTATATCAGTCCTGTATTTTCCTCAAACAAAAGATCTCTTGCCGCTTTATCCCCCTGGTGTGCACGCCCGATGAGGACAAGAGTACGATCCATAGTTACCTCCTGATGATCTTTTTCATGTGCACTGTAGTTCCACGGCCAACCTCCGATTCCACCTGAAGCTCATCCATAAACGCCTCCATGAATGTAAACCCCATACCGGAGCGGTCTTTATCAGCCTTTGTGGTAAACAGAGGCTCCATGGCTTTTTTGATATCCGGGATCCCGGCTCCGTGATCTGTCACATCTACCTGAAGCTCCTGCCCCCGGAGACGACATTCTACCCGGATCTTATGTATCTCCCCTTCATACCCGTGTATGATGCAGTTGGTCACTGCCTCCGATACTGCGGTCTTCAGATCCGAAATTTCCTCCAGCGTAGGATTCAGCTGTGTGCAGAATGAAGCCACAGCCACTCTTGCCAGTGCTTCATTTACCGGTCTGCTGTCAAAAATGATCGTCATTTCATTTGTGTTTTCCATCATAAACACCCTCCTGTTCACCTGCCGATTTTTTAATTCCACAGATTTCAATATATTTTCCCACTCCGGATAGCCGCAGAAGCTTTGCAATATGACTGTTCACATTGACAACCTGCACACATTTCCCCCTCATGCCAAGTGCCCGGTACCTACCCATCAGCAGACCGATCCCGGAACTGTCCATAAAAACGGTCTCTGAGAAATCAAAAATCATATTTTTTATATAGTTATGTCCAATAATTCGGTCTGAATCTCTCCGAATCTCATCAGAAGCCGGATGATCCAGTTCCGCCGGAAGATGTACAGTCAGCACGGTTCCGGATTTTTCAAAACCTGATGTCATTCTATCATTCCCCCATTTTTGATTTTTTATTCCATTTTTTATGACCAAAGGGTAAAAAAAGAGGAATGCGCCAACGCACATTCCCCTTATCCGAGGTTTCTCCTCTGTATGAGTTATGATCTTTTTTATTCTGTATAACCTCCATCGTAAGAGGAATCCTCATATCCTCCGTCACTGTAGCTGCTGTCTTCTCCGGAATCTCCGTCAGGGCTCTGTGCATCTTCTCCCGCCGAAGCTGCGGCATCCGCTCCAGCTTCAGCTGTTCCATCTGTGCTGCTGTCAGCACTTGCCGTTCCGTCAGAAGCTCCGCTCTCGATCCCGCTTACACCGGTCTTTCCGCTGATAGTACTGTAAATCCCCTTTGCAGAATCTGACAGTGTATCCACATATACCTTCTGTAGTTCCAGCGCCGCTGTATCCAGATCCTCCTGCTGCATGGCAGTATATGCATTAAACAAAGCCTCATAGCTCTGACTGCGTTTCTGCTCTTCCTCTGCCTGCTTGGCAACTGCATCTGCCGTATCACTGGACTGGGCAGCTTCTCCCTGAGCTTTGGTAAGCTCCACGCTCTGGCTGGAAAGAGAATCACTGTACTGTATGATCTGCTGATTGGCCTGCCTGTAAATATCCTGTTTCACAGCTGGCAGTACAAGGAGCCAGAATGCTGCCGCACCTGCCGCAAATCCAAGTACCGTGGTAAAGAAAAGTGATATCTTTGATCTTTCTTTATAAGACGACGGCCTTACAACGATTTCTCCTGAAATATTATCATTCTCATTTTTTTCATTTCCAAACAAGCCCTTACGCCGTTTTTCCATCTTTGTGGTAACACCCGTCTGCTCGTCAACTTCACGCAGGAAACGAAGTGTAGTGGTATTGGTCTTGTCGATCCTGGCTGCTTTTTTCAGTGTTCTTCTCGCCTTATTCCACTCCTGATTCTTCATCTGGATCAGAGCAAGAAGATGATACCCCTTGATCAGCTTGGGATTCTGGGACAGGATCTTTTTCAGGCGGATGGCCGCCATATCCTCATGGCCTTCCCTACACATGGCAAGGGCATTGTTATATTTCTTGATGCTTTCGTTGATTGTTTCCAGTTTGTTCTGGTTTGCCTGAAGCCTGGCAATATATTCTGAAGCCAGATTTCGGTTCTTCTGGATATTCTTGCTGATGACCCACTCACTCAGTGCGGCAACCACCTCACCGGTCTCAAAATATACAAGACCAAGAAGATTTCTTGCACGGATATTCCGTTTGTCATAGGCAAGACTTTGCTTCAGACAGCTGATCGCCCCGGACAGATCCCGGATGCTGGCTTTTTCCAGCCCCTGATTATAATAAAGCTTGGAAAGATAATCCACCTTCTTCTGGATCAGTACATTGGCTCCACAGTGCGGACAATAATCCAGATCTGTATCCGTCAGGAACGCTCCACAGTTTATGCAGTTCATCCACTTCTCCTTATCTTACACGTCTGTTGCTCTTGACCTCACGCAGCATCTCCTGGAGTACATCCATGATATCTGTGATCTCCCGGTCATAAATGACACCTTCTACATCTGCCACATCCAGACATGGTTCAAATTTCTTCAGTTCCTCTTCATAATCTATCATTTCTTATTTCTCCTGATCACATCTTTAATCTCACCGACAAGATACAGAGAACCCACGCAGAAGAGCATTCCGTTATCCCCCTTTACTTCCAGTGCTCTGGTAAAGGCTTTCTCAACGTTCTCCGCCACTTCCACAGAAGAAGCACCCGCTTCTGTAAAAAGCTTTGCAAACCTCTCAGCAGGAACCTGGCGATATCCGCCAACAGAGGTTACTACCACTTGACGGAACGTGATCCTGCTGCAGATCGTATGTATCATATCTGTATAATCTTTGTCATCTACTGCTGAAAAAAGCAAAGTCAGCGGACATTCTTTCTGAAAATGTTCTGCTGTCTCTACAAATTTCTCTACCCCGTCCTCATTGTGAGCACCGTCCACGATCACGCCCGGAAGCACTGTTTCCATTCTTCCCTGCCAACGCGTTCCGGCAATTCCCGCATGGATCTGATCCACAGATACAGGAATCACATTCTGCAGAACCTCAATCGTCTTTAATGCAAGTGCACTGTTCATCACCTGATACTTTGCAATAAACGGAATAGAGAAAACCATATCCTTATAATACTCATTCCGGAATGCAAAATCAATTCCCGCCGAAGTATTTCTGAGCACTTCTGTATCTGATCTCTTCACTTCATAAGCAGGGCTTCCCAGTTCTTCTGCTCTGGCACGGATCACTTCTGCTGCATCCGGGTCGTTTCCGTCATAGATTACCGGTACCCCCGGCACAATGATCCCGGCCTTTTCTCCTGCGATTTTGGCAACTGTATCTCCCAGATACTGCATATGATCCAGACTGATCGATGTGATCACACAGGCAACAGGATTCTCCACAGCAGTAGTCGCATCCATTCTTCCGCCCAGTCCTGTTTCCAGAGTCACATAATCAACACCTGCCTCTGCAAAGATCACCATCCCCATCAGAAAAAGCATCTCAAAATAAGTCGGATGATAGCTGCCTTCTGCAACCAGTTCATCCGCAAGTACCTTTACTTTCTCAAAGGCCTTCAGGAAAGTATCATTATCAATATTCACCTCATTGATCTGGAAGCGTTCATTGATCTCCACCAGATGAGGAGAAGTAAATAATCCGCAGGAATATCCCGCCTCTCTCAGAACAGAGGTCAGAAACGCACATGTACTTCCCTTTCCATTAGTTCCTGCCACATGGATCACCTTAAACTTATCCTGAGGATTACCAAGTCTTCTCAGACATTCCTTTGTGTGATCCAGACTGTTCTTCTTTGTAAATTTTGGAGTTTCATCAATATAAGCAACTGCTTCTTCGTAATTCATAAAAAAATTCCACCACTTATCTATAATGTATTTAGTTACTCTAACATTATATAATAGTGGTGGAAGATGTCCAGTACCAATCGTAATATTTTATCCGACAAAATTATGGATTAATTTTCATTCGTACCGGCACTTTCTGTTAATTTCCATTTATTATTTGAATAAAGTGCATAGCAGGACCGATCATAGCTCTTGCTCAGCGGTTTTCGCGTCGAACTGTTGCTTCGCTGGATCACCGCAAGCCTGTCGAAATCATTCAGCTCCGTACCTGTGATCATCAACGTAGTCGGATTGATATAGACCGTATCATACCATTCTCCGTTCAGCTTGATTTCACTGGACGGCGTAAATTCCGTTCCCTTAATGTAATATGTATGATCTGCCTCAGAGATACATTGAATGGAATCCAGAGTCACATCATAGATTCCCATACGCATTCTGGTACGCAGATAAGGACTTTCACCGCTTTCCCCGTAAGAATATCTCTTTCCATAAAGGAGGTCATACTGCAGGGTTTCCAGATCCACCTGATAATTTCTGGTATTTCTTCTTGCCTGATGATAGCGGAAAACAGTTCCCTCATGGATTCCCACACGATCCATAACCTCTGCCGCCATCTGGTATGCTGCAAGATTTTCCTTCTTTTTCTTAAGTCCGAAGTTATCCCACATCACATACTCTGTCTGGAACAGATACTTGTTCTTCAGGTCCTCCACAGTCAATCCCATAGTCGGAAGGTGGTCACCGTACATAACAAGGACCACATCCTCAGGATAATCTGCAAGCTTGTCTGTCAGCTCTTTGACAAAATTATCCATCTCATGGATCTCATTTACGTAATATTCCCATTTATTGTTCTCTTCCTCAGTCGGTGCACCGGAAACTGTGATCTCAGGATCTTCCAGAATCTGCTCATCCGGATACGCACCATGTCCCTGTACGGAAATAGTATATACATAATCCGGCCCCTCAGTGGAGTCCAGACATTTCAGGATTTCATCTGTCAGAACCTCATCCTTTACCCAGCCATTTGGATTCTTCTCGTTCTCTCTTGCCATGTACTCTTCGGAAGTAAAAGTATCAAATCCGAGATTCGGGAAAATAGATCTTCTTCCATAGAAATTTGCCTCATTATTATGAACTGCATGGGTGGTATAGCCCAGATTCTTCAGTACATAAGGTGCACTCTCACAGGTAGTCTCTCTCAGAATACTCTTATAAGGATATTCCCCGGGTCCGAAATAATGCATACTCATTCCTGTAATGGATTCAAACTCCGTATTTGCAGTACCTGCACCGACAGACGGAACCTTATAATATCCTGAAGAATATTCCTTCATCAGCTTACGGAAGGTCGGAATCGGGTCTTCTGAAATATCCAGATAATTAACCAGCGTAGGATCAAAGAATGATTCTAACTGCAAAAACAGAATATTCGGCCGCTTTTCTTCCTGCGTTTCCGGAAGATTCTTTTCCGTCTTCTCAATTCTTTTGATTTCTTTCTCAGAATAATCTCTCGGACAGCTGATTCCCGTATTAAAAATCGTAGTTGCCAGACAGTAAGGATATCCATAATCCTCATATGCAAAAGCAATATTTCCAAAGTAATTGGAAAGTACCCTCTTCTCCAGTGCCAGCTGTGTACATCCTGCAAAAAGAGCAACTGCCAGCAGGATCAGGGGAATATTATAGCGGTATTTAATCTTGTTCTGATACTTCGGTCCTTTAATAAGCAGGATCAACAGTAAGATAACAAGAATCCCAAACAGGATGCAGACTGCCACAACACCTGCAGCAGGCAGGTATTTATTGGCAATCTTTAATGCATCTGTGATCAGATGCAAATCCGGTCCTGTAAACGGTGTAACACGGTTGAGCAGGAGAACACCATTGATAATGGCCAGTATCAGCCAAAACAATGTCACAAGGATTCTCCAGAACACTCTCCTGTGAAACAGATAAACAATTAGTGACGAGGTAAAAATGAATGCCGCATTATATGCAAAAACCAGAGGTCTCTGTGTCATATAATTCCAGGCTTCTATAAACGAGTGACGGCAGATTGCCTCCATAACAAAATATCCCGCTGCGCTGGCAAGTACATGGAGTAAAAGGGAGATTTTGTTACAAATCTTATACAATTTCATCTAAACACTCCCTTATTTCTTAAGCTGCTCTAACTGTCCTTTAACCTTATCCATCATTTCTTTATATTTCGCAAGTTTGTCTTTCTCCGCATCCACCTTGGCAGCAGGTGCCTTGTTTACGAAGTTCGGATTATTCAGCATACCTTCACATCTTGCGATCTCTTTTGTGAGACGTTCTGTTTCTTTTGTAAGACGTTCAATCTCTTTATCTTTGTCAATCAGGTCTTCCAACGGCATATATACAACCGCATTGGAAACAACTACTGAAACTGCATCTTCACTGATTCCGTTCTTGTCTGTCTGTACCAGAATCTCTTTTGCAAATGCAAGATTTACAAAGGATTTCTTGCTGTTCTCATACATTGCTGCTGTTTCAGCATCCTTTGCCACAATATGCAGGCTTGTCTTGCGGTTATTCGGAACATTCATCTCTGTTCTGGTATTACGGATACCTCTTACAACCTCTTTGAAGCCCTCGATTGCTTTCTCAGCATCCGGGAAGTTTCTCTCTTCTCTGTATACAGGCCATTCGGAAATCATAATAGACTCTTCTTCAGGAAGAAGTGTGCAGTAGATTTCCTCTGTGATAAACGGCATATACGGATGAAGAAGCTTCAGGCCTTCTGTCAGCGCTGTTCTTAATGTCCAGAGTGCATCATTTGCTGCCTTCGGATCTTCCTCTGCCTTCCACAGACGAACTTTAGCCATCTCAATATACCAGTCGCAGAGTTCATCCCACAGGAAGTCATAAACCTTCTGTACTGCAATACCAAGTTCATATTTTTCCATGTTCTCTGTAGCTTCGCGGATCACTGTATTTAAGTGAGACAGAATCCATTTATCCTCTGCACAGAGATCATTTAAGTTCTCCGGCTCTGTCACTGTCTTGCCTTCCAGGTTCATCATAATGAATCGGGATGCATTCCAGATCTTGTTTGCAAAGTTACGGCTGGACTCTACACGCTCCCAGTAGAAACGCATGTCATTTC
>OLQD01001128.1_pt1 | contig 23205 bp, 19 predicted proteins | sample 1672841 | NCBI WGS metagenome assembly OLQD01 (sample SAMEA3136729, study PRJEB25190) | human gut metagenome | biome: human gut; feature: human-associated habitat; material: faeces | place: Austria | collected 2013 | reverse complement strand
ATTCACAAATCTTATATCAGTTTTTAGCGTTTACACAAAACTTGAAACGGTCTCCGGAATTTCAAAAAAGCGAAATGAAAGGTTTTTCCTCTCATTTCGCTTTTTCTATCGTCTGAAATCCCCCCTTTATTCCGCATCAAAATCTGTCTCAAACACGCCTTCCGGTGTTCGCATTGTCAAAATCCCCAAGTTGAAATCTTCATCCTGAATCGTGATATGATACTCAAAAATCACATCATCTTCGAACTTGGATAACAATACATAACTTCCATTCTCTTTTCCATCAATCTGGTCACAGATGTCATTGTATACATCTTCTCCGGAGATTGCTCTCGGATAACCGCTTGCTTTAATTTTTGCTTCGATTGCTTCGTATAATTCTTTCATCTTAATTTACCTCACCTTTTATGTTGTTTCAACATCACTGTTTCAATATTTTTTCATAACCTGTCTCTGCCACAAATTGTTCCCTGTTTTATTTTGACCAGGTCGGTTCTTCATCTCCTGTATAATTAAACCGTCCGTCATTTTTCTCTTCTAGTGCTTTAATCATATGATATGTATACTCATTATACGGTGTCGGAATTCCAAGTTCCTTTCCCATACGGATCAGTGCACCTGAAAACATATCAATCTCTGTGTGTCTTCCTGCATCCAAATCCTGCAAAGTAGAATAACGCGCAGATGGCGGTACTGCACTTCCACGCCCGGAAGACGCCTCAGTCTTACTCAGATCGATTCCTTTCGCCTGCGCAATTGCTTCCAGTTCTCCTTTCAGTCCATCACTGATTGCCTTCATATGCACACTGTCACGGTAACATCCAACTCCCGCGCCGAGAATTGCCTGTGGCAGATTGTTACAGACATTCAGCCGAAACTTGCTCCACATCTCTTCTCTTGCATACTCTGTCGCCCGGAAATGGATTCCGGTATCCTTGAACAGTTCTTCGATTGCCCTGATGCGATCACTATCGTAAGGTGCAGTAAGTTCGCCAAAAATAATTCCGATTGTTGTCTCAGGATCAAAATGATAGCCATCTTCTTCCTTATGTGAAGCGACCTTGATCACTGCCGGAAGAAGATGCTCCACTCCTACTTTTTCTGCAATAATCTCTTCACTGTCTACCCCGTTCATCAGACTCATAATTACCGTATTCTCCGTGGTTGCTTTCTGAATACTTTCCAATGCCGCCGAAAGTGAGCCATACTTCAATGCAACAATCAGTAAATCGACAGCGTCTGTTTCTCCGGGGTTCCATACTTCGGGATGGTATATTTTTCCGTTAATTGTGCATCCATTCTGTTTCAGTCTCTCTGCTCGTTCTCCTTCTGCGATCACTCCAAGCTCTATATCATTTCTGCTCGATAATCCCCAGATTACATAAGAGCCTACTGCTCCGGCACCGAGGACTGCCACTTTCTTAATTTTCATTCATTTCTCCATTTCTTATCCAATCAACACTTTTTTCCCTTCAAAAGCAAAACCATAATGATGTATTCTTTCCTGCTCTTTGCACTATACAAAGATGCTGTTCGCAGTACTTTGCGAACAGCAATCACTCGTAAGTATTATACACTATCTTTCCCAAAAGAAACAGTACTATCTTACTCTTCCATCTGATCATCCATCTGATACTTTGTCAGATCAACCTTTCCATCTACTACTTCCACACCGTCTTCTCTCAAAAGCTCTGCCTGTACATCTGCTCCGCCAAATGCAAATGCTCCGGCAAGCTCGCCTTTCGCATTCACAACACGGAAACATGGAATGTGATCCGGATCCGGATTCTTATGAAGCGCATTTCCAACTGCTCTTGACATCTTTTCATTTCCTGCCATCTTCGCAACCTGTCTATAAGTTGCCACATGCCCTTTTGGAATCCGTTTTACAGCTTCATAAATTCTTTTTGTAGGACTGTCTGTCACAAGATCATAGCTCTCACCGATCATCCGTTCAATATCCTTGTCCGGAACAGATCCATCCAGAATAATTGTGTTCCAATGCTCTTTATTCTGATGATATCCCGGAATTACCGATGGATACGCTGCACGCCAGAAATCCCTCCATCTCGAATCCGTCTTTACATTCAAATGGATCAATTCGTCTTTTTCGTAAATCCACAAAAATATCTTTTTCCCCGGCTTTACACGGATCACCTGCCATCGTTGGTCTTTAAAAGGCCTGTCTTCATAGCTGTTCGGGAAAGTTAATCCATAGGCAGCAGCTTCTTCTCTTGTTTTCATCTCATCTTACCTCTCATATTTTCATTTACGTAATTATTTTCCAAACCGGAAGGACAGATAATAGACATAATCATTCTTCTCCCTAAAATTTCCCTGCTCCATTTCTTTTACCGGAATTGTTTCCAATCCATCTTCTCCGTAAATCAATGCCATCAGACCCTGTTCTGTATCCCGCTGAATCGGAACTTCACCTTCCACTTGTGTCGCACTTCTTCCATAATATTCTCTGTTTTCTACATTTTCCAGAATCGGAAAATCTGTAGAACATTTAGAATAATCGTCTGCTATGATCAATTTCACTCGAAACAATTCAAAATCCGGTATCACAGCAATCACACCTCTTTTAGCCGATTCGATCCCATCATAGTCCAAATCTGCCACTTTACTTTTATTAATCAATTCTCCCGCCTGATACTCTGACAAATAAATTGTCAATGTCTTATACTCTTCTTTTGCATAAAAATTAAAAAGATATGCCCCATCTGCTCCCGACAATAATTCTGCGGTTTTCATTTCTGCACTTGTCCGGTCAACTGCTGTAATATAATTCTTCGGCTGCATCACCTTATGAACGAAAACTGCTCCTAAAACCAGAACCATGATCACTGCAAATGTCGTTACCACTGCTAAAATGCTCTTTAAATTTTTCTGTTTCTTTTTACTGTCTTTCGTAACTTGTATAATGTTGTCTTCTGACTTTTTTTCTACATTTTCTGCGTCAATATCCTCCCCTGCAAGAAATTCATTTATGCTGATTCCCAATATCTCACATAGTTCCATATAAACCGACACATCAGGTAAGCAAATGCCTCGTTCCCATTTTGATACTGATTTGTCACTCATATTTAATTTTTCTGCAAGCTGTTTCTGCGTCATTCCCAGGGCTTTCCGTTTCCCTGCAATATATTTTCCAATTTTAACAAGATCCATACATTTCACCTACTTTCTGTTTACACTAAGCATAAAGGATATTTTCCAAAATGAACACCCCTTTGGAGTAGAATTTGACACATATTCTCTTTTCTTGCATATTTTAAACGAGAATCTTATATCACTCTGGAGGATTTATGAAAAAGAAATTGATTTCCGTAATACTCGCTTCTGCTCTGACTGTTGGACTGTTATCAGCCTGCGGTTCTGATTCTTCCAAAGATAATGATGCAAATTCCAAAATCGACACAACAGAAACCGGATCCAACACAACCAAATCAGATATCAGTTCTGCTCCTGTCTCTGTGACATTGAACGAGGTAGCCCATTCTATCTTCTATGCCCCTATGTATGTTGCCATTGAAAATGGATATTTTGAAGATGAGGGAATTGAACTCACTCTCGTAACTGGTTTTGGAGCCGACAAGACAATGACTGCTGTCATCTCCGGTGAAGCTGATATTGGATTCATGGGATCAGAAGCATCCATCTACACATATAACGAAGGTGCTAACGATTCTGTCGTCAACTTTGCCCAACTGACTCAGCGCGCCGGTAATTTTCTTGTTGCCAGAGAAGAGATGAAAGATTTTAAGTGGACTGATTTAAAGGGGAAAGATGTTCTTGGTGGTAGAAAAGGTGGTATGCCGGAAATGGTATTTGAATATATTTTAAAGAAAAATGGAATTGATCCACAAACAGACCTCAACATCAACCAGGGAATTGATTTTGGTTCCACTGCTGCCGCCTTTTCAGAGGGAAGTGGAGACTTTACTGTTGAATTCGAGCCAAGTGCAACCGCTTTGGAAATGGAAGGAAAAGGATATGTTGTAGCCTCACTTGGTACTGACAGCGGCTATGTTCCTTACACTGCCTACAGCGCAAAGAAGAGCTATCTCGACAAACATCCTGAGATTATCCAATCCTTTACAAATGCGCTTCAAAAAGGTATGGATTTTGTTCAGATTCACACGCCAGAGAAGATTGCTTCCGTGATTGCCCCTCAATTTTCTGAAACAGATCTTAAAACCATCACAGCGATTGTAAACCGTTATTATACACAGGACACCTGGAAAGCAGATCTTATATTTGAAAAAGAGAGTTTCGAGCTGCTTCAGGATATTCTAGAAAGTGCCGGAGAACTGGATTCACGCGCTCCTTATGAAAAACTTGTCACAACTGAATTTGCCAAAAAAGCTATGGAATAAATCATTTCTTGCAGAAGAAAACGCATTCCACTATAATAAAAAGGAAGCCAGACTTCTGGCTTCCTTTTTTCAAAAACGCAATAACAAAACAAATTACTTTTTTCGAAAGGACATTGTATTACTATGATTGATAAAAAACTGATTCCTTACGGAGGACTTAAGAAAGAACCATTTTCAGGTACACATCACGGAATGCGCTATTTCTTTCGCGGAGATGACGGAAAAAGCAGCACAACCTTCACCGTATTCATTTATCCAGAACCGTGGTGCTTTGAAGATACACCGGAAGAAGAGAAAGAACAGAAGACATTTCCGCTCTCCAATGAGGGAATGGATGAATCCATTGCCTGGCTTTTCGAACGCTTTGAAACTGAGAAATCCAAATGGTTGAATGCGAGCCGCGATGCAATGCACATTGTGAATAATCAGACCTTCTGATTATAATCCCCAAACATCTTCTTCATATGAACATTCATAATATAATAATACATCGCGATCAGAAGGCCTCCTGCCAGCACCCATGCAGCCGGGCTGGCCAGGCAAACACCAAGATAACTTCTCTCTCTTGCTGCGATCCGTGCTACCACACCTCTTCCGATCAGTTCAGCAACACCGGTCATCATCGGCAGCAGTCCGTAACCGAGTCCCTGAATTCCATTTCTGTAGATATTCACAATTGCAAGCGGAATGAAGAAAAGTCCGATACATTTCAGATAGATATCCACAGAACCCATGATAATATCCACATCCTCTGAGACAAACAGATAGGTCATGTATTTTCCTACTGTCATGATAAATGTTGCTGCTACAAGAGAGTAACCGATACCAAGAATCGTACACGCCTTGAAACCTTGACGGATTCTTGGTACATTTCCGGCTCCGATATTCTGTGCTCCGTAAGTTGCCATTGTTGTTCCCATCGCTACATATGCCTGTGTCACAACCTGCTCTATCTTACTTGCCGCAGTAAATGCCGCCACAAGCGTAGATCCCAAAATATTCAGGGCAGACTGAACCATCATAGTTCCAATTGCCGTGATAGAATATTGCAATGCCATCGGAAGTCCGATCTTTAACTGGATCGCGCAAATCTGCCCGCCAACATGCCAGTCTTCCTTTTTCAGATGAAGAAGCGGAATCTTCCACATAATATAAATAAGACAGAGTACACCTGATATGCCCTGTGCCACTACCGTCGCGATTGCCGCTCCCGGTGCGCCCATCTGAAATACAATGATTAAAACCAGATCCAACACGATATTCAGCAACGCACTGATGATCAGGAAATACAATGGAATCTTACTGTTTCCCAGTGCTCTTAAAATACTGGATAACAAGTTATAAAGCATCTGCGCCAGGATTCCTCCGCTGACGATCATAATATACTTATATGCATCTGCAAAGATATCAGACGGCGTGTGCATCAGATGTAACAGCGGTTTCATAAATAACATAAAAGTAACCGTAAGAAACAATCCGATCAAGAATGAGAGGATTCCTGCCCCCGCAACGGTGCGCCGCATCCCCTGCATGTCTCCTGCGCCAAACTTCTGCGCTGTGAGAACAGTAAATCCGGCTGTCATTCCAACTACAAATCCATAGATCAGAAACATGATTGTTCCTGTGCTTCCAACTGCTGCAAGCGCTTTCGTTCCAACGAACTTACCTACGATCACAGCATCCGCCATATTATAAAACTGCTGGAAAACATTTCCCAGAAAGATTGGAAATGTAAAACTTAAGATCATCTTCATTGGGCTTCCAACAGTCATATCATTCTGTACTGATTTCATTTTGCTCCTCCTTTTCCGTATTTATCAGTGACTACATACATAACACATCCCGTCCGTTGATTACTGTTCACAAGAATTGTTTCGTAACCAACGGACGGGATGTGTTTTCGAAAAACGTGCTTATTATATACTAGTTTTTCCCTGATGTAAATATCCTGAAAAGGAGTTTTTACATTTCTTTCAAAACGTAACGATTCACTCAAAAATCATCTATATGGGAAGATGCTATTCCAGGAACAGCACTTCTTCCTCCACCAGCTCCAGCGCATCCGGCATTCCTTTTTCCCGGATCTTCTCCTGATTCTCTCTCTGTACAAACCAGGAGATCACAGGCGGATCTGCCTCTTCATTTGCAGGCTTCAGATAATAATTATCTTCGAAAGGGAGTGCTGCCTTACTCTCTAATAGAAATGGAATCTGATTCTTTCCACCTTCTCCCCAGATCGGGACAAAATCATGCGCACGATAACCGATATAGTTGATATTTTCTGGGATATTTCTTTGCTCTGTACGCAACGTAATCCCCCAGTCTATCAGTTCTGCGGTATGCTCATCCACATAAACTGCTCTTGTGAAATTCTTGCATCCAGTCAGCCGTGCCGCTTCTTTTCTCTGCGGATTCTGGAACAATTCTTTCGTCTTCCCTGCTGCCACGATCTGCCCCTGGTCAATGATCAGCAGTTCTTCGCTGAATCGATACACTTCATCTCTGCTGTGAGACACCATGATCACAGTACCTTCGTAATCTTCAAGAAGTTCTAATAATTCCTGCTGCAGACGGTCCTTCAGATACATATCAAGTGCTGAAAATGGTTCGTCCAAGAGAATCACATCCGGTTTGTAAGCCATGATTCTCGCAAGGGCAACTCTTTGCTGCTGGCCTCCGGAAAGCTCTGCCGGGAATCGTTTTTCCAGTCCTGTTAGCTGAAATTTCTCAATCATCTCACGCACACGCTTTGCATTCTCCTGCTTTTTCCCTTTTAATCCGGCGGCGATATTCTTTTCCACCGTCATTGTAGGGAAAAGTGCATAATTCTGAAACAGATAGCCAATGTTACGCTTCTGCGGTTTTAAATTCACTTTATTTTCGCTGTCGTAAACTGTCTTTCCTTCAATTTTGATCAATCCGCTCTCCGGCGGCTCGATTCCTGCAATACTCTTTAGTGTCATGCTCTTTCCACATCCGGATGCGCCGAGGATTCCGATTCGTTTAGAATCACTTTTAAAGTCTATGTTCAGCTCAAATGTATTCAGTTTTCTCTGAATCTTTACTTCTATCGCCATCTCTTACCACCTCTTGACATTCTTCATTTTCTTGCCCGAGATCAGATTCATCAGGAAAATCACCAGGAATGCGATCACCATGACAATCGCAACCCACACGCCCGCTGTCATATAGTCTCCGTCCTGAATGACCATTGCAATCTTCTGCGAGATTGTCCCTGTCTTTCCCGGAATATTTCCGGCAAGCATAGATGTCGCTCCATATTCTCCGAGTGCTCTGGCAAATGTAAGAATCGTTCCGGATGCGATTCCAGGTCCTGCGGTCGGGATCACTACTTTCCAGAAGATTTCTGTATCTGACATGCCGAGTGTCCTTCCTGCATAGATCAGATTCACATCGATCTGTTCCATCGCTGCACGGGCATTTCTGTACATCAGTGGAAATGAAATTACTGTGGCAGCAATGATACATCCAAGCCATGTCTGTACTACTTTGATTCCAAAATTTTCAAATAAAAAGATTCCAAACGGTCTTCTCCTGCTGAAGATTAAAAGCAGAAAGAAGCCTGCCACCGTTGGCGGAAGTACCATTGGCAAGGTTAATATTCCATCAATGATCGCCTTTTTTCCAGGAGTTGTCTTCACAACCTTGCGTGCCGCATAGATTCCAAGAAAAAAGGAAAATATCGTAGCTACGATTCCTGTTTTTATTGATATAAATAATGGGCTCCAATCCAAATTCTTCAGGATTTCCATCATTTCATCCATTCTATCATTCACTCTCCTTTACAACTATAAGAAAAGGGCTGTCCGAAACTTTTCATTTCTGGCAGCCTCTGCTTCTATAGTAACACATCCGTTACTATCACACTATCTTTCTTCTACATTTGTATCGAAGTAATAAGACTCAAATACTTTCTTTGCATTGTCTGACAGAACAAACTTGATGAAATCATCTGCTGCTGCGTTCTGTGCATCATCAGCCTCATCATTTACTACATGTGCGATCGGATAGATTACATTTCCTGTCAGATCATACCCTACTGTCTGAAGAATATCGAGTTCGTCCTCGAATCCATATGTATCAGAGTAGTAAGTTGTTCCAACTTCACAAGATCCTTCCACTACTGCGGAAAGAACCTTGCTTACGTTGTCCTGCTCGCTGATTTCAAGTCCGCCAAGTGCTTCTGATACTTCTTCTGTTGTGATTGCTGAAGGATCATCCACCTTCGGAAGAACTCCCATATTCATAAGTGCGGTTCTTGTATACTTACCTACCGGTACGCTTCCACCGGCAAGTGCAAAGCTTTCTGCTTCGCTTAAGTTATCAAGTCCTGTTACCTTTGTTCCGCTGTCTTTTCTTGTCACAACTACTACCTGGTTGTTTACAACATACGCTCTTGTTCCGTCTACTACAAGACCATCGGACTCAAGCTGGTCCATCTGCTTCTGTGCTGCTGAGAAGAAGATATCACACTCATATCCTTCTTCAATCTGTGTCAGAAGTGTACCTGAACTGTCTGCATTGTATGTGATCTTTACATTCGGATGTTCTTCGTTGTACTGTGCTGCGAGTTCGTCCATTACATTCTTCAAGCTGGCTGCAATAAATACCTGGATCTCTGTTTCTTCTTCATCACTGACTTTGTTGTCAGTTGCTTCTGTTTTTGCTGTGTCGTCTGTCTTTTCGTCGGCTTTTGATCCACATCCAGCCATAGAAAACACCATTACGGCTGCCATCATTGCTGCTAAAATTCTCTTTTTCATCCTACTTCCTCCTGACAGGCGCCTTGTTCATAAGATTGTTCCTGTCTTTTCTTTCTGAGTGATGTTATCATTATAACCGATTTGTTTTATTTTAACAATCGCCTTTTTAAAAAAAGTTGTGATTTACACAACTTTTTTTCATTGACTGAATTATGATTCAAAGATATCCTTATATCTCTTCTCTGCATATTTCACCACATCTTTTTCCAACAGTTCATATTTTCTGAGTATGTCTTTCCCTGCTTCGCTTACACTGGCCACACCGCCATGCTTGCCTCCCGGACTTCGCTCTACGACGGTATATCCGAGTTCTTTCTCTGCACTTCTGATCAGGCTCCAGCCCTTGCTGTAAGACATTCCTGTCTTTGCACAGGCGTCTCTTACCGAACCAAGTGTATCGATCTGACGCAGAAGGAATACAATTCCCGGACCGAAGAAGTTCTCATTCTTCTCCAACTGAAGCTTCACTCTCGGACGGATTCTTCTCTCCTTTTCCTTCTCTTTGAAAATCTCACGGAAAGGTTCTCCCTGTCCAGAGTAAATCGCTACACCGTTGTCTTCCACCGGAACGAAAATGCGTTCTACATTCAGCGCATCCATGGCACCTTTAAGTCCACCTTCACCTTCATAAGAAGCAAACTGATCAACCATACTGCGATCCATCAGGATCGGATGTCCTTTTCGTTCTTCCCAGACAGGTACATAGACTTTCTCATGATCGTTTTCATTTTCTTTCGCTTTTTGCATCAACACACGTACGGTATCTTCTGTGAAAAGAGAAACTCCTGCCGGACAGAAGAAGAATTTCTCACAGCGCGGTTTCAGGTAGTTCATCCCTCGAACTGCTGACGTGATCATCTCTTCCTTCTCATAATCTTCACTGCGAAGGAATACTGCACCAAGCTTCGCCAGTTTCTTCTCCACCTGCTCCGCCTGGTATCCTGTGATCAGCACGATCTCATCCACGCCTGCTCTCTTGAAATTTAAAATCATCTGACGCAGAACCTGGATTCCATCCACCGACTTCATCTTATCATAACTCTTATATCCACCAGATTTTCCTGCTGCCGCAATCACTGCTCCTACCCGCATTTGCATTCTCCTTTCAGCTCACCGCTGCTATTTTTATTACTGTTCACACTATATGCAACCAGCAATTCTATCATTATGCCGTTCCGAGATCTTCTTTGCGATCGATATCCTGAAGTTCTCCCGCCTGTACCGGCACAATTTTCAGCGAATCTAAGTTTTCTTTCAATATCTTCTTTCCACCGATATCTCCATCTAACTCCAAAAGTTTATCAAAGAATCTCTTATCCCACAAGACCGGATTGCCATTTCTTGTTCCTTCTCCTGCACAAACGATCTTTCCCGGATTATGAAATGCTGTATTTATGATTCTCTGAATCGTGGATTTTTTTAATCTTGGCTGATCGCAGACACTGAACAGGACTCCTCGAAGCGGTGTTCCATTTTCTTCCGCATCCTCGATTGCCTTTGTCAGACCGAGCTTTACAGAAAGAGAGATTCCCTTCTCCGGTTCTTTGTTGCATACAACTGCACATCCAGCCGCCTCAGCAGTCTGTGTGATCTCTTCTTTTCCGGTCACTACATAAGATCTGAATCCCTGGAATGCTTCAAACCGGCTGATTGCACTTTCATACATTGCTTCGCCTTCTACAACAGCTTTGAGTTTATCTGAACCGAATCGTACGCTCTGTCCTGCTGCCAATAAGATCAGTGCGTATTTTCCTCTGCTCTTTTCATAACTGCAGACTGCATCGAGCACACCTCCGCCGATCGCCCTTGCTTTGTCTGAGATTGTCCGGCAATGCTCCTGCTTTGCACGAGCATCAATATCTCCGATCTTTAGCCCCTTCGTCACCTGAACACCTGGCTGAAGCATTCCGCGAACGATACCGTCCATCAGCGCATAAACCGGCTCTCCGCCTGTAATTGCAACGATCTGTCCTTTTCGTACCAGATCGCCGATCACAGCCTTCGGTTCGATCACTCCATCTGCGGATGCTTTGATCAGACGCTCAATGGAATATCCTCCGACATTTCCCGGAACTCCGGTATTCGGGATCGCACTTCCGTCCCAGATCACATTACCCAATGTATGTCCTCTCTTTGTCTCTACAACACAGTTGCAGTCTTCCCCGGCAGTAAATCCAGGTCCGACTCCGATCACAAATGGTGCATCTGTGATCTTTGTTCCGAGATTTCTCTTTGCAAGAATGGCATCCACGATTACATCCGGCTGAAACCACTGTATACATTCTGCCTTTGGATCAACGATCACAGGGATATCTCCCTGTTCCATGATCTTCTCTGCTTCTTCCTGATTCTTTGCCAGGCGTGCTGTCATATCTTCTACAACTGCCTCGCCTTCATAAACTGCTCTGGAAAATGCAACCAGTCTGCGGACCGTCAATGGCACAGCAATATCTGTCATCATGATCTGATGCCCTGCGCCATATAATCTGGATGCGATTCCTGTTGCCAGGTCTCCCGCACCTTTAATCAATATCTTCATCTCAATACTTCCCATCTATTTTCCTGAGAATCTTCTATGATTCTCCGTTATTTTCTAATTTATTTACGTTCAAGAATAATCTCTGCACTTTTTCTACAATATTTATTACAGCTTATAAGATGTCACAAATATATTTTTAATTCCATTTTCATGTAAACACTTTGCAATCTTACATGCTCTTTCCTGCAGTTCTTTTGTATCTGCCTTATTCAGTACAACAATATACTCTGCCTGCTTTGGACAGCCTTTTCGCCCGCCCTGTTCATGACAGGCAAGCTTTATTATGTCCTCTTCTGTCACCTGATCTTCCGGCTGTTTTCCAAGAAGCTCTGCCGCCTTTTCACTTCGAAAGCAGATTTCTTCCAGCTTTTGATCCAAAGCGTCCATTCCATAAACGGAAAATACATGTGTTGTCTGTGGCAGGAGCACAGGTTCTTGTTCTCCCGGTACTTTTAACGGCAACATCCTTGCTCCGTCCGCTTCAACAAGTAATGGCACATTCCAGCTTTCTATCTCTGCCAGAATCAACTCCGGAACGCAGCTCATTTTCCCTTTTTTCGCTCTTGCCCCAATCCAGGCCTGTCCATATTGTTCAAGGCATTCCTTCACTCGTTCAATCAGCTCGTTCCCTTTACTAATCCACTCTTCCTCTTCAGCCACACAACTCCATGGAGTCGTCTCTTCTCTCATATGAGTTGTTGTAAGAACAATTGCCTTTTTCCCCATCAGCGCATACTCTTCTGCAAGCCTTCTCAATGTAGAGGTCTTTCCTCCCGCACCGACAGCAGCTATCATCGGACATTCTGTATCGTCAGGCTTTACTACCGATAAGAAAGAGTCTGCTTCACAAAGTCTGTCATCTCTGAAATAGCTTATCATTTTACAGATCCCTTCTTTCTATATTTCTGCGTCTTTTGAAAAGAAGATAGCCCACAGGCAAATGCCTGTGAGCTATCTATCTCACATATTATCACTCTAGTCTCACTCAATTTCCACCGGAGCAATCTCACATAAACCTTCTGCTATTATCTTAACAGATATGTGTAGTCCTTGCAAACAGTCTCCATTACTTTCTGAAGTGCTTCCGGAATCTTTGTCTCTTCTCCAAGTGTCCAGTCGAGGATCTCTCCACAGAAACGAACCTTGCAGTGTACTGCATCTTTATCCAGTACTGTGAATCCCTGATTCTTGCTGTCTGCCATATCGTTCTCATCCATGAATAATGTGAATTTATCCAGGTACGGAGCACTGTCGTACGGACAGAAGCTCTTACAGTTACCACATTCATTACACATGTAATCTACGTGGATGATCTGATGTTTCTCCAGTCCCGGAACCTTGATTGCTACATTTGCTCTATTCGGGCAAACTTCCTTACAGTTCTCACAGATTCCTGCACAGTTAAGACATCTCTTAGCCTCTGTGCTGTCTTCGCGTACGTCTTCGAGGTTACCCTTTCTCTCGTATACAACAGCTTCATCTGTCTCTGCATCGAAATCTCTTACAAGAGTCTCTCCGATCACTGCCTGAGCAGCTTTGAGACCATCACGGATACCTTCTACTACTGTAGCCGGTCCGCCAAGTCCGTCACCAACAACGTAAACGTTCTCTACGTTTGTCTCTAATGTCTCTTCATTTACAAGAGCACGTCCTCTGTCATTTACGTTGATTCCATTTGCCTCGTATAGAGCAGTCGGAACTTTTTCACCAACAGCTGCAATCACTGTATCAGCCGGGATCTCTTTGAGTTCTCCTGTCTTAACAACGCCTCTTCTTCCAGAAGCATCCATATCGCCAAGAACCATAACTTCGCAGATCAGTTTTCCATTCTCAAGTTTAACAGGAGAAAGGAGTTCCATGAATTCTTCGCCGTCCTCTACTGCCATTACCAGCTCTTCTTCGTCTGCCGGCATATAGCGTTTTGTTCTTCTGTATACAAGATATACATGTTCAACGCCTGTTGTACGTTTTGCTGCTCTTGCTGTATCCATTGCTGTGTTACCACCACCGATAACTACAACGTTCTTACCGATATCAAGTTTTCCGTCATTTGCCTTGAAGTCAGCCAGGAACTCGAGTGCATTCTTAGCTTCACCCTGCTCAAGTCTTAATACTCCAGGCTCAGAAGCTCCTACTGCAAGGATCACTGTTGTAAATCCTTCTGCTTTCAGTGCTGCTGCATCTTTTACTTCTGTGTTCAGACGAACTTCAACGCCCATCTTCTCAAGAAGTGCTGCATCTTTATTAATAGATGTTCCCGGAATTCTGAACTCTGGAATCACGTGGCGAACAACACCGCCGAGAGCGTCGTTCTTCTCAAATACTGTAACTGCCATTCCGGCTCTGCGCAGGAAGTAAGCAGCTGCCATACCAGCCGGTCCTCCACCGATCACTGCTGCCTTACCTTCTTTTGTGATTGCAGGTGCTGTCAGCTTGTTCATCAGTGCTTCGTATCCATTCTGAGCTGCCTCAAGCTTCATCTCACGGATATGTACCGGTGACTCATAGAAGTTACGTGTACATTTGCCCATACAAGCATGTGCACAGATTGTTCCTGTAATGAATGGAAGTGGATTCTTCTCTGTGATAACATCCATAGCTTCTTCATATTTACCAGCCTCTACAAGCTGCAGGTATGTTGTGATATCCTGGTGGATCGGGCATCCTTCTTTACAAGGAGCGATGAAGCAGTCGATCAGCGGAACCTGTTTGTTGATCTTTCTGGACGGAAGCGGTTTTACAGCCTTTACATGATATGGGCTTGTCTTTGCTTCCTCAACCAGTTTCTCTGTCTTGGCAGCGTCGACACCGGTGAATACAACGCCTTCTTTCTCAAGAAGTCCTGCAATCTGGCAAAGTCTGTCATATCCGCCTGGTTTCAGGATTGTTGTAGCCATTGTTACCGGCCAGATTCCTGCATCGATGATTCCTTCGATGTTATGGAAATCAGCACCACCTGAATAGGAGATTCTCAGTTTTCCACCGAAATCTCTTGCCAGCATATTTGCTACGGAGATGGAAAGTGGATACAGAGATTTTCCTGACATATACATCTCTTCACTTGGAAGTTCGTTCTGTTTTACATCAACCGGGAATGTGTTAGTGATCTTCACACCAAACTCCAGGTTTCTTTCCTGACAGACAGCGATCAGTCTGTTCAGCATCGGAACAGCATCCTCGTACTGCAGGTCGTCTTTGAAGTGGAAGTCACCGAATGCGATATAATCGTATCCCATGTCATCCATTGTCTTTCTTGCATACTCGTATCCAAGAAGTGTCGGGTTACATTTGATAAATGTATGGAATCCCTTTTCTGTGATCAGATACATTGCGATCTTCTCAATTTCTTCCGGAGGGCATCCGTGAAGTGTAGAGATTGTAACAGAATTACAGATATCACCGGAAATGCTTTCGATATCTTCTGCTGTCACTTTCTCGAACAGGTCAACATGCTCAAGAAGATAAGCCTTGCAGTGCTTGAAAATCTCTGAATCCTGTGCATGCTGCATTGTGTTCAGGAATGTGTCAACCTTCTCTGATTTGATTCCGGCAAGATCATATCCAACACTGATGTTGAACTGGAATCCGTCCGGATTTCCAAGTCCGAATTCTTTTGAGATCACTTTCAGAAGGAACCATGCTTTGATGTACTCCTCCATTGCCTGTGGAACAAACAGCTCTGTAGACCACTCACAGTTGTAGCACTCGTCATCAGCCTTGATACATGGTCTGTTGATGCATGCTGCAAGCTCGTCTCCGTCCATTACCTGAACTGTCTTCAGCTCGAAGAAACGGCTTCCTGTGTAGTAAGCTGCGATAATATTCTGTGTCAGCTGAGTGTTTGGACCTGCTGCCGGTCCGATTGGTGTCTCAAGATCTCGTCCGAAGATTGTGCGGTTGAATTTGCTGTCCGCATGATATGGATGACGCTCTCCAAATACTGTTCCATTCTCTTTGTACTCTGTCAATGTCCAGTTTAAAAGCTGTTCAAATGACATAGGTCTCATAATTTCACTCATACTTTTTACCTCTCTTTTTTCTTTTATCGCGGAAAACCTGCCATCGGCAGGTCCTTCCGTAATGATTAAATCTTTGAAATCTCTGACAGATCATTCCCCAAGAACCTGTCTTTTCTCAAAGATCTGTTTCCTTTTATTTTACCTCCGGCTTTGGATCTTTCGGAAGAACCAGATTCAAAATAACTGCAAAAATTGTCGCCAGTACAACCGGTGATGATGCAAATGTGTTATTGATGATGGACTGGAAGTTCTCAAGTCCCATTGTCATTCCTAATCCATCGTAAATTGTTGATGTCATCTGATTTAAGCATCCGTTACTTAAGGATACACCCATACCGATTGCAATAGATAATCCTGCAACTGTTGTATTTCTTGTAGACATACCTTCACTTACAAGAAGCTTGATACCTGTCATTGCGATACCTGCGAATACAGATGCTACTGCTCCACCAAGTACACACTGAGGAATTGTTCTCAGAAGTGCTGAGAATTTCGGAATCAATCCTGCAATCAGAAGGATAAATGCTGAAAGTGAAAATACCTTTCTTGCTACAACTTTTGTAGAACCAACAATACCTACGTTCTGGCTGTAAGTTGCTGTCGGAGGACATCCGAAACATGCACTTACGATATTACTGATACCATAACCGATGATACCACCGTTGAGCTCCTGGTCAGTAGGAAGACGATCCATACCACCACTTGTTGTAGCGGAGAAATCTCCCATTGCCTGAATGGAATTGACAAGGAACAAAATCGCCAGCGGGATAATCGCTGAGATATCGAATTTCACACCGAAAGCGAACGGTTGTGGAAGCTGGAACCAACCTGCGTTTGAAAGTGCTGAAAAATCAACCATTCCAAAGCACAATGCAAGTACATATCCACAGACCAGACCGATCAGGATAGATGCAAGTTTGAAAAGTCCTTTTCCGTAATGGTTCAGACCGATTACGATTGCCAGTGTTACAAGGGATACAAGCCAGTTCTGCCAGGAACCATAAACAAGTGCTGCTGTCTGACCTCTCTGCTCTACGATCACTTCATATGTGTTCGCGGAGTTTCCTGCCATGTAGTTAATGGCTGTCTTATAAAGAGACAGACCGATCGCAAAGATAACAGTTCCGATTACCAGTGGTGGGAACACCTTTCTGATCTGCTTAATAGTAAGTCCAACGATAATTGCTACAATACCACCTACGATCATCGCGCCAAAAATCGTGTTAACGTCCTGAGCCTGTGCTGCAATTGCTGTCATTGTCGGAACATAAGCAAAACTTACACCGATGATGACCGGAAGTCCGGATCCAAGATGGATCTTATTTCCATACAGCTGAAGGAATGTTGATAATGCTGCAAATACAAGTGACATCTGGATCAAGAGACCCATGTTTACATTTCCGCCTGCATTATTCGCTGCATTTGCAACCAGAATTGCCGGTGTAACACATCCTACAACTGCTGCAAGTACATGCTGGGCAGCAAGCGGAAGTATCTGACCAAATGTCGGATTACCATCCCACTTAAACAGTTCTTCGTTTCCTCTGCGAGGTGCTTCTGATTTCTTTTCTTTCATTATTTTATTGTCCTTTCCGGTTAGTTTTGACGAAATGTGCGATCAAAGATACTGTCCACATCTGTTATATATGTTAACATTAATGAACAGTATCCGTCAATCTAAGCCTAACGACTGTTGATACGTTTTCCAAGTTCGGCTGCTGCCTGTCTGCAGTCTGCCATAACTTTCGCTTCGTCAATCTCTGTCAGTCTTCTGTCTTTCATCAATACTTTACCGTTTGCAACAGTTGTCACAACATCGTGTCCAGTTACTCCGAATACAAGGTGACCATTGATGTTATTCTCATTCATTGGTGTCAGCGGATTGTAATTAACAATGATCACATCAGCTGCTGCGCCTTCTTCAAGAACTCCGAGCTTCTGGTCGAAATAACGTCCTGCAATCTTTGCATTGTTCTCAAACAGCATTTTCGGAACTTCTCCCCATGCTGCATTTGGATCGCAAAGGTGATGTTTATGAAGAATATTTGCCACTTTGAAGGATTCCATCATATCATGTGTATATCCATCTGTTCCAAGTCCTGTAAGGATTCCTCTGTGTACAAGTTCCATTGTCGGAGGGCATCCGCAGGCATTTCCCATATTGGATTCCGGATTATGAACAACCATTGTGTTTGTATCTTTGATCAGATCCATCTCATGTGGGTTGATGTAGATACAATGTCCAAGCAGTGTCTTCTCTCCAAGAATATTGAAGTCCATCAGACGGTCAACAATTCTCTTTCCATAATGTTTCAGGCAGTGATGCAGATCTTCAATTCCTTCTGCAACATGAATATGATAACCAACTTCATCCGGTTTGTTTGCTGCTGCAAGTTCCATTGTCTCATCTGAGATTGTGAACTGTGCATGCATACCCATCATTCCGGCGATCATTCCGCTGTCATCCTTCAGTGCATGACGAATAAATTCTGCATTCTCCATTACAGACTCTCTGGCCTTGTCTTTTCCATCTCTGTCGGAAACTTCATAACAGAGACAGGAACGAATTCCTGTTTCCTTCGCTGCTCTCTCAATTTCAAATAAGGAACCTTTGATAGCTCCAAAGCTTGCATGATGGTCAAATACTGTTGTTACACCGTTCTTGATAGAATCAATATAAGTAGCCATAGCACTTAAATAAGTATCATTCAGTGTCAGGTTTCTATCCAGTGTCCACCACATTCCTTCAAGAATGCTGAGCAATCCTGTTGGATTGTATCCATTAATAGCAAGTCCTCTTGCAAAAGAACTATAGATATGTTCATGAGTATTAATGAATGCCGGCATAATCACTCCGCCTTTTGCATCAATAAACTCTGCATCTGGATAAGCCTTCTTCAACTCATCTGTTGGTCCCACCTTACAGATTACTTTACCATCAATTGCTACTGCGCCCTCTTCCATATAAGGACATTCAGGGTTTCTTGTCACAACTCTACCATTACCTAAGATCAACATAATTGTAACCTCTCCTTTTTATGAATTTCTACACTTTGATGTTAAAATGCTATCTGCCTGTTATGTGCATTTCGTACATCAATGTCTCTGATACACATAGAATAACATCTAAATTGTCTAAATGCAACAAGAAATCTAAAAAAGTTTTTTGTTACCTAAAAAATTTTTAGGAAAGGTATTGACTATCGTGATTTTTATGATATTATGGGATTATGAAGACAGAAAGCATGTAGAAAGGCAGGTGGACATATGCGTCATACCTTAGATTTTCTTAAGCAGCTTGCACACGGACTTGCAATTCAATTTGGAAGTTCCTGTGAGATTGCAATTCATGATTTGAAGACAAAAGATCTGGAGAAATCGATCGTGTACATCGAGAACGGACATATATCGAACCGACAGATCGGAGATGGTCCTTCAGGAATTGTTCTTGAGACACTTCAGTCGGATCCGTCAACGATTCATGATAAGCTTTCCTATCTTACTAAAACAGAAGATGGACGGATCCTGAAATCGAGTACCTTCTATATAAGAGACGATGACGGATCAATCTCATACATCTTCTCATTAAACTATGACATCACAGCTTTTACAGCTGCGAGTACAGCAATTCAGTCTTTGATCGCTACGAAAGACAAGCTTCCGGATCTTACAGGTGATTCGCCACGGCAGATCACACATAATGTAAATGAACTTCTGGATCTGTTGATCGAGCAGGCCGTTGCAAAGGTCGGAAAGCCAGTTGCAATGATGAACAAAGATGATAAAGTTGCTGTTGTCCAGTATCTGGATCATGCCGGTGCTTTCCTTATTACAAAGTCCGGCGATAAAGTTTCTTCGTATTTGGGGATATCGAAATTCACACTTTACAGTTACATGGGCAAATGACACGTATTAATTTAAGGAGGTCACTATAATGGAAACTATCAAATGGGCAGTAAACGAAATGCCAAAAACAGATGACTCTCAGCTTCAGGTAATGTCACTTGAGAATGTAGCGAAAGCTCGCGCATTCCATGAGAGCTTCCCGCAGTACAGTGTTACACCACTTGTAAAACTGGATCACATGGCTGCATACCTTGGACTGAAAGAGGTCTATGTAAAAGATGAGTCTTATCGTTTCGGACTGAACGCATTTAAAGTACTCGGCGGATCTTTCGCAATGGCTCGCTACATTGCAAAGCAGACAGGAAAGGATGTTTCAGAACTTCCTTACAACGTTCTTACATCTGACGAACTGCGTAAAGAATTCGGACAGGCTACTTTCTTCACTGCAACAGATGGTAACCACGGACGTGGTGTTGCATGGGCAGCGAACAAGCTTGGACAGAAATCTGTAGTACTTATGCCGAAGGGATCCACTCAGACAAGACTGAACAACATCCTGAAAGAAGGAGCGAAAGCTACAATCGAAGAGGAAAACTACGACGAATGTGTTCGTATGGCTAACGCTATGGCAGAGAAGACAGAGAACGGCGTAATGGTTCAGGATACAGCCTGGGAAGGCTATGAAGAGATTCCTACATGGATCATGCAGGGTTACGGCACATTAGCACTTGAAGCTGATCATCAGTTAGAAGCTGACGAATGTCGTCCAACACATATCTTCATTCAGGCAGGCGTTGGCTCACTGGCCGGTGCAGTTGTTGGTTACTTCGCCAACAGATTCAAAGAGAATCCGCCGATCATGACAGTTGTTGAGGCCAAGGCTGCAGACTGCCTCTTCCGCTCTGCTTCCAAGGGTGACGGCAGCCGCGTAGATGTTACAGGCGATATGCTCACAATCATGGCTGGTCTTGCCTGTGGAGAGCCGAACACAATTTCATGGGATATCCTGAAAAACCACGTTGATACATTTATCGCAACACCTGACTGGGTTGCTGCCAAAGGTATGCGTATGCTTGCTGCACCTTTCAAAGGTGATCAGCCTGTTACTTCCGGAGAATCTGGAGCCGCACCGTTTGGAACACTTGCGTGCATCATGACAATGGATGAGTACAAACCGCTCAGAGAGCACCTCGGATTGGATGAGAACTCAAAAGTACTTCTCTTCTCTACTGAGGGAGACACTGATCCGGATAGATACAAATCAATTGTCTGGGACGGAAATGAGAGATAATCATTTCTCGCAATACAATAAGAAGAAACTGTAACACCAAAACAAGATTTTATTTCAAAAGGAGAAGAACAATGGATCTTAACAAAATCAAAGAGTATGCAAAAGGCTATGAGAAAGACATGACTGCTTTCCTTCGTGCTATCGTAAAAAATCCGGGAGAAAGCTGTGATGAGAAAGCTCACGTAGAGACAATCGCTGCTGAGATGAAGAAAGTTGGATTTGACGAAGTTGTCATCGACCCACAGGGAAATGTTATGGGATTCATGGGAACTGGCGACAAGATCATCGCATTTGACGCACATATCGATACAGTAGGTATCGGTAACATCGATAACTGGAAATTCGATCCATACGATGGATACGAGACAGAGACAGAGATCGGTGGACGTGGAGTATCTGACCAGTGTGGCGGTATCGTATCTGGTGTATACGGAGCAAAGATCATGAAAGATCTCGGACTCATTCCAGAAGGATACAAAGTAATGGTTGTTGGTACAGTTCAGGAAGAAGACTGTGACGGACTTTGCTGGCAGTACATCATCAACGAAGACAAGATTCGTCCGGAGTTCGTAGTTTCTACAGAGCCTACAGACGGTGGTATCTACCGTGGACAGAGAGGACGTATGGAAATCCGTATCGATGTTAAGGGAGTTTCCTGTCACGGTTCTGCTCCGGAGCGTGGAGACAACGCAATCTACAAGATGGCTGACATTCTTCAGGATGTTCGTGCTCTTAACGAGAACGATGACGCTGACGAGACAGAGATCAAAGGTCTTGTTAAAATGCTTAACCCGAAATTCAACCCTGACTACGAAGAGGCTCGTTTCCTTGGACGTGGAACAGTTACAACATCTCAGATCTTCTACACATCACCAAGCCGTTGTGCAGTAGCAGATTCCTGTGCTGTATCTCTTGACCGTCGTATGACATTCGGAGAGACATGGGAGAGCTGCTTAGATGAGATCCGTAACCTGCCAAGCGTTAAGAAATACGGTGATGACGTTGTTGTTTCTATGTACAACTATGATCGTCCGTCCTATACAGGATGTGTATACGAGATCGAGTGCTACTTCCCAACATGGGCTATTCCGAAGGATCACAAAGTAACTAAAGCTCTTGAGAAAGCTTACACAGGACTTTACGGAGATCAGAGAATCGGTGCTGCTGACACACTTGAGATGCGTCAGGCTCGTCCTCTGACAGATAAGTGGACATTCTCTACAAACGGTGTTTCTATCATGGGTAGAAACGGAATCCCATGTATCGGATTCGGACCTGGAGCTGAGGCTCAGGCTCACGCACCAAACGAGATGACATGGAAACAGGATCTCGTAACATGTGCTGCAGTATACGCTGCACTTCCACTGTCTTACGCTGAGTAATTCAGTATTTGCTAACGCATTTGCGTGTGATCACGCAACCAATTCATTGAACCTATGGCGTTCTGACCGGATAATTTCCGGCCGGAACTGCCTTGGCTAATAAACCTAAAAACAAATAATTCATTTTAATCAGGAGGATTTTAAAGATGGACGCAAAATTACAGGGATATATTGACAAACTGAACGCACTCAACTTCAAAGAGATGTATAATGGTGACTTCTTCCTTACATGGGAGAAAACAGACGACGAGATCGAGGCTGTATTTACAGTAGCTGATGCTCTTCGTTACATGAGAGAGAACAACATTTCCACAAAGGTATTCGAGAGCGGACTTGGAATTTCTCTGTTCCGTGACAATTCCACACGTACACGTTTCTCTTTCGCTTCTGCTTGTAACCTTCTTGGTCTTGAGGTTCAGGATCTTGACGAAGGAAAATCTCAGGTTGCTCATGGTGAGACAGTTCGTGAGACAGCTAACATGATCTCCTTCATGGCTGACGTTATCGGTATCCGTGATGATATGTACATCGGAAAAGGTAACAAATACATGCATGAAGTTGTTGACGCTGTAACAGAAGGAAACAAAGACGGAATTCTTGAGCAGAAACCTACACTCGTAAACCTTCAGTGTGACATTGACCACCCAACACAGGCTATGGCTGATATGCTTCACATCATCCATGAGTTCGGCGGAGTTGAGAACCTGAAAGGCAAAAAACTTGCTATGACATGGGCTTACTCACCATCTTACGGAAAACCACTTTCTGTTCCACAGGGAGTCATCGGTCTGATGACACGTTTCGGAATGGACGTTGTTCTTGCTCATCCAGAAGGATACGAAGTATTCGAGGATGTTGAGAAAATTGCTGAAGAGAACGCTAAGAAATCAGGCGGATCCTTCAAGAAGACTAACAACATGGCTGAAGCATTCAAAGATGCTGATATCGTATATCCAAAGAGC
>OLQD01001127.1_pt1 | contig 23228 bp, 24 predicted proteins | sample 1672841 | NCBI WGS metagenome assembly OLQD01 (sample SAMEA3136729, study PRJEB25190) | human gut metagenome | biome: human gut; feature: human-associated habitat; material: faeces | place: Austria | collected 2013 | reverse complement strand
CTAATATTTATATAACCATTGTAGATGGACAACATAGAATAAGAGGTATTGAAATCGCAATCCAACGCTTAAAATGTAGTATCGCATCTTCCAATGATGGGGAAGAGAAAGCTAAACTAGAGGTACAACTCCAAAAAATATTAAATATGGAAATTGCTATCTCATGTTTTATAGATAAAAGTTTGGAATATCATGCTATGATATTTTCAACAATTAATCGAACGCAAAAACGAGTCTCCCAAGACTTAGTATATAGTTTATTTGGTCTCTCGTCCGAAGACACCCCATATAAAACTGCGTTAGAAGTAACACTAGCCCTAAATGCTCATCCTAAATCTCCCTTTTATCATAGAATTAAATTATATGGTGGAGAATATAATCGTTTCATGAGTCCACCGTTATCGCAAGCAACAATGATTAAAAGTATTGTTGCACTAATTAGTGAATCACTTAGAGAATCTGAAAATGATAAATATAGAAAACGTAGAGATTTAAGAAAGCAAAATAAACATAAATTTTTGCCATTTAGACAATTTTATGCAAATAACCAAGATGGATTAATTTCAGATTGTTTGTTCTATTTTTTTGATGCCGTTAATAATATTTTATCTCAATTCTGGAGGTATAGTGGCACAGGCAAACCGCAAAATATTTTACAATCAACAGTAGGGTATGAAGCACTACTTTCTCTCCTTGTAGAGATTTTAAATCGAGAGTCGCTTCAGTCTTTTGACCAAAACACATTTAGCTGTTATATAAAAAAATTAGTAAACATAGACTTTGGGGACACGTCTAAATTCCCCATGACAACAAAAGGGAAAAAGATTGCATACCTTACAATGAGTCTTGCAGTTTTCCCCCCATCTGAGACGCCGGATAGTAGAGAAACAGAACTTTCTAAAGCTATAAATGACATTTAATTTTCAACGGAATTTATATGACTGAGCAAGAATTATTTCAAATGCGCGATTTGGCTGAGGCTGGGCAGGTTCAATTTAAAGAGTGTGCCAATGATCGCTACGATATTGGCTGTGACTATCAGATTTTATCTAATGAGCCGTTTTGCACCAATATTCAAAGGGAAAAATATTGATGAACTAAATATGAAAGATTATTCTATTGATGCAGTGGCTGAGTCTGTTATAAGAGAATTTACTATTGTAAAATTGCTCAGTAATCTTCGTTTTATGCGTCTAGATGGAAAAAATCGTTGCTACTATACTGTTATTTGGCAAATACTCAACGTTGGTTGTCTGTCGTGGCAGTCAAAGATATAGTCATACAAGAATGTTGTCAACGCACTAGTGATACTGGCCAGAATTTTTTTGTGTATGGAAGCATGATTCAATTGTCCGCTTCTCGCGATATTTGGATTCTGTTTTCAGCATAAATTGGTTCATAATCAAGTCCCAGTTTGAAATAGACATAGTCCATTTCTTTTCAATCTCCATGTGTAAGAGAAAAATAAAAGAGAGCTACATCGCTGTAACTCTCTTTTTGTGTGGTGCCACCAGGAATTGATGTGTCCCTGTAAGCACTTGTATCTCAACGCTTTGCCTTTGGCTTATATAAAAAAGCCACGAGACTGGCACGTTTAATCTACAATAGAATTCACCTTATTTCATAAACACGTTACGTGCACATGTGAATTTCAACGATGCAAAGATAAGCATAAATCGGCTTACACGCAAGTCTCGTGGCGTTTTTAAGAGTTTTATTATAGGTATTTTAACACTTCGAACTACTCCTTGCCGAATACATCATAGAAATTCTCTTGCATTATCCGTTCTACATCGGATTCTTTATACAAAATTCGTCCTCCTATATGGTAATATGGCAGTATTCCATTTTTCCTATATTCGACCAGTGGACGCTTGTTTATTTTGAGAAAATCTGCCAATTCCTTATCGGTTATCAGTTTTTCCCCGTTCAATGTAGGCTTGTAGTTTTCCTTGACTTTATCAAGGATAGCACTCATTTTAGAAAAGGCCGCTATAGCTCTTTTTGCTCGATGAGTGTTAGTATGGGTATCATGATTCATCGTTTCTTTCTTTTAATAGTTTCTCAATATCTTCTGGCTTATAGTAGTTCTTCTTGCATATTTGCGTAGAAGGCAACTTCCCACTCGCCCTTAAACTCTGTACTGTACGCTTGGATAGATTTAGTAAGGCACACACTTCGTGAGTATCCAGCCATCTTCCTAAACGCTTTTCTGATTCACTGTTTAATGTTTGTTCAAACTTATGAACGAACATCTCGATACTTGACAAAAGATCCTCAAATACCTTCTCTTCTATTACAACTACTTTCATAAGGAACCTTTCATCTTAAGAAAATCATTAATCTCGGAAGCCTTGTAGTATGTGCGTCCGTCAATCATATAGTAGCGGATAAGTTTCTTCTGGCGGTAGCGAGCAAGGGTACGGTGAGTCACGCCAAGCAGTTTGCTCAGGTCGTAGTTATCCAGCAATGTGTCGCCATCGAGACACTCCTTCATCTTGTTCTGTCGCTCCAGCATCTTCTCAATCTTATCGAAGCGTTCCATCAGTTGGATGAACATCTTGTGGGCGGTTTCACTATTTATCTGTAACATTGTATAATCTGTTTAAGTGTAAATAATCGGGTTACTACACCGTGTTGCGCAACAGGTTATACTTATTAAATGGCATCCTGCGTGCCAATGACATGGAATGACACAAAAAGACACCGATACATCATTGTGTATCAGTGAAATAAAAATTTTAAGCGTAAAAATTGGGACTTTTTAGAGTATTGCAAAATGCAACACTTTTTCGCAACCTGCTATTGCAAAATGCAAGAGTTGCGATAGATGATGCGTGTTATCCCGTTGGAGAATAAGGTGGTTTTATGAACGCTCCAACGACTTGGAGTAAGGTCATCGAACATAGGAGTTCCCTTACCTGCAATGATTGGCAGGATATAGATAACCATCTCATCAATGAGATTGTAACGGGATAGTCCTCGCAGAAGCTCTATGCTATCCTTGTCGGATATTTCAGCGATGTATGTATCGGATTGGTTGTTGTCGGAGTGTTTCTCTGCAAGCAGGTCCAGTAGAGGATAGTGTGGCATCAGGCGATATACGCTCTGCTCGTGCCAATATGGAAAGCCTTTGGCATCATTCATTACCCACTGCATTAAGATCTCGTCTGCTTTCGGAAGAAAGCCGTCCATTGTCATCGCTGCTATGATCTGAATCTTTGCCATATCGTTACCTCCGTTCAAAAAAGAAGCGTGGTCATCACGCATCTAAACAGAGGCTCTGGCAAGCCCAAAGTGATACACGCGATGCCACGCTATGCATACGCATAGCATAAGCATTACGCAATTCATCACTTTAACTTCCACTGCCAGATTTCTGTTTAGGATTCTTGCGAACTTATGTTATGTATACGGACAGAGACCACTAATGTTCTGTCACGATATTTCAATTTTACGGTTCAAAGATACATCTTTCCCTCCAATCTTGCTAAAATACACTTACTTTTCCGGTTTTATGCCGTACTTTTTCATCTTACGGTATAGTGTAGATGAGTCAATATTGAGCATTTGAGCCGCTTTTGTCTTAACACCACCACACGACTGCAAGGCTCTGATGATGCTCTGTTTCTCCAGTTCCTCGTCCTTTAACGGAAGCAGTGGAGCCTCCGAAGCATCTGCTTGTATTGCAGGAGTAATGTTCAAATCCGCATAGTCAATGAGCGTATCTTTGGCCATCAATACCGCCCGTCTAATCTTGTTCTGCAACTCCCTGATGTTACCTGACCAGGAGTGTGAGAGCAACAACCGTTCCGCTTCAGCCGTGAAGCCCGTTCTTTTCCTATGAAGCTCCGTCGAATATTTTTCGCGGAAGAAGTTGGCAAGCGGGAGTATATCTTCGGGGCACTCACATAGTGACGGCTGGTGTATCTCAAACTCGCCCAGTCGATGATACAAGTCCTCACGGAAACGACCGTCAGCAATAGCCTTCTCCATATTTTCGTTGGTGGCGGCAACGATACGCACATCCGCCACACGCTCCCTGCTTGAGCCGACAGGCATGAATGTCCCCTCCTGTAATACACGAAGCAACGAGGATTGCATATCAAATGGCAAAGTGCCTATCTCATCAAGGAATAGCGTACCACCTTTGGCGGCATCGAAGTAACCACCCTTATCAGTGTCTGCACCCGTAAATGCTCCTTTCGTATGTCCGAAGAACATCGAGGCGGCAAGTTCGCGAGGTATCGCTCCGCAGTTCACCGCCACGAAAGGCATATCCTTGCGTGTGCTGTGGAAGTGAATGCTTCGGGCGATGGACTCCTTACCCGTACCGTTGGCTCCGAGTATCAATACCGTTATGTCCGATGTGGCAACGATTTCGGCAAGATGCTCTGCCTCCCTTGCCTTTGGACTTATACGCTTGAATAGTTCCTTCTCCTTGCTGCGCATCGTTGCTATGGGCTTCAGCAGTTCCTTGACCATCTCCACCAGCTGCTCGTGATATACCGGCTTGGAGAGATAATCTTTTGCACCCATTTTGATAGCCTTGACAGCATCGGTAATGGAGGCATACTCGGTCATTATCACAAATGGAATATCCAACTTCTCCTTGCCAATCCATTCAAGGAGGTGTATGCCGTCGCCTTGTGGCAGACGCACATCTGAAAGTATCAGGTCGAACTGTTCCTTGCGTAGCAGTTTGTGGGCAAAGGGTTCATTCATAGCAGTAGCCACTGAATATCCTTCACGCTCCAGCCAGTCTTTCTGTATATGCGAGAGGGCTATATTATCCTCTACTATCAGTATCCGTTTCTTCATCGGCTATTCTCTCTATCTCTTTACGGGCATCCTCCATTAGACGCTCTATGTGGGTTATAATCTGTCCTGTATGTACCAATAATGCCTGAATATCATTATCCCGTTCCTTCAATGCCTTGCGGTATGCAAGGAGTGTGTTCTCCATTGAGAGCATCTCCCACATCGGCATCATACGATGTACGACATTACGCATGGACTCCACCTTCTCTGTTGTCATCGCAATCTTCAAATCCGTCATATCCTTCTCACAGCTCTCCTGCAGTAATCTCAATACCTTCCTTTTGTCTGTAACCTCAGCAAGCAGTCCGGAGAAATCAGCACTTTCGTTCTGTTCCCTCTCCTTGATTACGGAGGCGAGGTGTTGCAGCAGGTCTACCATGGAGAACGGCTTGAAGATACAACCGTCAAAGCCAGCATCCAGCAGAGCCTGTCTGTCGCCATCCTCTCTGGCGGTCATCGCCACCACCGGTACGGTTCGGGAATTACTTATGCGTGATTTACGCAACAATTCCAAGACTCTGTAACCATTGGTGTCGGGCATCTGAATGTCGGTCAGCACAAGGTCGTAGTCCTTATTTCTTATCTCCTCAAAGAGTTCTTTGGCATTGATGCAGGTCTTGCACGAGACCCCGTTACGCTCCAGCATCTCCTTGACTACCTCCAACTGCAAAGCATCATCGTCAATGGCGATTACGCAACCAGGCAGGTGATGCGAGATATCAGCCATTACCGTTTCCTCTTCCACACTCTCATCGGTTACGGGCAGAGGCAATTTAACAGTGAAGATCGTTCCTGCACCTTGCTTGCTCTCCACCTCAATCGTTCCACCAAGCAGAGTGACAAGACCTTTGGTGATAGGCAGACCAAGACCGTAGCCATCGGCATTATTCTCATTTGTAGCACGCTCGAATGGTACATATATGCGTTTCATCATATCTTCGGAGATACCGACTCCCGTATCGCTTACCTTCATTGTCAGCCAACCATTCTCATACGAAGCCTTGAAACATACATTTCCCTCGGATGTGAATTTGACGGCATTGGTAATGAGATTGTTGATTATACGCCCCATTTTGTCCCTATCGCCCTTTACTGTAACATTTGTATTGGTGTAGCGATGTTTGAATTGCAGACCTTTCTCCTTTATCATGTGTGATACACTATCGGCAATTCTCTCCAACGACTCGGACAGGTGGAACGGGACGGGATTCGGAGTCTCCTTGGCTTCATCCAGACGATAGACATCAAGGAGGTTATTTACAAGGTGCAGGACATGCTTGCATAGGATGGTAATGTTCCTGAGCTTGTGGTTGCGTCTCTTCTTGTCCCTCATATCCATAGCCAGCTCTGCGTTACCGCTGATACCGTTGAGCGGGCCACGAATATCGTGCGATATGGTCATGATGATCTTGTTACGCATTTCAAGCAACTCGGCATTTTTGCGGTTGCTTGCCTCCAATTTGCGGCGACCACGCTCTTTACGCCCGTAGTCACGCATAATTACGATGTATGAGAGCAGCAGAGCAAGGAAGATGAAGGCTGTTATACCTCCCAACCATACTTTTGTCCGTTCACGGGTCTCAATGATCTGTTGCTCACGCTCTTGCAGGTCTGTCGTGACACGCTCATCCATTGCAGCAATTAGACTCTTCAGACGTTGGTTGATGTTGAGATTACGCTGTGCCAGACTATCTGCCGTTTCGGATAATTGCCTACTCTGCTCGGACTGTTTCCTGATGACATCACGATTGAGGGTGTAGAGTTTCGTGGAAGTTGTGGATTGAGGCGGAGTCTTCTCCTTTTTCTTGAAGAGTCCCAAGAAACCACCTTTCTTCTTAGGTGGCTCCTGTGTACTCTCATAAGCAATGACGGGAACATGCTCGGCAAGTTCTTCGCCAAGTTCCACCTGTCGCTCAAACAACTGGGAGATATTGAATAGTTGGATTTCTTTCTCTGCCATCAGATGCCGCAGACTATCTATCCGCTCACCCGAATAGTAGTTCTTGAACTCGCAGAGAATGCTGTCGACCACCAAGCGTTTGGTACGGTAGAGTGCGGTGTCTGCCTCCTCCCATTCGAGGATCGTCTCACCGAACATCGTGAGGTCAAGCATATGCACGTATGCTTCATGTACACTTTGCCGGAGTTCGTGAATCTCTTTCACTTCACGCTCCAATATGTTCATCTGTCGCCACTCGTGCAGGTACGTATATACGATACCACCAATTAGGGCGACAATAATAGTATAGCCTAAGGCCAACTTTCTTTGAATCTTCATTGCGTCCTATATTTAAGGCTCGGGTTAGTCCGAACAGTTTATCATATATGCCTTGGAGCGCAAAATTACCAATAAAGCAAAAAATTAAGGTGACTTTATCATTTTTTAATAGCTATTCAAGGCTGTGATGTAATATAAAACGCTAAAAATGTTGGCTATATTGTTATAAAAGTGGGCAATAGCATAAAAAAAACCATCATATTTGTGTGAATATGACAGCTACTATTGATTATACCATTATCGGATTGACCTTCATTGTCGCAAGGTTTAGATAGAGTCCGTGATGCTCTATCATACCGTGTCGGAACATCTTCCAGAGGATATTGCAGCCGAGCTGAGCTAATGTGGAGTTGATGAACAGGTCCTGTTTCTCCAATGCCTCGGCAAGTGAACAGCTCGGACCGGAGTCATCTTCCTTGATTCGGGCATACTTTACCAACTTTGTGATGACCTTTAATGACGGTACGGTCTGGTAAATTTGAGAAGTGGGTTGCTTTATCTTTTTCGGGATACTACCCAATACGACCTGTCCCGATGTTTGCGTGTTGCCGAAGTCAAGCCAATACAGAGGTGTCTGATAGTTTGTATAATTGTACTGTGGCAATGCTTTGAGTACATTCCAGAGGTCTATTCTCGACTTTATATTGTCCGTACAGGTTATGGTTATATTGGCAAGATGTTCCTGTCGTACATCTTTCATATTGGAGGGATAGAGTGCCGGCACTGCCTTCCAGTCATTCCCGAAGAAGTTGTTGATGCGTGTTATCAGGCAATTCGCCTTATTCAGCCCCAAGTCGGAATACCCGAATAGTTGTCGTCCTATGTTGGCTTCAGTTACAATATCGGGATCGTATAGCGTTACGAATAGTCCCGGATGTCCGAGGGCACGAAGTGTTACATCCAATCGTGCAAGGTTTGTCAATACTTGCGAACCTGTACCGCCACCACCTATAAGGTTTACCGTTACGGGGTGTTGTGGTACGAGCAGATAGCTGTCGGTATAATGTACTCTTTTCATCGTAGTATATCTTTAAGTTTCAAATTCTTTAGAGGCTTTAACTCTTCAATGTTGAAGGGAGCATCTTTTGCTGCCTTTGTTACCAGTACAAGGTTGCTCTTTGTGGGATTTCCGTTACCTCCGAGGTGTGAGAACTCTGTAAGCCAGAACTTCTTCTCCCAGTACTCAAGTAATTTGTCGTAGGTAATCTCTGTCGGCTTGTCAATCTTTGCCGAGCCGAGACAGACGCTTGACCCTGTGACATTGAAGAACGGAGCAGCGTAGAGTTCCGTTTCGGGCTTCAGTTCCTTGTCTATGTATGCGTAGATGTTCATACGCTCATCCCGCACCTCATAGATGACACCTGGCAGGTTGTACTCGGCATTCTCAATATGTAGCGACTCCTTGAAGAACATCATACGCTTTTGTGGCGGGTTATACCAGACATATTTCTCGTAGCCCTTGCGGGTATCACTCCATAGCATATTTGTCGGGATGCGACCATGCGGTGTGCTGCTGTGCCTCTCGGAATATCCCTTGATAAGTTCGTTGATGAAGTCCACCGTTACGGGACGGCCTTCGCTCATGGCTCCCTCATTATCTATGCTCCTTACTTCAAGGAAGTATGTATCTCCTCCATCTGTGGAGTATGCTATCAATGCCGCACGTGGGTGCAGCATCGTATTTATCTGCTTGGTAAGTTTGTTTGTATCCATAGTGATTATCGTATGTAGTGAATAAAATCATCTGCCCACTTGAAAAACCTTTCAGGATAGGTATCTTCAAGTGTAAAAACCTTGTCGGTCTTTGGAGAGACGGCAAAGGTTGATGCAGGAATAATATCGTATGACTCCTGACGGGAGGAATTATAGAAGTCGATAAGGTGTTCCGTCATTATATCATCGCTGTCATAGACAACTCTTATCTGCTGTTCGAGTGTCATCGGCAGATAATCGGGCTCCTCGTCATAGAACGGGTCATAGCCATAGTACATGATGGCTTTATCCGTCTTTATGAACTCAAGTCCTCTTCTCAGCAGTTCGATAAGACCTTGTTCAAAGCCATTCTTACACTCATATTCTTCTATGGCTTTCGGCAGGTTCTTGTAGTAGGACTTTCGCCACACCCTGTCGAGGAGTTTATATGCTCTGCCATCCTTGTATGATTTCACGAGCTTTTCCCTCGCTCGCCTCTCTTTGGCATCTTCATCCTCATAGCAGCCTTCAGTCAGCATATCCATAGCCCAGTCCATATCATCCTCATCGTTGATAGTGGTTATACCGTTCTCTTTCATAAAATTATGATAGAATGTGATGACAATGCGTCTGAGTGTGGGATTCAGTTCCTCCACGAACTTTACAGGGAAGTAGTACAGTGTGTACTCACCCCAAGTATGTGTGTTCCACACATTGAAGTATAGACAGCCATTGTTATCTTCAAGGTTGAGATACATGCCGCTTTTATTTACGAGGTCGTTCATCTCATTGTAGAGATTGACAATACCTTCACCGATAGTTCGGCCGGGTGTATGCTCCGCCTTTACATTCATCAGTTCGGCATAGCGGAAATAAGAATCACGCAGGTATTCGTAATTCTCCTGCGTGATTAGGTTATAACTATTTCCGCAATAGCTCTCCCTCATAATAGTCTGCGGTGCTATGGGGAGAATAGGTGTCTTTAGAAAAGAATTACGGCACCCGTTGGCGCCGTAACTCTCTCTACTCTTGTCACACCGTATCGTACCTCCCGCTTGGTCGATGCGATTATCATCCTTGCGAGCTGTTCCGACTGATGTTCGTCCAATGGTCTGCATGACTTCTTCTTTTTAGTGTCCTTACTCATAGTTATCATCCTTTTGTTCCGATGGTTGTCTTGAACTCATATACAGCCTTGTCATCCTTGATGGTCGGGCCGTGTACGGTTGCTGTTGTCAGTTCCGGATAGATGTTCGAGTAGAAGCTCATCACACTCGTTCGGATTGGGATCAGGAAGTGTAATCATCTCTGTACCTTTCTTAAAGGTGAATGATCGCTGCATTTCGTTTCTTAAAAGTGCCATAGTCTTAAACTGTTTGGGCGTATGCCTGTGAATAATGATTTTCTAACATTGACTGAGGGAAGTCGGGATATTCCTCATAATCCTCGGGGTGGTATGCAGGGCCTTCGTGCATATATGCCTGCTGTAACTCTTCAGGCATAGGAGGCTCTTCATGATGTGGGAACATCGGAATCTCACCCTGCGGATAGTGAGGATGCTGCTGTCCTACATTTTGAGGAGGATAACCGCCTTGTGGCACGGTGAACATAGGCTGCCCGCCATACTGAGGCTGTGGAGGTTGCTGAACAGGTCGCTGTATCGGCTGCTGCACGGGACGCATTACAGTCTGTTGTGGCTGTGGCGGCATCTGTCGTGGTGCTGCCTGCGGCTGGATAGGCTGCTGTGCAGGTGGCGGTGCCACATTCTGCGGTTGTGCCACTTGTGGAGCCGGTGCAGGAGTCTCTTCCATCATCTCGAAGAGCGAGCCTTGGTTCATCGCCTTCTTCTGTGCGGCAATCTTCTCATCTACCTCCTTCTGCTTGTCGGCAGTGGCATACATACGAGCCTGTTGGAGTGCGGTGATGGCATCCTTATGATTCTTGGCAGTGATAAACTCCTCGGCCTTCTTCATATGCTTCTCGTACTTCTCACGCTTCTCCTTCTCCTCCTTGGTCTCCTTAGCCTTGGCATCCTTTGCCGCCTTACTGTTGGCAGCGGCCTTGTCTGCCTGCTTCTCGAACTCCATCAAATTGGAGATAAGCCCCGTAGCCTTGCGTATAGGCTGCATGATGTGTTGCAGGAACTCTGCATCCATCTCTTCGGGAGTGCCCGTTAGTGTCAGCGGAATGATGTGGTTTGCTGCCTCATCTTTAAGTCCGTTGGCCTTCGGCAATGTTGATACAGTAAGCTGTCCGTTCGCTTTGCGGATGACGAGCGTAAGATCTACGCTCTCGGTCATCATCTGTGAAATTGATGTGAAAAACATAACTTTATGATTTAATGTTAATACTGAATTATTTTCTTGTGATGTTCACTGGTTGAAGAACTCTGCAAGCAGTCTGTTACGGTCAGGATGCTTGCTTATCTCCAGAATGGGATTGAGCAGCTCCGATATATGTACCGGACCTCGTGAGCCTCTTGGCGGCAACTTGATTTCAGGTTCAGTGACCTTTACTCTTCTTCTACGTACCACAGGCATCTGCATCGGTGCCATCGGTACACTTGCGATGATTGCTTGATTCATAGCTTTATCTTTTATTATATGGTTAATACTCGGACTTTGGCAGTCCGTTGAACTACGAGGGCGTTAAGGCTAATGCTTCCGGTAAGGCAAGGTTTTCGGGGAAAATACCGCAGCACGGCGAGGATGATTTTCTCCGAAACCACCTGTGGCCCGACCTTGCTGTCCGATAAGAAGCATTGGCCAACTTTGCCCTGTAGTTCATCGGCTTGCCAATGGCTGGTATTTTCTCTTTCCTCCTCTTCATTCTTATCCTCATACTTGAATCGTCCACCTACAAAAAGAGCCGTCCGAGAAGGACAGCTCCCACAACCCATATCGCAATATATCTGCTTATATGGTGTATGTCGATGACAAGACCTTTTCATTGCTTTAAGAGTTAGAAGACCAAGAAACTAAGGATAGCAAACAGTATCAATGCTGCCATTACGATACAGGCAATCTTGTATATGAATCGGAAGAAGCCTGGGAAACATACGATGGCTACCGCAGCCCATACGGGTGATACACCTCGTGTATAGAGATAGCTGAAACCTAATGCTACTACGGCTAACAGTATCATACCTATCCACTTCATTCTCTTTCTTACGGTCGGGTCATTTGTTTTCATATCCTATATTATTTAGTGGGAACAGTCGTTCCCGATTTCGTGGGCTTGGATGTGAAACGCCTCCACCTGCAAGGTTTTCGGGAAAAATACCGCAGCCGTGCGAGGATGATTTTTGCCGAAACCGCCTGCGGCACGACCTTGCGGGGTGGAATGAGGGCGGTTCACTACCTTTGCCTACGAATCGGGATGACTGACATCATCTTTTCTTACCTCTCTTCTTTTCTGGAAATGCCAGCGTTACATTGAACTCATCGTCAAAGGCTACGGCGGCATCGAAGGAGTTGCCTTTCTTTCCCTTGAATCCCTTGATCAGCTTGGTCGCTCCCGATGAGAGCAACTGTTCCAGATGCTGCTCGTTAAGCTCCTTGTTCAGTACCTTGCGGAATACAAGCAGACCGCAATCCGGATTGTCGCACTTGGCGACCTTCGGGCGTATCATCACTTTGCCTGTACCGCATTTAGGGCAAGGAAGGGAACGCTGTTTGGGGGCAGGGAACTTCAGACCGAGGACCTCGCGTGTAACCTGCGAGGTAAAACTCTCGATGGAGTGCATAAAGGAGCGTGTCTCCAAAGTATGCTGCTCTATTTGAAGGAGCGTCTTCTCCCAACTGCCTGTCAGCTCCACATTGGCAACCTGCATATCCTTTACCGCCTCGTAGATGTAGAGTCCCTTCTCAGTAGGTACAAGTGCTTTGCCTGAACGCTCGATATAGTCGCGCTTGAAGAGTGTCGTGATGATGGCGGCTCGTGTGGCAGGCGTTCCGATACCCAGCTCTTTCATTGCCTCTTTAGCCTTCTCATCGGTGATGTTCCTGCCACAAGTCTCCATAGCGGCAAGGAGTGTCGCTTCGGTGTAGAGAGGTTTCGGAATTGTTTTTCGCTGTGCCGTGCCATAGCCCGTAACGGGTATCTGCTCACCCTCGGCGAAGCGTGCCGTACCCTTGTTGGCTTCGGTCTCGTCCTTCTCGGCATCCTCCTTACGGGCAAAGACTGCTCGCCAGCCCGGATTGACGATGGTAGTCGAGCGTGAGCGGAACTTCATATCCTCGGCTGTCGCCTCCATTACCAATGACTCCTTCTCACATCGTGGCGAGAACGCTTCAAGCATACGCCCTGCAATCATTGTGTAGACAATCTGCTCGTGGGCGCTCAACTCCTCAGGCTCTATGCCTGTGATGATGAGTGCGTGGTGATCCGTTACCTTGTCATCATCGACACTACGCATATTCAGATGCTCGAAGTCGAAACGCTTGCCATACTCCTTGAACTCGGGCATAGTGGCAATCTTCCAAAGGGAATCATAGACCTGCTCCATCAAATCGTGCGAGATATATCTGCTACCCGTTCTCGGATATGAGATATACTTCTTCTCATAGAGAGCCTGTGCCACAGAAAGGGTCTTCTCCGCACTCATATCATGATGTGTGTTGCACTCCTTCTGCAAAGTGGTAAGGTCGTAAAGTAACGGAGCCTGCTGGTAGGTACGCTTGCGCTCCACCTTCGTGATGAGTGCCGTTGAGTCGGGCGAGAATCGTGCGTGTGCCGCCTCTGCCTGCTCCTTGCTCTTGAAGTCCTCGATATGTGCGAACTGACGGAACTCGCCCAAGCGTTCAAGTGTGATATGCAGTTGCCAATAAGGTGTAGAAACAAAATCGCGGTTCTCCTTGTAGCGGCTGCATATCATCGCCAGCGTAGGAGTCTGCACTCGTCCGAGGGAGTTGTTGGGCATACCCGAAGCCAAAGCCAATGCACGGCTGGCATTCATACCCACGAGCCAATCAGCCTTTGCACGACAATCGGCAGCGTGGTAGAGACTATCGTAAGCCTCGCCATCCTTGAGGTTGCTCATACCTGCACGGATAGCCTCGTCGGTGAGTGAGGAGATCCAAAGACGTTTGAAGGGCTTGGTATATCCGAGATAGTGGTAGATGTATCGGAAGATAAGCTCTCCCTCACGCCCTGCATCCGTAGCCACGATGATGCTGTCACACTTGCTGAATACCTCGTCAATGACCTTGAGCTGCTTGGCGGCACCGATGTCCGTTACCATACCTCTGTCGGTCTTGATCTGTCTTACCACAAGCTGGAACGGTTCGGGGAGCATAGGCAAATCCTCATGCGAAGCCTTGCCGTATCCGTATGCCGATGGCATGGCGAGGGAAACGAGGTGTCCCAATGCCCAGGTTACAAGATACCCGTTGCCTGCCATGTAACCGTCCTTCTTCTCTGTTGCACCGATGACGCGGGCGATGTCCTGACCTACGCTCGGCTTTTCTGCTATAATTGCTATCATAATTATTCGGGAATTAAAGAAGCCGTCTCCCGTCCCGATTACGGTGCGGGAAACGGCTGTCAGGTTAGTAATGGAATCGTGTTACTGCGTGGGGTTGATACCGATGATTTCGAGCAGTGGAGAGTCGTTCTTGCGTACAAGCTGCAAAGTGGCATCCATCACCACATCTACACCGAGGAGTACAAGGCTCAGCGATACGACGCCCGTCTTCTCGCCTCGGAGCAGTGTCTCAAGCTCACCTGCCTGTTCGAGTTCATCCTTGAGGATACCGATACCTGATAGTTCGTCCCAGTTTACATCTTCCACCTTGAAAGGTGCTTTATTCTTATCGTTCATCTTAAAATTCATTTTAGAGTTATACATTGATTTGACTTGTTCTACTTACGGATTAGATGCTCTGTCCCTTTGACTGACGCTTCTCCTGTTTCTCGGCTACCACATTGCGCTGTGAGGCGTTGCGGTTTCGGTCGGGATTCTCGTTGTAGAAGTCCAACTTGTTCTGGTTGGAGTTCAGTTTGACATACTGTGAGATGCTCTTGCCATCGAAGCCCTTCATGCCCTCCACGAGTACCGACTTGCCGCTCTGAAGGTCGGCACGCTGCTGACCGGAGAGCTTGGCACCGAAGATCTCCTTCGGAATCTCGAACTTGGCACGCTCTTCAAAGCCATCGGGAGTGCGAGAGTACATCAGTCGTCCCGTCTCAAGGTCTGCCTTGATGAACGATGAGAACTCCTCGCCACGGTTGTTCACCATATCATTGAGGAAGATGGCTCGACCTTCACGAAGGTCTTTCTGCTCCTCGGCTGTCAGTTTCACGCCACCGATCTCCTTCGGGATATAGATTTCTCTTGCACCCTCGGGCGAGTCGGGATTGTAGCGGGTGTAGTTAGGTCGTCCTGTCGCCTCATCGAGCTTCACATACGATGAGAAGAGTTCGCCATCCTTACGCTTCATATCCTCCACGAAGATTGCCTTGCCTGCATTGAGGTCTTCAATCTGCTGCTTGGTAAGCTCCACACCACCGAGAGCGGTACGGTTGAAGATACGGTCGTTCTCGAAGATGAAGTCGATGCCTCTGCGCTCGGCACTCACCTGAATGTGGGCGTTGAACTCGTTACCCGACTTGGCGGTCATACCCTCGATATAGACCTTCTTGCCCTCACGCAGGTCGTTCTTCTCCTGATCGGTGAGCTGCACGCCCTTAATCTCATTAGGGATATAGACATTCTCGGCACGCATGGCCACCACCTCGTTGGTCATCTTGTCGAGGCTGATAAACGATGGGATATATTCCCCGTTGCGACCTTTGAGTTCCACCACTCGGCCCATATTGCCTGTTTCGAGGAGGTTCTTCTTGTCCTCTTCCGAGAAGATATGTCCGAAGTAAGGACGCTCCAATTCAGGCTGCTTGCGGATACCGTGGATGGCGAGTACCACCTCACCTGTGTTGGACTGCTGCAACGACAGGCGTGCATCGGTACGCAGTACGGCAGAGCCGAAGTTAAGGTTGATAGGTACAAGCTGGTTGGTCTTGTAGCCTTTGAGCATAGAGTCAAGGAGTCCTCGCTCCTGAAGATACTCACGTGAGAGTCCGAAGTTCTTCAACTGGTCCCAGTTGATCATAGACTCGTTGTAACGATACTGATTGTTCTGCTGCTGGTCGTTAGCTTCAACGACGGGCTGCTGGGTTTGATTTTTCTTTGCCATTTCTTCTGAATTTTGATTGTTAATACTTTGTTCTGTTTGATTTTTGGGTGTTATCTCATACTTCTTGAGAAACTCTTCCACTGCTTTTGTTTTCTTACCTTCGGCAAGGTCTTCGATGGCCTGCTTGACTTCGGGTTTGTCGAACTCCTCCTCCTTCATCGTGAAGAGACCGAAGTGTGTAGGGTCTTTCAACTGACTCCAGAAGTTCTTGAGGAAATTCTCGAAGAAGGTCGCATAACGGTCAATCTTGAGAAAGGAGTTTTGATGCTCTTTGTCTGCCGGCACGGTGGAATACTTGCCGCTCTTGTTGATTTCGGATACCGCTTGAATGAGCAGTTCCATCTTGTCTAAGACCAGCACGATGTCGCTCATCTGCGGGTTCTCGGTGACTTGTGTTTTTGAGGGGGCATCCCTTACATTTTTCTTTGCCATAACTGTGAGTTTTTAGCGTTAATAACTAATGTTGTCACCGCAAATATATATAGCAAAATTTGATAAAACATTGATATTTAAGTCGTTAGACTATACAAGTCATAAGGTGTCATCACTTGTCATAGCAGGTAGGAAAGCGAAGGCACGAAAAGGGGCAAAACAAGGATGAAAAGAGGGAAAATGCTCCACACAGAAACAGGGTCGGAAGGAGCGAAAAACAAAGGCAAAAAAGGTGCGAGAAAAAAGCTGTGGTATGACCGAAATGAAATAACTTTTGTAATATGCAGAGTTGAGAGCTGAGCTGCTTTTGTCCCCACTTAAAAATCGGGCACTAAAAAGATGGCGGTGGTTGATAGACCTTATAATAGAATATAGATATGGCAGTCAGGTTGAGAATAGAGATGCGGCATATCTTACCGCAATGGATTTTGACCTGTTGTACTATGCGTCGTAGGTCGCTTCGCTTGCTAAGTCCCAACCTCTGTCTCAACTCGGACGGCGATACCGGAGCGTTTTTTCGGGTGAAAAATTATCGCAGAGAATTTTTTGCCCGAAAACCCTCGGCTCGAACGTGGAGGTATTGTCCCTCCGAGTTAACTTCTTGAAGGGACTTTGCGAGTGAAGCGGGATTTTCACGCTATATATACTTTTTGTAGCCCATTCTGTCTTTCAATCGTAAAAAACAGAGTAACTTTGCAGTATTATAAAAATATAGTATATGGCATATTTTAATGATAAATTCAAAATGGCAAGGCTTGATCAAAGTCCTTATCTTTTTCATTTCATCAATGGGTATGACCAGTCTCCTCATGAAACATTACGAAAGATTTTGGAAGAAAAGCAACTTGTTAGCAGCAAAGGTTATATATGTTTTTCGGCTTCACCATTAACTGCTATTACAAAATTTTTTGACGTAAAGGTTAAAAGCACTGGAAAACCCATGTATCAACCTTGGGGATTAGGTTTTTCAAGAGATATATTAGTTCGAGATTTTGGAGCTAGAAATGTTATTTATACAGACGGTACGGAGGAAATACCAGATCATTTAGAGTGGAGAACGCAGAAATTGGATGTAGATTCTTATGACTTTGAGTATCTGCGTGAATGGCGAATCAAGAACGGCAAATTTGATTTCTCTGGATTCCCTAGAGGAGATATGATTGTTATAGCTCCTGATTATAATTGTTTAAACGATTTAGTTGTAAGATTTGATATGGAATTCACCCCTTTTGTAAATCATTATACTGGAGATATTGAAGAAGACTGGAGTGAAGTTTGGAAACGAGAATGGAAAGGTATTTCAGTAGATAAATTAGATTCTAATAATATATTGGATGATTTTGCTGTTTCTGGCTCTACAATTTCTCAAATATTGGAAGAAGATATGCTTGATAAATTACTATCAGATTCACCTTGGAGTGTGCTAACTAATAAATAAAAAGGCTATGGAAGAAATCAAATATTATTGTTACATATGTGATGAAGAACTTACTGATACAAATAATTCAGATGAGCATATTATACTAAATGCTATTGGAGGACATTTACATTCAAATAAACTTTTGTGTAAAAGATGTAATAATAGATTAGGAGACACCGCGGATGCAAAATTGGCAGAAGATTTATCCTTTTATACAGATATGTTGAAAGTGAAAAAAGTACGCAAGAATCCGCATAAACAAATTATGTTAGATGATGAAGGTCGTGAAGTTGCAGTTTATAACGCTGGAGAAAAAATAGAATTAAGACGCCCATATGTGGATAAAGAAGAAAATCAAGGTAATATCAGCATACATATAACTGCTCGCAATGAAAAAGAGTTAAAGGGAATTCTTAATGGTCTAATTAGAGAGGGAACAATCTCTCAAGAAGAAGCAGATAAACTTATTGAGAAGGCTGTCGCTGTTGAACATAAGCCGATCCTTCATAAACGAAATTGTATTTCGCAAGAAGCATTCCCTAGTATTATAAAATCTGCTGTAAATTATTATTTGTTTAAAACTCAAGATACTCCTCGAATAAAACATTTAATTCCTTATATAGTAGGAGAAAAGGATGCCAAAGAAGTCTTGTATCTTCATCATTTCAAGAAACTTCCATATGATGATACCAAAGAAGAGGTAACTCATATGATTCATATAGAAGGAAGTAAAGATACAGCATTATTATATGCTATGATGGAATACTATGGTATATTCATTTATATTGTAGTTTTAGATTCAAACTATCACGGAGATGATATAAATGAAACATATACATATGATACAGTAGAAGGTTGTGAAATAACTCGAACTTTTTCATTACCTCTTACTCTTGAAGAACTTAATGTTTTTAGAGAACAACCATATGATGAATATGTGAAAAATTTGCCATACATTGAAGAAAGATGTGATAGGGTTATGAATATATGGCAAAGAAGAAAGGATCATGAAGAATTATCAAAAACCATAGAAAAAGCATTTGGGAAATATCCTGACGGATGCGTTATAACGGAAGAAATGATTTCTGAAATTGGAGATGAGATTATGAAATTTGTAGAAAATAAGTTGTCATCTCAAATTCAATAATGCAAAAAAGCCAACTTAAGCCTGCATATACAGACCTAAGTTGGCTTTCTCCTTTTTAGGAATTACCTGTTTTTATGTGTGTATAGTCCACCCATGAATAGGATTCATCAATACAGCAAACGATTGGTCGGGCTGTCCGTGATAGAGCAATCCTCCGACAATACCCGTTCTGCCATCGGGATATACCTGTCGGAATCCGAATGAGTGAGGCGCAGAGTCATAGTAGAGTTCAATCTCACACGGGCAGTTTGGATTTTCTTCCCATTGTTTCAAACGGTCAATACACTTTAGCAGGGTGTCGTTCTTGATTTCCTTTGCGTAGGCAACAGCCTTTTCATAACGCTCTTGACATAAAATCTTCATACTCGATATTTTTTAAGGTTTATAATAAATCTTCATATACTCCAAAACCGTAGCAGTCGGCAATGTAAAAGTCCTCACTGCCAATTTCTGCGAGTGACTTCATATCTTCCAGCGTATCGCAATAGAAGAAAATGTCGTCATCCTTTTCGGTATCGGAATCCATTCCGATGGCGATACGCACTTCAACTGTATCGCAGTTGTCCTTATAGCGGATAAGGCAATCGGCATAGTGAGGCTCGATGCCTCGCTCTGTAAAGAATTTCAGGCATTGGCGGCTAATCTCTTTTCTGACTGTATCGGGTTTCTTCCAATCTGTATCATCAATAATTTCAAGGCTGAGACCTTCGACAACCAAGCAGGTAGCACCATCTACATTTGTCATAAGTGTACGCTTGCCCATATACTTCTTGCGTTCTTCTTCCCAGTTGGGTAAATCCCATCTTTCTGTGGTCCATTCTCCACGATAATCCTTTGGCTTGCGGAGATACTCTGATAATGTCATTCTAATCATCGTCTATCATTATTTAAGTTATACATATTACAGGCGAAGCACTGTATTCTATTTCTTTACCGCCTTGACTGTTCCGTGCAGGATTGTGCAAGGTTGGCGGGAAAAATACCGCAAGCCCCGTGGGGCGAGGATGATTTTTCCACGACACCCACAGGGCTTGACCTTGCTCAATCCGAAAGGACGGGACAACCTTTGCGGTAAGAAATAGGATACAGATTCTAATCGTTACCCTCTTCGTCCTTCTCGTCTGGTAACAATCGTTTACGCAACTCAGGATCAGCCTTGATTCGTTCCATTTCATCTTGAACTATCTGCTCAACCTCATCTTTGATACGGGAATAGTTACGCTCTATCTGCTCCTGCATGATGTCGTTGCCGTTCTCGTCCTTGAACTCATTGACGATAGGAATCTTCTTGTATGCCTTTGTCTCGGCACTTACCTTTGCACTATCCACGATGATGCGTGAGTGGAAAATCTTCTGGTCAATCTCCTCGCCAAAGTTATCCGCTACACTACCCACGAATGTGCCTTGTGAGAGGTTGGAAATCTTCGAGGCAGGTATAAGGAAGTCCAGCTGCGTGTTGATAGATGTTGATGTGTCCTGACGGTTGATAGATACCGACTGACGCTGCTGGAGTATCTTGCCGAAACGCTCCGAAAGGTTTTTGGCTGTTTCACCTACCACCTGTCCGCTGAAGATATTACCCACCGTATTTTGGATAACCTTCGCCTCCTTGTCGCCATAGTCACGAGCCAACTGCGAGTAGTCCTGAAAACCGAGACAAACTGCTACCTTATTGCTTCGTGCAGTGGCAATGAGGTTGTCGATACCACGAAAATAGATTGTCGGCAACTCATCAATGATAATAGAACTCTTCAACTGACCCTTCTTGTTTACCAACTTCACGATACGGCTGTTGTATAGTCCGAGTGCTGCCGAGTAGATATTTTGGCGGTCGGGATTATTACCTACGCAGAGTATCTTCGGCTCATTGGGGTTGTTCAAGTCTAGGGTAAAATCATCGCCCGTCATCACCCAATAGAGCTGCGGAGAAATCATTCTCGAAAGCGGAATTTTTGCAGATGCAATCTGGCCCTGGAGCTGATCTTGAGCTCCACCTTTCCATGCATCCATAAAGGGCGAAAGGTAGTTTTCCAACGAAGGATAAGAAGTCGGAATAGTAAAGATATCCGCATACGGTTTGTTTAGGAATTCAATCGTATGTGGGAAGGTACAATACTTACCGTCCTTGTAGATTCTCAGATACCAGATAATCGCAGCCAAAAGAATAATAGGAGATTCCACGAAGAAGTCGCCCTGCTTCTGAATATCGGGTAAGTCAGAGGCATTGCTGCCTCTTCCTCCCCTAAGAACCGTACGTGAGAGTTTCCCCTCATACGGCTCAAGCAACTCTATATTCCTATTTGTTATTAGAAATCGGCTCATACTTTCAACATTTTCGTTTATTTTGCTTGTAGCAGTTGTTGTGGACAAGTTGTCGTACAATCGAACCGTTAACATGTATTTCGTTGACGTTCCATGCTTTTGTACAATCTATAACTTTTCCACATAACGGACATGTCCGATTCTGCTTGTTCCATAAATATAAGAGAGACTTACGTCCTTTGAGAGATTCTAGCATTTGTTGTTCCTTTCGCTGAGAGAAATAATCATCATAGTCAGGGTCGAAAGGATTTGCTTCACCCTTGATTTGTTTATACGGAGTATAATGTATATCCGACAACCTTTTAAGAGTCAAGTAATTTACTTTCTTGTTCTTTGATTCATATTTCCATGCAAATGTCCATTTACGCCCCCGAATTTCGTGCCAATACTTGTCTGCCACCCAGGTTATGCGTTTCTTCGGATGACGGCGTAAAGCCCATTGTTTCGTGAGGTTATAAATGTGGTAGTCGCAATCATGAAAAGCAGCGGTTGATGCACCATATCGGTAGTAATTTCCCCAGCCTGTAATTACAGGATTGAGCATTCGTATCAGCGATTCCTGCTTACACGTTTTATGTCCTTTAACGATGTCACTGATTTTAGCTCTAAAGCGTTTCTGTGCCTCTTTTGACGGTGACGTGTATAGCCTTTTGCCAAACTTCCTTATATTGAAACCTAAGAAATCAAAACCGTTGTATATGTTTGTAATGGTAGTTTTCTCTTCGGATAAAGTAAGACCTCTTTCTTTGAGAAATTCTATTACTATAGGTTTGACCTCGTTTTCCAAAAGCTCCTTATCCCGACCAGTGATTATAAAATCGTCCGCATATCTGATAAGATTCACTTTGTAGTGGAATGTCTTATAGTTGATGAAACGTCTTTTGAATCTTTCAGCCAAGAGTGGTTGAAGTCCGTCAAGTGCCATATTTGCAAGTGTCGGTGATATGATACCTCCTTGTGGTGTACCCTCTTCTGTCGGGAATAGTTTGCCATTGAATACAGCTCCACATTTCAGCCATTTTCTGAGTATCGTCTTATCCATAGGAATATGATTAAGAAGCCAGTCGTGGCTGATGTGGTCGAAGCAGCCTTTAATATCTCCCTCCAAAATCCATTCGGGGGAATGTTGGCGGTTTAGAACCGTGTCAATCTGACGGATAGCGTCCATTGTCCTGCGTTTCTTGCGGAAACCATAGGAAAAACGGTCGCCTGTCGTTTCGGCTATCGGTTCCAAAGCCATTAGGTATAATGCTTGCATCGCTCTGTCTTTCATTGTCGGTATTCCCAACGGTCGAAGTTTGCCGTTCTTTTTCTTGATATGAACCCTACGGAGCGGTTGAGGTTTATAACCACGGCGTTTGAGTTCATCAATTGCTTTGTACTTGCGCTTGGGAGAATCCCAAAGCTGTTTATCTACTCCAGACGTATTCTTCCCTTTGTTGGAAGTAACCCTCTTTACCGCCAATGCCTTGGCGTAAAAAGAGTGAGTAAGCATCCATTGTAAGGCTTTTACCTTATTATGTCTGCCTTCTTTCTGAGCCTTTACAATACGCGCTTGTAGCTTTCGGACATAGGTTTCACACTTGGACCAGTCCATACCGTCCCAAGTCTGATTCCTGTTGTCAGCAGGCGCACACGATGTTTTAGTTTCGTTCATTTGCTTTCCTCCTTTTGAAAGTTCTAAAAGTTATCTTGTAAAGAGTTACCATATACGGAAGTCTGCCCACTTTCGTGTCGGATGATGTCACCAACAGCAACCCGTGATGTCGATTCAATCCGTATCCACCCCATTACAGGATGGCGTTCGCTTTTTCCGTTATCTCATACCTGCACCCCATTCGGCTTGCCTTGCGGTTTGCTTACTCGTTTTCTTACGAGAGAGATACAGGCTTGCCCTGTTCCACGTAATTGACAAACGGATAG
>OLQD01001121.1_pt1 | contig 23349 bp, 25 predicted proteins | sample 1672841 | NCBI WGS metagenome assembly OLQD01 (sample SAMEA3136729, study PRJEB25190) | human gut metagenome | biome: human gut; feature: human-associated habitat; material: faeces | place: Austria | collected 2013 | reverse complement strand
CGTTATGTTTTCTCTGTTCCAATAGTCATTTAACAGAGTAAGCAAAAAGCCTTATTCAATACTCAATCAGATGTTACTAAAATATGATGGTGAGTATGCTAGTTTCAAGCAGTGGAAAGATTTAGGCGGTCATATTCGCAAGGCTGAAAAATCAGAAATAATTGTATTTTGGAAAATGTACCCAATAAAAGAAAAGCAAGATGATGGAACAGAGATTATAAAAACAATACCTTTACTAAAATATATAAATGTATTTCACATTTCACAAGTTGACGGAGTAGAGCCACTCAAACAAAAGGTAACACACGACATAGAGCCAATAGATAAAGCAGAAAAGATATTAAATGACTATTGGAACAGAGAAAACATAACGATTGAACATGTCAAAGGTGATAAGGCTTTTTATAGTCCTATGTTTGACAAAATACAGTTACCATTGTTTGAGCAGTTTAAAAGCTCTGAGGAATATTATAGTACAGCTTTTCACGAATCAATACATAGCACAATGAAAACAAGCAGATGCAATAGACAAGAGGACAGAAAAGGAAAAGTTGTCTCGTTTGGTTCGGAAGAGTATAGCAAAGAAGAACTTGTTGCAGAGGTTGGAAGTGCTCAACTTATGAACATAGTTGGAATAGAAACAACAAAGAGTTTTAGAAACTCAACCGCATATATACAAAGTTGGTTAAAGGTTCTTAGGAATGACAACAAGTTTATTGTATCGGCAAGCAGTAAAGCGGAAAAAGCAGTAAATTATATCTTAGGTAATCAGTAATAATAAAAGGGTGTAGGTAATAAAGCCTACACCCACACAAAGGAAGGAAGTACAATATTATGAGTAAATCAATAAAGAACATTGCAACAGCTACAGTTATAGTTATTATGTTAATAGGTGCGTATTATCTTGGAACTACACAAGCAAAGACCGAAACAGTTGAAACTGTCCCACAAGGCTATATATCACTAGATAAGTGCATACCGCTTGATGATGTAGCCTATTATTATATTAATAGTTATGGTTATCCGTGTTTTGAATTAAAGGATACACGCTATCAATTAAATAATAGTTCTAATATGTCATATGATGATATTTTGAATGATTTACCGCTTGATACTGAATATCAAAACGACTGTATAGATATGAAACAAGTAACAGACTTTACAGCAACAGAGAACAGCTTACAATTATATACTGCGGACGGTAACGGCTACTATTGGGAAAAATAACAAGATATTATAAGGCTATGGGTGTAATGCTCATAGCTTTTTTATTATGTGGTGGGGGGTGGGTTTTCATTCTGAAAGTGTTTTTGATATTGTAAATCTGTACTATCTGTACTATTCGCATGAACTTTGAAAAATTGTAAAGTAGGGGTACTATAAACTAATTTCTATGTTTTGATTTTCCAGGATCTATATATCTGATTGCTCTATACACCGACTAAAAAATATAACCTCTCCGATATTTTATCAGCTTATCTTCCACTCTACCGGGGGTATGTTTACATTATAAAATTTAAGTACCTGACTATCCTATATACATACCCTAATTTATTGCACTTTATCACACCACAGTTATAAAATCTCGCATAAAACGATCTATCCTAACAAGTTATCGTCTGAACATTTTTTGTGTAGAATTTGCACATAGAATAAAGAAATACACGAAAAAAGGATTGCATAATACTTTGCAATCCTTTCATATCATATTTTATGCTTACTGTTTTTTACTCATATCATTCAATAATGACTGTGCTTCGTTTAAAGAATCAACACACGCTGTTAGCGATTGTGCCATATTTGTTTCATACACGAATGAACCGAATCCGGTGTTCTTATCTAAATCATCATATAAATATATTTTTGCTCCTGCAACTTCAAAATAATATGCTACTTTTGAAAACTCTGGATATTGATAAGCTTGCTTTGATGCTTCAAATAATTTATCTTGTATTTCATAATCTATCTGATTTGCTTGGGATATATATGATGTATCATAAAACGAATCAGTCAGCGCCATTGTATCAAGCGAATTCTGCACCATATCATATGTTTCCTTAATCGTGTTATTAAAAGACTCCAAAACATCATATAATTCATCTACATATTTACCACATCTATCACAATACCCTATACGTGTTGTGTGTCCTAATGCTACACCATTTTGCTGTTTACATCGCTTGCATATACTTGGTTTTTCACAAGTTGCTTCATCCCAATCATGTCCTAAAGGTTCACCAGATTTTTCCTTACATCTAGTACATTGTTTAGGTTTTTCACAAGTTGCTTTTTTCCAGTCATGACCTAAAATACAAGTATTGTTTTTTATATACACATATCCCAATCCTGCCACAATAGATACTACAACCAAAATTGCAACTATGATAACTATTTTTCTTTTGTTTGTTCTTTTCAATTTATATGCACAATTAGGACATCTTTTTACACTATCGCTTATTTCTTTACCACACTCAGGACATTTTATAATTGCCATAATAGTTCCCCTTTTTTAATTATTCTATAGCTGGTTATTTCATCTCAGGAGTTCCATATCGTTAATATAGATAGAACTCAAAAGCGTGCTGATGGTGTCGCTGGCGCGAAATATTCACCAACTAGCTTTCAAAATATTTATATATTTTATCACACAAGTTGTCAACATTTACAACATCTTGATCTATTTTATCTGCATCTGTTTGAGAAGGATTACTTAAAAGAGAATCAAATAATTCTGCAATTTCATCAACATTTTGTTCAAGATTGTTTGCACAATCATATAATTCAGGCAATTCCTTTTTTATTGCCGAACTATTATACGCTGGTGCATCAGAGCTTATTATTCCGCCTTCTTCTTTATATTCAATCCACATTCCTTGCTCAAACATTTTTTGTGCTAAAGAAATATTTAATCTTGAAGCTTCCATATTTCCATTATTAGCTTGTGCTATCGCACTATCAATATAATATTCTACAGATTTAGCCCTAGAATATAATGAACGTGCAATTTGATAATCATCTGGATTATCTTCAACTTCAAATATTCCATCAAACATTTGAATATTTTTTATCGAATTGACCTTAAATTTTTTATCTAGTTTATAATCATTTGATAAATTCCACTTTATTTTTCCTTCGTCAAAAGATTCAAAATCATTTTTGTTAACTGCAAATGTTGCCATCATACGTATTGGATTAGATGTACCGCCTGGTACTTCTTCTAAGTCCTGAGAAGTTTTATATCCTGAAGCCATTACAAATTCAGAATATAGCTCTTCTTCGTATATATAACTATCCTTTTGTTCATAATTATTATCGCCCATTTGTAATTGAATTGAATTAGAAATAAACTCCAATTTCTTGTTAGTGTTAGATGGATTTTTTAAACCATAGACAACTATTATATAAGCAGTATTATTATCTAATGGATTTTCTATCATATCGCTATTATCAGGATCTAATTTAAATATACCGTCAACAATAATATTTTTATTATTTGATACATTGCTAGATATGTTTACATTATTTATTATTGAAACAACCGTAGTATAAACAGCTAAGACTATACCAATAATACAAATTATTATCGTTGGTATAATATTTAAATAATTATATTGTTTCTTTTTTTTCAAACTCAACACAATGGAAATAATACATAAAAGAAGTCCTACTAAATATAACGGCATTCCAAATACTTCTAATACCGAAAGAATTGTACCTATTATTGCTAAAGGCAAATATCCTTTTTTCTTTTTATGTAACTGATAACCGCAATTAGGACATGCTAAAGCATTATCAGATATTTCTTTACCGCATTCTGGACACTTAATCATAGACATATTATTCTCCTCCTTTAAACAGTACTATAGCTCTATAAATACTACTTTATCATATTTTGTATTACTTATCAATATTTTATCGTGTAAAGTGATATATTATCATCAAAAAGAGGTAAAGAATGAAGCCATTAAAGAACAGAGTGAGTCTTACACTTGATGAGGATATAATTGAAAAAATAAAACAGCTTGCAGAGAATGATGATAGGTCATTCAGCCAATATGTAAATATGGTGCTTAAGGAATATTTGAGTAAAATTGATAGGGCTACTGAAAAGTAGTCTTATTATGTATGAAAATAGCTTTAAAAACACTGACCTGTATTTAACGACAATTTTTTGTCATTCATAGTATAGTGTGTAGCAGTCTTTTATTAGATATAGCATCAAAACAAAAATCAGCTCAATATCACGATAAGCAATAACTTCAAATAATATCTTAACAAATTACTTCAAAAATGAACTATTTTATATTAAATCTAAATTTAACTTTTTTGTCTCCAAATTTCAAAAAACCTTTGATTTATAAGGGGTTTACCGATAAAGATTTTATATGCAAAAAACACCTAAATCAGCACTATATCGTTTTAAGAATGCCGTAAAATCAACGTTTTCCCAAGTACACGATATAGTGTACGATATTGCAAAAAACGTAAAAAAAAGGTATATCAGATAAATTAATATCCAATATACCCTAATCGTCATAATTCATATGTACTTCTTTTAATGCCAAATACATTGACTTGTATTCTGAATCTACAGAATGTAACGGTTGCATATTAACCTCTACAGGATTAAAACCGTTTGCTATATAAAAACTTTCTGCTTCTGGAAGAGAATGTAAAAACAGTGCCTTAAACCCTATTACCTCATCTAATAAAGAATATGCAAAATCTATAATACTTCTCATTATCCACGCTGATACTGGAATATCTTCTCCATCAAATTCAAAAAATACATCTTGATATTTCTCACTTACAGCAAACATTTTAATTTCAATTGCTGATATACCACATATTTCCGTATCAAATTCCTCTCCAATTTCTTTTGCTTCTTCTTCGTCAAGTCTTATTCTGTCTTCATACGGTATTGCTGTCGCAGCCAATGTATAATATGAAACTACATCTCTTTTAATCTCTGTGTTATCTTTATCATACAACACATTCCATACAACATATGTTACTCCCTCTCCTGCATTTTTATAATCAATAGCTCCCATAGTTATAAAATCGTTAAAATTTTCATAACCTTCTCCTGCATTAAAGAGTTTCATTTCAGTTGAAAAATCCTGATGTGACTGTCTCAAAGACAATACATCAGGATTAAAATATGTTATGTGTTGATGTTCTTTCTTATTTTCTTTTGCCAAATAACTTACCAGCTTTCTTGCAAGATTCCAAAAAATCCTTTGTTACTTTATTTGCATTAAATTCACGTACAAACTCTTGGGACTCTTGCTTTTTTATAACAGCTATTCTATTGATTGGTTTTGCTAACACAGCCATATTCTTTCCCTCCTTCTTGTCCGCTAAGCAATTTTCTTTACTTTCTTCAATTATATTTTATCACCTCAGTCCTCAAATTTCAACAACTGAGTATATAAATAATCTATATTATATGAAATTTTATGTTTAATACTCTATCATATACTCATTTGCAAATCAAGTTCTTTTTCTATAATATATCTAATTCCACTCAATTTATTCCTTCATCGGTTAAAATATCTTATTATTTTATCTAAACATGTAAACTAACTGCTAACTCTCATACGGACTATAAGGACGCACTTCATATTTAATCAATGCGTCAAATAGCCTGTCTGGTATCTTATCTCTATATCTCAATGCCAATACCCTAATCTCCGATTCCTTGAATAACTTATATTCTTGAAACGCTTCTTCCTCTGTGTCCCAATAATGCAGCTTAACTTGTTTATCATGTCCAAATGGAGTAATCCTTGCAAAGAACTTATCTCTTGCTTTGTCATAATCAACACCGATAGCATAAACCTTTGCTGATTTGTAACGACTTCTACGCTTTGTAGCACTTGCCAAGGCAGAATTGATAGTCTCAGGCAATATACAACACTTGTCTGGTGCATACTCTTTATTGCCACGACATAATAAATCTTTATCAACTGCCATGCGTTCTCCGTCACACTCATAATAGTTAGCAGAGTACCATTCAGCAAAAGAATCTCTGCTATTCTTCCACCCGTCACACATATAAGCATCATCGTAGCACTGATTTACATATAACGAACTACCGCTATAACATCTTGCATAAATTCCCTCATAAATTTTATAAGCTGGATTGCCCTTGACAGTATTATAATCGTAATATTCCTGCTCTCTTCCAAGTTCTGCAACTGTTTTAACGTGCTTTCGTAACAACTCATACTCTTCCGCAGATACATAAATCAGATTCTTGTAGTAGTTATTATTAATATTTTCGTCTATGTGCCATATCTTATTGCATCCTGTCGGCTTGATTAAGAAATACTTTGCTACAAGAATTTCTGGACTTGTCTCTTCATGTAAAGCAGTTCCGTCAATGTCATAAGTAACTATCGTCCAATGCACACTTCTTTTTGGATCACCACTATCTGTTTTATGAAAGAAGAATGTCTTATCTTTCCTCATATTGTTTGTAAGTCTGCCGTGATTTGAAATCCAATAATGCTGTGTATCTTCCAACAGTACAAATATTTCATCATCACCAAGCAAATCTATATTATTCTTTTTTGTATCAAGCACTTTATCATCTGATAATTTTATGTAATCTCTGAACTCTTTTCGTTCTAATCTTCTTCTATCTTTTACCTTTATATAAGCCATATTTCCTTTTTCTCCTTATAAACTGCTATATGCAGCAGTCGTGTTATTCAATTTTTCTTATTGGAAAATGTGCAGAATCGCACTATAGATATTCTTGAACTCTGATACAGACTTTCTTTTACTTCCTGCCTATTGGGAAATATCCATACATTTGTTTAGAATCGGTATATGTCTGTCGATTATCCGATTGTAAACTGTACCACTCTTATAATTTGCTTTTTACCCTCATAACTATATACAGTATTTTTATAACTAAATCTATCTGGATATAATTCTGTAGCAATCTTTCCAAGTAAGACTGATATTCTATCAATATCCTTATAATCTTCAAGCGTAACTATAATATTGACTCTATAATACATTTTTACACCGTCAAGACCAGTGCCTTCCTCTTCATTAACTTCAACGGCTATAAAATTATCATACCCTAACATGGATATATCATTAGCAAAAATAAAATTATCTTTTATGTACTTCATTCCATATTCTTTTAAACAATGCTTGTGAGATTCTTCACCATGTAAATAATTCTCAAAATACTCTAAAATATCAGAGTTATTGGAAATCTTGTCAATCAGTTCCTTCTTAATGTTTTCAATACTTAATTCTTTAGTCATAATCTTAGTTTTCCTTCTCTGATGATAACTTAGCCAATGAGTTTTTAATCTTTTTTCTTGTCTTATTTATATCAAGATTGCAAAATAATCCGACTTTCAAATCTCCAATATTTTCTTCCAGATTATTCAAATCCTTGCTAATGTTCTCTCTTGTAGCCTTTGTGTCAATATTTCTCATTACTTCTTCATTCTCCTTTGCATACATTTTATAAATATATTTCATACATTCTGCTATTTTCTGATATTCATTATCATCAATGGTTCTCTTGTTTTTATCACAAATATACATTTTACCAACACAGTCTGGATCATAAGGACACTCCGTAACTGTTGCGATGAATATATCTGAAAAATCAAAATTCTTAAAAATCAAATTTAATGGTTTGTCAAAATCATTATCTTCTTTCTTTGATACTTTATAGCATAACTTAAACAGTTCCACATCTGACAAATCCTTAAATTCCTCATCCTGGTTTAATTTACTCTTATCTCGTAAAAATGGTTGTATTGCTTTAATAAATTTCTCTAGCCCAATTTCTAAAACTTCTTCCTTAGACGGAACAACCATCTCAATATCATTCACTTTCACTGTAATATTTACCTTTTCACTCATCCGTTTTCTCCTTTACTTTCTTTGGACACCATATAGGACTAACTTCTTGTGGACTATACGCACCAAGCAATCCATATATCTGTGTCGGTTCGTTTTCTCTGCAACAATAATAATCATCAAATAAATATTCCATACTTTTACAGCGTTCACATTTACTGCAATCTGGTATTTTATTCATGCTTTGCGTCCTTATTTTGTTATCAATTCATACTCAACGTTACTCGTATCATCTTCTGATACATCCTTATTCTGTTGTAAATGTATACCTAACAGAGTTACCATGCACCCTATATCATCCTTGCATTTCTCTGGCAACTCAAAATAAGCATCCTTGATATGTAAAATATTACTCATTCTCTTCTATTCCTTTACTATTCAGTTTTCTTTTTATAATCTTACTAGGCTTCAAGCGTATTCTTTTTTGAGCAGGTACTTGACTTTCACTATTCTTTGCAATAGTATTAGTAATTTTGTACTCTTTTGACTCTGATGCATAGAATGTTCCAAAGCAATCAATTTTAATTTTCTCTCCTTGTCGTAGCTCCTCTATAAGAACTTCCTCAAATGCTTTCCAAAACATATATGCTTGATATTTATACAATCCCGCATTTTCAGCTACCTTGTCTAAAAATTCTTTCTTTAACATCATTTACTCCTTTCTGGAGACTCGATAACAGATATAATTTCCGCACAATTCCCCTTATTGTTATGGAATGGTCTGAAAAACACGTAATAATCACACTCTATATACTCACCATTCAGATTTGAATTATGGATAAAGTATGATTTTCCATTGTCACCACGAATAAACCCATATCCTTTATCTTTAAAATATCTCGTTACTGTTCCAAACATTTAATTCCTCCTTGTATTTTTCTAATGAAATGTGTATTTCTTAATTTGATCATATAATGCCTCTGTGACGCTGTAATCGGCTCATACAGGCATTTTAAGACCATCAGTGTATATTTTTATGTTTATCACTTTTAAGGCACTAAAATAAGACCACACAATCTATTACAATTGATATGGTCTTATTAAGATGTCCTAATCATATGGATTACGTCATTCATTATTCAGTTGTATTTTCAGCTCATATTTGACACCATTTATGAACCACCAAAAACACCATTTTAAACCCACGGCATGAAAAATTATGCCAATTTATGCCAACTTATACCAAGATTTGGTGTTTTTATGTAATTTTAATTTTTCCTAAGAAGCCCCAGAATACCGCTATTTTCCAATTATCTCGCGGTTGTTTATGAACTCGTACGGCACCTCCTGGTACACATAATAATTAAGCCAATTGGAATAAAGTATATTGCCGTGCGACCGCCACTGTAAAAGCGGCTTTTGTGTATCATCATTATCTGGATAGTAGTTCACCGGCATATCTATATCAAGCCCCTTTTTCTTATCCCTCTCGTACTCATTGTGAAGAGTATATCTGTCATACTCAGGATGTCCCATCACAAAAATCTTTTTACCATCCTGATCCATCAGAAGGAATACTCCGGCATCATCCGACTCCGCAAGTATGGTAAGCTCCTGATGCTTTAATATATCCTCCTTTAAGACCTCGGTATGCCTTGAGTGTGGTGCGTAAAACACGTCATCGAAGCCTCTGACAAGTGGGACTTTTCTGTTCTTTACGTGGTGCGCATACACACCAAACTTCTTCTTTGGAAGCACACGCTTTGGTATGCCGTAGTGATAATACAATCCTGCCTGTGCACCCCAGCACAGATGAAGTGTGGAGAAAGCATGTGTCTTGCTCCACTCCATTATACTGCATATCTCATCCCAGTAGTCTACCTCCTCGTATTCCATAAGCTCAACCGGTGCCCCTGTGATTATCATGCCGTCAAAGTATCTGTCCTTTATATCGTCAAAGGTCTCGTAAAATTTGTTCAGATGACTGAGTGATGTGTGAGTGGCCTCGTGAGTAGATGTGGTCACAAACGTTACATTAACCTGTATAGGGGTATTTGACAGCGAGCGCAGTATCTGAAGCTCTGTGTCCTCCTTTAATGGCATGAGATTTACAATCGCAATCTCCAGCTGTCTGATGTTCTGATGTGATGCCCTGTTTTCGTCCATCACAAATATATTTTCTCTCTCAAGTATTTCCTTTACAGGTAAATCATTTTGTGTCTTTATAGGCATTTTATAACCTCTTTTCTAACGCCCAAACATCTCTATAAATGTATCCTCCGAGATGATAGGTATTCCTAATTCTTTTGCTTTTTTATTTTTTGATGAAGTAGATTCAGTGTCGTTGTTTACCAGATAGTCTGTCTTTTTTGACACGCTTCCTGTCACCTTACCGCCCTGTGACTCCACATAGGCCTTAAACTCGCTTCTGTTGGCAAAATCATGCACATCGCCTGTGATGACAAAGGTCTTGCCGTTTAAGCTCCCCTCCGACATATCCTTTATATCGACCTTTTCTATGTCAAGCTCCTTAATCAGCGCTTCAAACATCGCACTGTTTTTGGGATTTGCATACCATTCAAGTATGGAGCCTGATTTTTCCTGGCCTATACCGTCTATATCCACAAAATCTGTGGCATTTCTCATCCTGTCCGCGAAGCCATCAAAACCTATTGCGTTGACAATCTTCTTGCCTGCATCGGTACCTATAAGCGGTATACAGAGTGCAAATATCAGATTGACCGGATGGACATGTCTGCTTTTTTCGATGGCAGCCTGCATATTCGTGCATGATTTTTCTCCAAAGCCCTCCATGCTGCTTATCTTATCAAAATGCTCTGGCAGATGGTATATGTCAGGGAACTGTTTTATGAATCCCTCATTTATAAATTTTAGCATTGTCTGTACCGAAAGTCCATCTATATCCATTCCGCTTTTGCTGACAAATCTTGAAAACTTTTTGACATTCTTGGCTGTACAGTCAGGGTTTGTACAATGTAGCGTCTTCACACCGCTGTTTTTACTTACAAATATGCGTGTCGGATGATGACACACCGGACATTCCTTCGGTATCTCAACTGCTCCCACCGCATCCTTTACAGCTATGCATTTCGGAATAATCTTGTTGGCTTTTATCACGGAAAGTGTACATTCTTTTCCCACTCCAAGCCTTTCTATCTCAGTCAGATTGCAAAGTGAGGCTCTCGAAACCGTCGTTCCCTCTATCTGCACCGGCTCAAAAACAGCCACCGGCGATATTGTCGAAACCGCACACGACCACTCAATATAGCGAAGCCTCGTATCTACTGCCTCATCCTGCCACTTGAAAGCAAAGCCGGCTCTCGTAGCATGATGTCCCGTGATGCTTCCACCTGCAGCGTAGGCAGTGTCATCATAGCATATGACAAGCCCGTCCACAGGCACATCCATCCTGCCACTCTCGACATCCCTTGTCCAGCGTTTTACAGCCTCCTCAAGGCGCACCGCATCAGTTGCCTCCCTTTTGACAACATTAAATTTCATATCACTAAGATAGTTCATTCTGTCACCCCATGATATGATATCATCATCTATATGCACGAGTGTAAATGCATAAAACACAACATGTCTGCGTTTCACTTCTTCCACATCATCGAGATTTAATGTACCGGAGGCAAGGTTTCTTGGATTGGCATATTTCTCATCATCGTCCTCGATTGTATCATTTAACAGCTTGAAATCCGTGTAGGAAATTGTCGCTTCCCCTCTTACAACCATATGCCCCTTGTATGGTATCTCCTTTGGGAAGCCGCTTATGGCATCCTGCAAAAATGTGATGTTACTTCCTACAGTTCCATTTCCTCTCGTCAGTATTTTCACAAGCCTGCCATCGTCATATGTGAGCACGAGTGTCAGACCGTCAAGCTTCCATGAAAGCCATATTGGCATATCGCCTGCCCATTTCTTAAGCTCCTCAATACTCTTTGTCTTGGCAAGTGAAAGCGCCGGATACTCATGTGGCTCACGATTTCCAGCCTCTGCCTCATAGCCTGCATTCTGTGTCGGGCTGTCCTGACGGATATATCCTGTCTCTTTTTCAAGCTGTGTAAGCTCATCAAACAGTGCATCCCACTCGTAATTTGGCATTATTTCATCTGCGCCATTGTAATAGGCTTTTGATGCGCGGTTAAGACTTTCAACAAGATCATCTATCTTATCTTTTATTTTGTTATTCTCCATGCTGTAATAATCCTCTGTCTGCTTTACTTTGCTCTTCTATCCGGATATTTCTTATCCGTATGTTTCTTATCCGTATGTTTCTTATCCGTATGTTTCTTATCAGAATGATTCTTATTCGTATCAGGCATAACCGGCTGATTTGAGGAATCCGCAATCAGTCTTTTGAGTCCCTTGTATTCAAGTGGTGTTACTGCCCTGTACTTTCCTCTTGGCAGGTCACCAAGCTCAATATTCATGATTCTCACTCTCTCAAGCTTGACCACACGGTAGCCAAAGTATTCACACATCCGTCTTATCTGCCTATTGTAGCCCTGTGTCAGAATAATCTTAAACTGCTTTGAGGACAGCTTTTTCACATGGCACTTTCTGGTTGTCACACCAAGCTCTACAAGCGGTACGCCTCCTGCGAGCCCTCTTATGAAGCTGTCAGATATTGTTTTGTTTACTGTGACAATATACTCTTTTTCGTGTCTGTTGCCGGAGCGCATCATCTTATTTACTATCTCGCCATTGTTGGTCAGAAGTAAAAGTCCCTCTGAATCCTTATCCAGCCTGCCAATGGGATAAATGCGCTTTGGGTAATTAAGATAATCTATCACGTTGTTTTTTTCCCTTTTTTCTGCTGTGCAGACTATGCCGGCCGGCTTATTGAGGGCAATCAGTATCATCTCTTCTTCCTTTGATACTACCTGTCCATTATATGTGACAGTCTGTCCCTTTAGAACTCTGTCACCTGTCTTTGCTGTCACGCCGTCTATTCCTACTTTGCCGGCTTCTATCTGCCTGTCTGCCTCACGCCTTGAGCACACGCCCGCTTCACTGAGGAATTTATTTATTCTTACACCATTTTCTTCCATACCATATCCTCTTTTTAGATTGCTTTATCCGATATACATAAACCAAACAGCAGCCTTTTCTACTCTTTACGGCAGCCATTTGCTATGTAGATTAAAACACGGAGACCTTTAAGCCTCCGTGTTGCTTCTTATTATTGTATGCACATCTGTTACTTTGTATTGCTTTTACTGTCCTACTGTCTGAAGATTCTCTGTCTTGATATAAGCTCTGCCATTTGTTCCGGCGCTGTAGGATACTATAGTCCAGTCGCCCTCTGTACCATATGCTGTAAGTGTTACCTGTTCCTTTAAGAGACCAAGCTCCTTTGCATCTGTGCTTGCACCGTCACGTACCTTTACAACATCCTTTGTCACTACCTGATACTCAGCCGGTGCCTGTGGCTGCTCGGCTGTCTGCTGATTGGCTGCATTTGTATCTGTGGTCTGTTGGTCTGTGGTCTGTCCGGCATTTGCATCCGTAGTCTGCTGGTCTGCAGTCTGTCCTGCATTTGCATCTGTAGTCTGCTGGTCACCACTCTGCGATGCATCATCTGCCTGCTGTGTATCTTCCTCTGTAGTCTGTGTGTCTGCATCAGACTTCTTTAAATTGGCAATGCCTGACGATGTGTACCACTGCTTTATAGCACCTGTGAGTGTTGTCTCAAGCATAGTCTTTAAATTGGCATCAGAACCGACCGCCTGCTCATATGCCTTTTGTACCTCCTCATGAAGGTCTGCAAACTCAGATGAAGCAGTATACTTAGAAATAAGCTCCATAATATCGTCATCGAGTTCATTCTCGCAGTATGTTCTGTTGAAATTACTGTATACATTATTTATAAAGAGCTTTCCGTCCTTATCTGTCTCTATATAAAAGAAGTCAAGTGTAGGTGCCTGTGTATCAACTCCCGTAAACTTTATACTGTTTTTAACAGACACAAAGTATGTTCCCTTTTTCAAACCATTCTTGGTATAAGGTGTGATGTCATTGACTGACTCATAGTACTGGCTGACAACACCAATATAGCTCTTCTCGTTGTCGCTCATAGGTGTCGCAAGCTTGCCAAGGGTATCAAGGTCATCACCCACGTATGCCTTATAATAATCAGCAAGTAATGTGCTGATATCGTCCTTGGCGTCATTTGTGTAATCCTTTTCAAACTCAAAATCCTTCACCGAAATCTCTGTCTGTGATCCTGCTTCGGTATTGGATTGTCTGCCATTATTGCCTCCTGCGACAACTACTATAAGTATAAGTATGAGTCCTACAAGTACACCTGCTACTCCAACGTATTTTTTATTTTCTGCACAAAACTGCTTTATATTATCCAATGTTTCCTTGTTAAAAAAGTCCTTCATGTGATTCCTCCATTAACCTAACATATCAAAATCAAAGTATGTGACCGACGCGAATCGAACGCGCACTCGCCGGAGTCGGAGTCCGGAATTTTATCCATTAAACTACGGTCACAAAAAAGTTACCAACTATTTATATCACATCTTTTACTTTTTTTCAATGTTACTTTTTTCTTATTATAGCCTTTTAGTGTTTTATTATAACTTTTTATGCATACTATTATAATTGATAAAAATTTGACAATATATTTCATTTATCTTATTATTTAACTGTTTGGGCATTATATATTGGAAATTTTTTCCGATATGCCATAAAAATATACCATTTTAATTAATAAAATCACTATTTATATAAGGAGCACTATTATGAGTTTCACATTTTTAAACCAGCTTCCAACTCCTGCACAGATTAAGGAGGAATATCCTCTGTCAAAGGAGCTTACCGAGCTTAAAGCGAAGCGCGATGCAATGATTTCAGATGTTATCTGTGGAAAAGATGATAGATTTCTCGTCATTATCGGACCGTGTTCAGCCGACAACGAGGATTCAGTCTGTGACTATGTCAGCCGCCTGACAAATATTCAGGAGGATGTAAAGGACCGCGTAATCATCATCCCTCGTGTATATACAAACAAGCCAAGAACAACCGGCGAGGGCTACAAAGGAATTGCCTCACAGCCTGACCCTGAAAAAGCTCCCGACATGGTTGAGGGTCTTATCGCCATGAGAAAAATGCACATCCGTGCCATCGCAGAGAGTGGACTCACCTGTGCAGATGAGATGCTTTACCCTGAGAACTGGGGCTATGTTGAGGATCTTCTCTCATATGTAGCAATCGGCGCTCGTTCTGTTGAGGATCAACAGCATCGTCTCACCGTCAGCGGCTTCGATGTGGCCAGCGGCATGAAAAACCCTACAAGCGGTGATTTTTCCGTCATGCTCAATTCTGTTTACGCAGCACAGCACCCACATCATTTTGTTTACAGAGGCTATGAGGTTGAGACATCAGGAAATCCTCTGACTCACGTTGTTTTAAGAGGTGCTGTCAGCAAGCATGGCAACACTACAACAAACTACCATTACGAGGACTTAATCCGTCTGCATGAAATGTACGACAAGATGGATGTTGTCAACCAGGCAGCTATCATCGATACCAACCATTCCAACTCCGGAAAGAAGTTCAAGGAGCAGATTCGTATTGCCAAGGAAGTTATGCACAACAGACAGCTTTCCTCTGATATAAAATCACTTGTCAAGGGTCTTATGATTGAAAGCTATATTGAGGAGGGCAGCCAGAAGATTGGTGAGCATGTATACGGAAAATCCATCACCGATCCATGTCTAGGATGGGAGGATTCAAAGAAGCTTATCTACGACATTGCAGAAATGAATTCCTAAGCCCCAAATTATACACACATTTTTTTACAAAACACAAGCCACAGGAGTATATATCCTGTGGCTTGCATTATTTTGTCGGTTTATTATTTAATCATATTACTATAAGCAAGAACTGCACTGACTGTTTTGGAATCCTGGATTTTCCCGGCATAAATCATGTTGCACAGCTCCTTTAGGGTGTATATTTCTACATCGATTGACTCGGCATCATCTAGATGCTGCTCGCCCTTTTTCAGGTTTTTGGCAAGATAGACATCTACTTCTTCGTCGCAAAAGGCTACTGTTGTGCGAAGTGAAAGTAAAAACGAGATATCATCAGAGCTGTAGCCCGTCTCCTCCTTAAGTTCCCTTTCTGCACACAGTCTGGTATCTTCTCCCACAAAGTCTCTGCAGCCGGCCGGAATCTCTATTGTCTCCCTCTCGAGAGCGTTTCTATACTGACGCACCATGATTATCCTGCCGTCGTCAAGCACCGGAAGCACTGCCGCAGCGCCCTTTCTGTGTGAAACAAAATCCCATTCCTCAGTCTTACCGTTTGCAAACTGCATTGTATCCTTGTATATATCAAGTATTGAGCCCTTATATACAAGCTCTCTTTTTTGCCGTTTCATTTCATCAATCATTTTTCCTGTTTACCTTCTAAATAATTTAAATTCAGAGTTACCGTTTTGATTAGAAATCCACCTCTGTGTCATAATAGCAGCATTTGAGAAGCTTCTCCATCTCCTCCTGGCTTGGCTGGCGAGGATTTGAGCCTGTACAAGCATCAAGGATAGCATTTGCAGCAATCTCAGGAAGTCTCTCAAGGAATACTTCCTCCGGTACAAAGCCCTGCTCTGTTGGATAGCTGTCTGCTCCGTAATTCTTGATGCAGTGTGGGATATTCAGATCATCATTCATGCCACGTAAGTATTTGATAAGAAGCTCAACCTTCTCATCAAGTGTCTCTCCACCCAGTTTCATGAAATCTGCTATTACGCCATAGCGTTCCTTTGCTGTCTCATCCTTTGCATTAAAAGCAATAACCTTTGGCAGATACATGGCATTGGCTGCTCCGTGGATGATATGTGCACCATAATCTGCAAAAGCTGCGCCTGTCTTGTGTGCCATGGAATGAACTATTCCAAGTAGTGCGTTGGAGAATGCCATTCCTGCCAGACACTGCGCATTGTGCATCGCATCTCTCTTTGCCATATCACCATTGTATGAATCAATCAGGTCATGCTGTATCATCTCTATTGCATGGAGTGCAAGCGGATCTGTAAAGTCACTGTTGGCTGTTGATACATATGCCTCGATGGCATGTGTCATGGCATCCATTCCTGTGTGTGCAACAAGCTTCTGTGGCATTGTCTCTGCAAGCTCAGGGTCTACGATTGCAACATCAGGTGTAATCTCAAAGTCTGCGATCGGATACTTGATACCCTTCTCATAATCTGTGATGATTGAGAACGCAGTAACCTCTGTTGCTGTGCCTGATGTAGATGAAATAGCACAGAAATGTGCCTTCTTTCTAAGCTTAGGAATACCAAATACCTTGCACATATCCTCGAATGTGATATCCGGATACTCGTACTTAATCCACATAGCCTTTGCTGCATCTATAGGTGAGCCACCACCAATTGCTACAATCCAGTCCGGTTCAAACTCAGCCATGGCAGCCGCACCTTTCATTACTGTCTCAACTGACGGATCCGGCTCAATTCCCTCAAAAAGCTTTACCTCCATGCCTGCTTCCTTCAAATAAGCCTCGGCTTTGTCTAAAAAGCCAAATCTCTTCATTGAGCCTCCGCCCACACAGATAATAGCCTTCTTTCCCTCAAAGCTCTTTAATGCCTCAAGCGCACCCTTTCCGTGATATAAATCTCTTGGTAATGTAAATCTCTGCATTGTAAAACCCTCCATATGATATTTTAATTATATAGTTTCTCCCTTGTAATATTTATAAAAATCGCAGCCATCAACACTGAATAGTTACTAAATATTACATTTATTATTTTATAACATTTTACTAATTTTGTCACGTACCATTATCTATTTTTGTGAATACAGGATATTTTATACATATATTTTTATGCAATATATACAATTATCTTCTGTAATAATGAACAGTTACCGATAATTTATTTCATACCATAAGCACTACATTGTAAAAATCGGCTGCATTTACGTTTTTATTTTTTGCAAAAAAGAAAAGGCTTCATACGAAGCCTTTTCAAATGTACATGTTATTATGTCAAACCGACAATACGCTAATGCTCTACTTTGCGTAATCCACTATACGTGACTCACGTATTACATTAACCTTTATCTGACCCGGATACTCTAACTCAGACTCAATCTGCTTAGATATGTCTCTGGCCATGATAACCATGTCGGCGTCGCTGACCTGCTCAGGAACTACCATAATACGAATCTCTCTACCTGCCTGAATAGCAAAAGATTTCTCTACCCCTTTATAACCATTTGTAATGTCCTCTAACTGCTGAAGACGATTTGAATATGTCTCCAAAGTCTCTCTTCTTGCACCCGGACGTGCCGCACTGATTGTATCAGCTGCCTGCACGAGACATGCAATAAGTGACTCCGGTTCAACATCACCGTGATGTGATTCTACTGCATTAATCACAAGTGGTGACTCTTTGTATTTCTTACATAATTCGGCACCGAGCTGGATATGTGAACCCTCCATCTCGTGATCTACTGCCTTACCTATATCATGTAATAAGCCTGCACGCTTTGCCATTCTGACATCCTCACCAATTTCAGCAGCCAGTAAACCTGCCAGCTGTGCAACCTCGATAGAATGCTTTAACGCATTCTGACCGTAGCTTGTTCTAAACTTCATCTTTCCAAGAAGACGCACAAGCTCCGGGTGAATACCATGTATGCCCACCTCAAGTGTGGCAGCTTCACCCTCTTCACGAATCATATTATCGACTTCTTTTTGAGCCTTCTCAACCATCTCCTCTATACGGGCCGGATGGATTCTTCCGTCAACAATAAGCTTCTCAAGAGCTATTCTTGCAACCTCTCTTCTAATTGGATCAAAGCTTGACAAGATAACCGCCTCAGGTGTGTCATCTATAATCAGATCTACACCTGTCATAGTCTCGAGAGTACGGATATTACGTCCCTCTCTTCCTATGATACGTCCCTTCATCTCATCATTCGGAAGCGATACTACTGAAATAGTAGTCTCAGACACATGGTCTGCTGCACATTTCTGAATAGCTGTAACCACGTAATCCTTAGCCTTACGGTTTGCCTCTTCCTTTGCTTTGTTTTCCATTTCCTTAATCATTTTTGCAGTATCAAGTTTTACATCTTCTTCAATGGTCTTTAAGAGATATTCTTTAGCTTGCTCGGAGGTTAATCCAGAGATTCTTTCAAGTTCCTGTAAACGCTGCTCGTTAAGCTTTGATATTTCAATCTTCTGCTTCTTGAGTTCCTCTTCCTTAACTACAAATCCGGCTTCACGCTTCTCGATAGCTTCGAGCTTCTTGTCGACATTTTCTTCCTTCTGAACGATACGACGCTCATTACGGGAAATCTCGTTTCTACGCTCTTTGATTTCCTTATCCAGATCATTCTTAGCCTTAATAGACTCTTCCTTGATCTCAAGCATAGACTCGCGCTTCTTTTCCTCCGCAGTCTTTACAGCCTCATCAATGATTCCTCTTGCCTTCTCCTCAGCATTTCCTATCTTGGAGTTAGCAGATTTCTTCTGGTATAAAGCGGCTGCAAACCATACAATCAATGCAGTAATAATAATAGAAACTACAGCAGTAATGATATACGGTAGCATTACAGGAGCACCTCCTTTATTAAATTTTCATTGTATTTCACAAATTACAACAATTAAATTCTATACTTTTTGGTGCAAATTGTCAAGGTAATTGTGATCTCATTGCTGAAAGAATCTGGCTGCTCTTAAAGCCCCTGCGCATAAGAAACTGGTATATCCTGCGAAACTCCTTTTCATCACAGTTATCAGGATCATAGCGTTTCTTTTCAAGCTGCTTTGCTATATGTTTCTCTTCATCAGCAGTGTATTCGCTGTCTATGGCACAATTTATATCATCTCTGCCTATACCCTTTGCCATAAGCTTCTGCTCAAGCTGCCTGCGGCTTAAGCTGTCCTGATGATATCTGACATATGTGGAAGCAAATCTGTAATCATCAAGATAATGAAAGCTCTTGACATAATCTATTGCTGCATCCACACAGCAATCCGGATATCCGCCCTGTGTGAGCTTTTCCCTAAGCTTTCTTTCACTCCTGTCCATCTGTTCAAGCAGATGCAGTGCTCTCTTTTTGGCTCTCTTTCCTACCACCTCAGTTATCAGTTTTTCGTAATCCGCTTCACTGATAAAGGCTCCCTCCATAATAGAGTACCGCACGGCCTCTGTACGGTACAGCACACATGTCGTGCCATTATCAAAGGTCGTGCGGTATTTGCCTTTACCAATATTCTCATATCCGGTAATCTCTATCATATATAACCCTGCTCACTTATTATTCTTCTGCTTCAGGCTTTTCAGAGTCTTCCTGTACTGCAGCATCTTCGTCCTCAGGCTGTGTAAAGTAAAAATCCCTTACCTTTGCCTCAAGCATATCAAAAAATGCCGGATTCTCATGGATATAATTCTTTGCATTCTCACGACCCTGTCCTATCTTGTCTCCCTCGTATGCATACCATGCACCGGATTTGTTGACAATGCCTGCATTTACCGCAAGATCAAGCACATCTCCTTCTCTTGAGATACCCTGGCCAAACATGATATCAAACTCTGCCTCCCTGAAAGGAGGAGCTATTTTATTCTTAACAACCTTTACGCGGACATGGTTGCCGACTATCTCACCGGCCTGCTTGAGTGACTCAGTTCTTCTGACATCAAGACGCACTGATGAATAGAACTTTAATGCCCTTCCACCTGTGGTAGTCTCAGGGTTTCCAAACATCACACCTACCTTCTCTCGAAGCTGATTGATGAATATAACTATACAATTTGACTTGCTGATAACCGCCGTGAGCTTACGGAGTGCCTGGCTCATAAGTCTGGCCTGAAGTCCGACATGGGAATCACCCATATCTCCGTCAATCTCGGCCTTTGGTACGAGTGCCGCAACTGAATCGACAACCACGATATCCACAGCGCCGGAACGTACCATTGTCTCTGTTATCTCAAGTGCCTGCTCACCACAATCCGGCTGTGAAATATAGAGATTGTCAATATCAACACCTATATTTCTGGCATATACAGGGTCAAGCGCATGCTCTGCATCTATAAAGCCTGCGATGCCGCCTCGCTTCTGTACCTCTGCAACACAGTGGAGCGCAACCGTTGTCTTACCTGATGACTCCGGTCCGTACACCTCAATAATCCTGCCCTTTGGAAGGCCTCCGAGTCCTAATGCAATATCAAGGCTTAATGAGCCTGTAGGTACTGTCTCTACATTCATATTGGCTGAATTGTCACCAAGCTTCATGACAGAGCCCTTTCCGTATTGTTTCTCAATCTGCGCGATGGCAGCGTCTAATGCTTTTAATTTATCTTCCTTTGCCATAATAATCTCCTATCCTCTCGCGAACAAACGTTCGTTCTGTTATTATAATAATACACTTCTATTCAATTGTCAATAAATAAATTGGAATAATTACAGAATCAGATAGCTGCACGTGCTGCTGTTTGTGCCTCACGCTATACTCTAAAACAGCTATAGCTAAAATACTCAAAAATATATAAATAAAACATAATTAAAAAGACAGTTGCTTTCACAACTGTCTTCATTATACACATAATCTCTCACTAACGTCAAGTCCAAATTCAACCTTGAAATCCTTACCTAGTTTCTTCCAAACTCAGTAAGCACAAGTCCGTCATTTCTATCGAGTGTCATGCCGATGCTCCACTCATTGATGAACAGAAGAAGCGGATTTCCCTTCATGTCGACAACCTTCTTCATATCGCTTGTTCCGTTAATTGTATCTACATTGACCTCATCCTTGTTCTCAATCCATCTGATATGCTCATATGGCAGATTCTCAAGTCTGATCTGCACATTGTACTCATTTTCAAGTCTGAATTTAAGCACGTCAAACTGAAGCACACCGACCACGCCGACTATGATTTCTTCCATGCCGCCCTTGTACTCCTGGAACATCTGGATAGCACCCTCCTGCGCTATCTGTGTAACGCCCTTTACAAACTGCTTTCTCTTCATGGAATCAACAAGTGATACCCTCGCAAAATGCTCAGGTGCAAATGTCGGGATGCCCTCAAACTCAAATTTATCCTTTGCTGTCGTGAGTGTATCTCCTATAGAGTATACGCCCGGGTCAAACACACCTATGATGTCGCCCGCATATGCCTTGTCCACTATTTTTCTCTCATCTGCCATCATCTGCTGCGGCTGTGAAAGCTTTAGGCTCTTGCCTCCCTGCACATGGTATACCTCCATGCCGGCTGTAAACTGCCCGGAGCAGATTCGCATAAATGCTATTCTGTCCCTGTGGTTTTTATTCATGTTGGCCTGAATTTTGAATACAAATGCAGAAAAATCCTCTGAAAAAGGATCGATCATTCCGATGTCAGATTGTCTTGCTGTCGGTGCATATGTCATCTTAAGGAAATGCTGTAAAAATGTCTCAACACCAAAGTTTGTAAGAGCAGAGCCGAAAAATACAGGTGAAAGCTCTCCCTTTGTGACAAGCTCCATATCAAAATCGGCACTGGCACCATCCAACAGCTCAATCTCATCCATGAGCTGACTTTTAAATTCCTCTCCGATCTCATCGGAAAGAGCCGGATCATCTATATGAATAATCTTCTCCGAGCCCTCTTTTGTACCCTTTAAGGTATCTGCAAAGGTCATGACCTCCTTGCTGTTTCTGTCATACACACCCTTAAACTGCTTTCCTGAGCCTATCGGCCAGTTGATAGGACATGTCGCGATGCCCAGCTCTTTTTCGATGTCATCGAGAAGCTCAAACGTATCGTTGGCATCACGATCCATCTTGTTTATGAATGTAAAAATCGGGATATGTCTCATGACACAGACCTTAAAGAGCTTTCTGGTCTGTGCCTCAACACCCTTGCTCGCATCAATTACCATGACGGCCGAATCGGCTGCCATGAGTGTACGGTATGTGTCCTCTGAGAAATCCTGGTGTCCCGGTGTATCAAGGATATTGATGCAATATCCGTCATAATTAAACTGTAATACAGATGAAGTAACCGAAATACCTCTCTGCTTTTCTATTTCCATCCAGTCCGAAACAGCATGCTTTGCCGTAGCCTTTCCCTTTACTGAACCGGCCTGGTTTATTGCCCCTCCGTACAAAAGAAACTTCTCTGTCAGAGTAGTCTTTCCTGCATCCGGATGGGAAATTATTGCAAATGTTCTTCTTTTTTCTATTTCCTGTCTTAAGTTATCCACTGATATTTCCTCCAAACAAAATCAGAGTATAGTATAGCTTAAAACGGTTTCCATTTCAAGACACTAAAAATTTATGTATCAGTCCATCGTCGATATGACAATATTTGATGCCCCGATATTTGTCTTGCGCTTGATTATATCCTCTATCTGAGCTCTCTTTTCATCAGTCACATCTTCCTTTCCCACAATCACATCACAGCATTCATCACTGAGGCTTACCACAGCATTCTTAAAGCCCTTCGCCTCCAGCATCATCTGGGCA
>OLQD01001112.1_pt1 | contig 23459 bp, 23 predicted proteins | sample 1672841 | NCBI WGS metagenome assembly OLQD01 (sample SAMEA3136729, study PRJEB25190) | human gut metagenome | biome: human gut; feature: human-associated habitat; material: faeces | place: Austria | collected 2013 | reverse complement strand
AAAATATCCACGTGGAGATTTGAGATTCCCCACGTGGATATTCGAGAAAGGAGGGTGTCGGACGAATTTCCCTGTAAAGATATGTAATTAGAGATTAGAGGTTAGAGGTTAGAGATTAGGGGGGGAGAGGGGCTAGTGGCACTAGTGCTCCTAGTAGATTTAGTGCTCCTAGTCGGTCTAGTGCTTCTAGAGTCTAGTGTCTAATCTCTAACCTGCAACAGGTCTCGCCTTGATGTACGTCCCGTGTGTCCCTACGGCGGCTTACTCATCGGGCTAGCCGAGACAGTCAGCTTCACGCTGCGATTTCGTATCTTTGTGGCGTCTATCAATTTATATAAGAGCGATGCCTAAGAGACTTATCTCCACCCTTTATCGGTCAGCACTACTGCTGCTGACGCTATTCCTCTTTAGCCAGTGCGGTGCACGTAAGGCTACACCACGGCGGCCACATATCGAGCTACCCGAGTGCAGCATCAGTGATGACGCCTACTCGGTGCCTCAGCTACCTGGAGCTGAGATGCGCGCTGTGTGGCTCACCTCGATCTTTGGACTAGACTGGCCGAAGGTCTCAGCTGATACATACCCTGGTATGGTACGCCAGCAGGAGTCGCTCGACAAGATGCTTGATGCCTTTGTGCAGGCGGGGATTAATACGGTCTTCCTACAGGTGCGTCTGCGTGGTGATCTGCTCTATCCGAGTAGTGTCGAGCCGCTCTCGCCTACGGTCAGCAAGACGGGTGCGCTGCCCAGTGGCTATGATCCCCTTCAGTACGCCATCGATGCGTGTCACCACCGCGGTATGAGTGTACATGCCTGGATGGTGGTCTATCCGCTAGGTACGAATGATCATGTGCGCTCGCTGGCTAAGCAGGGTAAAGGCTTCTACGCTGCGCATCCTGAGATGTGTCTCCGACAGGGCAACGCTTGGTTTATGGATCCCGCGCAGCCTGCCGTACGTACCCACATGGCGCAGCTGGTACGCGATCTAGTCACGCGCTACGATGTGGATGGCGTGCACCTAGACTATATTCGCTATCCCGATGGACCCAAGAAGTTTGATGACCTCAAGAGCTACCAGCGCATGAACCCCGAGCGACTCCCTCGTATGGAGTGGCGCGAGGCGAATGTGACAGCCATGATCGACACGCTGCACCGCACCCTGCAAGAGGTGGCTCCCGAGGTGGCTCTCTCTACAGCTTGCATCGGCAAGTATGAGCAGTTGCCCAAGCCAGCCCCTGGGGGCTACTTCTGCAAGAATGATGTGTCGCAAGATCCACTCGTATGGTTTCAGCGAGGCATTGTGGACTTTATCGTGCCGATGATTTATTACAAGGATGGGCACTTCAACTACTACATAGCAGACTGGGCTAAGCGCATCGCTCCTCACGGACCAGTCGTAGCTGGACTAGGCGTCTATCGGCTTTATGACAACTCGCGCTGGCAGCTACAAGACATCTACAATCAGCTCGATACGGTGGCTCATTATGGTCTCTCAGGGGTGAGCTACTACCGAGCTGAGCAGTTCTTGCAGATGTACGATCAGCTACCCGCAGAGCGTCAGGATCAGCTCCTCTTGCCGACACGTCGTCCCGCCTTCGGAGCAGAGCCTCGCATCCCCTTTGGTATGGCACAGATCGAGGAGATCGTAGATCAAGATGATCTGCTGACTATCTCGTGGGGCTATGACCTTCAGGAGCCGACGGGGCACACCTTCAATCTCTACTATCGCCTCTACGGGTCGCATCTCGACTGCCCTCTGGTGCTACTAGGACAAAACCTCTCAGGTCGCTCGGCAACCATCTCGCGAGACTTCCTGCCAGAGGATGTCTTGATCGAGTTCTTTATAGAGCCGACTGTCTTCAGCGGACATACTGGCCAGCTCTCTGCTGGCGCACTCTACTACAACTCCGATGAGCTAAAGAAGTAGTATGTGGGGGCTCTACCTGCACATCCCGTTTTGCCCCACACGGTGCATCTACTGCGACTTTTACTCGCAGAGCGACTTGTCGCTACAGAGTGCCTTCGTGGAGGCTCTCTGCCGTGAACTGACGATCTACCACGATCGTGAGCAGAGGGCTACAGCTCCTCGTACCATCTACCTGGGCGGAGGGACGCCTAGTAGCCTCCCGCTCCCGCTCTTAGAGCGACTGATGCTGCATATCCGCTCGCTGTGGTCGCTAGATGGAACGATCGAGATCACCATCGAGGCAAACCCCGAAGATGTGTCGCCTGAGTGGGCTAGGGGCGTAGCGCAGCTGGGCTTCAACCGCATCAGCCTAGGTGTGCAGAGCTGGAGCGATGAGACGCTACGCTTCTTACATCGCCGACACTCAGCTACACAAGCCGAGCTGGCGATCAGCTATATACGACAGGCGGGCATTAGCAATGTGAGCATCGATCTGATCTTCGCACTACCTAAGGGTTATGAGCAGCACTGGTCCGAGAGCTTGGCGCATGCTTTGACACTGCCCGTGACGCACCTCTCGGCCTATGGCCTGACCTACGAGCGTGGCACACGGCTGGATCGTATGCGGGAGCGAGGGGTGGTTACACCTACGAGTGAAGAGACCTACGTGACGCAGTACTATACACTGGTAGCAGCTTGTCAGGAGGCAGGCTTTACGCATTACGAATTGTCCAACTGGGCCCTCCCTGGCTTTGCCTCTCAGCACAACAGTGCTTATTGGGACGGTACGCCCTATCTGGGGCTAGGCCCTAGCGCACATAGCTACATGGCGGGGCATCGCTGGTGGAATCTCTCCGACATACACCTATATATAGAGCGACTGCAGCAGGACACACTCCCCATAGCTGATGAGGAGAGGCTCACACAGATTGAGCTATACGAGGAGTGCATCATGCTGGGGCTGCGCACTAGTTGTGGTATAGACCTCCGTCGCCCCATGTTGCAAGGAGCCCCGCTTATGGAGCGTGCCACCCCGTGGATCAAGCAGGGTCTACTCACCCACACCGCCGATGATCACTTGCGTCTTACCCACGAAGGCTTGGTTTGGTGTGACCGCATCAGTGCGGCACTCTGCTAGCACGCTATGGCTCGCTCATAGGTGTGTCGTGTGGCTAGAGTGGGGGAGTAGGGGAGTCGTGTGAAAGGTTCATTTTACCTAGGTTAAGGTATTGACGGGCGCAGAGATAGCGTCTACCTTTGCAAACAGAAATACCAACATAATGTTTCAAAGCAATGAAGAAAACCGGACTATATTTCGGCTCCTCTACGGGCCATGTCGAGGGCATCGCAGATAAGGTTGCCCAGCTACTAGGAATTGATGCAGCTGACGTGCACAACGTAGCTAATGCTACGCCAGAGTCTGCTATGGAGTACGACCTCCTCATCCTCGGCTCCTCTACTTGGGGCTATGGTGACCTGCAGGACGACTGGGAGGGCTTCCTCCCCAAGCTTGCTAAGCAGGATCTCTCGGGCAAGCAGTTTGCCGTCTTCGGCTGTGGCGACTCAAGCAGCTATTCAGACACTTTCTGTGATGCTATGGCAGAGATTGCTGAGCAAGTCACTGCTGCTGGTGCTACGCTCATTGGGCAGATCCCTGCAGAGGGCTATAGCTACGATGCTACACGCTGTGAGGTGGACGGTCAGCTCGTCGGCTGCTGTCTAGACGAAGACAACGAGAGCGACGAGACGGACGATCGTCTTGACACTTGGGTACAAGCTATCCAAAAGGCATAACGCGTATCTGCGAGGCTTCCTTCATAATTCTTTTTTTCTGTTAGTTAAGTGTGTATGTCGACCGAGTGGGTGATGCTGAGTGATAAGGTTTACGAGTTTCAGAAAGGGATACGTCCTCTATTTCTCTGTACCGTAAGCAGAGAGGTAGCACCTCTCCTAATGAGACGCTTGGAGCGTGCTGGCATAGCTTACCATCTAGAGGAGATCTCTAGTGTGTCACCGCGTGTCAATCTCTTCTTTGGCAAGGAGCTATGTATCGCCATTATCTCTGAGATGGTGAGAGGGCGGTCCTTGACGATGCTCTCGCCTGAGGAAGACTTTATCCTTGGCACCCTGCTCGGCTACGACACTTGTCAGCAGTGCGAGCGCTATCAGCGACGCAAGCAGAGTGCTAGACAAGTTGCCGCCAGTTAACACGAGTCGGCGTCACATAGTTAGACCGTTGGGTGATGGCGTAGTAGTCTGATCTACTCGTCATCACCTGATTGTTTTATGGCGTAGTGGGCTTAGGCGGATTATTTGTAGTATCTATATTTTTCGTATCTTTGCACCACGTTTCTAGCCCAAAGGGGGATCGAGCGTATACGCTACGATCTTAAAATGAGGGCGAGCCGCTAGCTCAGCTGGTAGAGCACAACACTTTTAATGTTGGGGTCATGGGTTCGAGCCCCATGCGGCTCACGGATGCCCCCCCAAGAACTTTATAGTACTTTATCAAGTGCTTTATAGTGATACAACACTTCAGATGGTCTCTCGGTAACTCTTACTGGGAGGCTTCTTTTGTTTTTAGGGCTAGGGGGCGAGATTGTTCTGCTGCTTTGCGCTATATTTCTTACCTTTGCTCTCAGTACTATTAGCTACCCTATGAAGTCTCTAGTCAAAGTCTTCCTCACTATACTTCTAGCTACGATAACCTGTCCGCTGGGCATGCTAGCGCAGCAAAAAACGTATACAGTCGTGATCGATGCTGGTCACGGCGGTCATGATGCCGGCGCCTGTGCTTTCGGCCGTAAGGAGAAGGATATCAATCTAGCGGTAGCACTCTTGACGCGCAAGTACATTGAGCAGGCGCACCCCGAGATCAAGGTCTATATGACCCGATCTACCGATGTCTTCGTAGGGCTACAGCAACGAGCTAACTTTGCCAATAAGAAGAAGGCCGACCTCTTCATCAGCATCCATACCAACTCGGCCTCGAGCGCCAAAGCCTCAGGCACGGAGACCTATGTACTCGGTTTGCGCCGTGCCAACGATAATCTAGAGGTGTCGAAACGTGAGAACCAGGTAATCCTCCTCGAGAAGGACTACAAGGAGACTTACGAGGGCTTTGATCCAAACAGCACGGAGAGCTACATCATCTTTGAGTTTATGCAAAACGTCCACCTCGCGACCAGTATTGATGTGGCTAGCGAGGTGCAGAAGTCATTTGTCAAGCTGGGACGAGGCAACCGCAGTGTGCGCCAGGGGCCCTTCCTTGTGATACGAGAGACGGCTATGCCGAGCATCCTCATAGAGCTAGGCTTCATCACAAACAAGGCGGAGTCGGACTACCTCGCTAGTGAGAGTGGTCGCAAGGAGCTGGCGCAAGGTATCGCCGATGGCTTCTCTAGGTACTACAAGAAGTATGTACGTGCGACTAGCTCCAAGCAGCAAAAGAGGCAAAAGGTGACCACATCTGACGAAGAGTCTACATCGCAGCAAAGTAGTGCTACGACCTCAGCGAGTGAGGAGTATTACCGCATACAGATCGCCTCTTCACGCCAACCGCTCAAGACGAGTGCCCCCTACTTTCGCAACGCAAAGGATGTACAGCGCGAGCAGCGTGGCAAGCTCTACCTCTACACGGCCGAGCAGTGCAACTCTCTCAGTGAGGCACGCCAGGCGCAGCAGCGACTTGCTAAGAGCTACCCAGACTGCTACATCGTGCGCTACCGCAAGGGCGTAAGAGACAAAGAAATTTACTAAGAGACACAGCTCGACCATGCCACAGAAAAGACTCACACGACAGACCGTCAAGATAGGGTTCTTCACCCTCTTAGCGATCGGTATCCTATACTTAGGGATCACTTACCTCAAGGGGCTCTCTATATCCGCTCGCTCCAAGACCTACTATGTCGCTATGAATGATGTGACGGGGATCAATGTGGCTACACGCGTCTTCGTCAATGGCTACAAGGTGGGCTCTGTGCGGGGTATGAAGTATGACTACCACAGCAATGGCGAGACGATCCTCACGCTCACGCTAGACCCTGACATCAAGCTGCCTCAAGGTACGCAGGTGCAGGTCGCCCAAACGCTCTTTAGTGGTGCTCTAGTCAATCTAATCCTCCCAGAGGTCGAGACGGGGGCCTATCTTAATGCCAAGGACACCATACCTATGTCCACGCGTCGATCTGCTAAGAGCTTGGAGCAACTACAAGATGAGTTCGTACCGCGTATCTCCACCACGCTCAGCCGTATGGATAGCGTCTTACTACAAGCTAATGCGATCCTCTCGAACCCCAATATAGAGCCGACGCTCGCCGATGTGCGCCAGTCGGCACAGCATATCAACGCTTCGTCAGCGCAGCTACAACGGTCGCTGAGCTCGCTCCCCACCATTATGGGGCGCATCGATCACACCTCGGCAAATGTGGAGAGCTTTGCCTCTAGGCTTGATTCGCTGCAGTTACAAGAGACGATAGCCAATCTAGAGAGCACCTCGCGTGAACTCAAGAGCTTCACCCAGCGACTCAACCAGTCCGATGGCACCGTCGGGCGTCTCCTCAACGAGGATGGGCTCTACAACCGCATCGACAGTGTCACGACCAGTCTCGATGCGCTAATCCGAGACATCAAGGCAAACCCCAAGAAGTATGTCAAGCTCTCACTCTTCTAACCGCAAACCTCTATGACCCATAATAAAAAGAAACCGCTCAACTGGCTCGACAAGACCCTCTTCGTCTTGATGCTCCTTGTCATCGTTGGGATGATTGTAGCGCTCTCTGTCGCTGACGGAGCTAAGCTTTACGTTCTCCTCGGAGGCGGTGGCTTGCTCGTGCTCAACCTGCTCTTCGTCCTCTACTTCGCACGACGTAACAGACTATAAGCGAGTTGAGACTATAAGATGCTCTGGAGACTCTTCATCACATTCGTTCGCATCGGGGGCTTTACCTTCGGTGGTGGCTACGCTATGCTTTCGCTCATACAGCATGATGTCGTGGAGAAGAACCATTGGATGACCAACGAGGAGTTTATCGACCTCTTTGCCGTGTCGCAGTCGCTGCCGGGGGTCTTTGCGGTCAATATGTCTATCTTCATCGGCTATCGCCTGAAGGGCTATCTCGGAGCGGTGACTTGTGCTATTGGTGCGACCTTGCCCTCCTTTATCATCATCCTACTCTTGGCGATGTTTTACCAAGAGGTCAATGACAACGTTTGGGTACAGCGGGTCATGTACGGCATACGTCCTGCGGTGGTGGCGATGATTGCGATCCCCGTCATCACCACTTGGCGTGCGATGAAAGGCACCTGGCGGATGGTTTGGATACCAATCCTGTCGGCTCTGCTGGTCTGGCTTATGGGCGTGTCGCCCGTCTGGATTATCCTCGGCTCTGCCCTCGGAGGAATCATCTATAGTGTCATGAGAAGGAACTAGGACGGCAAGACAATGATCTACTTACAGCTCTTTTGGGTCTACATTCAGATCGGTATCTTCGGCTTCGGGGGAGGGTATGCGATGCTTTCGCTCATCCAAAACGAAGTGGTCTACAAGTATGGCTGGCTGACCAACCAGCAATTCACCGACATCGTAGCTGTCAGCCAAGTAACCCCAGGCCCCATTGGGATCAACAGCGCTACCTACATCGGTTACACCGTCACGGGTGGCAGCATCCTTGGTTCGCTACTAGCGACGACCGCCGTGATGCTCCCTTCCTTCGTGCTCTGCCTCATCATCTCTCGTAGCTTCCAAGCGTTTAGGAATAACCGCTATGTCGATGCAGCCTTCCTCGGCATACGTCCCGCCAGTGTCGGACTCATAGCGGCCGCCGCGCTGATGCTGATGATACAGCCGGGGCTCTGGACGCTCCTCACGCTTCCCGCTGGCACGCCGATTACGGTGGATAATATCATCGTCACGGAGAACTTCATCGACTACCGTAGCTTCATCATCTTTGCCGTGACGGGACTCCTCCTATACAAGAAGTGGGTTCATCCCATCCTGCTCATTGTCCTGGCGGGCATTGCAGGCGTTTTGCTCTACTCTCTATGATGATCACCCCTCGACTACATCCTCTCATTGGCAAGCGAGCAGCCTTCTACACGCTGGGCTGTCGACTCAACTATGCCGAGACCTCGACCATCGCACGGCAACTAGCTACCGTGGGCGTGGAGCGCATCTCTGACGAGCATCACCACACGATGGCGGTGGTACCTGACATCTGTATCGTCAACAGTTGTTCGGTGACCGACACGGCGGACAAGAAGTGCCGCAGTCTCATCAACCGTCTGCACCGTGAGTACCCAGAGGCACTTATCGTCGTGACCGGCTGCTATGCCCAGCTACAAGGCGACCAGATTGCTCAGATGCCTGGCGTAGACCTCGTCGTTGGGTCAGGGCGCAAAAGCGAGATCGTCTCGCTCCTCACCGAGCTTTACCAAAAACGCAACCAGCCGAAAGCAGCTACGCCCCACGTCACCGCCCGCCGAGAGCTCCAACACTTCGAGCCGAGCGTCTCTTCGGACGACCGCACGCGCCACTTCCTCAAGGTCCAGGACGGCTGCAACTACTACTGCACCTACTGCACCATACCCGCTGCACGAGGCGTCAGTCGCAACGGATCCATTGCCTCACTGGTGGCGCAGGCGGAGCGTGTCGCTGAGCTAGGTGGCAGGGAAATCATCTTGACAGGCGTCAATATCGGAGACTTCGGACGAACCACCGGAGAAACGCTCCTAGAGCTTCTCCACCAGCTGACACAAGTCGCAGGCATCGCCCGCTACCGTATCGGCTCCATTGAGCCAGAGCTGCTGACCCCAGAGATCATCCAGTTCGTCGCTGAGACAGCGCAGTTCATGCCACACTTCCATATCCCCCTCCAGTCCGGCTCTGACCACGTGCTGTGCCTGATGCGACGGCACTACGACACGGCACTCTTTGCCGAGCGACTCAAGCTCATCTACGAGCTGATCCCCGATGCTTTCGTCGGTATCGATGTCATTGCGGGCATGCGAGGTGAACTTCCCGAGCATCATGCCGAGACCTTGGCTTTCCTCAAAACGCAACCGTGGAGCCAGCTGCACGTCTTCCCTTATAGCGAGCGTAAAGGCACCAAAGCTCTAGAGATCAAGCCCGCTGTACCCGCAACCGAAAAGAAGCTCCGCACGAAAGAGCTCCTCGCCCTCTCCAGCGAACGGCACAACGCTTTCTGCGCCCCCTTCGCTGGCTCCGTCCGCCCCGTTCTCTGGGAGGAGACTCGCCACGGCGAGATGATGGAGGGCTTCACCGACAACTATATACGCGTCTCCCAGCCGTACAACCCTGAGCTCGTTGGAGCCATCACCCCCGCACGGCTAGCGCACTGGAGCGTGCGGCGACAAACCTTCACCACCAAGCCATAAGCCGACCTATGAGCCGTCCCGACCTAGCCATCGTCGTCCTCAACTGGAATGGGCGCAAGCTCCTCGAGGAGTACATCCCGCCCCTCGTGGCGCACACACCGCCTGAAGTGGCCGACCTCGTGGTCATAGACAACGGTTCGACAGACGACTCACTCGCTTACCTGCAGGAGGCTTTCCCGCAAGTCAAGCTCGTTCGTCTATCCGAAAACTACGGCTTCGCAGGAGGCTACAACCGAGGGCTTCGCCAGCTCGACTACTCTTATTATTGTCTCCTCAATAGTGACGTACGTGTCTCGCCACACTGGTGCGACCGTCCGCTAGCTTTGCTGAGGGAAGGTCTCGCTGCCGTACAACCCAAGCTACGCAGTGACCGCCAGCCTGAAGCGTTTGAGTACGCTGGTGCTGCTGGTGGTGAGCTAGATCGCTGGGGCTATCCCTTCTGTCGGGGACGTCTCTTTGACACCGTCGAGCTAGATCATGGGCAGTATGACGATGAGTGCGAGATACTCTGGGCAACAGGAGCCTGCTACTTCGTCAGTAGCGAGGCGTTCTGGAGGGTAGGGGGCTTCGACGAGAGCTTCTTCGCTCACATGGAGGAGATCGATCTGTCGTGGCGGCTTTGGCTTGCGGGCGGTCGTATCCTTTACACCCCCGACAGCATCGTCTACCATCTCGGAGGAGCTACGCTCGAGATGGGGAGCCCGAGGAAGAGCTACCTCAACTTTCGCAACAACCTCCGCATGCTCTACAAGAACCTCCCCACACGGCATGCCCGCAGGCGCATCCTCCTCTGTCGTCTGCCGCTAGACCTGCTTGCCGCCTTCACCTTCCTCGTCAAGGGGCAGCCCCGACACGCCACAGCCGTGCTACGAGCCGTGCGCGACTTCTACCGCACCCGTCGCCAGCTCGCCCGCTCCGCCGATCAGCCCTGGTACCGCGCCACGGCGACCCCGCCCATAGCGCATTACTCGCTCCTCTGGCAGTACCACCTCCGTCGTCGGTGCACCTACGATCAGCTTCCCTCGTGAGCCTCCTACTTTAAGAAGACAAAGTAAACCGCTAAGACAAGGCAGGCGAAAGCGGCTAAGTGGTTCCACTGCAACGGCTCTCCACGGAAGAAGATCACCGAGAAGAGCGTAAAGACCGTAATCGACACCACCTCCTGTATCACCTTGAGCTGCATCAAGCTGAAGGCTCCGCCGTTGCCGACGTAGCCGTAGCGATTGGCCGGGATCTGAAAGGAGTACTCAAAGAGTGCCAAGCACCAGCTCAGCAGGATAACCAGATAGAGTGGTGTGTGGTCCGTGATGACTCGCATCTGCTCCAGCTTGATGTGTCCGTACCATGCGAAGGTCATAAAGACGTTGGAGACCACCAGCAGAGCAACCGTTAACCAAGGATTCATAGATAAATCTGTAGATAAGACATTACGAGCCTGTTGCAAAAGTCAACAGTCTCATTACGGAGTGCAAAGTTAGCAACCTTACCGCACTCTGCGTCTGGTCAAGCAGCGAGCGCGACCGACTCCGTAGTGCAAAGTTCACCATCACTGCACGACGTATCGTGCTGTTTTCGTAGCACATACGAGTTCCAAAAAACAGTTCCCTTTTTGGAACTTTTCGGTTCCAAGGTAGGAACAAACTGGGATGTGAGCAAACTGTTGCAATTCTCTCGGCTAAAGTGTATCTTTGTCATAGTGTAAAGAACAACGAATACTATGGCAACTATATATGACTTCACCGTCCTGACCTCTCAAGGCGAGCCGCTAGACTTAGCGAGCCTACGCGGCAAAGTGCTCCTCATCGTCAACACCGCTAGTAAGTGTGGCTACACACCTCAGCTGGCTGGGCTCGAGGAGCTACACAAGCAGTACCACGACCAGGGACTCGTCCTGCTGGGCTTCCCCTGCAACCAGTTTGGCGGGCAAGACCCCGGCACCGACGAGGAGATACGCAACTTCTGTCAGGTCAACTATGGCGTTACCTTCCAAATCATGCAGAAGGTAGAGGTCAACGGACCCCATGCTCACCCGCTCTTTAACTTCCTCAAGGAGGAGACGAGCCAAGACTCAGACCTGCCCGTCAAGCCGATAAGCTGGAACTTCAACAAGTTCCTCATCTCCCGTGACGGCACCGAGATAACCCGCTATGGATCGGCTAAGCTCCCGAAGAACTTAGCCAAGGATATTGAAGCTCTCCTCTAATCCACAACTAAAGCTATGCTTGACTCTTCCATCTACTTCTGGCTCACCGCTGGGCTACTTCTCCTACTCGTTGAGCTACTCACGCCCGGCTTCGTCGTCGCCTGCTTTGGCATAGGAGCTTTGCTGGCGATCCTGCCAGCAGCTCTTGGAGCCTCTATTACTTGGCAGGTAATCACCTTTTGCATTGGGTCGATCCTCGCCCTTTTGCTCCTGCGTCCTATGGTTCGTCGCCTCAATCGCAACAAGGAGACCGCCCGCACGGGCATCGAGGCGCTCTACGGACGCACGGCTCGTGTCACCGAGTGCATCGATGCTAGTCGGGAGATGGGACGCATCGCCGTGGATGGAGATAACTGGCGTGCCCGCACGGTAGCACCCGACATGGTCATTCCCCGTGGCGAGATGGTGCGCATCGTCAGCAACGACAGCATCGTCATGATCGTCGAGCCTCTCACACAAACAACTGAATAACAACTAAAATACTACACATATATGGAAGCATCCCTCATCGTACTGGGCGTACTCGTCCTGCTCGTCATCTACATCATCGCCAAGGGGCTAGTCATCGTCCAGCAGTCTGAGACGATGATCGTGGAGCGTCTCGGACGCTATCTCAAGACCCTCCCCTCAGGTATCAACCTGATCATTCCCTTCATCGATAAGCCACGCCCTATGGTTTGGCGTATCACAGCTTCATCCAGCAAGGGTGGCACGCTCGTGCGCTTTATCAATACTGACCGCATAGACCTACGAGAGAATGTCTACGACTTCGCCCGTCAGAGCGTTATCACCCGTGACAATGTCGTTACTGAGATTAACGCAGTTCTTTACTTCCAGATCGTCGAGCCACTCAAAGCGGTCTACGAGATCTCCAATCTCCCCGTAGCTATCGAGATGCTTACACAGACCTCGCTACGTAACGTGATCGGCGAGATGGATCTCGACGAGACGCTCACCAGCCGTGACACGATCAATAGCAAGCTGCGCGACATCCTAGACGAGGCGACCAATAAGTGGGGTGTCAAGGTAAACCGCGTGGAGCTACAAGATATCAACCCGCCCCGAGACATACGCGATGCGATGGAAAAGCAGATGCGTGCAGAGCGTGATAAGCGTGCTCAGGTACTCACCGCTGAGGGCCAGAAGGAAGCTATGATCCGTGAGTCTGAGGGTCGCATGACTGAGTCGGTCAACCATGCCGAGGGTGAGAAGAAAGCGCAGATACTCGCTGCCGAGGCTGACGCTCGCGCTACCATCCTTCGTGCAGAGGCTGAGGCAGAGGCCATCGAACGCATCACCTCCGCAGTCGCCAGCACGGGCAGCAATCCTACGCAGTACCTTATAGCGATGCGCTATCTGGACACGCTCGAGAAGATTGGCCGCAACAGCTCCGACAAGACGCTCTTCCTCCCCTATGAGGCAACGGGCATCCTCTCCGCCCTCGGTGGCATCAAGGAGGTCTCTGCCAGCGAGGTGGGCAACCTCCTCACCAAGGTCAGCAAGCACTAATCCCTCCTTGGCACAGTATGCCATAGAGGCCTAGCAAACTCACACGAAGCGTATGAGCAAGATCTCGATACGACTTATCTAACGACTAAACTCAAGAGAGAGGAAAGTGAAGTGGTTAGTGCCACTAACCAGTTGAAACTCTTCACTCCCGATGGTCAGATGCCACAAGCTTGAAACGTCTACTACACGCTGCACTTACGGATAAGGTAAACGATAGAGAAACTTTTATGAAGGGGATCGACTACTCGTATTATTACGAGCAAGAAGACTGAGCCTCAAAAGATAAAGATTGACGACTATTAAGTGTTGCAGCAGGAACGGACGCACAGACGTATCGCCTCGTAGTAGGGCTACGGTCTGTGCGTCCGTTGTATCAAGGCAATACAAGTAAAGAACACCCACCCTATGAGCAACACAGAGCAGATAGCCCACGTAAGGGTTCTAGAGGATGGCTCCTACGAGACGCAGCCTCTACTAGATCATCTACACGGCGTGGCGGAGCTGGCGCAGAGCTACGCTGAGCGCATCACCGATTACCCAGAGCTTGGCGAGATCGGTTACCTGCTGGGACTCCTGCACGACTTGGGCAAGTACCAGGAGGGCTTCCAGCGCTACATACGTCAGCAGTCCGGTTTAGACCCGACGCTCAATGGGTGGCGCACCCCGCACAGCCCTGCAGGAGCACGCTACGCCTACGAATTAAAGCAAGTGGGCGGTAATCAGCAACTACTCAAGATTCTCTCGCTCTGCATCGGGGCGCACCACCGAGGACTCTACGATGACTCCGAGTGGCGAGGGCAAGTTATTGAACCGAGTGACACCAAGCGAGCAGTGGCAAACCTAGTCAAGGGACTCAAACCTGAGGCGAGCCAACTTGAAGAACTGCTTCATAAAGCTTCTCTGGACAAGGTCGCTAAGGCATGGAACAAGATCGATGAGGAAGACTACCAGCTACTGGTTCGAATGCTTTTCTCCTGCCTAGTAGACGCAGACTTCCTCGACACGGAGCGGTTTATGTCTCCCGACAAGAGCCTTGTTCGCCAGAATGCCAAAGCTTCGCTAAAGCAGATGCGCACTCAGCTAGAGGAGTATGTGTCGCATTTCAACCGTGAGGGGCGGATCAATGAGGCGCGAGCTACCTTCCTCGACCAATGTCGCAAGCATGGTCGCACGGCTAAGCGAAAGATCTACTCGCTCACGCTCCCCACTGGTGCGGGCAAGACGGTCTCCTCGATGATGTGGGCTCTAGAGCACGCCATAGCGCAGGGGTGTGAGCGCATCATTTACGTCATCCCCTACACCTCGATCATCACCCAGACGGCGCAAACCTTTAGGGAGATCTTTGGGGCGGATCAAGTGCTGGAGCATCACTCAGATGTAGATATCAAGGAGCGACCTGACGAAGCTATGGAGTACACCAAGCTCATGACGGAAAACTGGGATGTGCCGCTCGTGGTGACGACCAACGTGCAGTTCTTCGAGTCGCTCTACGCTCATCGTGTGAGTCGCTGTCGTAAGCTACACAACATTTGCAACTCGCTCGTTGTCTTTGACGAGGTACAGATGTTTCCCTCTCGGTTGCTCAACCCGATCCTGCGTGTGGTGGAGAGCCTGCACTACGCCTTTCGTGTGGAGCCTCTCTTCTGCACTGCCACGCTACCGGTCTTTGACAAAGACATCCTGTCAGACAGCAAGCGGATCGGCCATGAGTTCTTCTTCCTCGAGGAGCGCATTCAGGAGGTCGTACCTTATGATGCCGAGCGCTTTGCACCCTTTGACAAGGTTCGCTACCATTGGGACCTACTCAAGCTCTCTACGGAGGAGCTGGCCGAGCGATTAGCACCGCACGAGAGCTTCCTCTGTATTGTGAACAGTCGCAACGATGCGGCTCGTCTCTATGCCGCTCTGCAAGCTCAAGACAAGTCGGGTGAGGGGCTGATACATCTCTCACGGAGGATGTGCTCGGCACACATTCAGGAGCGCATAGAGGAGATACGCCGTCGCCTGAAGGCTGGCGAACCAGTACGTGTCGTCAGCACGCAGCTGGTCGAGGCTGGTGTAGATCTAGACTTCCCCGTGGTCTACCGAGCGATGGCGGGTCTAGACTCGGTCATGCAGGCCGCTGGGCGGTGCAACCGTGAGGGGCGTATGGCAGAGCCTGGCGAGGTCTACATCTTTCGCCTTGATGAAACAGTCAGCCTGGGTGAAATGAGCTGGGCGCAAGGAGCTCTGGAGGATCTGCTTGATCAGTTGGCTGAGCAGGGAGCTCCGCAGAAAGAGGAGATTGAGCGTTACTACAAGGCGTTCTATAATGATGTCGACTGCTTCGACAACAAGAAAGATAAGAGGGTCTCCCCTCTGCTTTGGGATGTGGATGACGAGCGATGTGAGGAACTACGATTCGACTACGAGACAGCGAGCGAGAACTTTAAATATATAGAGAATCAGGATACCCCGATCGTCATTCCCTATGGCGATGAGGGGAAAGCGATCATCAAGAAGCTCCAAAGCAACCTTCCGCTGACACGACAAGAGTACCGACAAATGAATCGTCTTACCGTTGGTCTAAAACAAAAAGATTGTTTAACTTTGAGGGGAAGCATCTCAGTAAGCGAGAGTAGCATCGCTTATTTGACCGATGATAAGCTCTACAGCACGGAGACTGGGATACAGATAATCGATCAGACATCAACATTCTTGACAGCATAAATATATGGAAGAGTATATAGATAAGGAGTACTGCCTGCGTGTGCGTGGTCCCTTCGCCTGCTTCACACGCCCCGAGATGAAAGTGGAGCGTGTCAGCTATGACGTGATCACGCCCAGTGCAGCGCGAGCCATCTTTCAGGCAATCTACTGGAAGCCCGCCATACGCTGGGAAATCACGAAGATAGAGGTGCTAGCCCCAATCAAGCGGTTTACCATCAAGCGAAACGAGGTGGCCTCTATTATGAGCAAAGGGAGCACAGGCATAAACATCTCAGAGGATCGAAGACAGCGTGCCTCCTACCTCTTACGTGATGTAGACTATCGGATCTATGCTAAGATGATCTACATACCCGTGAGAAATCGCTCAGCTAGCTGTCAGAAGCACTACAACGAGGAGTACAGCGAAGCTGAGCGTAAGGCGGAGAACCCCAGAAAGTACCAAGAAATCTTCGAGCGCAGAGCCAAGGCTGGGCAGTGCTTCATGATGCCTTACCTAGGGTGCCGTGAGTTCACCTGCGCCTTTGAGTATGTGGACCTAGAGCATGGTGAGACATCTCTAGAGCCCAAGCCTATCCCTGAGAGCCGAGACCTGAGCATCATGCTCTACGATATGGACTTCGATCGGGATAGGAAGAATCCCCCCGCTATGTTTTATCATGCGCAGATGGTCGAGGGCGTTATCCTCGTCCCCCCAATGGATAGTAATGAGATACTGAGATGATCTTACAAGCACTATACAACTACTACGAGGCGATGCGCAAGGCACATCGCATAGCGACCCCTGGACTAGAGGTCAAACCCATTCGCTGGGTCATCGTCATTCGCGAAGATGGCTCCTTCGTCAGACTAAAAGACCTCAAAGATCCAAATGACAAGAAGAGCAAGGGGCAGGACTATCTAGTGCCAGCTGGACTAAAGCGTAGCGGTAAGTGTCCACCCGCACAACCCTTTTGGGACAATCGCAAGTACATCCTAGGGTACGAAGAAAGTGCCGAAGGGGTGTCACCCTGTACGGATCGACTAGCGGACTTCAAGCGAGTCATGGCTGAGATCGCAGAGCTGTACCCAGATAACGCCAGCTTTAAGGCGGTCTGTCTCTTCTACGACCATTACCTCGGAGCCGAGACGCCTCTACCCGAGGAGGCTCATACCGAGCGCATCTTAGCATCAGACTGGATGACCTTCCAGCTGCAAGGTGATACAGAGCTCTTAGCTACACAAGAGGATGCACATGATTATGCTGCTCAAGCCTACAATACAGAGGAAAACCTTGGGCGATGCCTCATAACGGGTGAGGAGAAGCCTCTAGCAGCCTTTCACGCTCGTATTGTAGCTCCAGGTTCTCAGGCGGGAGCCACGATAGCTAGTTTCAACGACCCAGCCTACCTTTCCTATGGTAAGAAGCAGGGCGAGAATGCGCCGATCTCTAAGTACGCCTCCTTTGCCCACACCACAGCTCTCAACGACTTGCTCCGCAATGAGCAGACACGCTATACGCTCGGAGACATCAGCTATGTCTTTTGGAATTCGGATCTTGACGATCCTAGTATCAACGAGACCTTTCGTACCGTAATCTTCGAAGGCGTAAGGGAGGACGATACTCAGGAGCCGTCTGACACAGACGATGAGCAACCTAAGCGAAAAGGCAAGAGTAAAAAGAAAGCTTCGAACCCCACTCAGGGCACCTACAAAGTACTCGAGCAATTCAAAGCTATTCGTGGCAATCGAGGTCAAGGGCAGCATTGGGAGGATGAGCGACAGTTTTACGTACTCGGACTCACAGCAGGCGGACGCATCACCATCAAGTATTGGCAGCAGGGAACGGTGTCGGAGATCTTCGACAGAGTCTACCAGCATCTCGTTGATATGAACATCATTCGCTGGGATGGCAACGTGGACGAGGAGAACCCGCCCTTACGCTCTCTTTATGGTATCGTGAAGAGTGTCTCATCGCCCTCCAAGTCTAGCACCTTTGCCATGAACCTTGTGCAGAGCATCGTCGAGAGTATTCTCAATGGGACCCCTTACCCTATGACCCTGCAGCAGGCCTGCATCAACCGTATCACGCAGGAGCGCACGGTCACCGAACTACGAGCAGCCATCCTCAAGGGATGCATCAATCGCAAAGCAAGAATATACAATAACATAACCACACTAGATATGGCTTTAGACAAGCAAAACGACAACATCGCTTACCTCGCCGGACGCCTCTTTGCCGTCCTCGAGCAGATCCAGCAGGCTTCACTAGGCAAAGGCGTCAATGCGACCATCCGAGATCGATTTTACGCCAGTGCCTCCACACGTCCCAACATGGTGATGGGACGACTCATCGCACTGTCCAACCACCACCTGAGCAAGCTACGTAAGGAGAAGCCTGGATTAGCCGTAAACCTCGAGAAGCTCCTCGGAGAGATCTTCTCACTGATTCCTGCGGAGGTCCCCACATTCCCGGCGACCTTCTCGCTAGATGAGCAGAGCCTCTTTGCAGTAGGCTACTATCATCAGAAAGTTGACTCCTATAAGAAGAAGGAGGACACAGACAATCCAACTGAAGAAACAGAACAATAACCCATATAGTTATGATACAGAATAGATATGACTTCATCCTGCTCTTTGACGTCAAGGATGGCAACCCCAATGGCGACCCTGATGGTGGCAACCTGCCCCGCGTAGATCCTGAGACTGGCGAGGGTCTTGTCACCGATGTATGCATCAAGCGCAAGGTGCGCAACTACATACAGATGGCGACCGACCAAGAAGTCTTCGTCAGAGAGAACTCCGTCCTCAATGACTCCATCAATGCGGCTGTAGAAGAGGCTACGGGCAAGGATGCTAAGACGAAAAATGCTGCAGACCGAGACAAGGCTCGTGCCCTCATGTGCCAGAAGTACTACGACATACGCGCTTTCGGTGCTGTCCTCTCCACGGGCAACAACGCTGGTCAGGTGCGTGGTCCCATCCAGCTAACCTTTGCGCGCTCCATTGATCCGATCTTTCCTCACGAGCATACCATCACACGGATGGCTGCTACAGACGCTAACGAGCAGAAGGCCAACGAAGAGGCTGACGACAAGGGAGGCAACCGCACCATGGGGCGCAAAGCCACCGTGCCCTACGGACTATATAAGATGTATGGCTTCGTGACGCCACACTTTGCCGAGGACACAGGCTTTACAGAGGATGACTTGCAGTTCTTCTGGAAGGCACTCGAGAATATGTTTGACCTAGATCACTCCGCAGCCCGTGGACTCATGAGCCTCCAGAAGTTGATCATCTTCAAGCACGACTCGCCTCTAGGCAATGCGTCTGCGCACAAGCTCTTTGACCGTGTCACCGTAGCACGGCGAGAGGGCCTCACAGGTCCCGCACGCGACTTCTCCGACTACACCGTCCAAATTGATCGCGACGGACTCCAGGGTGTTGAGGTCATTGAGCTCGTCTAGCCCCCTTTCACACGAAAGCCCCTTCCGTAGCGCACGCCACTACGGCAAGGGCTTTTCTCTAAAACGACCTTATTCCCCATGGAGACTGTTGCAAAAGTCAACAGTCTCACAATCTTGCTTGCAAGATTGTCCTGACTTTGCAGAAAGGATGAAGCGCAAGGCGCTGAGGGTGAGGTCTGAAGGGAGCATACCTCCGTATGTGACCGAAACCGAATCCCGAAAGCAACACAGCGATTCGCCTTTATGCAATAGTCTTTCATGAGACGCTACAGCGACGAGGAACTACTGACCATTTCCGAGATACAGCACTACTGCTTCTGTCCACGTCAGTGGCAACTGATCACCCTAGAGCAGCTATGGCACGACAACCACCTCACAGTGCTAGGACAGATCCTCCACAAGCGTGTGGACCAGCCTGAGCTGAGTGCTCGCGTGGGTGACACGATCACGATGAGGCGGGTGCCGCTCGTCTCCTACACTTTGGGGCTATATGGGCTGTCTGATGCGGTCGAGTTGACCCCGCTACGGGATCATAGCTTGCGCCCCTTCCGACACCCTAAGTACCCAGGGGCGTGGCAGGCGACTCCTGTCGAATACAAGCGTGGCAAGCCTAAGACTCACCTCGCGGACAAACTGCAGCTCTGCGCTCAGGTCATAGCCCTTGAGGAGATGTATCAAGTCTCTATTCCATACGGAGCTCTCTACTATGGAGATACACGTCATCGCCTGCAGGTCGAGATGGACGAGACCCTGCGGACGGCGTGCTACGAGGTGGCGCGTAAGATGCACGAGGCCTTTGCACAGCGTACGCCTATATCAGCGCACTATACCCGTCAGTGCCACTCTTGCTCTCTTCTCGATGAGTGTATGCCTCGCATCGCATCACACCGATCGGCAAAGAGCTACCTCAAGCATCACGACATACTCACCTTATGAGAAAGCTACTCAACACCCTCTATATTCTTACGCCCAACGTCTACCTGCTCAAGGACGGCACCAACGTCGTGGCGCGCGTAGATGGAGAGGAAACCTTTCGCATACCAATACACAACCTAGAGGGAATTATCACCTTCTCCTATATGGGGGCTTCGCCAGGACTAATGCAACTCTGTGTGCAGGAGGGTGTCAAGCTCACATTCCTCACCCCCACAGGTCGATATATAGGTTCGCTAGAGGGACCCACCAGGGGCAACGTCCTCCTGAGACGTACGCAGTACCGCATCGCTGACGACGAACCCGCTGCAGCGCACTTCGCCGCTCTATTTATCTCGGCCAAGATAGCTAACCAGCGATCAGTGCTGGGTCGCTACTTGAGAGACTACCACCCGACAGAGAGCGTGGAGACAACCTTTCAGGAGGCACTCAGCCAACTCAAGACTTTGCAGAAAAGCTTAGCCTACAAGCGTGACCGCATGACCGTTATGGGCGTAGAGGGCTTAGCGGCGCAGCAATACTTTGCTCTCTTTCACCACCTCATACGGCGACCGGAGTTCATCTTCGAGGGACGATCGCGACGACCGCCTCGCGATGAGACCAATGCGCTACTCTCATTTTTCTACACCATCCTCGCCCATGAGGTCACGGCAGCACTGGAGACCGTAGGATTGGACCCATACGTGGGCTTCCTCCATACGGACAGACCAGGCAGAGCAAGCCTAGCTCTAGACCTTATGGAGGAGCTTCGCGCCTACCTCGTGGATCGCTTCGTCCTGACTGTCATCAATAAGCGACAGGTCGCACCCTCAGACTTTATCGCCCAGGGCGAAAACGGCTACATCCTCAGAGACGAGCCCCGCAAAGAGCTCCTAGCCGCGTGGCAGCAGCGCAAGCGAGAGGAGATTATGCACCCTTTCCTTCAGGAGCGGATACCGATAGGACTGCTTCCCTATGCTCAGGCATTGCTCTTAGCCCGATGCCTCCGAGGAGACCTCGACGACTACCCTGTCTTCCTAATCCAAAGCTGATGTACCTACTTGTCACCTACGACGTAAACACCGCCTCGCCTGATGGTGCTAGGCGCCTTCGCCAAGTGGCGAAGATATGCCAAAACTACGGCCAGCGTGTCCAGAACTCGGTCTTCGAATGCCTCGTCTCTCCTGCCCAAAGGGTCGAACTAGAGGCTGCGCTCACGGATACAATCAGCCTATCAAGCGACTCCCTGCGCATCTACCACCTCGGCACCAACTACCAGTCTAAGATCACCACCATTGGCAAGACAAAGGGCGTAGACCCCGAGGGCGTGCTACTCATATAGCACTTAGCCTCGTTTTCTCTTGCTTGTACTCCTCTGCGAATGCCAAGCGATCAGTAAAAAGGCATACTATTCGCATACGTTGAGATCCAAGAAGATACTGTCTCGCAGTCACCGCCAACGCACCGAATACACCCACTCGTAGTCTCTCATTCGCAGTTCATCATCGTCTAGGCCTCTATTTATGCGTACCTTTGGGCATCGCGGTCGCACCCCACACGGGGTGCGTGAATTGAAACCGCAAGCAACTCACGAGCGAGGTCACCACGCAGGTCGCACCCCACACGGGGTGCGTGAATTGAAACTTTGTGGCGACCTACTTCCCCCACCTAGCGAGCAAGTCGCACCCCACACGGGGTGCGTGAATTGAAACCTCAGAAGCTACTATATGCCTACCAACTCCTGATGTCGCACCCCACACGGGGTGCGTGAATTGAAACACGAGACTCTATCTCTTGATATCCTAAAGCCGAAAAGTCGCACCCCACACGGGGTGCGTGAATTGAAACTGTTATGCAGTCCGCTGTTGGTAATGCTCCGAAGTCGCACCCCACACGGGGTGCGTGAATTGAAACCTTAAAAGCTCCCACACCATGCAGAGAGCGGTCACGTCGCACCCCACACGGGGTGCGTGAATTGAAACGCTTTGAAAGCTCCTCTTCCACGGCATCAAGCCACGTCGCACCCCACACGGGGTGCGTGAATTGAAACTTCCTTCACCCGTCAGTAGCCAATCTGCAGATAGGTCGCACCCCACACGGGGTGCGTGAATTGAAACAATGATCCACAAGCTGTACCGCAATCAGAATGCGTCGCACCCCACACGGGGTGCGTGAATTGAAACATAGCTTATTCGATTTGATTGATTGATTTTGGTGTCGCACCCCACACGGGGTGCGTGAATTGAAACCTCCTTGGTGAGGCACAGCGCAATAGCTTGACGCGTCGCACCCCACACGGGGTGCGTGAATTGAAACAGAGAATGTACAAAAGCCATGGACAGGCTCTGTTGTCGCACCCCACACGGGGTGCGTGAATTGAAACACCGACAAACGCTAACACACAAAACAACCTAACAGTCGCACCCCACACGGGGTGCGTGAATTGAAACTATTAGTGAGTAATTCAGTAAGCGGGCAAACTCCGTCGCACCCCACACGGGGTGCGTGAATTGAAACTGCCGATGCCCGTAGTGATAAGCAGTGGCACAGAGTCGCACCCCACACGGGGTGCGTGAATTGAAACTTCGTTTTTAACAACCCATAGGTGATTAATACCAGTCGCACCCCACACGGGGTGCGTGAATTGAAACGTATCGTGTGTTGTCCATCTAAATAATTTGTAGTAGTCGCACCCCACACGGGGTGCGTGAATTGAAACTGATATCATGTTCTCTATTTCTAAGGAATCTATGTCGCACCCCACACGGGGTGCGTGAATTGAAACTGATATCATGTTCTCTATTTCTAAGGAATCTATGTCGCACCCCACACGGGGTGCGTGAATTGAAACTTTTGCCACCATCACCTGTCGGTTGCCCCTTCTGTCGCACCCCACACGGGGTGCGTGAATTGAAACATTTTGGACAAGATGGAGAAGGTAAATCATCTGAGTCGCACCCCACACGGGGTGCGTGAATTGAAACATCTGCTTAAACTGCTTATCAGTACGAGCATCAGGTCGCACCCCACACGGGGTGCGTGAATTGAAACTTGTGCTTTAACTCTCTTCTTGTATGCATCTGCTGGTTGTCGCACCCCACACGGGGTGCGTGAATTGAAACGAAGTTCTTGCTAGATGGTTATGCTTGGATTCCAGTCGCACCCCACACGGGGTGCGTGAATTGAAACCACATACTATATAATAGTATAAGATACTCCAAAGGTCGCACCCCACACGGGGTGCGTGAATTGAAACTTCCCAGATTGAGTTGAATAATCTGTCTGCTCAGTCGCACCCCACACGGGGTGCGTGAATTGAAACTGTCCTGACCGCGTAGACCTCGGTAAGGTCACGGGCGCACCCCCCACGGGCTGCGTGAAT
>OLQD01001111.1_pt1 | contig 23483 bp, 19 predicted proteins | sample 1672841 | NCBI WGS metagenome assembly OLQD01 (sample SAMEA3136729, study PRJEB25190) | human gut metagenome | biome: human gut; feature: human-associated habitat; material: faeces | place: Austria | collected 2013 | reverse complement strand
AAGGTTTCCAAAGGGCGATCGCAGACTTCGTCTGTTTCCATTGCCCTTTGGTCGCCTCCGCAGAGGCGAAATCTCTGCATAAAAATGGAGATGTACGCACTCGTACATCCCCGCAAAATCAGAAATCGTCCTGCGCGATGTCGTCGCCCCATTGGAGCTTGGAGTGCGCCTTGATGTAGGTGACAACCTCGTCCACCGTGGTGAACGCCAGACCGACGTTGGTGTCCGCCGCGCCGTAGTAGATGGCGATGCGGCCGGTGTCGCCGTCCTGCAGGGTAGCGCAGGGGAAAACGACGTTCGGCACGAAGCCAGTCGTTTCGTAAGGCTCTTCCGGCGTCAGCAGGTGGTTTTCGCAGCGGTACAGCACCTTCGACGGCTCGTTGATGTCCAGAATCGCGCCGCCCATGGAGTACACGAAGCCGTTGCAGGTGGTCGCGACGCCGTGGTAGAACAGCAGCCAGCCTTCGGTCGTTTCGATGGGGGCAGCGCCGCCGCCAATCTTGACGGATTCCCACCAGTTGCTGCCACGCCCCATCACATGGCGATGGTGTCCCCAGTACTCCATGTCGGGCGATTCGGAGATGAAAATATCACCGAAGGGCGTGTGGCCGGAGTCGGACGGGCGGGACAGGAGCTTAAACTTGCCGTTCACCTTGCGCGGGAACAGCACGGCGTTGCGGTTGAAGGGGATGAAGGGGTTCTCGATGCGCGTGAAGGTTTTGAAATCCTTCGTCTTCGCCATGCCGATGGCAGCACCGTAGAAGTCGGTGCACCAAATGATGTAGTAGGTGTCATCCACCTTCACCAGACGCGGGTCATAGGCGTAGTGCGGCATTTTCGGGTTGCCGTTGTCATCCACAAAGGGCACTTTTTCGCGCTCGACGTCCCAGTGAATGCCGTCCTTGGAATGTCCGAGGTAGACATATGGGATGCCGTTGACCTGCTCGCCGCGCAGAACGGCAATGTAGCCATCCTCCCACGGCACAACGGCGGAGTTGAAGATGCGGGCAATTTCCGGCGTGGGATTGCGCCCCATGACGGGGTTCTCGCTGTAACGCCAGACGGGGGAGGAAAGCTTGTAGTCAGCCGGCTTCTCCTGCCACGGAATGTTGGGAAGGGAGGGGACGTTGAGCATCTTGACAGCCATGTTCTCGTACCTCTTTCTTTTTTTCATCCTCTTTTCAGCTTCGCCTGTCCCAATTTGCTCGCGCCTTTTTCCCTCTGGCGTCCGGTCGTTCCATTTAGCGTAGCGCTGCTACGCTGCATTTCACTCCCGTGAGCCAGAAGAAAAAAATACGCTTCGCATCTTGGGGCATTCTCAGCTGAAAATAGGATTGTTATGATAGGACAACTGATGGGGGACACAGAAAGCAGTTGCTCTCCGGGATTAGTGAATGACAGACACCGGCGCGGCGGAATCACGGAAGACGCATTCGCCGCCAATCACCACGCGCCCGATGGTTTTGCGGTCGCCCGCGCAGCGCTCGCCAATCAGCTTGACCGCCATGCGGCACATCGCGGGGCAATTGACACGGAAGGTTGTCAGCGGCGGCGTGTTTCCAGCGGTCGGGCAGAAATCATCGAAGCCCACGACGGAAATGTCCTCCGGCACGCGGTAGCCGCGGCTTTGCAGGTCGGTAATCAGCGCCTGCGCGGACATATCGCAGTTCACGACGAACGCGGTCGGCATTTTCTCCGGCAGCTGGAAGGTGTGGAACGTGTTCCCTTCTGGGCTGCGGTCGGAAAAAACGCATTCGGGGCGCACGGGCAAATCCTTCATCAGCATTGCGGAAAGGAAACCGAGGTAGCGTTCCATGATGGAGGACGTTGCCTTGATATCCCCGACGAAGCCGATGTCTCGATGCCCCTGCTCAATCAGCCAGTAGGTCAACTGCGCCGCGCCGAAAGCGTTGTCGCTGACAATGGCGTCAGTGGTGACAAAGGGGTCGTGGAAGTCCAGACAGATGACGGGCATTTCCTGCCGCGTCAGCAGCTGCATATACGGGGAGGTTAGCTGCCCCAGACAGATGAGCGCATCGACGTGGCGCGAACGCAGGAGATTCGGCAGGGTCAGCGCGGTCTGCATGTCATGCGTGACCAGCTCCATGATGCCGAAATGCCCCGCGTCGGTCAGCGCCTGCACGAGCTGCTTGTAGAAAGTTGCATAAAAGGACACGACGGAGAAAAAATTCTCCGGAATGAGGATGCCGACATCCAAGCCGGATGTGGGCGTGGTTTGCGGCGCGTTGGGGTTGACATAGCCGAGTTCAGATGCGCGGCGGATGATTTTCTGCCGCATTTCCTCACTCACGCCGGATTTTCCCGCGAGCGCCTTCGACACGGTGACGGCGCTGACCCCCAGCTGCCGCCCAATGTCACGCATGGTGATACCGCTCATGGTGAAATAAAACCTCCAAATTTGTGGATGTTTGCGAGGGCAAAGTCCGTTTTTTCGTTGGCTTTCGGATTCCTTGATGATTTTGTGCTTGTTGACGCAGGGGTTTCGCCTCTGCGGAGGCGACCAAAGGGCTTTCCGATCGCCCTTTGGAAACCTTCGGTGCTCTCCTAAGTTAATTGAATTGTATCGGAAGTTTTTTAGTTAGTGTGCTTTTCGTTCCTAAGCAGCAATACAAACCAATAAACAGGAGTGTGCACTGCGAAGGGGTCAAGGGGGCGACCGCAAAGCCCCCTTGTCGCTCCCGCAGGAGCGAAATCCCTGCGCAAGGCGAAAGCACATTCAGAAAGGTAAAAACAGCATGAATGCACCCATCAGCGCGATAGCCGATGGAACATTACGCCAGATGCTCCATCACCCGCAGGCACATGCGGCTGTTGTGGTACGGACACTTCCACTCTTCCACAATCGGCTTGTCCGTCGGGACGCCGGATTCGGTCAGCGACCAGAACCACTCGCTGTTCGGACGCGGGTCAACGAAGGCGCGGCGGATGTAGGCAAACTGCGCTTCCGCCTGCCTCAGCCAAGTGGATGCGCCCGTCAGCTCATAGGCATTCAGGAAGCCCAGCACCGTCTCCGCCTGTACCCACCAGACACGCGTGTGGTCAACTTTGCCCTCGACGACTTCGTTCTCCAAGCCGTGGTCGGTGAATGCGCGTTCGCGGACAGCTTCCGCCAGCGTCAGGCACATGTGCAGATACGGCGCGCGGTTTGATTCGGGCAGCAGCGTCTCTGCCGCGTCCCAAATCAGCCACGAGGCCTCAATGTCGTGCCCGAAGGACTGCATGTCCAGCAAAGAGCGATAATTGCGGTCGTAGAAGACCTCCAAGCGGCGCTTGCCCGGATTGTACATCACGTTCAGGAAGCGCTCTAAGCAGACTTCTCCGGCGCGGCGCACAGCTTCGTCCGGCATGGCGCGGTATAATTCCGCATAGCCCTCCAAAACGTGCAGCAGCGTGTTCATCGTGCGGGACGCCGTCTCGTGGCGCTCCATCAGCTTCGGGTTGTCGGACAGCTTTTCGTTGCCGACGGGGGTGAAATCCGGCTCATAGGCCTCGCCGTAGCCGCCCGCGTCGCTGCATTTCGTCTCAATCAGGCGGAAAAGCGCCATCGCCTTGTCGCGCGCAGGGGCGTAATCCGGGTCACTTTCGCCAATGACGCGCATGTACGCCGCCAAGCCGTAAATCGCGAATGCCTGACAGTAGGTGTGCTTCGTCTTGTCCAGCGGCTCACCGTCCGCCGTCACCGACCAGTACACGCCGCCGCGCTCACTATCCTCAAAATGCGGCAGGAATGCGAACGCATGGCGCGCATAGCGCAGCAGGGACTTATCGCCCGTCACCCGCGCCGCCGTCGAGAACGTCCACAGAATGCGGCTGTTGAGGATGCAGCCCTTGTGTGCCCCGCGCTCCACGGACAGGTCATGATTCACATAGCCGAACCAGCCGCCGCGCTCCCAGTCGGTCAGGTTCTCCCAGAAAGGCAGAATGGTCGTAAGCAGATGGTGCGAACAATCCTGACGAAACATGAAGCATTCCTCTCTTCCTGTTAGCTTAACAGTTAGGTATATGGGTATTATAACCCGGAAAAATGTCCTTGTCAAGCGGCAAAAGAAGAAAAAAGCTGATAAATATGGCGGAATTTTCACCGAAAGGAACAATGAAAGGAAACAACGTAAGGCTAACGTGTAAACTAATCAGCCGGCAGGAAAAAAAGCCGTGCAGGGGCTTGCTTTCACGGCGGAAATGTGGCACAATATAAGGTAGCATCGTATCAAAATTCGGTGCTGCTTTTCAGTTTGAAACAGGGAAAGAAATAGTGGAGGAAATCAATCAATGGCGGAAACACAGAAAATCGTCATTCTGAATTTCGGCGGACAGTACACGCAGCTGATTGCGCGGCGCGTGCGCGAATGCCATGTGTATTCCTGCGTCCTGCCCTATGACGCGAGCCTGGAGACGATTCGCGCGCAAAACCCCGTGGGCGTGATTCTCTCCGGCGGCCCGGCGAGCGTGCTGGAACAGGATGCCCCCCGCTGCGACGAGGGCGTGTATCAGCTGGGCGTGCCGGTGCTGGGCATCTGCTACGGAATGCAGCTGACGGCGTATTTGCTGGGCGGCACGGTGGAAAAGGCGGCACAGCGCGAATATGGCCGAATCACCGTGACGATGGACGATAAGACGAGCCTGCTCTCCGGCATGTCGGATGCTTCCTCCTGCTGGCTGAGCCATACCTATCAGGTGAAGAAGTGCCCGGCTGGTTTCCACCCGATTGCGCACAGCACGAACTGCCCCGTTGCGGCGATGGCGAACGACGACCGGCGCATCTACGGCGTGCAGTTCCATCCGGAAGTGACCCACTCCGACGAGGGACGCGCGGTCATCGAGAACTTCCTGAATATCTGCGGCTGCGTGGGCGACTGGTCGATGGAAACCTACGCGCAGACGGCGATTGCCAACATCCGCGAAATCGTGGGCGACAAGGGCACGGTGCTGCTGGGACTTTCCGGCGGCGTGGACTCCTCCGTCGCGGCGGCGCTGATTTATAAGGCCATCGGCGACCGCCTGACCTGCGTCTACGTTGACCACGGCTTCATGCGCAAAGGCGAAACCGAGCAGGTGGTGAATGTGTTCACGCACACTTTCCCCGTGCGTCTGGTTGCGTCCGACGCCAGCAAAATCTTCTATGAAGATTTGAAGGGCGTTTCCGACCCCGAAACGAAGCGCAAGATTATCGGCCGTGACTTCCTGAAAGTATTCAAGGCGGAATCCGAAAAGCTCGGCAAGCTGGACTACTTCGCGCAGGGCACGATTTACCCGGACGTTATCGAGAGTGGTCAGGCGACGGGCGCGGCGGTCATCAAGAGCCACCACAACGTCGGCGGCCTGCCCAAGGAACTCGGCTTCACACAGCTGATTGAGCCGCTGCGGATGCTGTTCAAGGACGAAGTGCGCGCGCTGGGCGAAACGCTTGGCCTCCCGCACGATCTTGTCTGGCGTCAGCCGTTCCCCGGCCCCGGTCTGGCGATTCGTGTCATCGGCGACCTGACCCCGGAAAAGGTGGAGATTGTCCGCGAGAGCGACGCGGTGCTGCGCGAGGAAATCGCCAAGGCCGGTCTGGACGCCGATATCCACCAGTATTTCACCGTCCTGACGGGCATCCGCTCCGTGGGCGTCATGGGCGACGAGCGGACGTACGACTACACCGTCGCCATCCGCGCGGTCACGACGGACGACTTCATGACCGCCGACTGGGCGCGCATCCCGTACGACGTCGTGCGCACGATTTCCGCAAGGATTGTCAATGAGGTGCCGCATGTGAACCGCGTCGTGCTGGACGTGACAACCAAGCCGCCGGCGAGTATTGAGTGGGAATAACGAAAAAGTGGATGTGAAGGGCTGCAAAACCTTGAAAACACGCACTTTTTCAAAACAGGATTGCCTGTTTGGTAGCAAGATGATAGCAGCCGCGGCGTTCGTGCTATTCTGATGTGTCGGATGGCGCGAATGGCTTGCGGGTGCTGGAATATAACTTTATAGGATGAAAAAGGCTCTGCAGACTTCCGTGAAGGAAGAACGGCAGAGCCTTTTGCTATTACTCGGATTGATTTGTAGGGAAATTGGTGAATATATCGGGGGGATATGGTGCCAGTGACCGATACCTCATTTGTGCGGTGTTGCCTTAAAATTTTACCATTGAGAGCATTGACAAAATAGAGGAACTTATGTACACTAAATATGAAGTTCAACCGTTCAAATTTAATATGAAGATGGAGAGATACTATGAAGAAGTGGTACGCAAAGTCAAAGCGTCCCGGACGCAAGCAGGTGGAGGTGAAGGAACATCTTTGCGCGGTGGGGGAATTGAGCAAAGAGTATGGAAGACAACTGGGCATGGAAAAAGAAGCGGAAATGGCCGGAACGGTTCATGATGCTGGCAAGCTCACAGATAAATTCCAAGATGTCTTGGAAGGAAACGCATCCAGAGTAGACCATGCAAGGGTGAGCGCTGCGTTTTTGCGGTGGTTCCTGATTGCTACACATAAATGCACAAGTAAGGAGATTGCAAGTACCAATTACGCGCCCATTTTAGAGGCAATCAATGCACATCATGGAACGCTGCTCTGCTACGACCAGCTGAAGTATTCGCTGCGTGAATGCATGACAGCGCAAAAGTGGTTGGAAGGCAATGATGGAAAGGAGGTTGCATTAAGGCACCACCGCACAATTCGGCGGCGCGGCTGGCGATGCCTTTTCCGCCATCTGCGGCATGCAAATTTCTCGATTTACATCCAGTAAACCTTCGAAATTTGCATTTGCATCTGACGAGAAATCCATTCGCCAGCCGACCACCTCATTTGCGCGGTGTTACCTTAACAGGAAAAGAAAATTACCGTGTGCTTGCGGAGATATTTCATGAAGAACTTCCGCAGTGGGAATGTCCTGAACCTAAGATCATGACGCTTGGGGAAGAAGAATGGATGCTTTGGTCGCGAATGCTGCTTTCTTGCTTGGTGGATGCAGATTACACCGCATCAGCGGAAGAGGATGGAGAAATCATCCCGGAGCCACCGAAATGTGATGCGGAAAACTGGCTGGAGCGCTTAAATGCGCATCGGGCGGAATTAGCAAGAAACTCAACGGCTGATAAAAAACTCAATGCACTGCGGAATGAGTTGTTTGAAACGTGCGGCAGGGCGGGGGATCATGCGCCGGGGATTTACACCCTGACAGCGCCTACTGGCACAGGAAAAACGCTGGCCTTGCTGCATTTTGCGCTGCGCCAATGCCGCAAGAACGGTCAGCAGCGAATCATCATTGTGCTGCCGTTTATTACGCTGACGGAACAGAATGCAATTGAATATCGGAAAATCCTTGGGGATGACGTTTTGCTGGAAGATCATAGCCAACGGCAGCTGACAGAAGAGCAGCGAAAGTTTGCGCAGCGCTGGGATATGCCAGTCATTGTGACCACATCCGTGCGATTTTTCGAGGGGCTGTTTGCGGCAAAAGCCCCGAATCTTCGGAAACTGCATCGGTTGGCGAATTCTGTAATCATTTTCGATGAAGCGCAGAGCTTGTCTGCAGAATTGTTTCCTGCGACGCTCAAAACCATTCAGGCGCTTTGTAATCTGCCGAAGAAAAATGTGACGATGCTCTTTTCTACGGCGACACAGCCGGATTATCAATCAATCCCTAATCTTACTTGGCATGCTACGGAGATTTGTCCGAACCATGCCGATATGTATCAGCAACTTCGCCGCGTTCAGGTGACATGGCGAGTTTTGCCGAATGAGAGAATCTCGTGGGAAGAAATTGCGCAGAAAATGGCGGCACAGCAGAGCATCTGCACCATAGTGAACATGAAAAAGCACGCGAAGAAGCTGTTTGATGCGCTGAAATTGGTATGTGAGACGGAATCAGTATTCTACATCACGACGGAATTGTGTCCGGCACATCGGCGCGTCGTGATAGAGCAAGTCAAAAAGCGGCTGCGCGACGGCTTACCTTGCCGTGTGGTTGCGACGCAGTGCATCGAAGCGGGGGTGGATTTGGACTTTGACAGCGTTTTCCGCGCGCTGGCCCCGCTGGAATCAATCATTCAGGCGGCGGGAAGATGCAATCGAAACGGGCGCCATCCTGAAGGGGGACAAGTGCTTGTGTTCCTTCCGGATGAAGAAAGGCTATATCCTGATACATGGTATGAAAAGGCGGCAATGCTGGTTAGTGAATTGCATATTGAGAAACCGATTGATCTGATGAATCCGAGCGACATTCAGCGCTACTATCAGAAGCTCTTTTGGAAGCTGAAAGGGAAGAAGGAGCTGAGCGAGGCCATCCAAATGCAGGATTATGCAGGGGCCGAGAAAAACTATCGCATCATCAAGAATGACGGCGTGCAGGTGCTTGTGCCATATGAACCTGAAAACAAGCTGTTTGAGAAGCTGAAGGAAGAAGCCTTGGAAAACGGCGTGACGGCGAAATGGATGCATGAGGCGGCAGAGCTGTGCGTGACGGCATATGCGAATGATGACTTCAACTGTTATGCGGAGCAGCTGTATTTTGCGGGAAAGCGGAATGAGAGCAGGCAGCCATCCGGCTATTGGGTGCTTCGCAGGAAGGGGGATTATCATATGGATACGGGGATGCAGCTGAAAAACGACCTCCCAATATGGTGAAAAAAATGCTTATATACCAGATTTGCCATTGACAATTCATTCGATTTACATTATATTTGTACTGACAGCTTGAAACACTGATAGGCTAACAAGCTGAGAATTGAAATAGTACAAAGATAATGCTATCCTCTCTGCTGATTTGGCAGAGAGAAGAACATGGAGGTGATGAAAAATCATGGAGATTTCAGTGACCGTTTGGGGTGACTTGGCGTGCTTCACTTCGCCGACAACGAAAGTAGAAAGGCTTTCGCAGGCAGTCCCAACACCATCAGCAGCACGAGGCATACTGTCAAGTATTTACAGCAAAAGAACAGAATTTTTTTGGATGGTGACAAAAATTGAAGTGCTGAAACCTATCCGCTATATCAGCGTCAGGCGCAACGAAGTGAAGTCCATATTGGGCAATAATATGGAACCAATCAGCGCAGAGGATGAGCGGACACAGCGGCAAACGGTTTTCCTGTATGATGTCCGCTACCGCATTACCGCGCAGATTGTGCCGCGGCCGGATTATCATGGTACGGCAGAGCAACTGTATGCACAGGCTGAACGGCGAATTAAAGGTGGCAAGTGCTTTTGCCAGCCTGCGCTCGGCTTAAGGGAATGCGTTGCGTACTTCTCTGAGAGCGATCCGAACGAAAAGCCGATTCAGCAAGACATGGATTTGGGCTTGATGGTGTACGACATTTTTGACCTGCATGACGCGGAGGTTCGCAAGAAAACGCGGACAAGGCTGTCCCTGTATCATGCGGTGATGAAGCAGGGCGTCATTGAAGTGCCGCCCTATGATAGCCCGGAAGTCCTGAAGGGGGATGCGATATGCTGAGACCGCTGTACGATTATGCCATGCGTTACCAGCTGCTGCCGCCTCCGGGCATGGTGAAAAAGACGGTAAAGGCATGGGTTTGCCTTGGCGCGAATGGCACGTTCCTTGGCGTGAGGCAGGACGGCGAGGATGAATACTTTTGTCCTGACATTGGCAGCTTGGCGAATGGAAAAGACAAATGCAATGTGCTGGTGGAAAAGTACGAGGTTGTTTTCTGGAAAGATACGCCGGAAAGCAAAGTTGAGCAAAGAGAGGAAGGCAAAAAGCCGAAAGACAACACGCTCAAGCATCGATACTTTCTTGCTTCTCTTCAGCAGGCAGCGCAGAAAGTACCGGAATTGTCAGTTTGCGTGCATTTGCTGGAGGACGAAACCTGCTGTGAGCAGGTTCGACAGGAACTGCTGAGGCTGAAGCTGAAGCCATCAGACCGCGTTTCATTTGAAATTGCAGGAACGCCTATTGTCGAAATTCCGGAGGTGCAGGAATGGTGGCGGGAGTTTCGTCAGCAGTTCGCGCAGCATGGCGCGGCAGAAAGCTTGTGCCTGATTACTGGAGAAAAAACGATGCCGGTTGCTACCCTGCCGCCAATTAAGGGACTCTTGCAAGTCGGCGGACATGGGCGCGGTGACGCTTTGTTTTGCTTTGACAAGCCAGCATTTTGCTCGTACGGGCTAAAGCAATCGGCGAATGCGCCTGTTTCTGCGGAAGCAATTGACGCGGTGAAAGCGGCGCTTGACCATCTCATGTCAAGCGAAACACTTTCGCCAACGTTGGCGGGAATGCGCTTTGTCCATTGGTTTGACTGCTATGTTCCTGCGGAATGCGACCCGATGCAGCAAGCAATGGATGGCGATCCTAAGAATCAGGGAACAGAACAGCAGACGGAAGATGATGATGGATACGACGACGATGAAGAATTTGATGAAACGGTAGAAGCACCGTCAAATCCTGATGCTAAACGCGATATTGCAGCCAAACGCATCGAGAGCATTGAAAGCGGAGCAGCGACAACCGCGATTCCAGCCAGCACGCAGTATTACATCCTCCTGCTGTCCGGCGTTACAGGGCGTGTCATGGTTCGCAGCTACGACCACGGGAATTACGGCGAACTGGAGGAGAGCATCCAGCAATGGCGCAATGACTTGCAAATGGTCGATCTCGGTGGAACGGGATTCACAAAAATTAATTCGCTGAAAGCAATGATGATTCGTCTGATGCCGCGGCAAAAGAGCGAAAAAAACGTTTTCAAGCAGATGGACAAGGAGCTTTCAGGAATTACGCCAGCGGTGCTGCACGCAATCTTGACGGACAGTATGCTGCCGGATTCCGTGGCGGTTCGTGCGCTGCGATACATTCGCAATCAAATGGCCAGTGCCAGCGAAGAAGATAAACATGCGCCCGTGCCCGATGCAATGTGCTGCCAATGGCTGAAAGTATGGCTGATTCGGAAAAACAATCGAAAGGAAGGCGTGATAGAAGCTATGTATCAGGCGGAAAATACGAATGTTGCATACCGCTGCGGCGCGTGGGTCGCCGTGTATGCGAGTATGCAGCAGTTTGCAATGAGAGATGTTCAGGCAGGTATTGTACAGCGCTACTATGCATCTGCTTGTCAGATGCCGGCACTGGTGCTGGGGCAGCTGTCAATTCTCTCCGTGCCGCACCAGGACAAAATCAAGGGTGACTATCTGAAGATGTATCTGGAAATGCTGGATAAGGTGACTTGCGATATTGGGGAAATCCCCACCATGCTGAACTTGGAGCAGCAGGCTTACTTTGCGCTGGGGTATCGCCAGATGACGGCGGAATTGAACCGGAAACGCAATGAACTGTGGAAATTGAAGAAAGAACAGAAAGCTGCGGCAGAAACGGACGAGGAGGAATAAGAAAATGGCACTGCAGAACCGTTACGAATTTATGTACTATGTTGCTTGCACCAATGCCAACCCGAACGGCGACCCGGATATGGGCAACATGCCCCGGATTGACCCGCAGACCATGCAGGGATTTATCACCGACGTGGCCACGAAACGCCGCATTCGCAACTATATTGAGATTGCTTATCCGGGCGTGCCGGGCATGGGGATTTTCGTGCAGAAGGCGGTGAATCTGAATAAGCAGATTGCGCTGGCAAAGCGCGAAGCAGGGATTGAAGGTGCGAAAGAAAAAAATCCGGTTTATGCGGCACGCAAAAAAGCGTGTGAACTCTTCTACGATGTGCGCACCTTTGGGGCTGTGATGTCTACTGGCCCCAATGCGGGGCAAGTCCGCGGTCCTGTTCAACTTGCTTTCGGCAAGAGTTTGGATTCGGTACTGCCGCTGGACATATCCATCACGCGCATGGCGGCGGCATTGGGTGGAAATGACAAATCCTACGAGGAATATGAGAAAGCGGAACAGGAAGCGTCTGAAGATAAGCTGCGCACAATGGGACGCAAGCAGATTATCCCCTTTGGTCTGTATGAGGTGCGTGGCTTCATCAGCGCGAATCTTGCAGCGGAAACGGGATTCGATGAAGCTGATATGAAGGCGCTGTTTGAGGCGATTCTCAACATGTATGAGCATGACCGTTCGGCGAGCAAGGGCGAAATGGAGGTTGTTTCTCCGCTCATCATCTTCAAGCACGAAGGCACGGATACGAATCCTGAACAGCGCGCACGTCAAGCCAAATTGGGCTGTGCACCGGCGCATAAACTCTTTGAACTGGTGACGGTGCAGAAGAAGGTGGATTTCCCCCGCAATTATCGTGACTATGAAGCAAAGGTGGCGCTGGATAAGGTGCCTGCGGGGGTACGGATGGGCTTTTTGAGCAATCCTTATGGGGAAATTGTCTGGGATGAACTGCCGCAGGGAGAAAGCTGGTTTACCCGTGGATGACGAGCAGGAGTATCTTCCGTTATCGTGGCTGTCGCAGGCAGATTACTGTCTGCGGCGCGCCGCGCTGCTGCTGAATGAACGTGTATGGGTAGAAAATGTCGAGACGGCGAAAGGTCGCGCCGAGCATGAACGGGTTCATACACAGCGCGTGGAGCGGCGCGGCGATTTCGTGAAGCTCTACGAGAACAGTGTCTTTTCGGACGAAATGCAAATCAGCGGAAAATGCGACTGCATTGAAGCGGTGCGGGATGAAAACGGCTGCACGATTCCCGCAGTGGATTTCCCGGTGCGGCTGCTGCCGGTGGAGTACAAGCATGGGAAGATACGCGATGAATCAGAATACAAGATTCAGCTTTGCGCGGAGGCGATGTGCTTAGAGGAAATGTATCACACGACGATCCCGGCAGGTGCGTTGTTCTACATTACCGCGCATCGCAGAGTGGATGTGGAACTTGATGAAGCGCTGCGTGAACAGGTACGGCAGACTGTGCAGAAACTCTGGAAAGTCCGCCGCGAAATGCTGATTCCGTCGGCAACTTACGGCCCGAAATGCAAACGTTGCTCGATGCAGGAATACTGTATGCCGAAGGTAAAAACATCCGCGAAGGAATATTGCAAGGCGCTTCTTCTTGAAGCAGAGAGGGTGGAGACGGAATGAAAAAATTACTGGAAACCCTCTATGTGACAACGCCAGACAGCTATCTTTTCTGCCGCAACGAGAATATTTGTGTGAAAATCGGCGGCGAAGAGAAAGCAAGCGTGCCAGCGGTAATGCTGGACGGAATCGTGTGCTTTGGGGAAATGACAGTCTCCACACCGCTGATTGGTTTCTGCGCTGAGCACGGGATTACGCTGACGTTCCTATCGTCGAATGGACGCTTTTACAGCCGCATTTGCGGGCCGGTCAGCGGCAATGTGCTGCTGAGAAAAAAGCAGTATCAAGCGCTGGATGATGATGACTTCCGCATGAAATTCGTGCAGAACCTCCTGGTGGGCAAGCTGCTCAACGAGAAAAATGTATTGATGCGCACGGCACGGACGCAGGATGCGGCAACAGCAGAGAGCCTTCGAGCAGCCTGCCAGTCTATTAGCCAGTATGCAGCACAGCTGGAGACATGCGCAGGTGTTGACCAAATGCGCGGCATCGAAGGAGCTGCCGCAAAATGCTACTTTGCGCATTTTGACGACATGATTTCCCCACAATGCCCCTTCCAGTTTGTGGAGCGGAGCAGACGACCGCCGCGCAATGAAGTGAATGCAGTCCTGTCGTTTATGTACACGCTGCAAACGCGGGACATTCAAGCGGCACTTGAAACGGTAGGCTTAGATCCAGCGGCTGGATGGCTGCACACGCTTCGACCGGGACGGCCGTCGCTGGCGCTGGACTTGCTGGAAGAGTTCCGAGCGCCGCTGTGCGACCGGCTGGCGCTGTCGCTGTTCAACAAACGTCAGCTGACGGATAAGGACTTTGAGTACGATTCGCTGGCTGTTATGCTGAACGAGCGCGGGCGCAAAACGGTACTTACCGCATGGCGTGACCGAAAGCAGGAAGAAATCACGCATCCGTATCTCGGAGAAAAAATCCAAGTAGGGCTGATTGCTTATGTACAGGCCATGATGCTGGCGCGTGTCTTGCGCGGGGATCTTGATTGCTATCCGCCGTTTGTCTGGAGGTGAAAAAATGTTGGTTGTTGTTACTTATGATGTGAATACAGCAACCGAAGCGGGAGCAGCGCGGCTTAGGCGTGTAGCGAAACTCTGCGAACGCTATGGACGGCGTGTTCAGAACTCTGTATTTGAAGTCCTGCTTGATGCAGCACAGCTGACGGCGCTCAAGGCGCAATTGGCAGCGACAATTGATGCAGAACATGACTCCGTTCGCTTCTATCGCCTTGGCAACAGTTACAAGGAGCGCATTGATGTGCTTGGTTGCACTGCGCGCATTGAAGCTGGAGAACTGCTGATGTTATAGCGGAAGTTGAAAACACTCTTTTCAGCGCATGTGAATCATACATGAATGGCCGACCGTCTCGCGCGGCGTGATGTCAAAATTCAAGCGATGATTCTATGAAATATTACCAAAATAATCTCGACAAATTGCGTGGCACTATTGTTAAGCCATGCTGATTTGTAAGGGTTGAACAAAAGATTTGCAGAAATTGCATATCTTTTGCCGTCGCCCCTCGCGGAGGGGCGTGAATTGAAATGCATACGACAACGTGTACGGCAACCTGAGCGAATGTCGCCCCTCGCGGAGGGGCGTGAATTGAAATTATTCGCTCGCGGACGGCAGCCGCCTGTTCGTGTTGTCGCCCCTCGCGGAGGGGCGTGAATTGAAATATAGGCAGTTACGGCGTGGGGGAGCTGCATTCGGATGTCGCCCCTCGCGGAGGGGCGTGAATTGAAATGGGCATCGGCAAGGAATTTTACATTCCGGACAATGTGTCGCCCCTCGCGGAGGGGCGTGAATTGAAATCATCCGTTCCAAGTATGCTACAATGTCCCTGACGTCGCCCCTCGCGGAGGGGCGTGAATTGAAATACGTCGTCACAGACAGTCAATTCCCGAAAGCCTGGTCGCCCCTCGCGGAGGGGCGTGAATTGAAATCATATCGAGCAACCGATCCGAACGGGAACAAGAGTCGCCCCTCGCGGAGGGGCGTGAATTGAAATTTTGCAAAGGTAATGGAGGATGAGTGATGAAAAGTCGCCCCTCGCGGAGGGGCGTGAATTGAAATTTTTTACAGGGTTGTCGGCGGGAACGAGGGCGGTCGCCCCTCGCGGAGGGGCGTGAATTGAAATGAGAAGGCGAAGGCACTCAGCTTCCACAACTCCGTCGCCCCTCGCGGAGGGGCGTGAATTGAAATAAGAACAGGTTCGGCGAGGAGTGCAGCATCTTGCGTCGCCCCTCGCGGAGGGGCGTGAATTGAAATAAGAGAGCCGACGCGTGAAGAGCGTGATGCGGAGTCGCCCCTCGCGGAGGGGCGTGAATTGAAATTTGTTGAGTGGCATGGTGAGGCGTGCGATATTGGTCGCCCCTCGCGGAGGGGCGTGAATTGAAATCTGACGGAATAGCAACTATTAGGCGTGCATTTGCGTCGCCCCTCGCGGAGGGGCGTGAATTGAAATTGCTCAGCCGGGCGCAGGAAAACGACTGGCCCGTGTCGCCCCTCGCGGAGGGGCGTGAATTGAAATGGAGCTGATGACGAAAACCGTTCGCGTTGATGCGTCGCCCCTCGCGGAGGGGCGTGAATTGAAATACATGGGGGTTGCAACAATGAATAATAAAGTACGGTCGCCCCTCGCGGAGGGGCGTGAATTGAAATTTGTTCACAATCTTTCATATGAATTCCAATTCCTCGTCGCCCCTCGCGGAGGGGCGTGAATTGAAATAATATTTCGGCATAATTAAATAAGCCTTGACAAGTCGCCCCTCGCGGAGGGGCGTGAATTGAAATGTGTACGTGCGCCCCTCGAACTCGATTTTGACGCGTCGCCCCTCGCGGAGGGGCGTGAATTGAAATAGGCTTCCTCCGTCTCCGTGACGCTTGCGGCATACGTCGCCCCTCGCGGAGGGGCGTGAATTGAAATGACGAAGAGCTGGCGTTCTGGCAGCAGGTGCGGTCGCCCCTCGCGGAGGGGCGTGAATTGAAATAGCCACGCTTGCGGACTTGGCGCTGGAATATCGTCGCCCCTCGCGGAGGGGCGTGAATTGAAATGGCGCGACCCACGGCTGCCCGGCCTGCGACCGCGTCGCCCCTCGCGGAGGGGCGTGAATTGAAATCATATCATAAAATGAGAACCAACACGCGGTTGGAGTCGCCCCTCGCGGAGGGGCGTGAATTGAAATTGCAAGGCGACGGGGCTCGCTCTCCGCGATTCCTGTCGCCCCTCGCGGAGGGGCGTGAATTGAAATGAGTTTCCGCTCATCCTGCGGCTCAATCGTCCAGGTCGCCCCTCGCGGAGGGGCGTGAATTGAAATAAGGCAGTCCACGCAGGGACAAAGCACGAAAAGGTCGCCCCTCGCGGAGGGGCGTGAATTGAAATATCTCGATTTCGATGCCAAATGTCTGCGACTTCGTCGCCCCTCGCGGAGGGGCGTGAATTGAAATGTCACCCTTGCGCAGGTCGATGCGGGCGATTTGTCGCCCCTCGCGGAGGGGCGTGAATTGAAATCCCTGTGGAGGCGGTCGTGGGAACCGCCGGGCGTGTCGCCCCTCGCGGAGGGGCGTGAATTGAAATGATGTCCTGCTTCTTGTAAATTACGGGCTTCCTCCCGTCGCCCCTCGCGGAGGGGCGTGAATTGAAATAGAACAGCTTCACCACCGAAAAGGCGGCCACGTGTCGCCCCTCGCGGAGGGGCGTGAATTGAAATAGCTGGGCATTGCCACAGAGAACATCGAAGCCTGTCGCCCCTCGCGGAGGGGCGTGAATTGAAATGTTCTCGCCAAACAGACCGTTATCGAGGTGGGCATGTCGCCCCTCGCGGAGGGGCGTGAATTGAAATAGCTTGTTCATTGCTTTTCCTCCCCAGTTTGTGTCGCCCCTCGCGGAGGGGCGTGAATTGAAATCAATTTGGGTCATTGACATTGCACCGCTGGATTGCCGTCGCCCCTCGCGGAGGGGCGTGAATTGAAATAGCGACAGCATGAAAGACCTGTCCAAGCACATGGCGGGTCGCCCCTCGCGGAGGGGCGTGAATTGAAATATATCTACCATTCTATACCATTCCTCACGGTTAAGGTCGCCCCTCGCGGAGGGGCGTGAATTGAAATTTTGTCGTCCCTGTAAACACATCGCTGGAAGTTTGTCGCCCCTCGCGGAGGGGCGTGAATTGAAATAGTAAATCCAAATTAAGAAGCGTTTCTGGAAATCTGTCGCCCCTCGCGGAGGGGCGTGAATTGAAATAGGTACTGCGTCAATGCAGCTATTTCCGGTTGGTCGCCCCTCGCGGAGGGGCGTGAATTGAAATGATGTTGAGTCGAACGGTCCGCGCCCCCATGTTGTCGCCCCTCGCGGAGGGGCGTGAATTGAAATCGTCGTGTCGTCGTCGCCGCTCGTGGCGGCTGCTCGTCGCCCCTCGCGGAGGGGCGTGAATTGAAATCCGGCAGTACATAGCGATTTTGGCAGAGTGCGCGTCGCCCCTCGCGGAGGGGCGTGAATTGAAATAATACCTTTTTGGGGTTTTCCGCAAGTTTTTTTGTCGCCCCTCGCGGAGGGGCGTGAATTGAAATAAGTACGAAATGGACAAGACGGCGATTGCTGTCTGTCGCCCCTCGCGGAGGGGCGTGAATTGAAATCGGAACGCTGTACATTGGCAGCAAGGACATTCAGTCGCCCCTCGCGGAGGGGCGTGAATTGAAATGGGGTTGAACCCGTCTACGGCGAGTGGATTCTCACGTCGCCCCTCGCGGAGGGGCGTGAATTGAAATTTCGCGTCGGTGATTGTGCCGTCCGCGCAGTATCGTCGCCCCTCGCGGAGGGGCGTGAATTGAAATGCCTTGAAAAAGATGGTTGCGTGTACAGCCACCTGTCGCCCCTCGCGGAGGGGCGTGAATTGAAATACGGACACGCAGCCCATCAGCACGGCAAAGCTGGCGTCGCCCCTCGCGGAGGGGCGTGAATTGAAATTTGAAATGACGCTGAAAAGCCTTGCACGCACTTGTCGCCCCTCGCGGAGGGGCGTGAATTGAAATATGCTGCTGGATGAAATCTATCGCAAGCATTGCAGCGTCGCCCCTCGCGGAGGGGCGTGAATTGAAATAAGCTATATTGTGCAACCGCACATCTTTTGGAGGTGTCGCCCCTCGCGGAGGGGCGTGAATTGAAATAACTTGAAGCAGTTTACTGCCGATTGCCTGCGTAGTCGCCCCTCGCGGAGGGGCGTGAATTGAAATAAAAATTTCACAATATAGTTGGGTACACCTTGCGTCGCCCCTCGCGGAGGGGCGTGAATTGAAATTCCGCCTTGGTGTACGCTTCCTGCACGTCAGCCTCGTCGCCCCTCGCGGAGGGGCGTGAATTGAAATAAATTGAAGCGGAATTTGATACTCGCGTAGGGAGTCGCCCCTCGCGGAGGGGCGTGAATTGAAATGTGGTTACACCGATGTTACCGTGCGCGCGCCCTGTCGCCCCTCGCGGAGGGGCGTGAATTGAAATATCGCAGAAGGTGCGCATGAAGATGCTGACTGCGTCGCCCCTCGCGGAGGGGCGTGAATTGAAATACAAAAGGCAAGAAAACAACACGCAAAACGGCAGGTCGCCCCTCGCGGAGGGGCGTGAATTGAAATTCGCAGATGCCCTCCAGCTCGGCGAGGAATCGCGCGTCGCCCCTCGCGGAGGGGCGTGAATTGAAATAGGGTTCCATGTCACAACTTCATCACCGTAGCAATGTCGCCCCTCGCGGAGGGGCGTGAATTGAAATAGGAGGGCGGTACAAAAAATAAAGCCCCCGACAGTCGCCCCTCGCGGAGGGGCGTGAATTGAAATTATTGACGTGCTTCACATTATCTGCACCAAGACAAGTCGCCCCTCGCGGAGGGGCGTGAATTGAAATAACATTAAGTTTCGGTCGCCCTCTTTTCCCCGCCACGTCGCCCCTCGCGGAGGGGCGTGAATTGAAATATGAATATGAATGTAGCCTTCCCGATGGAGACGGGTCGCCCCTCGCGGAGGGGCGTGAATTGAAATATCGTTGAAAAGGGCTTTATCCACCCATACCGCGTCGCCCCTCGCGGAGGGGCGTGAATTGAAATAATATGTTATTATCTCACTATGCCGAAATATTGGCGTCGCCCCTCGCGGAGGGGCGTGAATTGAAATTGGATAACTGCTGGATCGATCAACCGATTGCACGTCGCCCCTCGCGGAGGGGCGTGAATTGAAATAAAACTCCTTTCGACTTGAAAAATTCCGGGCATGTCGCCCCTCGCGGAGGGGCGTGAATTGAAATAATATTTGATGTTAGCGGTTACGCTGAGGATGAGGTCGCCCCTCGCGGAGGGGCGTGAATTGAAATTTGTTAGTATGCTGGGGGTGGGAACGATGAAGCGTCGCCCCTCGCGGAGGGGCGTGAATTGAAATTTAACAAAATAAAAGGAAGGGTAGAAACAAAGCAGTCGCCCCTCGCGGAGGGGCGTGAATTGAAATAGGGAAACAGTCTCCGACGTAGCAGAACACCACGCGTCGCCCCTCGCGGAGGGGCGTGAATTGAAATGGACTGACGGCGGCGGTGATCTACGGCGCGTACAAGTCGCCCCTCGCGGAGGGGCGTGAATTGAAATATTCTCCGCGACGAAGAGACTGGGAGCGTGTGCGTCGTCGCCCCTCGCGGAGGGGCGTGAATTGAAATAACTGTGCCAACGGGTATTCCTGCTTTTCCGTCGTCGCCCCTCGCGGAGGGGCGTGAATTGAAATAAAGATTTGCAAGCCAGAGGGCTTCGCCGATGCCGGTCGCCCCTCGCGGAGGGGCGTGAATTGAAATTTTTGGAAGCAACTGTGAAAAAGCTGAAAAAAGAGTCGCCCCTCGCGGAGGGGCGTGAATTGAAATATCGAGGCGCGCCAGCTGCGCGATCAGCCCTTGTCGCCCCTCGCGGAGGGGCGTGAATTGAAATACAAGTCGCATGATTCCGCGCTGACAGGCTTGCGTCGCCCCTCGCGGAGGGGCGTGAATTGAAATCATGCCTTCGCCCAGCGTCACCGCCTCGACAAAGGTCGCCCCTCGCGGAGGGGCGTGAATTGAAATATCGGGTTATCAATGCGCCCGTCTTCCGACACGTGTCGCCCCTCGCGGAGGGGCGTGAATTGAAATAACGATGTGCTGCTTCGCAATGCAACCGAAATCGTCGCCCCTCGCGGAGGGGCGTGAATTGAAATATCGACAACGACCAGAAAGCGGATTGGGCGGTTCGCCGTCGCCCCTCGCGGAGGGGCGTGAATTGAAATTGCTCTGGATTCAGGACGTGGCGCGGGTGTATCCGGTCGCCCCTCGCGGAGGGGCGTGAATTGAAATTTTGGCAAATCGCCCGGTGCGCGTGAAGACCGCGTCGCCCCTCGCGGAGGGGCGTGAATTGAAATCTTGACGAGGACACATGCCCACAGGTTGTGCACCGTCGCCCCTCGCGGAGGGGCGTGAATTGAAATATTGCGCTTTTCCGTCATTGCGGAACGTCGCTGTGTCGCCCCTCGCGGAGGGGCGTGAATTGAAATTGGAAGATGCAGCGCGGAAATTTGGCGTAGCGCGTCGCCCCTCGCGGAGGGGCGTGAATTGAAATAGGGTTCTATCATGGACGGTTACGTCCTCACCTCCGGTCGCCCCTCGCGGAGGGGCGTGAATTGAAATCCAGCGGAACTGCTGGATGACACGGAGTGGTTGGAGTCGCCCCTCGCGGAGGGGCGTGAATTGAAATAGGAACTGTTGATAATGCAAGTGGTGTAAATGGTCGCCCCTCGCGGAGGGGCGTGAATTGAAATTTCGCAATGATGACCGGGAGTTCTGTGTTGGAGATGTCGCCCCTCGCGGAGGGGCGTGAATTGAAATACGTTTGCCGTCGCCGCCGCAATCGTGCCATCATGTCGCCCCTCGCGGAGGGGCGTGAATTGAAATAGCCGGAATGCGCATTCCAGCAAACTTGGCTTTAGTCGCCCCTCGCGGAGGGGCGTGAATTGAAATGCCTGCCTCGCGGTAGGCAATGGCAAAATGGAAAGTCGCCCCTCGCGGAGGGGCGTGAATTGAAATAAGTTCTACCACTCCGAAAGGTGGATAACTTAATGTCGCCCCTCGCGGAGGGGCGTGAATTGAAATACAAGTGGCTTGTATTCGTCGAGGTTCGCGCTTTGTCGCCCCTCGCGGAGGGGCGTGAATTGAAATAATCAACGATTTTATTTCCTTCTTTACCATTTGCGTCGCCCCTCGCGGAGGGGCGTGAATTGAAATTTTTGTTGGTAAAATTTTAAAAAATGTGCAATCGTCGCCCCTCGCGGAGGGGCGTGAATTGAAATTGGACGTATCACGCGCGGAAGGCGGCGCTGCTGTCGCCCCTCGCGGAGGGGCGTGAATTGAAATAGGGCGCGTACATGGCCACAAAGCCCAGCCAGGTCGCCCCTCGCGGAGGGGCGTGAATTGAAATTCCTCCGGGGTCTGTCCCCACAAGCCCGCGCCGGTCGCCCCTCGCGGAGGGGCGTGAATTGAAATTTCCCCGATGAGTTTTGCGAAATACTGCATCGCGTCGCCCCTCGCGGAGGGGCGTGAATTGAAATGCTGTGTGACAGCATCCAGCGATGCCAAAGCATAGTCGCCCCTCGCGGAGGGGCGTGAATTGAAATTGGCTGCATCCGCAGTCGCAGCGCTCTCCGCTGTCGCCCCTCGCGGAGGGGCGTGAATTGAAATATGGCGCCGCCGACGACTTCCGAACCTACGCTTGTGTCGCCCCTCGCGGAGGGGCGTGAATTGAAATCCCTGTCCGATGTATCCCGTCGCGGCGGCAATCGTCGCCCCTCGCGGAGGGGCGTGAATTGAAATGTGTCCGCTCCCCGTCTGGCAGTTGGCAAGCGCCAGTCGCCCCTCGCGGAGGGGCGTGAATTGAAATACTTGTAAAACGCGGAGATTATTAACACCGAATAGTCGCCCCTCGCGGAGGGGCGTGAATTGAAATCCGTTTGCGTCCTTCTGCCACATCGACCCGAATCCGTCGCCCCTCGCGGAGGGGCGTGAATTGAAATATCTCTGCGACTTGCGTCCCTCGCGTTCTACGCTGGTCGCCCCTCGCGGAGGGGCGTGAATTGAAATTTCGTCCGTGCTTGCGACGCTATCCAGCCTGATAAGTCGCCCCTCGCGGAGGGGCGTGAATTGAAATGCGCTCGATGGCTTCCTGCAATCGCAAGATGTCCTGTCGCCCCTCGCGGAGGGGCGTGAATTGAAATTTTTTTGTTGGAAGGTGTAACGACTAATTGTAGCGGTCGCCCCTCGCGGAGGGGCGTGAATTGAAATAAGGTGCTACCCGAAATTTTTTTTGAAGGTGGTGTCGCCCCTCGCGGAGGGGCGTGAATTGAAATAAAACAGCTGTCTTTTGTGGCTTGTGCACAACCGTCGCCCCTCGCGGAGGGGCGTGAATTGAAATACAAGGTCGTCGCGGTCGGTGCTAACCGTTGCGGTCGCCCCTCGCGGAGGGGCGTGAATTGAAATAATCTTGCCAAAAGTTGAGATGCGACTAATTACGGTCGCCCCTCGCGGAGGAGCGTGAATTGAAATCCCATCTGCCAGCGCGTTTCCGGCTGGTAGGTGAGTCGCCCCTCGCGGAGGGGCGTGAATTGAAATAAATTTTCCGCTACTTGCTTTCTGTTTTCGTATGGTCGCCCCTCGCGGAGGGGCGTGAATTGAAATCCGCGCATTCCGGGTGCTTCTGCTTCTGCTCCTGTCGCCCCTCGCGGAGGGGCGTGAATTGAAATATTCCAGTGAGGATTACGGAAGCGAGAGAAGCGCGGTCGCCCCTCGCGGAGGGGCGTGAATTGAAATAATTGACGACTACGAAGAAAACAGCACGACGAACGTCGCCCCTCGCGGAGGGGCGTGAATTGAAATGGAGAAGGCAGCAGCAGAAAGAGCAGCGGCAGAAAGGTCGCCCCTCGCGGAGGGGCGTGAATTGAAATTTGCAGGGCAAACGTTGTCGAAAAGCCACAAAGTCGCCCCTCGCGGAGGGGCGTGAATTGAAATACGCTTCGTTTGCCCTCACTGCCGACCTTTACGGTCGCCCCTCGCGGAGGGGCGTGAATTGAAATTGGCTTGAATACTACGTCGAACCCTCTGCCCTTGTCGCCCCTCGCGGAGGGGCGTGAATTGAAATCGCCGCCTGCGCCATGTGATCCGCGCTGGATAGTGGTCGCCCCTCGCGGAGGGGCGTGAATTGAAATTTGCCCCTGCAAAGCTTGTTTGCCCGCCTTGCACGTCGCCCCTCGCGGAGGGGCGTGAATTGAAATATGGCGTGGAACCTAATCCGCAAGAATAACGGCGAGTCGCCCCTCGCGGAGGGGCGTGAATTGAAATGCTTTGTATGCTTTTTTAGGGCAATCCCGCACAAAGAAAGAACAGCAAAAAAGTCGGGAAAGAGGTATAATAAAGAGGTGAAGAAGCAATTGACGATGAGCCTGATC
>OLQD01001110.1_pt1 | contig 23488 bp, 17 predicted proteins | sample 1672841 | NCBI WGS metagenome assembly OLQD01 (sample SAMEA3136729, study PRJEB25190) | human gut metagenome | biome: human gut; feature: human-associated habitat; material: faeces | place: Austria | collected 2013 | reverse complement strand
CGGGATACGCCATGCCGAAGAAATAACCGCTGTAATTGCCGACAGGAACACGCCACGCCGCTGCCCTTTGCGCGAAAAGCACTCATGCCGGGGATTCTCCCAAAAATACCTGTCAAAGGGGGAGGCGGCTATCGGCAGACACCGCCCGCGCATAAAGCTGTCCGTTTTTTTCTTCAAAAAGCTGCGGAAACGAGCGTAAACCTCCTCGCCCGTGCCGGTTATGCATATAACCGAGGGCATACGCACCTCCTCGCCGGGCTTAAGATAAAAATCCGCCTGCGGAATTCCCGCCGTAATGCGTGTGCCTTTTTCCGTAACATGAATTTCATAGCTTCATCTGCCCGCCCAGCCTATGGCAAAAAGCTGCTTTACCGTGCCGTAGCGCAGGGCAAACACCGGGAATATCCCCTCGCTGGGGCGGCCGGTGTGCGCACACACGCTTATGCTGTCCCCTGTGTTAAGCTCCCTGTATACCGGAAAAAACGATGCCCCGTCCGCGCTGTCCCCGTTTATGCTTTCATATTGCAGATGCGTCTCGGGCAGCAATATGTCAAGCGAGCGCATAAGCGTTATCTGCCCGCTGTTTTCACTGCCGTTGTTTTTAATAAAGGGAATGCAGTAATAAAACCCGTTCTCGCGGTAAGCCTCCGCCGTTACCGCTACGCCCTGATAATCCGCGCCGTTTTCGTCAAAGCGCATCGCCTTGCCCGATACATATATTCAGCCCTGATAATCCGCGCCCGACGGAACATCCTCCTGCCATGCAAAATGCGCCGTGTCCTTCTCGCCGCACAGATCCTCTATCATTCTTATACAGCTGCATCGCTGTTCATCCTCTCCCTGCGGCGTGCCGAAAAAGCACAGCATATCGGTGCAGCGCCTCGCTTATGCCGCGCAGCATCTCCACATCGGGCAGCGCGCGCCCCTGCTCCCACGCTCCCACCGTCTGCCGCGATACATTCAGCAGCTCCGCAAGCCTCGCCTGTGTCAGTTTTTCTTCCCTGCGGAATTCTTTTATTCTTCCTGCAATGTCCATATACATTACCCCGCGTCTCTTTTGGGCGTTTTCTTTTATACAGTTTACTTTATGCCCATTGCAAAGTAAAGCTGTTTTTATTGGCATCGCCCGTGTCCTCCCCCTTGCTTCCGCCTGAATAATATGTTAAAATGCAATGTGTATTCATGCCCTTTTGCAATCATAAAATAAATCAAAAACAAGGAGTCATTATGTCCGAAATATCTCAGCAGACCCGCAGCCCCAAGCCTCATCGCGCCCTTAAAATCACCTTGCGCGTCATTGTATGCCTGATTGCCGTGCTGCTGCTTGTTTTCATTGCCGCGCGGTGCATATTCATGCTGCCCGTAAGGGATTATTACGCCGCCTCGGTGCGCGCCTTCACAATTCCCGGCATAAGCGACGGCATGATACATCAGGGGCTTGCCTATGATTCCGAAAACGGCGAATTTCTCATAACCGGCTACCGCAGCGGCGGCAAGGCCTCGCTTTTAAGCATAGTAAACGAAAAGACCGGCAGCCAAACCAAGCGCCTTTCCCTTTGCGATGCAGACGGCGCGCCCTTCACCGGCCATGTCGGCGGAGTTACCATCTACGGAAATTATGTCTACATAGCCGACAGCCGCGGCGTGCTTGCCTATTCCCGCAGCGAAATAAACTCCGCCGAAAACGGCGCCTCGGTAAATGCTTTGGGGCTTTTCTCCACCCGCACGGACAAAGACTCCATGGGCGTTGCCTTCCTGCACGCTCAGGACGGTCTCCTTTATATCGGCGAATTCTACCGCGACCCCAACTACCCCACAAGCGACAGTCATAAGCTCACCTCCCCCTCCGGCGAGCTGAACCCCGCTCTGCTTGCGGTACTCCCCCTAAGCAGCGACGCTCCCTTGGGCATATCCGGCGATATTCTCTGCGCCTATTCCGTTCCCGGGCTCATACAGGGCATGTGCCTTGACGATAAAGGGCGCATATGCCTCTCCGCCTCCTACGGCGCCGCCTTTTCTCATATCTATATCTATTCCTCTCCCGCACCGGGCGGCAATGCCGAGGTGCTGGGACAAAAGGTGCCGTTATATTTTCTCGACTCCTCCTGCCTTGCTCTTGATATAAAAATTCCGCCCATGTCCGAGGAAATAGTGTTTGCAAACGGCAGACTGTACACCATGTGCGAATCCGCAAGCAACAAATATATCTTCGGCAAGCTCACCTCCGCCCGCTATTGCTATGCCACCGACCTTTCCGCCTGCGAAAAATAACAAACCTCCCGCCAAAGCGGCACTATGCCGTTTTGCGGCAAACAGCCGACAAAGGAGGCTTTGAAAAATATGAATAAAGTCGCCGTAATAGGCTGCCCCGGCGCCGGAAAAAGCACCTTTGCGCGAAGGCTTGCCGGAATAACCGGGCTGCCTTTATTCTACCTTGATATGCTCTGGCATCTTCCGGACGGTTCGCATGTTTCACGACAGGAATTTTCCCACTCCCTTGATATTCTGCTTGCACGCGACCGCTTCATTATTGACGGCAATTATCTGAAAACCCTTCCCGCCCGGCTTGAAGTATGCGATACCGTTTTCTTTCTTGATTACCCGCTGTCCCTATGCCTTGAAGGCGCACAAACGCGCATAGGCAAAAAAAGAGAGGATATGCCATGGGTTGAAACCTGCTTCGACCCCGAATTCCGCGAATACATCAAGGCCTTTCCCGCTCTTCAGCGTCCCGAAATACTGCGTCTTTTAGAGGTATACAGCCAAAAAAGGCCGTCCCTTGAAATCTTTGTTTTCGCTTCACGCGCTCAGGCGGACAGCTATCTTGACTCCCTTGCCGCCGGCTGCTTATCACGCTGCTTATAATACATGCATCCGACTATACAAAAAGGCGTCCGCAGCACAGTCGCGCGAACGCCATTTTACATTCTTTAATTTTCCTTTAAGCGCGCCTCAGCCCTCCAGCATCGCCGCTCCCACTATTCCCGCATCGCTGCCCATCGTAGCAAGGGTTATCTTGGCTCTGGGCAGCGCCTTATTCAGCACCAGCTCATCCACCCGTCTGCGCAGCGGCTCCAGCAGAAAATCCCCCGCTCCGGCCACTCCGCCGCCCAAGGCAATAACCTGCGGCGCCAGCAGATTTATTATGCTTGCAAGCAAATGCGCAAGATAGTTTACATATTCCTCAAAAACAAAGCGTCCGAGCTTATCTCCCTGACGGGCAGCATCCACCACCGCCTTGGCGTTTATGCTCTCAAGTTTCGCAAGGCTGCTGTCAGGATAGCTGCCAAGCAGCTCCTGCGCCCGCTTTATAATGGCAGTTGCCGAGGTATATGCCTCCGCGCAGCCCTTCTTGCCGCAGCCACATACCCGGCCCTCCCGCCACCAGCGTCCCATGCCCAAGCCCTCCGCCCCCCGCCATGCCGCCGGAGAAAAGCTTGCCGTTCAACACTATTCCGCCGCCTACGCCGGTGCCCAGCGTTATGGTCACGCAGCTTTGGCTGCCCTTTCCCGCACCCGCCACATATTCCGCCCATCCGGCAGCATCCGCATCGTTTGCAATGGCTATGGGCAGCGGCACAAGGGAATGCAGCTCCCTGCGCAAAGGCACATCATGCCAGTCGAAGTTCGCGCTGTATACAATGTTTCCCGTTTTCTCATCCGCCACTCCGGGAGAACCTATTCCTATGGCCTCACACTGCGAAAGCTCTACGCCGTTCTCCGCCAGCAAAGCATATATCGCCTCCGCCATCGCCTTTACCGTAGCATGAAATTCACGGTCGGACGGAGTATCCACATATTTTTTTGCCTTCAGCACTCCGTTTTCCACAAGCCCGGCTCCAATATGCGTTCCGCCCAGATCAATTCCTATCCTGTACATTCTTTTCTCCCGTCCCAAAAAACAGTTTCGTTTTTTGCATGTTTTTTAACCGTTTTTGCACCGTTTTTTAGCGTTTTTTTGCGCCTTTTTAACGGTTTTTTTGCACTTTTTGCCTCTTTCGTTTTGTCCAATAATGCATAAATATTCATTTTCTTTGCATATTTATGCATTTGCACCTATTTCAGATGTGCATTCTTCTTCAGCTCATCCAGCGCACTGTACCCCATTGATTTAAGCCTGCTGTTGCGCGCCGCCACCTCTATTATTATCGCAAGATTTCGCCCGGGGCGCACCGGAATAAACAGCTTGGGAATGGTCACTCCCAATATCTCCATGCTGTCGCTTTCGTCCCCCAGCCTGTCATACTGCTTTCCGTCCTGCCATTCCTCCAGCTGAACCGCCATATCCAGGCTTTTTGAGGATATTACCGCGCCCACGCCGTACATATGCTCCACATTTATTATACCCACGCCGCGTATCTCCATCAGGTGCCGCAACATGGAGGGCGGCTCTCCCACCAGCCTGTTTTCGTTCACGCGCTTTATAAGCACCGCATCGTCGGCCACCAAACGGTGCCCTCTTTTCACAAGCTCCAGCGCCGTTTCGCTCTTGCCGATGCCGGATACCCCCACCATCAGCACTCCCACGCCGTAAACATCCATAAGCACTCCGTGCATACTTATGCACGGAGCCAGCCTGTCGGAAAGGTAATTTATCAGCGCGTGCTCCACCTTGCTCGTCACCTGCGTTTCGCTCTTGAGAACTATCCGGCCGTGGCGCGCCGCGCTTTTAAGCATGATCTCGGAGGGGTTGAATTTGCAGCTGGCCACCGCGCAGGGTATCTCATAGGAAAACAGCCTGTCAAAAGCAAGCTCCTGCTGCTCCGATGTCATTTTCTCGGTATAGGCCCGCTCTACATTTCCGAAAACCTGCACGCGGTTATGCGGAAAATAATCAAAAAAGCCCGCAAGCTGAAGACCGGGACGCGTGACCTCGGTTGTATCTATGTCTATATAGTCCTTCCCGCCGGATTCCAGCAGCGTAAGCCCCAGCGCACGGGAAAACTCGTCTATGGGTATTTTGGCCATAATATCACCTCGGAAAACCGCGGCGCCGCGCTTCCCGGCAGCCGCTTTTACAGTATTTTATCATCTGACAGGCAATTTTGCAACGGACAAATGCCTTTTTGCGTGCTTTCATTGCTTTTCATCGGCACACAGCCGTGCCGCAGCATAAAACGGCTGCGCAACCTGTTTTCAAAAAAGAAAAAGCGACGGGTCGCGCCGCCGCTCTTATGCCGAAAAATTATTACTTTATGATTCTGATCTTGCCGATAACAGGCAGCTCCTTGGCCTTGCCGGTAGCAGCGTTTACGATTCCGATAATGCTCAGCACCAGGAACAGCACGCTGATGACCCAAAGAATGATGTTTACAACCGCAAGGGGCAGAATGGCTCTGATGATTGCGCTGACGAAGTTGTATATTATCTCCGCGATAAACAGAACCAGACCCTGATTTGCATGGAAACGCGCATACTTGGAATTCTTTGCGGCAAGAATGGGCACCAGCACCAGAATTCCGATGTAGGCAAGCACTGCCATTACCTTATTGGATTCGATATCGGAGCTGTCATAATCCTTGGTGGTGTCCTCAGTGTTGTTCAGCTGCGCAATCTTAGCGCCCAGATCCTGCTGATTGTTTTCCTCCGAGCCCACTGCCGCTCCGCAGGACTTGCAGAACTTTTCGCCGTCCTCTACCGGCTGACCGCATTTTGCACAATTCGCCATAATATTACCCTCCGTTTTTATGTGCTTTATTAAGCATAGCGCACATTTTTTATTAAAGGTATTATATCATAAACACGGCTTAATGTAATATTTTTTCGCGTATTTTAAGCATATTTTATCGAATATACGCCTTCTTCGCTTTTTTTGCTTCCGCTCGTTTAGAATGTCGCTCAATCCGAGCCGATTTCAGCTCCTTTTGCAACATCTCTATTTCGGCCGACTGATTCCGAATCGTCGTCAATAAAGCATTCAACTCTTCGTTTTCTATCGATTCGGGATATTGCGCTTCCACCCGTACGATAAAATCGCTGAGCACATTCATGTAATTGGTAAAAGCCTCATACGGACTATCGTAAGGACTGTAATGGCTATGTACAGCTCCGTCGGACAAATACTTCGTACACATATAATAGAAGTGGTCGCTGGCTTGCAAATAATACCAGTCTTGTTTCAAACGACGGTCGTCACACAAGCGGACGCGCTCGGCAACTGAATAGAGCTTGCGGAATGCTTCGTTCTGCAACGTGTTTCCCAACCATGCACTGGTGTCCCGTGCTTCGTCGGCCCACGACATCGGATAAGGAACCGACAGCATATCGACCGGTTTCAATTTACTGATCGCCTCGGTCGGCGTGCAGAACCCGACACCCTCTTGTTCGGCAAAACGAGGAAGGGCTTTCATAAACTCGAAAATACCCGATTCGCGAGGTTGCAGTTCGCCCAATGTTTCGTAATTCATGAAAAGATTGACGATAGGTTCTTCTTCGGGATAATTCTTCACCCACGAAATAAACTTCTCTGCCGTTAAAGGATAATCGCTCCATTCGTAATTAGAGAAACGGAATGAAATATCATCGCTCATTTTATAATTTTTCAACAACATTTTCAGCTTGGGAGCAGCAGCCGAACTATACAAATAATTCGGGCTCTTCCAACCCAAAATATGCTTCGCTCCCTCTGTAATAACGCCTTTGAATCCCATCGAAGCTATCATAGAGGCTATGTCGTCGGAAAATATCAACTCGGTATTTCTGAACACTTTGGGCTTCACGCCGAAAAGCTGCTCTATCTTCTCGTCGTGTTGTCTCACCTGCATCTTGAACTCCTCCGGATCGCACAACGATGCCAACGAGTGCGCATAAGTTTCGGACAAGAACTCCACACAATCGGTCTTGACCAATTCTTTCATGCTGTCGATAAATTCAGGCACACAAACTTCAAGTTGCTCCAAAGCCACCCCCGATATGGAAAAAGCCACCTTGAACTTACCATTGGCATTTTTAATCATTTCAAGTAATGTCGTATTCGCCGGGAGGTAAGAACGCTGAGCTATACGAGTGATAATATCGTCATTAGCAAAATCATCATAGTAATAGTGATCGTTACCTATATCGAAGAAACGGTATCGTTTCAATCGAAACGGTTGATGAATTTGAAAATAGAAACAAATAGTTTTCATATAAGGTCGAGTTTTTTCATTAGTTATTATTGTGCATTACCTTGTGGTAAATATCGATTACTTTCTGTCCGGCATATTTCCATTTGATTTCGTTCACCTCCCGCTCTCCTTCTTCGCGCAGTTGCTTATAGATAGCAGGATAAGTGATTATAGAATAAATGGCATCGGCCATAGCATCGATATCCCAATAGTCGGTCTTAATGACATTGGTCAAAATCTCGGCACACCCCGACTGCTTCGAAATAATCGAAGGCACACCCACTTGCATGGCTTCAAGCGGAGAAATACCGAATGGTTCCGAAACCGAAGGCATCACATACACATCGCTGGCCTTCAACATTTCATAAACCTGCTTTCCTCTCAAAAATCCGGTAAAATGGAAACGGTCGGATATATTACGCTGAGCCGACAAGAGAATCATCTTATCCATCATATCTCCGCTCCCGGCCATGACGAACCTCACCCTATTGGTCTTTTTCAACACCCGCGCCGCAGCCTCCACAAAATACTCAGGGCCTTTTTGCATGGTAATGCGGCCCAAGAAAGTAACCACCTTTTCTTTCGGACTGTGAGGAACCTCTATCGATTTAATCTCGTCGCTCAAAGGCTCTACGGCATTGTGCACGGTCGTCACCTTCGCCGGATCGATATGATACTTTTCGATAACCGTCTGACGAGTCAGATTACTTACCGTAATAATATGGTCGGCATGCAACATACCGTCCCGTTCGATATTATACACCGTAGGATTTACATTACCCCGGCTTCGGTCGAAATCGGTCGCATGCACGTGAATAACCAGCGGTTTACCGCTCACCTGCTTGGCGTGAATACCGGCCGGATAGGTGAGCCAATCATGGGAATGAATGACATCGAACTGAACCGTACGGGCAATCACCCCGGCTACAATCGAGTAATTATTTATCTCCTCCATCAGATTATCGGGGTAACGTCCCGAAAATTCGATACACCCCAGATCATTGGTTTTCAGATAATTAAAATCCGCATAAATATGGCTGCGAAGATCGAAATATTCTTGGGGATCCATACAATAGCCATAACGCTGCTGTACATAATCCCAACTTACGTCTCTCCATGCGACAGGTGTATTCGCAGCTCCGATAATATGGGCAAAAGTTTTATCCTCGTCTCCGTATGGTTTAGGTATGACAAACGTGATGTCTATATCGCCACACTCTGCCATGCCTTTGGTCAGCCCATAACTGGCCGTACCCAAACCTCCCAAGATATGAGGAGGAAACTCCCAACCGAACATAAGCGCTTTCATAGATAGGAATCAGGCTTTACATGTTATACTTTTTCAATAAATTCAATACTCTCAATATTTCACCGACATTGGCGGCATAGCTGATAGCTCCCCGGCCTGCGAAAGGTGGATTCCCGTCGAACAGCTCGGAGATAGAGCCAATGCAAGTCTGAGACATTTCATCTTCAAACCCTATCAGCATACGTTCCAAAAACGATACCCCGCTAATACCGAATATCTTCAAATAGGCATCGGCATACGCTCCCATCAACCACGGGCGAGCAGGTCCTTGATGATAAGCATATTCGCGTTCGGTCTGCGACCCTACATAAGTAGGATTGTAGCCATAGCTCTTAGGACTCAGAGTGCGGATACCTTTGGGGGTCAGCAATTCCCGTGTAACCACTTCCAATGCACGTTTCCTCTGCCGTTTGTCCAACGGAGAATAATCGAGCGACAGAGCTATCAACATATTGGGACGTACACTCCAATCGGACATCGCACCGTCCACATAGTCTACCAGATAACCATAATCGTTCAAGAAGGTATGTACGAACGACTCTGCCGTCTTATCGGCGATAGCGTTCCACTGCTCGACTTTCGATGCCATCTCTTTGTCTTCGGCAAAGAGTGCGGCGGCAAACCTCAATCCGTTATACCATAGTCCGTTAAATTCGACCAAATAGCCGCTTCTCGGATTCACAGGACGTCCGTCGACAACCGCGTTCATCCATGAAATTACCCGTTCCTTTCCATTGGAATAAAGCAATCCGTTATCGTGCAAGAACAGGTTGGGATGCCCACCTTTCACGATATAATCCAAAATATCGCAAACAAACTTCCCATATTTCTGTCGGCAAATCTCCATACCTTTCTCTTTGGCATAATGATACACAGTCCATAACGCCCACAAAGGAATATCCGGCAAATCTATTTCTCCGATATTTTCATCGAGCTCTCCGCTCGACATAAAGTGACGTAACGCTTTTTCCGACGAATGCATCACATCTTCAAAAGTCTTGTCGTCTCCGACAGCCAACGTACATCCCGGCAAAGCGATGAACTGGTCGCGAGCCCTTACCCCAAACCACGGATAACCGGCTAATAAATAGTGACCTCTTTTTGTTTTGAAATAAAACTGCTGAGCCGAATTTTTCAAGCAATTGAAGAAACTGGACCGACACATGTGACGGTTGGCGAGTTCTTCATTGTAAGTACGGGCGAACGAACGCGGTTTCGCTTCTATCGTACCGGCCGAGAAAATAATACTCTCGCCCTTTTTTATCGGGAGCTCGAAATACCCCGGCACATATAAATCTTCCTGATAAGGATAGCCGCGTTCTTGATCTTTGATATATTCTATACCTTTATACCAATGGGGATCGAATATAAACTGAGGAGCCTTATTAAATTGCATATACAACCGGGGATACCCCTGATACAGACAACAACTTATTCCGTTCGCCACCTCCTCGTAACGTTGGTCGAGTACGTAATTCTCGACACACAGCTCGTTGGCATTACGAAACGCCAGAAACGGACGAAACTGTAACACCGTAGGGGAATGAGCATCGACAAGAGTATATTTGATCAATATACGGTTTTCATGTGAAATAAACACTTTCTCTTTGGTCATAATTACCCCGCCCACGCGATACATCGTTTGCGGGACAGATTCGCAATTAAACTCCCGAATGTATTTGTGTCCGTTAGGACTGAAACAATCGCCTCGATATTTATGCAACCCCAAGTTAAAGGCCGCTCCATGCTGTATCACGGTTTCGTCCAAAGACGACAGCATCACGTGATTATCCTTGTCCAACTCGGGTATCGGGATAACCAACAACCCATGCTGTTTTCGAGTATTGCAATCAACGATTGTCGTACAATGATAGGCCCCCGACTTATTGGTCCGCAACATCTCTTTCGGCAAAGACCATTCGAGATTTATCATCAGATTCTTGTCAAATTTCAGATAACTCATATCTCTACAATCAAATTTCTCTTATTCCTTTCTAAAAATTCCCGAACGAACTTATAATCGTAAATATTCACAAACTACAAGTTTTCAAAGAATTTGAAATAAGCTATTAATATTGTTACGAATTTAACATAACAGAAAATAAAATGCAAACATTTTGACAGCGAAAATGGTATGTTCTTAAACATATAGTTACAATCGACAATATATCAACACCTTATAACCGTTCTAAAACAAAAAAGGTTCCGATTTTCATCGGAACCTTTTTCATAACGACTAATTATTTATAGTTTCACCAAACGTACGACTTTATCTCCCGTCCTCACCAAATAAACACCGGCTACCAATCTCGACATATCCACGACTGTAATTTCTTCTGTCGGATCGATAATCGAAACGATATGCCCGGCAAGGTTATAGACATAAATCGGACTCTCGGTTCCACACACGAAAAGCTCTCCCGATACAGTCGTCGGATATATCCGCACACCCGACACCACAGATTCTACACCGGTATAACCGGGATCCTGATCGGTAAATACCGGATACCCGTCATTCTCGGCATCCTCGACTTTCCAATATAGAGTCTGCCAGCCTGTTTCCGAGGAATTGTTTGTCTTGGACCAATCGTTCAATCTTACGGCAAAAGCCGTCGATTTCATATAGTCGACCGTCAACGCCGTTCCGGCATAAGAGCCTTCCCCTTCCACACAATTCATCAGATAATAACAATCCTCCGAATCGGCCGATAAAATCGGTACGACCGAGTACGATTTTCCGGGGACACCCGATACGGTTCCTATATTATAACAATTTGCCACACAAATATCGGCATTATCGGTATAAGATAATATTCCTCCGGCAAAACCGGATCCCGACAGCCGCACTCCTGCCGCATTATAACAGTTCGTAATAAACGTCGAACTCCCGGAGTTATACCCGACAATCCCCCCTGCACAAGAATCATATTCCGGCAAAGCCTCTACCGCGACAACTGCATGATTGCTGCTGTTTATAATCGCGGACTCTTGATTAACTCCCGCAATACCGCCGGCATAAACAAGGCAAGAGGCATAATTATCGGAAGGTTGAACCGTACCGGTTACAATACCGAGATTCTCACAACGATCGATCGAAGAAGTCGAAACAACATACCCGGCTATCCCACCTACATATCCGGCGGGGCCTTCAAACGAAACAGAAGCCCGATTTTCGCATGAAACAATTTCCGACTCCTGAGCATAAGCCACAACACCGCCGCCATAATAGGAAGTCCGTATTTCACAATCTTCCGCTAAAACCACACGGGTGACCCGTGCCTGATAAATAGCTCCGAAAAGTCCGGAATAAGCCTCACCGGTCGATATCACTTCCGAACGAAGGTTATGTATTTCGTAGCCACCCCCGTCAAAGACACCCTTAAAAATTTGCTGTAAATTCGCTTTTCCTATCGGTTCCCATTTAAACCCGTCCAAATCGATATTCCCGGTCAAAGTGACTGTTTTACCCTCGAAAGTCCGGCCGTTCTTCACCAAGTAAGCCACACCCGCCAGTTGTGCCGGGGAGGAAATGGAGAACGAATCCTCGGCCTCGTCATACCACGAAATATCGTAATTTCCGGCCGAAGTCCACCAACCGCCGGCCTCTACGGCCTCACCGAATACGGGGAAACCATCGTTCTCTTCCGATCGAATCGTCCAAGAAAGCATTTCGGGCAGGTCGGGATCACTCTCGATAAGAGAGGCTGCATGGGAGGTCAGCAATTCGGCAAACGCAAAGGATTTCATTTCATCGGCCGTCATCGCCGTGCCCTTGACATTCATTCCGGTCGTATCTTCCACACAAGCGATATCGTAATAACCATTTTCAACACTCGCACCGTAAGAAGCGGCAATCGGGAAAGCCGTTGCAACCGGCTCCGACTCAGGAATAATCGATCGTCCCGTCGCCGTAAGTCGACCGGTATTATACACATTATTCAACTGCGCAAACGAGGGGGTTATTCCCCCGACCTCCACACTCGGTCCCGTGCCCGATATATTCCCGGTATTATACCCGTTCACTACCTTCGCATTAGCTGCCACCAGCCCCGAGACACACACAATGCCCCAAGTCGAAAATCCGACAACATCATTCGCATTGGAGCAATTATAAACCGGATTATATGAGTTGTCAAATCCCAAAATACCGGCGGCGAATATATTACCGAAAAGGCTTCTGACCTCTATATAGGCCCGATTATGACAATTCGCAATATAATTACCACCCAACACACCACATATACTTCCCACATTAAGGTATTGCGAACCGGTAGCGGTAACCCGCACTGCGCAATCTTCCGCCAAAGTCACATTTTCGATCACTCCGGAAGAATAGCCGAAGAAACCGACAAGACACGTAGTACTCCCTTGCGCATACGAATACGCCTTCATACTTATATTCAGATTACGTATCACGTGCCCCCCACCGTCGAACGTTCCGCCAAAAATTGCCACAGACTGTGCATTTCGGGAATTACGTCCAATGGGAACCCATAAATGTTCCGCCAAATCGATATCATTCGCTAGTATAACGGTTTTTCCCCAGAATTGGTGACACGTATTCACCAAATAGGCCAATCCCGCCAACTGCTCCGGAGTAGAAATAGTGAACTCGGTACGAGATTCGTCATACCACGAGACATCGTAGTTTCCTTCCGAAGTCCACCAATTGGACTGCACATAATCCTCCTCTATCAATGCAGGTCCGTTTTCTCCCGGTCTCCACATCTTCAAAGAAGATACGAAAGGATCGCTCAAAACGATACCCGACGCAGCTGAATTCATCGTACGCACCTGCGCATCGGAAAGCAATTCGTCCGAAGGTAACGCAGTTCCTATATCATTGTAACCGTCTCCGGCACAACCGTCCCCATAAAAACATTTCTCCAAAAAGGTATTGTAGGACGTCCCGACAATACCGCCCGTCATTATCTGCGCTTCGTTCTTAACAGCCGTGAACGGTGGTATATAGCCTTCTAACCAACCGGCTACTACCTGATCATTTTCAACCGCAGCAATCATCAAATAAGAGGCGGGAGAAACAGAAAAAGTGATGGTGTTATTGTCATCGGACAAGCTACCGACAACCTCCCCGGAGGCAAAAATTCCGTCATCGGTATATCTAACCAACATCATGGTATAGGCTCCATACGATCCCAGTTGTTGTTCCCCTATGGAAATATGCAAACAACCATCATCTTCTATAAAACCTGTTAATGTATAAACAATACCATACCTCGAAGAACTCCAACCGATAGTCAATCTTTCGGGAGACGAATCATCAGCTTCGATGGTCACCTCGAAACTTTGAGTTCCCTCTCCCTCAAAAGGGGAACCGGCAGTCACCGTATAGCTTCCCACCCAAGCATTCGCAGCTTCGAGTTTCGACACACGGCCGTTAAAGATAGATGCCAATACCGAAGAGTTATCGGCATTCCCGACCAAACCGCCTGCGGTATATCCCTGCACCGCAGCATCGGAACGACAGTTCATAATCGCGCTTTCATTCATACTCCCGGCTATGGAACCGGCCACAGAGCCGACCACCACGCAAGACGAGGAGAGCATGACATTACGAATATCGGTAGAAGCAACCGCCCCGAACAATCCCGAAAACTTCTCCATATCCGTATGCAAACCGGAGATCGTATGGCCGCCACCATCGAACAGACCTTTAAACTCAACTCCTCTTGTACCTATCGGAATCCATTTGTAATTCGACAAATCGATATCTGCGGACAAACGTACCGTACAATATTGGAAATTCTTACCTGCACGGACCAAATAGGACAACCCGGCTAACTGTGCCGGAGAGGAAAGAGAAAATTCGTCTTTCGTCTCGTCATACCAAGAAATATCGTAATTTCCATCAGCGAGCCAAGAGTCGGCAGAAACGGCATTCCGAAACGCCGACGAATTCGCGGTAACCGAAGAAACGGCTGACCGCGATAATATCCGGCCGATGTTTTTCGTATCACCCGGCCGAACAGTCCCTTCCATTCGGGTAGTCCCCTCGTTCAATACCCCCAATCGCATCTGTGCCGCCTGCACAGGAGAGATTCTTTTCAAAGGTTGGTTAGTCGCCGAAATCATACCGGTCATTAGACAACACAACCCGATTAATGTAAACCATTTTTTCATATCGTATATATTAAAATTATGCACGAATTGAGTCCTGTAAGCCTTTCTCATTCACAACCTATAAAACTGAAAAAAATAGGAAAAACATTCCCGACCTGCGATAAGTCCCTCTTTTACAGATTTCCCTTTTTTCTGAATTGCAAATTAAATAAAAAATAACATATTACAGCATAACAAAGTATTGGTTTTCATAATATTCTATATATTATATAAATAAATGTCATAAAAAGAGGGGTGACGAAATCGCCACCCCTCTTTTCAAATATATAATCGGTATGCATCAGAATGATTCGAGAGCAATGGAAAGATTCTGCAAAAACATGCGAACCGAAAGTGCCAATAAAATAATACCGAAGAACTTACGCAATACATAAACCCCCGTTTTCCCCAAAGCACGCTCCAAAATATGGACATTGCGAATAACAACATAGATAACAAGAATATTCAAGAACAAAGCGGCCAGAATACTACCTAACCCATACAGAGCCCTCAACGACAACAGAGTAGTAAAAGAGCCGGCGCCGGCAATCAAAGGGAAAACGATCGGTACGATCGATGCCGCCCCCTCGGGCCCGTCATTCCTGAAAATCTCCACCCCGAGCAACATCTCTATGGCCATCACGAAGATAACCAGCGCGCCGGCAATGGCAAACGAAGAAATATCGACTTGAAACAGATTGAGTATCATATTCCCCATAAACAGAAAGGCGAGGAATGTAACCAACGAATAGACTGCCGCTTTCCAAGCGATAATATTTTGTCCCTTCTGCTTCATATCGATAATAATAGGAGTAAGCCCCGTTATATCGATTACAGCAAACAAAATAATAAAAGCACTCAGGAAATCCTGAAAACGAAACGATATTATTTCCATATTCTACATAGTTTAAGGTGTACAACGACAAGGTAAATACAAGAGTCTATATACACTCACATTTACACGATTTCTATCTTATCCGGTACAAAGTTAATGAAAAAAAAAGAAATGAATAGTTTCTAAACAAAGAAGATGTTTTAGCTTTTATAACGAAACATAGTAAAAAAATTTTGTTAGTTTTGAAGAATCTAATCGTATAGCGTATGGACAGCATGTATGATGTTTTATTACAGCTCCCTATTTTTCAAGGAGTCAGCCGAAATAAAATTTCGGAATTAATCGAGAAAATGAAATTTCATTTTCTCAAATATCCCGACGGAGAAAAAATCGTCACGAGCGGGGAAGAATGCAATCATTTGAAATTTCTCATCTCGGGAGAAATTCGCTCCGAACTGATTACACAAAACGAGAAAATGAGAATTACAGAGCTGATACAAGCTCCTAATGTAATAGCTCCCGACCATCTATTCGGCCGCGACACCTATTTCCCGGCTAATCTTTATGCCGTAGGAACCGTAGGAATCATGCAAATAGAAAAAGCCTCGGTCATACAAATGTTACAAGAAGAGCCTATCTTCCTCATCAATTTGTTGAACATACTCTCTCGCAGATCGCAAAAGGCACTCGAAAGTTTTACGGCTCTTTCGTCCAACGACCTCAAAGAACGACTGGCATTTTGGGTGTTGAGTCTCACGCAACAAAAATCGGTCGACATACGCATCATCTGCAAACAAAAAGATTTATACGCTTTCTTCGGTGTGCAACGGTCGGTATTCCTGTCTACCCTCGATGAATTGAAAGAAGACGGTATCATCGATTACAATGCAAAAGAAATCATCATTTTAGACCGGTCCCGATTAAAAGATATGTTACTCGGCACAAGCAAAGACGACTTTTAGCATATCCCCTATCCCATTTTATTCCACGGAGCAGCTTTACTGCTCCGTTTTTTATATCGTTATCCGGCAATGCCCAATAACGACTCAATAGGGATTTAAACCTCCTCCCTGCCGTGTCCCGTAGCCTTACGGGGTGCTTTACTATGCAATTATAGGGGAGGAAGTTGAATAACTTGTTACATAAAAGTTCGCCGAACTGTAACAAAAGTATGAAATGTGTCACACTCCTCCTCTGTGTGGCGTTAGCCATATAGGGGAGGTGTCCGAAGGACGGAGGGGTTAAAAAAGACAGGCAGGAGGGATAGGGGGGAGAAGGTTGAATAGCTTGTTGCATAAAAAAAGAGGCTCGCACACGGCAAGCCCCTTTTTCGATTATGTGAAAGACTGAATTTTAATCTTCCTGTTCAACACCCCATTGTTGTTTTGCCAAACGACGATAGTTATTGTAACGCCACTTAGCATTGTCCTCGGCAGCTTTGAACAATTCCGCAGCCTCCGAAGGATATTGTTTCATGACAGAAGCGAAACGAACCTCTCCTTTCAGGAAATCTTGGAATTTTTCCCATTGCGGTTCCTTGCTGTCCAATGTGAACGGATTCTTGCCTTCGGCTTCCAATTCGGGATTGTAACGCCACAAGTGCCAGTATCCGCATGCTACGGCAGCAGCTTCCTCGGCCTGAGCCTTACCCATACCAGCCTTCAAACCGTGGTTGATACAGGGTGCATAAGCAATGATGATAGAAGGACCATCATAGGCTTCTGCCTCTCGGATAGCTTTCAAGGTCTGAGCTTGATCGGCTCCCATAGCCACCTGTGCACAATATACATATCCATAGGTCGAAGCGATAAGACCGAGGTCTTTCTTACGAACCCGTTTACCCGCTGCGGCAAACTTAGCGATAGCTCCCACCGGAGTAGCTTTCGAAGCCTGACCACCGGTATTCGAATATACTTCGGTATCCAAAACGAGGATATTCACATTTTTGCCCGATGCCAAAACATGGTCGAGACCACCGAAGCCGATATCGTACGAAGCACCGTCACCACCGATAATCCACTGTGATTTTTTGATAAGATACTGACTCAATGAAGCTATCTCTTTACATATTTCACACTTATCGGCATTGGCTTTCACGATAGGTGTAATTTGAGCTTCGAGCTCGATAGAACGTTCGGTATTGTCTTTATCGGCAATCCACGCTGCGAACAGTTCTTTGGTCTCTGCCGGACAGCTATCGCCCTCGATGGCTCGATTCATCAATTTCACCAAACGCTCGCGCATTTTTTCAACGGCCAACGTCATACCCAAACCGAACTCACAGAAATCTTCGAACAACGAATTGGCCCAAGCGACACCCTTACCTTTATCGTTCGTTGTGTAAGGAGTAGAAGGTATCGAACCCGAATAGATCGAAGAACAGCCCGTAGCGTTAGATACCATTTCCCGGTCGCCGAAAAGCTGAGAAATCAATTTTACATAGGGAGTTTCACCGCAACCCGAACATGCCCCCGAGAACTCGAACAACGGAGTAGCGAACTGCGAATTTTTCACGTTCGATTTAATATCTACCAAGTGTTGCTTGCTCTTCACATTCTCGGCACAATAATCCCAACGGGGAGCCTCGCCCAACTGGCTTTCCAAATCGGACATAGACAGAGCCTTACCGTTCTTATTGCCCGGACAAACATCTACGCAATTGCCACAGCCCAAACAGTCGAGAACATCGACCTGCATACGGAAGTGCATACCCTTCATGGCAGCAGGGACTTTCATTTCGAGAGTCTCGCCAGCCTTGTAAGGAGAAGCAGCCAATTCGGCTTCATCGAGGACGAACGGACGGATAGAAGCATGAGGACAAACGTAAGCACACTTGTTACATTGTATACAGTTTTCACTGTTCCAAACAGGGACGAAAGCAGAAACACCACGTTTTTCATATTTAGCGGTTCCGGCAGGCCAAGTTCCGTCTTCGATTCCAGAGAATGCAGAAACAGGCAGGTCATCGCCGGCTTGTGCATTGATAACCTTCACAACATTTTCTACAAATTCGGGAGCTTTGCTTTCTGCCTTTTCGTCATCGGGTAGATTTGCCCATGCAGCATCTACCGTCACCTTCTCATATTCACCTCCACGATCTACGGCAGCATAGTTCTTGTTAACGACATCTTCGCCTTTTTTACCGTAGGACTTCACGATGAATTTCTTCATCTGCTCGATAGCCAAATCCACGGGAATCACCTCTGTTATGCGGAAAAACGCCGATTGAAGTATCGTATTCGTACGATTGCCCAAACCTATTTCCTGAGCAATCTTCGTGGCATTGATCGTATAGAACGAAATATTTTTCTGTGCCAATGTACGTTTTACGTTATTGGGCAAATGCTTAACCAGCTCTTCGGCGGTCCAAATCGTATTCAACAGGAACGTACCGTTCTGACGAATTCCGCGCAACACATCGTACATGTGCAAATAGGCTTGAACATGACAAGCCACGAAATTGGGCGTATTCACCAAATATGTAGAGCGAATAGGCGTATCGCCGAAACGCAAGTGAGAACAGGTGAAACCTCCCGACTTTTTCGAATCGTAGGAGAAATAGGCCTGACAATATTTATCGGTATTGTCACCGATAATCTTTACAGAGTTCTTGTTAGCACCTACCGTACCATCGGCTCCCAAACCATAAAATTTAGCTTCGAAGATACCTTCGCCGCCCAATGCCAATTCTTCTTTCGGAGGAAGAGACGTGAAAGTGACATCATCGACAATACCGATAGTAAAGTGGTTCTTGGGCTCAGGCAAAGACAAGTTTTCATATACCGACAAAATCTGTGTCGGAGTCGTATCTTTCGAAGCCAAACCATAACGACCGCCAACGATAAGCGGCGCATCGGCTTTACCATAAAATACATCTTTAACATCGAGATACAAAGGTTCGCCATTAGCGCCCGGTTCTTTGGTACGATCGAGCACAGCCACACGTTTAACCGTCTTAGGCAGGGCAGACAAGAAATGTTCTGCCGAGAAAGGACGATATAAATGAACAGCGACCAAACCTACTTTCTCGCCTTTTGCCATCAAATAGTCGATTGCCTCACGAGCAGCTTCGGTTACCGACCCCATCGCTATAATTACACGATCGGCATCCTCGGCTCCATAATAGTTGAACAAATGATAATCACGACCAGTAATCTTATTGATTTCCTGCATATAATCTTCTACGATAGCAGGAACGGCTTCATAAAATTTATTGGAAGCCTCACGATGTTGAAAGAAGGTATCGGGATTCTCGGCCATACCCCGCATAACCGGAGCCTCGGGATTCAATGCTCGTGCACGAAACTCGGCCAAAGCCTTCTGATCGATAAGCGGAGCTAAATCCTCATTTTCAAGAGCCTCTATTTTCTGTATTTCGTGCGATGTACGGAATCCATCGAAGAAATTTACAAAAGGCACTCTCGACCGAATCGTAGATAAATGAGCTACACCGGCCAAATCCATTACCTCTTGCACAGACCCTTCGGCCAACATGGCAAATCCCGTTTGTCGAGTCGACATCACATCTTGATGATCGCCGAAGATGGATAGCGAATGAGAAGCCAACGTACGTGCCGATACATGGAACACGCAAGGCAACAATTCACCGGCAATCTTATACATGTTGGGGATCATCAACAGAAGTCCCTGAGACGCTGTATAAGTAGTCGTTAATGCACCAGCCTGCAAAGAACCATGAACTGCTCCGGCAGCTCCACCCTCAGATTGCATTTCTTGTACGAGGACGGTTTCCCCGAAAATATTCTTACGCCCGGCAGCAGCCCACTCATCTACATACTCAGCCATAGTAGATGACGGAGTGATGGGATAGATGGCTGCAACCTCAGAAAACATATACGAGATATGCGCTGCGGCCTGATTACCATCGCAAGTTAAAAATTTTTTCTGTTTACTCATCTTTTCTTGTTATTAAGTAATTAATATTGTTTTTTTTCATCTCTAAATCAATACACAAACCCAAACAACCATAAAGGTATTAAGTTTTCACTACCTATTTTCAAATCGTCTACCGCATAATAAAAATGAGGGTTGATACGACTGCGGGGCACACTCCCTTGTATTCTGAACAAAAGTTCTCGGTTCACCAAAAACTGAGCGTTTTTACTACCCATATTCAAACGATGATCCTTGTGCAACGTATTATAAAAAAAGGTTTCGCGAATCGATTGAGGATCTGCCTGAACCGACCGATTGGAATATATAATATTCGTATTATGCATATACACCATAGCCGGTTTTTTAGGAAATTCCTCCCCTACCCGATAAAGCATATTAATAAGCCTCGCATCTTTCAAACTTTTAATATAATTCATAACCGTCGCTCTTGAAATTTGAATATCCTTGCTTAACTGACTCACGTTAGTGGGAGCCGGCGAATGAACCGACAACAAATACATTAAACGACGAACCTTCGGGAGATAGGACAATTCTATTTGCTTAATCAACAGAATATCCACCTCCATAATCATATTGATATTTTTAACCAGATTTTCCGAGAAATTCGATTTATCCAAAAAGAACGGATAATATCCATGATGCAAATACCCCGGAAAATAATCTAATGGATTTACTTGCGCACAAATTTCCTGAGCGATAGCCCTATGATTAGTTATAATATCGCTAAGTGAATATGAAGGGAAATGAGTCGAAGCCATCAAATTCAAATATTCCCGAAATGAAAACCCTCGCAGATTATAAGAATCGACCAATCCGGCCAATACCGGATTCTCCTCTTTTAATCGCATAACCGACGAACCGGAAAAAATTATTTTCAATTCGGGCAAATGATCATAACAATATTTCAATTCCTCCGACCAACCCGGATACTTAAATACCTGATCTATCAGTAATACCCGTCCCCCTTGTCCATAAAAACGTTCTGCAAAATCTCTCAGAGTATGCTCTGTAAAATATAAATTATTGAGATTTATATATAAGCACGACCGGTCTAAGCCGTAATTTTCTTTGGCATATTGCAGCAAAAATGTGGTTTTTCCTACCCCTCGGCTACCCTTTATACCTACCAAACGGCTGTTTTTGTCGATTTGATACATTAAGTCCCGTTTCACCGGAGACTCTACATGCTCGACGAGATACTTGTGTGTTCTATAAAACGATTCCACGGCTTCTCTCTTAAACAGGCTACAAAGATAATAAAACACCACTATTTTGGCAAGCCGACTTTGCAATTTATAATATGATAGTGTTTATTACTTTTTATTTTAACATTATTTCAAAGAAGCATCTTCCCCATTCATAAGCTCCTATAATAAACAAACACAATAATATTTCATTAGAAATACCTATATAACACAAGAGAGATTACCGAACCTCGATAATCTCTCTTAATCTATTTATTCGTTTAGTTATCACTTCGCAGGAGAAATCGTTGCTGCACGATCGAGAATATAAGAACCGAAACGATCGAGTTTCGCATCGCTGGTCTTTTGTTCCAACTGATCGGGGCTAACGCCATAAGATACTAAGGCATCATAGACTCTTTCGGCACGAGCTTTGCGCAACTTAGCATTGAAGGCTGCCGTACCTGTTTCGCTATCGGCATAACCGGTAATCACATACTTCGTATCCTTGTTAGCTTTAATAGCCTTTGCAACAGCTTTCAACACTACTCTGTCTTTCCCTTGCAGTTCCGAACTATTTATATTATAATAAACGGTAACCACAGGAGCTTGTTCCTCAACGATCTTTTCTGCCGGACGATTCTTACATTCGGCCAATTGTTGTTCGAGGTCTGCTATTTTTCGATTGGCATCGCGCAATTGAGCGACAAGAGCATCTCCTTCCGCATCGCTGTATTTACCCACAACCGGAGCTACAACAGGCACAACCGGAGCATTCCAACCACGACCTTTGAACTTATAGGTTACACCCACCAAAGCAGAAAGAGTCTTAGCATGATTTCCTTCCCCGGCAACAGTCTCTTCAAACACATCGAAACGGAGATCCAAATTGATAGCCCAAGCATCGCTTAAACGGAAACGGTTTAACAAACCGCCTCTCATACCCATATTGACACAATCGGCAATATCCCCATCACCGGAAACTGCAACAGGAATTCCCATACCGACATATAAAATAGGAGAATAAACGCGCTCGCGATATCCACAGAACAAACTTGCCAAATCGCCCATCACATCAAGAGCCGGCGTTATTAGAGCATACGATTGTTTGTAATAAGTATTGTCGAGCATCTCGCCACTCATGCCATTACCCCATAAAGCAGCTCCTTTCATTCCATAATAATCAGCGCCCAAACGCAACCCGATAACAGGAGAAAACCATTTCTCGACATTAAGACCAAACACAGGAGCAATACGCTTACCAAAATCGGCATGGCTATCAAATCTCCCTAAACTAAAATCAACCCCGCCTTCAAGTGAAATCATCCAATTGTCTTTAAACTTATTCAAGACAATTTCTTTGGAAGGTTCTGTCTTAGCCTCCTCTTGGGAAGCTGCTGCAACCATTGCCGGCATTGCTGCAAAAACACCTGTAAGCAAAATTGCAGATACAGTCTTCTTCATACTACTATTATTTTTAATTAATATATGTTTAACATTCGATCGACCAGCATATAAAAGATATGAAAATCAATCATTTTATAGACCCAATTGAATTTGGGGATAAAGATAATTGATTTATTTTATTCGACAAACAAATTTTATTTAAATTTACAACAAAGTCGTTCTTCTATAAAAAAAGAAAAACGACTTTGCTTAAATTTCTCTAAATACTTATTTCTCTACAAATTCAATAATTTCCCGAGCGATATTATCCGAGGTAAATCCCAATTTTTCATCAAGAACCTTATATGGCGCAGAATAACCGAAATGGTCCAATCCATACACTTTGCCCTCACTGCCCACCAACGGGAACAGAGTCGAAGGCAAACCGGCCGTCAACCCAAACACCGGCAACCCGGGAGGTATTACCGCGTTTCTATACGATAAAGGCTGCTCCAAAAATAGACCTATCGAAGGAGCCGAGACGATCTGTACCCGTACCCCCTTATCATGCAATATATTTACGGCGCCGACTAAGGTAGAGACCTCCGATCCATTGGCCACCAACACAACA
>OLQD01001088.1_pt1 | contig 23768 bp, 20 predicted proteins | sample 1672841 | NCBI WGS metagenome assembly OLQD01 (sample SAMEA3136729, study PRJEB25190) | human gut metagenome | biome: human gut; feature: human-associated habitat; material: faeces | place: Austria | collected 2013 | reverse complement strand
TTCTGTGGAGGATTCACCACCTTTTCAACCTTCATGAATGAGAACTTTCAGTTAATCAAAGACGATAATTTCTTCTACCTCTCACTCTATGTAGGCCTCAGCTTGTTTGTAGGATTCATTATGCTGTACTTGGGATATTCACTTGTAAAACAATAAACATAACATATCTACATCATATGATCAAAAGAAATGCAGCCAAGCCCGTCCGTGTGGCTCCTCCCATGATGGAGGAACAGGAAGTCAGTACAAGCACCTTGCAAGAACTGCTCGAAAAAGAGGAAACCGTCTCAAATCTCATATTCAGCAAAGGAAGAGAAGAGGGAATCAGCAAGTCTTACAAGAGTTTCAAGAACTGCACTTTCCGGAATCAGACATTCAGCGAATGTAAATTCCGTTCTTCTCAGCTGGCAGATATACGGTTTGAGAACTGCGACCTGTCCAATATATCTTTTGCAGAAAGCTCCCTTTACCGGGGAGAGTTCATTGCCTGCAAATTACTAGGAACCAACCTTTCAGAGACGACCATGAATCATGTTTTATTGCATGACTGTAATGCCTCTTACATCAATCTGGCGATGAGCAAAATGAATCAGGTACGCTTCTCGCACTGCCATTTCCGGAACGGAAGTTTCAATGACTGCCGTTTCTCTTCCGTCGCCTTCGACAGTTGTGATTTGGTAGAAGCTGACTTTTCTCATGCTCCGCTCCGTGGAATCGACCTGCGTACTTCGCGCATCGGCGGAATAACACTTAATATCAGCGACCTGAAAGGAGCTGTCATTACTTCCTTGCAGGCCATGGACTTGCTTCCGCTGTTGGGAGTTATTATCGAAGACTAGAATTCTACCAATTTCATCCATCCGCATTCAACCTTCTTGCAATTCTTCAGCACTTCCTGCATTACTTCCTTCGGAGCAGCCCCTTCTTCAAATTCAACGTTCATCTTCAAAGTCATGAAGTTCACAACAGCATTCTTCACACCGGCTGTCTTGTTGGCAGCTTCCTCCATCTTGTTGGCACAGTTTGCGCAGTCAACATCGATCTTGTAAGTTTTTTTCATGGTAGTGGTCTCCTTTTGAAAATGTTCTCTTTTTCATATGAACAATTATTCATATGTTTGTTTTTATTATAGCATTTAAATAACTTCTGTCAATAGGTTTGGCATAAAATCTTTCTTTTTCTATGATTTAGCATAAATGCTTTCTTTTTCCTGTATTAATATAGTAATTTCTTTTTTTTGCCCTGTTCAATTCATTTTTTTTCGTGTATAATAAGTCGAATATTATTGGATTAAAATTAGAGGAGATTTTAAACATGAAAAGTTATCTAATCGTTTTTCTTATTTCTATGGTACCGCTGATTGAGCTGCGAGGCGCGATCCCATATGCTGTAGGCTTCGGAATTCCGCTGGTTCCGGCGTACATTATCGCCATTATCGGAAACATGCTTCCAGTACCTTTTATCTATTTCTTCGCCCGCAAGGTTCTGGAGTGGGGCAAGGATAAACCGGTGATCGGGCGCTTCTTTACCTTCTGTCTTGAAAAAGGGGAAAAAGGAGGAAAGGCCCTTCAGGCAAAGGCCGGCCGCGGATTATTCGTAGCGCTTCTGCTCTTCGTAGGAATTCCTCTTCCCGGCACAGGTGCCTGGACCGGAACCCTGGCTGCCAGCCTTCTGGACATGGACTTTAAGTCCAGTGTTCTGGCTGTAATGCTTGGTGTCATTCTGGCTGGTCTTATCATGGGCGCTGCAAGTGCAGGACTTTTTGGGGCATTATTTGCAGTATTCAGCTGACAGGATTACAAACAAAAAGTATATGAAGTTTATCTGATTACGAATAAACTCATATACTTTTTTTATGCCTTAAAAGAAACTAAAACAAGCCTCTGTCGTTTTCGCTCGTCTTAGAGCCTGTTTGAAAAATCATTCCTGCAATCTGCACGCCCCACTTTGCGGTATATTTCACCCGAATTCGGTTGTCGTAGCCCGCTACGACGCCCTCATCCGGGCAAAATCTCCCACAAATTGTGACGCACATCTTGCAGAAAGCCTTTTTCAAACACGCTCTAGTTTCTTTTCCCACCCATTTTTTAATTAATGTTTTTGTTCCTGTTCACAGAAAACCCGAAAATTGCGACGCAAAATCATGCGAATGCATGATTTCTGTGCATCGCGAAGCGTACTGCTGGTTAGGTCGTAAGCAGTAACATGTTTTTAGCTTCAGAAATTGTAATACGGTTCCTCATCCCGTGCCCGGTACTCATGCTTCTCATAATAGCCGATCAAAGTTCCGTCCTCATCACGCAGGGCTACCATATATACGTCCTTCGCCTGTTTCTCATTATAAAAAGTATGGATCCGGTTGTGCTCCTTATCTTCTTCAAACCAGGCAACCACTTTTTCAATTATTTCCTTTGACTTCGGATTGTGACAGTTCATAAGACTTTTTCCAAGCAGTGCCTCACCACCCCATTTATGATAACTCTCCACGGCCTTCGGATTCATGTAGATAATTTCATGCTTCAGGTTGCAGATAACAACGGATGCAACATCCTGATCGATAATACTTTTAAAATATGGTGTCAGATTCATTTTAAATTTTCCCTCCTGCTATGAAGCCTTTTTCAAACACGCTCCAGATAATGGATCTGGTTTCTGTTTACTTCAATAATCCCTTCTTTTCGCATTTTGCCAAGCTCATTGGAAAGCGCACTTCTATCTACTCCAAGATAATCAGCCAGTTCCTGCCGGTTAAAGGGGATCGTAAACCGGCTGCTGCCCTGCTGCACCATCTCCTGGGAAAAATAGGAAAGCAGTCTTCCCCGGATGGATTTCGGTGCCGTATGAAGGCTTCTTCTGGAAAGTTCCAGGTTCTTCTTCGCCATAACCATCAGCATGTTATGAATCAGTTTCTCGTGACAGGGGCAGGTATCCGGACAGGTGCGAAAAATCTTTCCCACCTCCAGAAAAAGGATCTGGCAGTCCTCTGCAGCTGTCACCCCTATGAGCAGCTTTTCCCCTGGAATACAGGCATATGTCTCTCCGAAAACCTGACCTGGCGCGATCCGGTTCAAAATACTCTTGTTTCCCATCATGTCAATGCTCTCAATATGAACACTGCCGTTAAGCACAAGTCCCATCATCTTCACCTGGTCTCCCACCTGCCAGATCGTGCTGCCCTTGGCAAAGCTTTGCGGAGTGGCTTTCAGACAGGAAAGCATGTGCTTTGTTTCTTCTGGACTTGTTCCCTGAAAGAGAAAAGTCCTGGAAAGAAATTCATAATTCATTTTTCTCCTTTTGTTGTTATAACAACATACTTGTTTGTTGGATTATATTATAGTATGCGTACAAAGTCAAGGACGGTGGCAGAAATAAATTATCCATCTCTGACTTTCTCATGCGAAACGAAAAGAATTTCCTGTTACTTTTCCTTTTGCAATTACAAAACATTCAGAACCCAATCAACTTATTTTTACGAAATACTTATACCTTATAGAACAATATGATCAAATTCAGGAGGAAACTATTTATGGAACAGAACATGTTTTGTTTTCAGTGTGAACAAACTGCCGGATGTACCGGCTGTACAGGTGCCAAAGGAGTCTGTGGAAAAACCGCTGATACAGCCAGACTTCAGGATGAACTTACCGGAGCTCTCATCGGACTCTCCCATGCAGCAGATGAGAATACACCACTTGCAGAAACCACATGGAAACTGATGGTGGAAGGTCTGTTTGCTACCCTTACCAACGTAAGCTTCGATGACAAAGCCATCGCAGAAATCACAGACCGCATCCACCAGGAAAAAGCCCGGCTTCGCCCAGACTGTGGCGGCTGCGCTTCCCCTTGCGGACATAACGACGACTACGATATGAAGCTTCTCTGGAACGCCCAGGAAGACATCCGCTCCCTGAAATCTCTGATTCTCTTTGGAATCCGCGGAATGGCGGCTTATGCCTACCATGCAATGACACTTGGATATACTGACACAGAAGTAAACGAATTTTTCGCAAAAGCACTTTTTGCACTGGGCGAGGACTGGGATATGGACCTGCTTCTTCCTATTGTAATGGAAACAGGTAAATACAATCTTTCCTGCATGGAGCTTCTTGACCGCGCTAACACTGCCACTTACGGCACACCAGCTCCTGTTACAGTACCTCTTACTGTGGAAAAAGGCCCATTCATCGTCATTACCGGTCACGACCTCCATGACCTGAAACTTCTTCTGGAACAAACAGAAGGAAAAGGCATTAATATTTACACCCACGGTGAAATGCTTCCCTGTCATGCTTATCCGGAACTGAAAAAGTACAGTCACCTGAAAGGAAACTTCGGTACTGCATGGCAGAACCAGCAAAAAGAATTTGCAGAGCTCCCAGCTCCTGTTCTTTTTACCACAAACTGCCTGATGCCGCCGAAACCAAGCTACATGGACCGGGTATTTACTACAGGAACTGTCACTTTCCCTGGAACTGTTCACATTAATGAAGAAAAAGATTTCACACCAGTTATCCAGCGTGCCCTGGAGCTTGGCGGATATCAGGAAGACCAGCATTTTACCGGAATCAACGGCGGAACTTCCGTTACAACCGGCTTCTCCCATGGAACCATTCTTGGCGTTGCAGATCAGGTAATTGATGCTGTAAAAGCAGGTGCTATCCGTCACTTTTTCCTGGTAGCAGGCTGCGACGGCGCAAGAAGCGGACGCAATTACTATACCGATTTTGTAAAGCAGTCTCCTTCTGATTCCGTAATTCTTACACTTGCATGTGGAAAATACAGATTTAACGATCTGGACCTTGGAACCATCGGTGGGCTTCCAAGACTGATGGATATGGGACAGTGCAACGATGCTTACGGCGCGATCAAGGTTGCGGGCGCTCTTGCAGAAGCATTTGGATGTGGGGTAAATGAGCTTCCTCTTTCCATGGTGCTCTCCTGGTATGAGCAGAAAGCAGTTTCCATTCTGCTTACCTTGCTTCACCTTGGAATCAAAAACATCCGTCTTGGCCCGACCCTTCCGGCATTTTTATCACAGAATGTGCTGAATTATCTGGTAGAAAACTTTGGGATCGCTGCGATTACTACGCCAGAGGAAGACTTGAAAACGTTGTTGGGATAAGGAGGATACTCTCATGATCAGAAAAATCATTCATATAGATGAAGAAAAATGTAACGGCTGCGGGCTCTGTGCCCGCGCTTGCCACGAAAGTGCAATTGGAATTATAGATGGTAAAGCAAAACTGCTTCGTGAAGATTACTGCGACGGTCTGGGCGACTGCCTCCCTGCCTGTCCAACAAATGCCATTTCTTTTGTAGAAAAGGAGGCAGCTGCTTACGACGAAGCCGCAGTTCTGGAAAATAAGAAAAAGCTGGAAGCACACTCCCAGCTTCAACAGTGGCCGGTACAGATTAAGTTAGTTCCTATCAATGCTCCATATTTTGACGATGCTGACCTTCTTATTGCTGCAGACTGCACAGCCTATGCTTACGCTAACTTCCATCAGGATTTTATCAAAGGTAAGATTACTCTTATCGGCTGTCCGAAACTGGACTCTGTAGATTACAGCGAAAAGCTCACCGAAATCATCCGTCAGAACAATATCAAGAGTGTTACCATCGTGCGTATGGAAGTTCCATGCTGCGGCGGAATCCAGAATGCAGCCATAAATGCCATGAAAGCCAGCGGAAAATTTCTTCCATGGCAGGTGTACACCATCTCCACAGATGGAAGGATTCTTGCCTGATTTTGCCCCACAAAAATCCGGACTGCTCCACACAGCCCGGATTTTTTATCCCTGTAATCCCTTTGATTGATGAATCATATCTTCCACTACAATATCAAAGATTTCTCCAATGGAATTACAAAATTGAATGTACTCCCATTTCTTTATTCTTCTTTTCTCTTATAACTCCAAAATCATCTTTAACACATTCAGTACGCTGTCCGGACCTGGTTTCTCCAGTACGTATCTGGCGGCCTGCTTGGCTTCCTCGCGGGCAGTAGTAACTGCATAGCTCTTTCCAGCTTCCAGCAGCATGCTCACATCATTGCAGTTATCTCCGAAAGCAACAACCTCTTCTCTCTTCGTAATTCCAAGACGGTTACAAAGTTTCTGAAGAGCATTTCCTTTTCCGGAATGCACATCCACGAAATCCACCCAGTAATCACCGGAAGCCATGATCTGAATCTTATCTCCAAAACGCCGCTTCGCTTCCTCTGCTCCTACAGCTGCATCCACTTCTTCATTGTACATGGCAACTTTTGTCATAGTTTCTGGAGCATTCAGTACATCGTCCACTTCATTTACATGAAGCTTGTACCCTTCCCGAAGTTTCTTCACAAAAGCCTGGTCTGCCCGCTCCACATATGCCTGGGCACTACCTGCTGTCATGAAAGAAGCTCCCTCCTGGGCTCTCACATACTCCACAACCTCTTTGAGTATATCGGCAGGAATTGCCATTTTTTCAATAATCTCTCCCTGATAGGAAATGATTCCACCGTTTCCTGCAATAAAATAAATATCATCTTTCACAGGTGCAAACACTCTTTCTATACTGTCATATTCTCTGCCGCTGACAGCTGCAAATACAATTCCCTTAGCCTTCAGCTTTCGGATAATGTCATAAATCTCCGGGTTAATATCCATGGTGCCTTCTTTCAGAAGTGTACCATCCAGATCTGATGCAATCAGTTTTATCATAGCATTACCTCACGTATTCTAATAAAAATCCACCTACTGCCTCACAGAGGATTTCAACATATTTTCTATTCCATAAAAAAGTCCACAGAACTCCCAACCTTTATCTGTCAGAAATCCTGTGGACTATTATACTATGAAAGGAACACTTTATCCAGAGTATGTTAAAAAATCATTCCTGCAAACTGCATAATATGGTTTGTTCTCACGCTTTCAACAGTCCACACAGACCTTCCGGAAAGTTATCAAAAAACGGAACTAAACTTCTCTTCTCAAATGTTCTATTTCTGCTCCTTCTGTACTTCTATAATATTAGCACAATCTTCATAGCCAGACGGAATCCTGTCTGTAATTATCGTAGATCTGTAAAAATCTGCAAAGGTCACAGAACTGATATTGTCAAACTTGGAACTATCGCAGAGCACATAGCACTCCCTGCACTGCTCCATGGCAGCTGCTTTAACTGCCGCTTCATTGGCATCCGGGGTAGTACAGCCACTCTTTCTGGTAAGTCCATTGGTTCCAAAAAAGCCTTTGGTAAAATGATAACCACGAATCGTATTCATAGCCTGATTACCAATTACTGCTTCTGTAGTGCTCTTCAGCTCTCCACCTACAAGAAGAACCTTAAAGCCTCTTCCTGCCAGTGTCTGGGCATGTACCACTGCATTGGTAACAAATACTGCCCTTGTAACCTTAAGAAACTTCAAGATATCCCCAGTAGTAGTACCTGCATCAATATAGACAAAATCCTCATCCTGGATAAGACCTGCTGCATATTTTGCGATCCGGTCCTTCTCCTCCAGCTTCAGTCCCATTTTCTGGGCAACTGAATATTCATATGCAGTTACCCGCTCCTTCAGTTCCACGGCACCACCGAAAACTTTCTCCAGCTTGCCTTCCTTATCCAGTGCGGTAATATCTCTTCGCACTGTTGACTCTGATGTATCTAAAAGATCCTTCACTTCTGTGACAGTAATACTTCCTTTCTCTCTCAGAAGCTCCAAAATGATCTCATGTCGCTGCTGTGTTAACATTCTTTTCCCGCCTTATAATCTGTAACATTGGTTTCCAGAATGATCTTGCGCAGTGGCAGAATACTTCCCGGTGAAACAGAAAGTTCGTCCACTCCCATTGCCAGAAACTCTTTTGTAAGTGACTGGTCAGCACCAAGTTCTCCACAGATTCCAGCCCAGATACCAGCCTTATGAGCATTCTCCACAACCAGGGAGATCATGCGCAGCACTGCCGGGTGATGAGGATCAAAAAACAGGTCGAGCTGAGGATTCTGACGATCAATTGCCATAGTATACTGGCTGAGATCGTTGGTTCCGATGCTGAAGAAATCGACCTCTTTCGCAAGATCATCACTGATGATTGCTGCTGCCGGAGTCTCAATCATAATTCCCTGTTCCGGATTGCCAAACTCTACGCCCTGAGCGGTAAGCTCCGCTTTCACTTCCTCTACGATTTCCTTGATCTTACGCACTTCCTGTACGCTGGTGATCATAGGATACATAATTGCGATCTTGCCAAATGCACTGGCACGGAATAAAGCACGAAGCTGTGTCTTGAAAATCTCCGGTCTTGTCAGACAGATACGGATTGCCCTGCATCCCAGTGCCGGATTCTCTTCATGCTCCATGTGGAAATAATCGCATTGCTTGTCTGCACCAATGTCCAATGTACGGATGATCACTCTCTTGCCTGCCATAGTCTGTGCAACCTGTCTGTAAATCTGGAACTGTTCTTCCTCTGTTGGGAAATCTTCCTTCTCCAGATAAATAAACTCACTTCTGAAAAGACCGATTCCACCAGCATCATTCTGAATGACTGTTGCCAGATCCTTGATGTTGCCAATATTAGCGTACAGCATTACTTTCTGTCCGTCAAGTGTAACGTTCTCTTTTCCTTTAAGGGTCAAAAGAAGCTGCTTTCTGGAAAGATCTTCTTCCTGGCGCTTCTTCATCTCTGCCAGAGTCTCCTCATCCGGATCTACATAAAATGTACCGTCTGCCCCGTCTACAATTCCAAGTCTGCCATCCATCTCACTCTCAAGAGACACGGAAGTATTTACAAGTGCAGGAATCGCCATGGTCCTTGCAAGAATCGCTGTATGGGAATTCAAGGAGCCTTTCACTGTAACAAAAGAGAGAACTTTATCCTTATCCAGCTGTACAGTCTCTGATGGCGCCAGATCCTCTGCCACAATGATCTTCGGCTCGTCTGCATCTACAGCCCCTGTCTCTTCTCCATTTAAAATGGTGAGAAGCCGCTCAGAAATATCACGAACATCAGCTGCACGCTCTCTCATATAATCGTCGTCCATTGCCGAAAACATCTGCGCATAATTGTCACCTGTAGTTGCCACTGCATACTCTGCATTTACGCCCTGGCTGCGAATGATATTCTCTACAGATTCATTATATCCATCGTCCTCCATCATCATCTGATGAACTTCGAAGATTGCTGCATTGGCTTCCCCGACTTCTCTCAAGGCCTTATCGTAAAGTCCCTGAAGCTGTTTAATCCCTTCTGCCTTAGCTTTCTCATAGCGCGCCATCTCCTGTTCCGGATCATCAATCTTCACACGCTTAACCTGCTGCTCTTTTTTCTGATATACGCTGATCTTACCGATGGCAATACCACCGAAAACACTTTTTCCATTATATATCTGCATTTTTTCTCTCCCACTTATTTGATCTGCTGACAGGAGACCAAACGCTCCTTACAGCATTTCCCGTTCTCGTGATACTTACCAAAGACTCACGCAAATATCACTTTGACAGGCTGTTTACAAACAAACAGGGACATACTCGCAGGTATGTCCCCTTCCTGTCTTACAGAGTTTCCTGCATGAATTTGCTCACTGCCTCATATGCAGCGTCTTCATCTGCGCCTTCAAATGTAAGAGTAACCTCGTCACCTTTCTTCACTGCAAGTCCCATAATTCCGAAGATTGCCTTACAGTTCATAGCCTTGCCGCCCTTTGCGATCTTGATATCAGAAGAAAAAGCCTTTACTGCTTTTACAAGTTCTCCTGCTGGACGTGCGTGGATTCCTTCCGGGTCTGTTACAACATACTTAAATTCTCTCATGATTCATTCCTCCATTTTTCTTTTTATCTTTGGTCTCTATTGATTTTCTTATTATTTAATTTCTTTATATCGGATTTCACATTCTGTGTCAATCACTATTCACGATTATGTTACTGTTCATGACCTTCACAATAACACGATTATACCTGCATATCTTTTCCAGACATGGGTTACCATTCATTCCGCAGCCAATATTAGAGCCTGTTTGAACATCCATTGTCAGGCATTTTTCTTTTTCAGAACTCCCAGGAGCACTGCGGAAACAACAGTTCCCACTACCAGTGCACTCACATACTGCACTGCATTTCCCATAACCGGAACTACGAAGATTCCACCGTGAGGTGCCATCAGGGTACAGCCAAATGCCATGGACATTGCACCTGCAAGACCAGATCCCACAATACATGCCGGAAGCACATGAAGCGGGTCGGCTGCTGCAAAAGGAATGGCTCCCTCTGTGATAAAGGCAAGTCCCATAATAAAGTTGGTAGGACCAGACTCCCTTTCTTCTTTCGTAAATCTGTCTTTAAAAAGAAGTGTAGCAAGTGCGATGGCGCATGGCGGAACCATACCACCAACCATAACGGCTGCCATAATATCATAGTTACCAGCTGCAATCGCTGCAGTACCAAATACATATGCTGCCTTGTTAAACGGGCCACCCATATCGATTGCCATCATTCCGCCAAGGATCAGTCCAAGAATGATCTTACTGGAGCTTCCCATGGAGGTAAGTCCGTTATTCAGTGCTGTATTGATACCCCCCATGATGGGCTCTACAACAAACAGCATCAGAAGTCCCATGATCAGAATACCAACAACCGGATAAATCAGAACCGGCGCAATCTTCTCAAGGGCTTCCGGAAGCTTCTCACATACCTTACGAAGTCCCAGAATAATATATCCTGCTGCAAAACCAGCTACCAGAGCACCAAGAAAACCTGAAGTTCCGCTGTGTGCCATCATTCCACCCACAAAGCCAAGTGCAAGTGCCGGTCTGTCACCGATTGCCATGGCAATAAATCCCGCCAGAACCGGAAGCATAAAACCAAATGCCACATCACCGATTTGTTTGAACATAGCTGCCGCCGGAGTAATAGACCCAAAATTAGAGCGCTCGGCTACATCCAGGGCATTCATATCTACCATAAGACCATCGATCAAAAAGGCAATGGCGATCAGAATACCACCGCCAACTACAAACGGAAGCATATGGGAAACACCATTCATCAGCTGGGTGTAAATCTTGTGTCCCACACTGCCGCCGGCCTTATTCTGACTCTGTGATGAGGCTGATGCATTTCCGCTGTGATAAACCGGTACGTTTCCAGACATGGCAAGCTCTACAAGCTCATCAGCCTTATTGATTCCATCAGAAACCTGACGCTGAATCACTTTCTTTCCATCGAAACGATCCATGGGAACCTGGGCATCGGCCGCAACGATAATGCAGTCTGCATCCTGAATCTCCTGCTCTGTAAGCACATTCTTGGCTCCGCCAGAGCCTCTTGTCTCAATTTTCACAAAACAGTTCTTCGCCTTGGCAGCCTTCTCAATTCCTTCTGCTGCCATGTAGGTGTGGGCAATTCCTGTAGGACAGGAAGTAACAGCCAGAATCTTAAACTGATCCGCTTCAGCCTCTCCCATATCGGCCAGACGCTCATCTACGCTCTTCTTCTCCTCATCTGCCTGATCAATGATCGCAAGAAATTCCTCTGGTGTCTTCGCTGCACGAAGGCTCTTGGTAAAGTCCTCATCCATCAGCATCATGGAAAGCTTGCTGAGCACATCCAGATGAACATTATCCTCTGTATTTGGCGCAGCAATAAGAAACAGCAAGGTAACCGGCTCTCCGTCAAGAGAGTCAAAGTCAACCCCTCCCGGGATCACCATAGCGGCAAGTCCTGGTTTCTCTACTGCATCACATTTACCATGAGGAATGGCGATTCCCTCCCCGATTCCTGTAGTACTTTCTTCCTCTCTGGCATAGACCTGCTTACGGTACGCTTCCTCATCATTAATCTTGCCACTTCTGGTCATAAGGGAAACCGCTGCATCCAGAGTCTGAGACTTATCTGCTGGGGCAGCATTTAACGAAATACTTCTTACGTCCAGTAAATCTGTGATCCTCATTTCTTCCTTTCCTCCTGATCCTTTCCTGTGATCTGCTGATATACAGCTTCAATCTCTTCTCTGGTAGCAAGATTCTCAGAAAACGCACTGGCACTTCCAGCTGCGATTCCCATGTGGAACGCATATTCATAATCCTGCTTCTCCATATATCCTGCCATAAATCCGGCAACCATGGAGTCTCCGGCTCCAACACCATTGATCAGCTTGCCTTTCGGTGCAGGCTCCTCATAAACGTCTCCATTCTCAGCAATAAGGACCGCGCCCTCTCCTGCCATGGAAATCAGTACATTCACAGCTCCCATCTCCTGGAGTTTCTTACCATATGGGATCACGGACTGGCGGTCTTTCAGTTCTACGCCGAAGATCTCACCAAGTTCATGGTTATTTGGCTTAATAAGAAATGGATGATAGGGGAGAACCTTCATCAGAAGATCTCTCGTCGCGTCCACTGCGATTCTTACGCCTCTGCCGTCCAGCATAGCCATGATCTTCTGGTAGGCATCATCCGGCATGGATGATGGAATGCTTCCGGAAAGGAAAAGTACATCGCCTTGTCCAAGCTCTCCTAACTGCTTCATCAGCAGATCCACCTTATCAGTTCCGATCTTCGGTCCCTGTCCATTGATTTCTGTACCGTCTATACTCTTCAGCTTCAGATTGATTCTGGAAAAGCCTTCCCCTACCTGGATGAAACCATTCCTCACACCCATCTCCTCAAGACGTCTGATAATCTCATCTCCGGTAAATCCGGCTGTAAATCCAAGGGCTGTACTCTCAATTCCCAGATTCATAAGAACTGTAGAAACATTAATTCCCTTGCCTCCCGGCAAAAGCATCTCCGAACTGGTTCGATTGGTAAGACCAAGCTGGAAGTTCTCTACCGACACGATGTAATCCAGTGACGGATTAAAAGTCACAGTGTAAATCATTTCTGCCTCCTGCTTATTTTTGCTTGTTTTTGATTTGTTGTGCTTATTATACTTTCATATACAGTCAAAGTCAATCAATCTTTTTCACAAGATTTTCACTTATGATTTATTACAATTGCACAAATATGAATTATTTTGACTGTTTTTGATTTTTTATATGCAACGATGTGCCAGAGCATGTTCAAAAAAGCTTTCTGCAAGATGTACGTCACAATTTGTGGGAGATTTTGTCCGGATGAGGGCGTCGTAGCAGGCTACGGCAACCGAATTCGGGCGAAACATACCGCAAAGTGGGGCGTACAGATTGCGGGAATGATTTTTCAGACGCGCTCCAGTACAGTGAAAATTAAGTATCTGCCACATTGGCGCAGTATATGACAGATCAGACAGATCAATATGGCGGTTATTTACTATTGGCTGTACGAATAGTAATATCCATAAATCACAAAAAAATGCAGATATCAGGCTGTGCCCCAACCTGAACCCTGCATTTTTCTGTATTTTATAATGATGGTCAAAATCAGTCATCAAATTCTGTTATTTTAATCAGTTCGAAGCGCTGTCACCGGATCACTTTTAGCAGCTTTTCTTGATGGGATCAGTCCGCCAAGAAGAGTCAGAACCACGCTCAGTCCGATCAGAACTACTGCTGCTACAGGAGTAAGAGCCGCCTTCACATTCACTCCGTCAGCCAGTGACCGGATAATGCTGTTCGCAGGAATGAGAAGAAGCAATGTAATTCCAATCCCCATAGCACCTGCGCAAAATCCGATAATAAACGTCTCCGCATTGAACACCTGTGACACGTTGTGCCTGGAAGCACCAATCGCTCTTAGAATACCAATTTCTTTTTTCCTCTCCAGAACACTGATATACGTGATAACACCGATCATAATGGAAGAAACCACAAGGGAAATCGCTACAAAAGCCACCAGAACATAACTGATAATATTTACAATATTCGTAACTGACGACATCAGCGTTCCCACAAGATCCGTATAAGTGATCACCTTCTCATCCTCTCCTGCCGCTTCCATATCCGCGTTATACTGATCCAGAATACCTACAATTTCTGATTTACTTTCAAAATCCTTTGGATAGATATTAATTCCGCCAGGAACATTTAGATCTGCATATCCAAGCTTTTTCAGATTTCCGTCATAAGAAGAATTTTCAGATGACAGCAGGGACATCATGAGTTCTGAGAGATCGTCCTCATTCATGTTCATCTGAATTGCTTTTGCAAAAGCCTCCGGATTAATGGAAAGCGCATCTTCCATATTTCCCATGCCGCTTCCCAATCCGCCAAGTCCGCTCATAGCCTGGCTCATGGCAGAAGTAAGACTCGATGATACACTGGTCATCACAGACTGCATTGCCTCCTGCATACCGGAACTGATATTTCCCATCATCTGCTCCATAGCAGTCTGAATTCCCTTTGTAAGCTGTTTTTCCACCTGTTCCATTATCTCTGTAAATTTTGACTCAATCCCCTTTGCGATCGCATCTGTGAAAGAAGTCATCATGGATTTCATGTAAGTTTCCATTGCCTGGGAAAACTGCGTCTGCACCTCGCTGGTATCCACAAGAGTCATAAGTCCATTCATGAGACGATTCTGCCCATCCTCTGTCTGCATATATTCCAGAAAATAGGTTCCCAGATTAGCCGGGTCCGGAAGGGAATTATTCCTGGCATACTCCGGATAAGCAGCTACAACGTCCTGCATAAGAAGATCCCGTATCTGTTTTGTGGTAATATTCACTGTCACGCTGTTTTTAACCAGATTCTCTGCTTCCTCTTTGATCTGCTGCTGGATTTCTCCCTGACTTAAAAAGGCAAGAATGCTGGCCACATCTGTCTGGGTGATACCATTTGCCTTGGCATACTCCTGATACTGGTTCATCAGCCCCACAGCCACTGCGATCAGTTTTTCCGAAGACATATCCACGTTCACGTTATTTTTCACCAGCTCCTGCAGATCCTTGCACAGACGTTCGTTCATCTCTTTTGATGTCAGATACTGCTTCAATGCTGCCTGCATTTTATCCATATCTGCTTCCGGTTTATCTTTAATGCTTTCCTGATAACCAGTAAGAACCTCTTTCAGCAAAGCAGTTACCTTCTCTTCTGTAAAATCAAACTTCACTGACTTCAGCGCCTGACTCATATCCGGAACCTGGTCTGCCGGAAGATTTTTCAGAATTTCTTCCGGATCAATCATATGGGAAAGATCCAGATCAAGGTCATCCAGCTTGATAAGCTTGGAAAGATCCGGCATACTGCTCTCATCCAGATTTATATTTCCAGCCAGAGCTGACATGTCAGGCATATCCGGCATTTCCACATTCAATCCGGAGGACAGCCCCGAAAGACTGGACAGGTCCATATTAAATCCACTGAGATCTACCTGAAAGGCCTCCTGCAGGGCATCCGCGTTAATGGAAAAAAGGGATTCCATGTCAAACTTACTGTTCTCATTGTCTTCTTTTCCAAATTCCTCTCCGGTAAAAACATTTATCTTTTCATCCGCCAGCTGCTGCTTCACAATTTCACTGGAAGCAGCCTTCTCGATCACATGTTTGGTAAGCTCCGGGGTATAACAGATTCCTGCAGTGAGCATGGAAGCAGTGGCACCTTCCACAGGCTGGACAATTCCCACAATTGTCAGATCTTCTCCGTTTTTCACCAGTTTTTTCATATAAGAGCTGTTGTCTGATTTATCCTTCCAGACCTTATATTCTTCATCATATTCATAATAATCGGTACTGTTTACCAGCTTAAATTTCTTCCCCAGGATTTCATCATAGGTGTATGGACCCTCGTTTTCTGGCGTTTCCACTGCCTCTTCTGCCATAAATTTCTGAACCATATCATCCAGTTCCTTACCGTCCCGAAGCCCAAGAGTGTATTGGAGAAAATCACTGATATCGCCCTGTGAAGTAAGCACCAGTACACATTCTTTATAATTTTCAGGCCATCTTCCCGCTTTCACGTCATATTGATCCTTATATAGATCAGCATCTTCCGGCATTTCATGAAAAACATCAGTGCTCATGGTAGAAGACATAATGCTGTTGGAGGAACCAGAGCCCAAACCCATAGCCGAAAAAGATTTGTCCGGATTTACCTGTCGGATATTTTTTCCATTTTCCAGAAAAATCTGGGGAGAAACAGAATACGTATACTCCACCGAATTTGCATACTGGGAAATGCTGCTTTCATTACTGTCCAGGTAAACCTTCAGAGACTCCAGATCATTGGAATTCATTTTGGAGAACATATTAGTCACCATCTGGGCAACTCCTACTTCCCCATCTTTTTTCCCACTCTGCGCTGTGGCTGCTCCCATCATCATAGAGGTAAGATCCACTCCTGTGCTTTGTATCTGCAACGGATATTCTGAAAGTGTTTCTTCTTCCATATTTGTAATGTATTTGTCTACACCATTTGATATGGAAAGGATCAGCGCAATTCCGATAATACCGATGGAGCCTGCAAAAGAAGTAAGTAAGGTCCGGGCTTTCTTAGTCTTCAGATTCTGAAAGCTAAGGGAAAGTGCAGTAAAAAAGGACATGGAGGATTTTCCCATATTCTTGTGAACAGGAGGTGCCATGCTCTCGCTGTCTATCACAAACGGATCTGTATCAGAAAGGATCCTCCCGTCTTTCACCGTCACTATCCTGGTAGCATAAAGCTGGGCAAGCTCCGGATTGTGGGTAACCATTACTACCAATCGTTCCTTTGCGACCTCTTGCAAAAGATCCATAACCTGTACACTGGTATCTGAATCCAGGGCTCCTGTTGGCTCATCCGCCAAAAGAATTTCCGGGTCATTTACAAGTGCTCTGGCAATTGCCACTCGCTGCATCTGACCGCCTGACATCTGACTTGGCTTTTTGTGGATCTGGGCACCAAGGCCTACTTTTTCCAGAGCTTCTTTTGCACGGCGTCTCCGCTCACTTTTTGATACACCGGAAATGGTAAGGGCAAGCTCCACGTTTGCAAGAACTGTCTGGTGTGGGATCAGATTATAACTCTGAAACACAAATCCTATGGTATGATTTCGATAAGAGTCCCAGTCCCTGTCTTTATATTTTTTCGTAGAAATCCCATTGATGATCAGATCGCCACTATCGTACCGGTCAAGACCACCAATAATATTCAGAAGAGTGGTTTTTCCCGAACCGCTGGGACCAAGAATTGCCACAAATTCATTGTCCCGAAGACTAAGGCTCACTCCGTCCAGGGCACGCTGTACCAAATTTCCTGTTCTGTATTCTTTGTGTATGTCTTTGATCTGAAGCACTTACTACTTCCTTTCTGTCGCATAATAAATGTTTATAACCATTCACCAATTCAGGCAAAATATACCGCAAAGTGGGGCGCCGAAGATTTCGATTTTTATGTGAGTCAGATTCACATAAAATACCTTGCGGAATAATATTTGCTGAATAGTTCAAATATTTTTTATTATAATCTTAAATTGTGAACATATTGTGTTTTTAAAATAAAACCATTCTCTTGAAATCCAACTATTTCTATCGTATAATAAGAAGATACATTACCGCTTTAGAGAGATGATGCATGCAGATTGCGGCTATCGCAGTCTGATATAACTTACTTCAGAAAGGATGAAAAACATGAAGGTTTTACTCTTAAATGGCAGCCCGCGCAAGGAAGGCTGTACGTTCACCGCACTTAGTGAAGTGGCAAAAACACTGAATCATAATGGAATTGATACTGAGATTTTCCAAGCTGGAAATCCGGATACAGATAATGTAAAAGCCGCCGCGGCGAAATTAAAAGAAGCAGATGCGCTTATAGTTGGTTCTCCGGTATACTGGGCTTCCCCATCCGGACAGATCATTGAATTTATGGATAAGCTTTGCTCCATGGCAGGCAAAGACATGCTCCACAAACCAGCTGCAGCAGTTGCTTCTGCAAGAAGAGCCGGCACCACAGCTACTTTAGACGTTCTTCAGAAATATTTCAGCTATCATGAAATGCCTGTTGTATCTGCTAACTACTGGAACATGGTTCACGGAAATACTCCTGCAGAAGTTGCACAGGATGAAGAAGGACTTCAGATCATGCGCTCACTTGGAAACAATATGGCATGGCTTCTGAAATCCCTGGAAGCAGGGAAAGCGGCAGGTATTGCAGTTCCTCAGGCGGAAGATAAGATCAAGACAAATTTTATCCGCTAAATATGGTGCAGTAGTTGTCATGTCTTCACATAAATGAAGCTCCAGAGCATATCTGAAAAAAGCTTTTTGCAAGATGTGCGTCACAATTTGTGGGAGTTTTTGCTCGGATGAGGGCGCCGTGGCAGGCTACAGCAACTGAATTCGAGCAAAATTTCCCACAAAACGGGCGTGCAGATTGCAAGAATGATTTTTCAAACAGGCTCTGGCTGCACCAGTTTAATAATGTGTGTGACATGGAAGAAGTTCCGTTCGCATACATCAAAAAAAACTTCCAGAGAGGTATTTTATGCTGCAAATAATCGAAACCATCAACACCGCTGTAAATAATTTTATCTGGGGCGTTCCTGCAATGGTCTGTATTTTCGGAGTTGGTCTTTATCTTAGTATCCGCACCAATTTTCTTCAGATTCGCAAATTCCCCTACGCAATCAAAACAACCCTTGGACGTATTTTCCGCAAACGTGACGCATCTGACGGTGCTATCACGCCTTTCCAGGCAGTGTGTACAGCACTTGCAGCCACGGTTGGTACTGGCAATATTGCCGGTGTAGCAGGCGCTATCGCAATCGGCGGTCCCGGAGCCATATTCTGGATGTGGGTTTCTGCACTGTTTGGCATGTGTACCAAATATGCTGAGGTCACCCTGGCGGTACACTACCGCGAGATCAATGCCAACGGCGAACTGGTAGGCGGTCCTATGTATTACATCAAGAACGGTCTTAGCAAAAAATGGCACTGGCTAGCTTATCTGTTCGCAGCATTCGGCGTGCTCACTGTATTTGGTACCGGTAACGCTACACAGGTCAATACTATCACCACTGCGATCAATTCTGCATTGCTGAATTATAACGTGATCAGCGAAAGCGCCGTTTCTACTTCCAACCTGATCATCGGAATCATAATTGCCATTCTGATCGCAATGATCCTTCTTGGCGGAATCAAACGAATTGGCCATGTTACCGAAAAGCTGGTTCCATTTATGGCTCTGCTTTACATTCTTCTCGGACTGGGAGTTATCCTTCTGAACATTCAGAATGTACCAGCTGTATTCGCTTCTATTTTCAGAGGGGCATTTCAGCCCAGAGCTGTAACAGGCGGCATTGTTTTAAGTATGTTCACAAGTTTAAAAAAAGGTGTTTCCCGTGGTATCTTCTCTAACGAGGCTGGTCTTGGTACCGGATCCATTGCCCATGCGTGTGCAGATACCAAAAAGCCTGTAAAACAGGGTATGTTCGGTATTTTCGAAGTCTTTACAGATACCATCGTGATCTGTACACTGACTGCACTGGTTATCCTTTGCAGCGGCGTTGCTGTTGATTATGGAAAAGCAGCCGGCGCAGAGCTTACTATCCTTGGATTTACTTCTACATATGGAAGCTGGGTATCCATTTTTACAGCAGTTGCCATGTGCTGCTTCGCTTTTTCCACAGCAGTCGGATGGGGACTTTACGGTGCCCGCTGCATCGAGTTCCTGTTCTCTGAAAAAGTGATCAAACCTTTTATGGTTATTTATTCCCTGGTTGCCATCCTTGGCGCAACTGCCAACCTTGGACTGATGTGGAGCATTGCTGAGACATTTAACGGTCTTATGGCAATTCCCAACCTGATTGCTTTGTTCCTGCTTTCCGGTACAGTTGTAAAACTGACAAAAGAATATTTTGCCGGTGAGGGCAAAACAAAATAAATATAAAAAGGGACATCGCATGAACCGTTTTCGCTCATGTGATGTCCCTTTCAGATTATTGATCAATCCTTATTCTCTTCCTCGGCAGCTGCATCTGTAGTTGTATCAGCATCTTCGCTTTTCTCTTCCTCACCGATCTCAACTGCATTTTTTTCTTCCTCAGTCTGCTCCTGCACATCCGTAACGCTTACCTTATGGTCATACCATTTGCCCTTTTTACCAATGATTGCCAGGTCAAATTCTTCATCCAGCTTCTCTACTGGAACATTGAATCCATAAACCTCCTCTGTCATGCCATCGCTGTAAGTTACCTTATCAATAGTAGGCTGAATCAGTTCAGCACCGTCTTTCTGTGCATCCTCTGCTGTTCCAAGGAAAACATTCTCAATATTCTTGGAAACGAGAGTAATATGAACGGTCATTTTACCATCCTTTACAGTGAGGGTAGCTCTTCCGTTGCAAGCCTCATTTACATGGAACATACTGCTGTCTGTGTCAAACTCTACACCATAAACACCGTCTTCAAGTTCGCTGTCTGCGGCATTCTCTGCACCATCTGTGGTTTTCTCTGCCTCAGCCTCTGTTGCTTCTGCAAATGCTGGGAATGCAGTTCCCGCTGTCATAGCGGAAATACTTACAGCTGTTAATAAAATGACTAATGAACGTTTCATAATAACTCTCCTTGCTTTTTCTTTATTTACGGTGCACTTGTGTGTGCCGTATTTGTTTTATTACTCAAACAGCTGCCCCACAGTGTAGGAGCAGCTGCTTTTGTTCTGTTGCAATAACAATTTATACCAAGATAATTATTTCGTGATGGAATCAATAGCTGCCTGAGTATGAGCTACATAAAGCTGCTCAACAGCGTCAATTCTTCCAAGACCTTCGATCTGGCAGTCAATCTCATCGAAATCTCCAGAAGCCTCGAACATGCTCTTCCAGGAGTCATCATCATCACCAGCCATATCATTGTTTGCATGGTCACCAGCAACAACCATAAGCGGACGAAGGATTACTTTCTTGAATCCGGCATCTTTTACTTTATTGATAACTTCATCACAAGCTGTATCCTCTGGCTCACCTTCTACAGTACCGATGAATGCGTTTGTGAATCCAAGGTTATCCATCTGTGTCTGCATCTGGTCATATGTAACGTTTGCTGTATGGGAAGTACCATGTCCCATGAATACAAATGCGGTTCCATCTTCTGCAGCTGCTTCCATGCTGTCATATCCAGCTTCTTTTACAGCTTCATCTGTGATTGCCTGAGCAACAGCAGCTTTGTCATCGTTGATAACGGTAGCGTCATCGCCAACCTCACCAAGCATTGGCTCAGCGATTGCTACAGATTCAAATTTATCTTTGTAAGCATCAATAGCTTCTACCATCTCATCGTACTCAGCACCATGCATAAGGTGTGTAGGCTGAACTACAAGATTCTTAACACCGTTTGCTACTGCACGGTCAAGTGCCTGCTGCATGTTATCAATCTTCTCATCATCTCTTGCCTGTACATGGTTGATAATGATCTGAGCGGTAAATGCTCTTCTTACAGACCAATCCGGGAATGCTTCTGCAAGAGCATCCTCGATTCCTTTGATATCCTCTGCACGGCTGTCGTTAAAGGAAGTACCAAAGCTTACTACAAGAAGCTCATTCTCACCGATCTCGTCCTGATTACGCGGATCATCCTTGGAAGCATCACCTGTGTCACGTCCGAAATACTCTGGACTTGCCTCTTCTCCCTCTACAAGCTCTTTCTGAGCATCTGTAAGGGCATCCCATGCTTCTTTAGCTTCCTTGCACTGCTCATCTGTATCATCTGTTCTCTCCTGAACATAAATAGCATCGATAAGTGCTGCTACTTTATCAGCCGCTTCCTTATCTGCATCTGCAGTGTCATCAGCTGCTTCTGCATCGTCTGTTGTCTCAGCATCATCAGCTGCTTCAGCATCGTCAGCTGCCTCAGCATCATCAGCTGTCTCAGCATCGTCTGTTGTCTCCTCTGCTGCTTCCTCTGTCTCTGCAAATGCAACAGTTGCTGTTGCTGCTGTCATGCTTGCTGCCATAGAAGCTGCAAGAAGGATTGCTAATAAAGATTTTCTTTTCATTTCTTTTTCCTCTTTTTTTTTGTATTTCCGGATAGAATCACGTATAAAGAATCCCATGGGAAATCTATCACCAATCTCCCATTGCATAAAAACAGCCGCATTTTCTGCGACTGCACACATTCTCATATACACACTTTTCTTCCAAAAAACATTCAGGAAATATTCATGTATCGTTATGAGAATACAGGTTCTGTGTACCGCAGACCTAAGATTCCACGCCAAGGCAGTTCTCCTGACTTCGGTCAACACTGCTCCCCCTTCCCGGTTTCCCAGTGGGCTCTGAAGCAGTTCCCTTACACAGTGACGGCATCGTTCCGGACTCTCACCGGATTCTCTTTTGCGCATCATGTTCATGATGCAACCTTCGCGCTATAACCATTATACATATTCGACTCGGATATCTAATAGATACCATAATTTTATGTATTTTTTATGAATATATTATGGATTTTTTATTAACTGCCATTTTTGTCATGCTTTTATTCTTCTTCCGTTTCCCAGTCCCAAGATTTCAGGCGATCATACTCTTCTTCTGTTATTTTCAGAATGGTACCGTGCTTAAACAGATAGGGGAAAAAGCATTTCTCATCACAACATTCAAAGGTCCCGGCTGCCAGGCTTTTCCCGTAAAATGCCATATATCCGATGCCTTTTCTGTTTTTTCCATAGTAGTCCAAAAACAAGTTCCAGCTGCCATCTTCCAGCTGAACTGCTGCCGGACCTTCATACATTCCAGCCTCCAGTTTATCCATACTTTTATCAAAAGCTTCCACGGGAACATAGGGGCCTGTTGGACTTTCGCTTTTATAAAGCCGTATTCTGGTGGCACGGTCTTCATTTTTTACGAACAGGTAATACAAGCCATTCTCTTCATAAATGGCAGAGTCAATGATCGTGCTCCCCTCCAGTTCAAACAGCAGAAAAGGCCTAGTGAAATGTTCAAAATCCCGGGTACGGCTGGCATAAATCGCTTTGCTGGAAAAATCATCAAAGTTTCGGCTTGATGACCAGTGCACAATGTAATTTTCTTCTATTGGATCGTAAATCACATCCGGTGCCCAGAAACAGCCAAAGGTTTCATCCCCAAGATAGAGCATTTTCTGCCTTGACCAGTGGACCAGATCCTCAGACTCCCACTGAATCAGGCACTTGCTTCCCATTCTGGAAATTGCATCCCAGGATCCGCCATACTTCCCGTTCATTTCATAGGAAATGCTTAAATCTGTCCCCAGAATATAAAATTTCCCATTGAACCGGTTTCTTACGATGGCGAAATCCCGTCCTCCTTTTTCTCCCTGGTAAGACCACAGCACGGGCTGTCCCCCATTCAAAGCTTCCCAGTGATACCCGTCTTTACTCACAGCAAAGCGCGCCTGCTCCCCATCCGGTGTTTTTTTCTCCTGAAAATGTACAAATAAATATGCGCTCATCTTTTTCTCCTTTTCATAATCTGCCTTCTATTTCAATCCGCGATATACAAAATTTTGGAACAACGCAAAGTTCTTCCCGGCAGCAAACAGTCCCGGCCTTAAGCTAAGAAAACCATTGTAAGCATGGGTATTCTGGCTTTCCGTGTTAATTACATAGTTCAGCTTCTTATAATGCATTCCGTCCAGGCTGTAGAAAAAGCAAAGATACTGCTCATCGTTTCGCATTTTCAGCCAGCATTCTTCTGCGCCGATTTCCTTCACCGCGAGAACACATCCCAACCGATAGATGGTCAGAATCCCGTTTTTCAGACCTACTCCATTATAAATACGGCTGTTATACTGCAAAATCAATCCCGCCTCACATTCCGCTTCCGGGCACACATAAACCGATGCCTCATAACTGTGATCTCCGGTGATCAAAGTAAACGGATTAGAAGCAGATTACAACAAGGACGGTGCTTACTGGGCATTGTA